>Ga0137409_10003104_pt1 | contig 17658 bp, 10 predicted proteins | sample CZODoug1_16funga_FD_122059 | JGI IMG/M metagenome (GOLD analysis project Ga0137409, IMG submission 122059) | Vadose zone soil fungal communities from Angelo Coast Range Reserve, California, USA - CZODoug1_16fungal (Hybrid Assembly) | ecosystem: Environmental > Terrestrial > Soil > Vadose zone... | reverse complement strand
TGGGCACGACGATGACGTTCACCCTGCCACGGGATGCAGAAGGCCGTCACGGATGAACGCAGAGCTCGCAACGAAGACACATGCTGATGATCGCGCTGCGAGCGGCGTGATCGCGACGATCTCGCCGCTCGGCTCGAGCCTTCGCGCTACGAGGGCGCGGTCCCCGGAATCAGGGCGTCCGTCAGACAGAAGGGGCCGGGCAGGCTTCACCTACCCGGCCCCTGGAACCCTGACGACACGTCGCGTCTAGAAGGCGACTCGAAAGCCGAGTTGCAGGCTTCGCGGCGCGTAAGACAAGTTCGTGCTCGCCGTCGGCTTCCCGAAATCCGGGCTCGTTTCCGTGACGTTGTAGCCCCCGTAGTTCGCCCGGTTGAACAGGTTGAACACCTCCAGGAAACCGTCGATCCCCGCATGACCCTGCAGCTTCACATGCTGTTGAACCCGCATCTCCACCCGGTGGATCGGTTGGCCCACGAAGTCTTCGCGCGGGATGATTGTGCCGTTCAGCCGCTGGCGGTCGATGCTGGCGATGCCGAGCCCGCGCGCGTCGCAGCCACAGACGACCTGGGTGCGCTGGCCGGAACCGTAGAAATAGATCCCGCTCAACTGCAGCCCGCGCGCCACTGCCCAGATGCCGTTGAAGACCAGCCGGTGCCGCTGATCGGTTTCCGCGAGCGATCGTTCGCCGCCAAGATCCTGCGCAACCGGGAACGGAACCTCGGTGAACCCGCTGAGCGGGGCCGGGTCCCTGTCCCAGAGGCCCGACAACGTATAGGTGAGCGACGCCTGCCAGTGGTTGCTCATGCGCTTGGTGAAATTCGTCTGCAGCCCGTGATAGTCCGACCGGCCCGTGTGCGGAAACATCCCGATGATGCCGTATGTGGGGAACGCCCGATGACTGGCGTCCGAATACGGATAGGGGACGCCGGTGGCGGGGTTGAAGGTGATGTTGACGTTGTCCTGGATCGACTTCTCATCGCGGCTGCGCGTGTTGACGTAATCGGCCTCGATCGCCATGTTGGCGCCAAACTGATGCGCGATGCCGATCGAGCTCTGCAAGCTGTGCGTGACGTGCGAATAGTCCGGAATCGGCGCCTGCTCCTGCAGATCCCGCAACAGACAGCCCGGCAGATTGTTGACGTAGCAGAACCGCTGCAACGCCTGCTGGTAGGTCGGCAAGGGCCCGTTGAACGGATTCGCCGCAAAGTCCGGACGGCCGTCATTGTTGACCTGAATGACGGCAATCGTCAGGGGGCTCATCGGCCACAAGACGTTCGTGTTCAGGATGTCGTTGTAGTACAGCCCGGTGCCGCCGCGCAGCACCGTACGGTCGTTCAGTTGATAAGCAAAGCCCACTCGCGGCTGAACGTTGTTCGCGTCCTGCGGCCGGCCGGGTTGTTCGAATGGTGGGAAGCTGACGTTTTGTGCGAAGGCGTTCCAGATGAGGTCATACCGCACGCCGAGGTTCAGCGTGAGACGTGATGAAATCCTCCAGTCGTCCTGCGCCCAGGCGCCGTATTTGTCCATGCGGATGGGCGTCAGGAACGCCGATTCGTCCGACACGCCGACCTGGTAGCGCGTGGTGATCGAGGAGATCGCCGCCAGGTTCCAGGTGTCAGCGTTGAAAGCGTCTGGAAACAGCGCCTCGATGTTGGACGGAACCGCGCCGTTGTTGGCGGTTATGACCCCTCCGCACCTGTTGCAGTTGCGCGTGTTGTCCAGCAGATGCAGATACTCTCCACCGAGCTTCAGGTCGTGGCGCCCTCGCGCGTCGTAGGAATACGTGAAATCGTCGTGAACCGTGTACACATCCTGGTCGCGGAATCGCGGGAGGTTGTTGTTGCGATTGAACGAGAAGCCGCGGAAGTTGATGACCGGCCCGTCGGTCGTGATGCCGTTGGGGGCCTGCCAGTGCTTCGACCAGCTGGTGAGGCTCGCCTGATCGATGCCGTAGGCGGCAAATCCTCCCCTGACTTCGTTCAGGGCCCGGTTGCTGAGCACGGTGGTGAACCCGACGAGGACGTCGGTCGAATGCTCGCGGTTGCTGTTGGTGGCCGAGGGATGGTTGTTGGTGCCGGAGCCAAACGGCTCCCAGAGCGACGAGTGGGACACCTTCCCCATCAATCGCATCTTCGACGACATCTGATGGTCCACACGCACGCCCCCGAGCTTGACGTTTCTGATGCCGTCCAGCTCGACGTTGAACGCCCTGTACGGCGTGTTCCAAATCGACGTGCGCGGCTCGCGCTCGTATTCGTAGTTGCCGAAGAAGTGCAGCTTGTTCTGCACGATCGGCCCGCCCACGGTTCCGCTGATCTGCTGGTTGGAGTAGGGAAGGACGCGAAGCAGCACGGGATCCTCCGCGTTGAACTTACTGTCCCGGAAGTTGCCCACGAGCGATCCCGAAAGCGTGTTGGTGCCTGACTTGGTAATGGCGTTCACCTGCACCCCCGATGATCGGCCCTGGGTCGCGTCAAACCGGTTCGAGATGAACTGGAATTCCGCGATTGAATCCCGGCTGTAGCGGGATTGATTGCCGGTGCCGAGATTCGCCGTCACCGGCAGACCATCCACGTTGAGCTGGAACTCCCGCACGTCGACTCGGTCCTGCACCGGAATGGCGCCCTGCGCGTTGGTCCGGTTCCCGGGCGCCAGCAGTGCGAGCGACATCCAGTTGCGGCCCTGCGACGGCAGTTCCGACACCTGCCGCGGGTCGATGTTGCCCCCGACGCTCGATTGAGTTGTTTCGATCAGCGGCGATTCTGCGGTCACCGTCACCGACTCCTGTACCGACTGCGGCGACAACTGGAGGTTGATGACGATCGCCTGCCCCACGAGGAGCTCCACCCCCGTCCGCGTGGCGGTCGTGAAGCCAACGAGCTCCGCTGTGATCTTGTAGACGCCGATGCGCGCGGGGATTCGATAGACCCCTCGCCCATCGGTCACGCCGTCGAAGCTGTTTCCAGTGGCTTCGAGCAAGGCGTGGATCGAGACACCGGGCAACACGGCGCCCGTAGAATCTGTCACTGTACCGCTCAGCGACGCTTCCTGCGCGTACCCGACCAGGGGCATCGTCAGAATCGTGCAGACGAAGATCAACGATCTCATAAGGCGCGATTTCATTCGGACCTCCAGTGACCACGGCTTTCTGGACGGCGAAATAAGAAGGCGTAAGAGATCGGCTGCGAGAAAAAAATCAAAAAATGATGACAATTTTATGAGCGCCCGCATTCTAGGACCCGCATAAAGCGGTGTCAACGGGCAATGGCCCGACGAACCGCACAAAAACCGCGGTTGCCGAGGCCGGATCTATCGCGCTGGATCCAATCTCGTGAACCGCTCGTCCCGCTTGATTTGGGATGCAGGCAGCCGAGCGGGTCCTCACGTCGGCCCGCGCGGCCGCTCAACGAAGCGGCATGATGAACGCGACTGCCGTGACGTCCTCCGGCAGCGTCAGGTCCTGTATTCGGGCCGCGGCGGGCCGCTCGTGACCCGTGTAACCCAGCCCGATGGTAGTGGTCTGACCGGCCTTCACGGTGACCGCTTGCGTCAGCTGGCCATATCGTTCGTGCCAGGCGCGGATCGAATAGCGTCCTGGCGGCACCCCGGCGATCGTGAACGCGCCGTTCGCCCCGGTGACTGCAAAGTAAGGATGCGGGTCGACGCCGACATACGCCGTCATCCACGAGTGCACGTCACACTTGATTCGCATGATCGCATCAGGATGTCCCAGAGTGATCGTGTAGACCATGCCGGCCCGCGGCTGGCTCACGTTGAAGGCGTTGCCAGCGGCCGAGAGGCTATGGACATTGTGAAGGACGGGATCACTGTTCGTGACCCGCAGGGTCTGGCCCACCTGCGCACCGAGCACGCGCGGCGCATAGAGACATTCTCGCTGGTCGAGCGTCACGGAGCCCGCGGGCGCTCTCGCAGCTGGAAACTTTCCCTGAAGGTCGACATAGGCGTTCGCCAGACCACCGTCCGCGCTTCTGATCACGATTTCCTGCACGGCACGTTTGCCCGAGTACATCCGGCTGCACATCGGATCGGCGCCCATGCGGATGATGGGATTCGCAGGCACCGGACCGTCCACGCGCACACGTCCCTCGATGACGCCCGTCTTCAGCGATTGCGGCGCCACGCTCGAAACGGTGGGGTAGGGGACAGTCTCGAGACCGTCCCCTGCCATCGTGCTCACCACGTCCGGTCGCAACGCGGCCGATCCTGTCAACATGCAAGCGGCGATGACGATCGCGGCTGAGACTTTCATGGCTGCTTCGTCGAGCTCGGGCGCGGGCCGGGCGTCCGTGCTCGACCGGGCTTCTTGTCGTCCGGGTACCAGTACTGAAGATGGCAGTTCTCGCACGCCTTGTCGAGGGCGTCGCCCACCTCCAACACGCCGTTCACGTCTCGGGCATTCGTGACTCGCAAGGCGTTGATCGCGACATCCTGGAGGCCGTCCGCGTATTTCAGCCAGAGGCTCCAGTCTCGAGCCACTTTCTCCTGGATCTCGGCCGGCGTGAGCTCCGGAGCGTCCGGCCCGCTCTTGGTATTGGCTTCGTCAGGCCTCGCGATCGCGCGTCCTTCCATCTTGAGCAGGTTGGCCGCTTCGGCGAGCATCAGAGCGCTGTGCTGAACCACGGCCCATTCGTCGTCCGTCTTCGGCGCTTTTTCCTCGATGCCCGCGGCCGTGATGTTCGTGGCCACAGACTCCCACACGACGTCGGCGCTCGGATCGACGATGCCCTGCATGATCTCTTTGACCGTGCCCACGAGCGTCACGCGACGCGCGGATGCTGCAGCCGACCTGCGGCCGATCTGAAGCGCGATCATGGCGGTCACCAGCCACGCCAGCGCCAACAGCACGAGCCAGTACGTCGTCCGCATTACGATGTAATTCGAAGCAGTTTGATCAGGTTGCCTCCAAGGATCGCTTCCTTGTCGGCATTGTTCAGGAACGACGCGTTGAGGACGAGATCCACGCCGACCGGCCAGTTGAAGGGGATGTCCGTGCCATACACAATCTGGCTGACGCCCATTTCCGCGACCAGATGGCGCAGCCCCTCTTCGCTGAAGATCATGGTGTCGATCAGCAGCTCGCGCTTGAAATACTCGCTCGGATGTTTCTTGTTCGCGCAGTTCGCGTTGGGCCGCACCTGACAGGCCGCTTCCGTTCGCCCGAGATACGACGGCAGATACCCGCCGGCGTGACCGGCGCAAATCCTGAGCCCGGGATGACGATCGAGCGTCCCGTCGAAAATCAGGCGCGAGAGGAAGTAGGTCGTCTCGAGCGGATTGCCGATGATGTTGCCCAGCTCGCCGCGCCCGCGTAACGCGCCCTCGCGAACGATATTGTCGGCGCCGCCGGGGTGCATGAACACGAGGACGCCGAGCTCCGCAGCTTTGGCCCAGAACGGATCGTACTTCGGCAACGACAGGTCCTCTCCGTTGACATGACCGCCGATCGACGCGCCACGCAGCCCCAGCTTCTTGACCGCATCCTCCAGTTGTTCAGCCGCCAGATCAGGATGCTGCAGCGCGACGGAGGCGAACGCGACAAAGCGATCGGGATGCGCGGCCACCCATTTTGCGAGCCCTTCGTTCTGGACCTGGACGATGCGGCGCGCGAGGTCGCGATCGGCCGCGTACCACCAGTACCCGTTGATGCTCAGCGCCTGGATGTCGAGGCCCTGCTGGTCCATCAGTCGCAGGCGCTCCGGCCCGAGCACGTTGCCGCCTCCGCCGCCCCTGCCGGCGCCGCCTCCCGCATTTGACGCCAGGCTGGTGCCTTTGACGACGTCGGCCACCTCCTGGACGACGCAGTGACAGTGCACGTCAATCACCTTGACGCGCCGGCCTGCCACCGTCACTTCGCGGCGGCGGGGCGCGGCTTGAACCGCGCGCGCGCCCGCATCCGCGACGCCGCGACCCGAGACGACGAATCCGGCCGTCGCGGCCGCGACAGTCTTGAAGAAATCTCGGCGGTTCGCCATATTGCCTCCAGGAGATTGCGGATTGATGATTGCAGATTGGTGATTGATTGCAGAATTGAATCAGCAATGCAATCAGCAGTCATCAATCAGCAATCTGCAATATCAGTGTCTGACCGCCTGCGCCAGGGCTACGGTGGTCCCCCGAAGCGTCGCGCGAAGGCGGAAGACCGACGAGGACGACGACAGCGACGAGCGTCGCGAAAAATTGCATAAGGATCTCCGGTGTCTGCGCCCGAATTCCGCGGCGGTCGAGCGACAAAAGCTTTCGAGCGTCACATTCTATGCTTGATAATGTGTGAGGTTCGTTCTAAAACACCCCAGCCCGCGCGCGGATCGACCATCGAAAGGGAACGTCATGAAGCGGCGCACGTCGAGTGTGGTCGTGGCAACGCTGGTTCTCGCAGCCGGCGGCTCCTGGTCCGAGGCGAACGCCCAGGGCGCGCCATCGAAAGCTGCTCCGCCGGCATCGATCCCCACGATGCCGCTCAACACTGTCGCGCGCCATGGCTTCTTCTACGCGGGCGGAAAATACGTGGGCGAGCTCGGTCCCAACAAGGAAGCGACGATGGGCGGGGCCATGTACGTTGAAGTGATGGTGCCCAAACAGATCCGCTCACCGTATCCCGTCGTGTTTCTTCACGGCGCGGGCCAAACCGGGGTCGACTGGCTGCAGACGCCGGACGGCCGGCCGGGCTGGGCGTACAACTTCCTCGACATGGGCTACGTCGTCTACCTCGAGGACTATCCGGCGCGAGGCCGTTCCCAGTATGTGCCGGGCGTCGACGGCACGACCGAGCGTCCGAACCTGAACATCCGCACGGCGCCGAATCTCGAGGAGACATTCACTGCGTCAGCCGCGCGCGGCGATTTTCCTCAGGCGAAAAAACACAACCAGTGGCCGGGCACTGGACGCATCGGCGACACGATTTTCGACAGCTTTGCAAAGACGCAGGTGCAGTTCCTCGGCGGCGGCCGGCAGGACGTCCTCACGCGCGACGCCAACATCGCGCTGCTGGACATGATCGGCACGCCGGTGATCCTGTTGACGCACTCGCAGGGCGGGGCATTCGGCTGGTTGATCGCGGACGCCCGGCCGAACATGGTCAAGGCGATTGTCACGGTCGAACCGGCCGCACCGCCGATCAAAGGCGTCGACGCGGCCAAGCTGACCTACACCGACGGCGGAGGGCTGAGCTGGGGCGTGACCGGCAGCGCGATCACCTACGAACCCGCGATCAGCAATCCCTCGGAGCTGCAGACGATTCTCGACGACAAAACCGAGCAGGGCAAGGTTGCCTGTTACGTGCAGAAGGAACCGGCGCGCAAGCTGAAAAACCTGCTGAACATCCCGGTGCTCTTTCTGAACGGAGAAGGCGGCTATCACCGCATTTACGATCACTGCCTTGCCAGGTGGCTGAATCAGGCCGGCGTGAAGACCGAGTACGTGGAGCTGGAGAAGGCGGGGCTGACCGGCAACGGCCACATGATGATGCTCGAGAAGAACAGCGCCGAGATTGCCAGGTACATGGGGAGCTGGCTCGCCAAAGCGGCGAAGCCCGCCGCCGGCGCCGTGATGTCGAAGGCGATGCCGCCGAAGGCGATCCCCACGTTCGCGACCGACAGCATCGCGCGCAAAGGCTTCTTCTTTGCGGGCGGGCAGTACTGGGGCGGGCCTGGCAAGGAAATCATGCGCGGCGCGATGTACACAGAAGTCTGGGTGCCGCGCCAGATCCGCCGGGCCAATCCCATCGTGTTGCTGCACGGCAACGGACAGACCGGCGTCGACTGGCAACAGACGCCCGACGGTCGTCCCGGGTGGGCGTATCACCTCGTCGATCAGGGTTATGTGGTTTACATGGTGGACTATCCGGCGCGCGGCCGCTCCGCTTATGTGCCGGTGCCGGGGCCGGACGGCAAACCGATCGACGGCACGATCGGCATTCGAACCGCCCTCGAGCTCGAACGCATCTGGACGAACGGACGCGAACGCGGCGACTTCCCGCTCAAGATGAACCACACCCAGTGGCCCGGGTCCGGAAGGATCGGCGATCCGATCTTCGACAACTTCATCAGGACGCAGGTCCAGTTCGCCGGCGCCAGCACGACGCTGGCGCGGGACGCCGGGATCGCGCTGCTCGAGGCGATCGGCACCCCGATCATTCTGCTGACCCACTCGCAGGGCGGCGGCATCGGCTTCGACATCACCGAGGCGCGGCCCCGGATGGTCAAAGCGATTGTGACGGTCGAGCCCGGAGGGCCGCAGATCGGCAGCGTGAACACCGCGACGGCCGAGGCCGGTCCCAGGAATCCCAGATCGTGGGGGCTCACCGACAGTCCGTTTCAGTTCGATCCAGCGGTCGCGCAGCCGTCGGATTTGAAGGTCTATCTCGAGGAGAAATCCGATCAGCCCGGCGAAGCTCGGTGCTGGCTGCAGGTGGAGCCCGCTCGCAAGCTCGTGAGATGGAAGAATATTCCGGTGCTCTCGATTTCGGCGAACGGGACGTATCACCGCACGTACGACCCGTGCATCCCGAAGTGGCTCAACCAGGCGGGCGTGAAGACCGACTTCGTGCGCCTGGAAACCGTGGGCGTCACCGGCAACAGCCACATGATGATGCTCGAGAAGAACAGCGACGAGGTGATCAGGTTCATCCTCAGCTGGATTCAGAAGAACACGACGACGTAAGCGACGGCGGGGCAGGAAGCGTATTCCAACAACAAGGGGCTGTCATGACGAGGAACGTTGCCGGACGGTTATTCTGCGCGGCCGGTCTTTTTCTGATGTCGACTGGGTTACTGCGCGCGCATCACGGGGATTCAGGCCGTTACGAAGACAAGTTGACGACCATGACGGGAACCGTCGCGGAGATTCTCCTGGTCAATCCACATTCCACGCTCGTGCTCGACGTCAGGGACGACAGCGGCAAGGTCGTCAAGTGGCGCGGTGAGCTCGGCTCCGCGGTCCAGCTGAGAGGCTGGTGCTGGAGCCAGGAAGTCATCAAGGCCGGCGACTCGGTCAGCATGAAGGGCCGCCGTCTCAAGAACGGATCGCCCTACATGACATTGTCGGAAGAGGCCAGGGTCATCAACGCGAGTGGCAAGGAAATCTATCGTGGGAACGATCCGGGCAAACCGGGCGAACCCGGTCCGTGCGCGCCACCGAGGACGCAGCCGTAGCGTGAACACGTCGGGGTGCACCGATCCGGACCACAGAAGGCAAACGAATGAGAAACGTTTCCAAGGTGTGGCTGCTCTTGCTGGTGATCGCCGGCCTGACACCCCACAGCGCGGCGCAAGCGCCCGCTCCTTCCTCGAAGCCCGCCTCCGCATCTGCGTTGAGGCAGGTTGCGTACGTCAAAGCCTCGAATCCCGGCGAAGAAGACCACTTTGGCCACGCCATCGCCCTGAGCGGCGATGGCGCCACGCTGGTGGTCGGCGCTCCGATGGAAAGCAGTGCTGCCCGCGGAATCAACGGCAAGGGAGAGAATGAACCCGGTGATAGCTCGGGCGCCGTTTACGTCTACAGCCGCAGGGGCACGAGTTGGGCGCAGCAGGCCTACATCAAGGCTTCGAACCCGGGGTCGGATGACCAGTTCGGGTTTGCCGTCACATTGAGCGGAGACGGCAACACGCTGGCCGTATCCGCTCCCTACGAGGACAGCGCCGCCACCGGCATCAACGGCAATCAGGCCGACAATTCCATGGCGAACTCGGGTGCCGTGTACGTGTTTTCCCGCACTGGAAGCACCTGGTCGCAGCAGGCCTATGTCAAGGCTTCGAACACCGGCGAAAAGGACGAAGGCGACGAGTTCGGCTATTCCATTGCCCTGAGCGACGATGGCAACACGCTGGCCGTGGGCGCGATCGGCGAGGACAGCGCCGCCAAGGGCATCAACGGCAACCAGGCCGATAACTCGGCGAATGGGGCCGGTGCGGTGTACGTGTTTACGCGCAGCGGCGGCACTTGGGCGCAGCAGGCCTACGTCAAGTCGTCGAATACCGCCCGCAACATCATGTATGGCTATTCGGTTTCACTCAGCGCGAACGGCGACTCGATGGCGGTCGGCGAGTTCGATGCGGACCGGGGGAAAGGCGCCTTGTACGTGCTGACGCGCAGCGGCGGCACCTGGTCTCAGCAGGCCCGGCTCCAGGCATCGAACGCCGAGCCACAGGACTCGATGGGCTGCTGGGTCGCGATCAGCAACGATGGCAACACGATCGCCGCGGGCTCGCTCGACGAAGACAGCCTGCTTACCGGGATACAACCTCCCGATGCGGGCGCCAACGACGAGAAGACGGACAAGTCCGCCGGCGCCGCTTACGTGTTCGTTCGCAACGGCACGACCTGGTCGCAGCAAGCGTTCATCAAAGCCTCGAACACCGGGGAAGACGACTGGTTCGGCCTTCACCTGGCCTTGAGCGGGGACGGCAACACGCTCGCCGTGGGCGCCTCCAACGAGGACAGCGCCGCCCAGGGCATCAACGGAAAGCAGGACGACAACTCGGCCGACGAGGCCGGTGCCGTGTACTTCTTCACGCGCAACGGCACTACCTGGAAACAGGACTACTACGTCAAGGGCTCGAACACGCAGAAGTTCGACGAGTTCGGAAGTGCCCTCGCTCTCAGCAGAGACGGCAAGACGATGGCTGTTGGCGCACATTTCCAGAGTGGCGGCGCCAAGGGGGTCAACGGGAACGAGGCGGACAAGTCGGTTCCAAAATCAGGCGCTGCGTACCTGTTCGTTCGTTGACAATCTACGTTCGTTGGCTCGGCTGAAAGCCTCGCCCTCCAAACAGGAGCGCGAGCCTCGCTCCCCGGTACGGAGCGTGAGCCTCGCGCCTCGGTACGGAGCGCGCGCCTCGCTCCCCGGTACGGAGCGCGAGCCTTTCAGGCGAGCGTCTCGGCCACCACATCGCGAAGGAGGGGGACTGCATGCGTCAAGGTGCCTCGATCGTTGGGACGCTCGTCGTCGTTGCAGCGATGATTCTCGTCGTGAGCAGCCGGCTGACGTCCGTGCAGGGACAAACGCGACAGGAGCCCAGGTTCGCCGCAGTGCCGGGCGAAAAAGGCGGTCAGGACATGTTCGGCGCCTACGACATCGTGCCGAACTGGCCGAAGCCCATTTCCGCGCTGCCGGGACATGAAAAGTGGACCTGGGGGGCGGGGCAGAGCGTCTTCGCCGAGAGCCCGAACCGCGTCTTCGTTCTGCAGCGCGGCGAGCTGCCGCACCTCGAGAGGCCGAAGCAGATCAAGCTGCCGCAGCTCGGGCCGAACATCGAATTCCCGATCGGCCGGCTGCCCTGGCGCGACGCGACGTCCACCAGTCCGCCGGGCGCGCTCGAAACGCGCGACGGAAAAGTGGGCGACGACTCGGACGTCGGGCAGGCCGGGGTCGACTTCAACTGGCATCATTGCATCGTGGTCATCGACGCCGCCGGCAACATCATCGAGGACTGGACGCAATGGGACAAGATGCTGCGGCGGCCGCACGCCGTCTACATCAGCCCCTACGATCCGGAGAAGCGCGTCTGGGTCGTCGATGACTACCGGCACTCCATTTTCATTTTCAGCAACGACGGGAAGCGCCTGCTCCAGACGATCGGCGAGCCGAACGTGCATGCATCCGATGACAAGCATTTCTACCGGCCAACGTTCATCGCCTGGCTGCCCGACGGTACGTTCTTCGTGGCAGACGGGTATGCGAACACCCGGGTCGTGAAGTTCGACAAGAACGGCAAGTACCTGATGGCGTGGGGAGAGAAGGGCACGCCGCCGAACGAGAAGCGCCCGGGCTACTTCAACAACGTGCACGGGGTCGCCGTCGATCCGCAGACGCGGCGGGTCTTCGTCAACGATCGGCAGAACCACCGCGTGCAGGTCTTCGATGAGAACGGCAAGTTCCAGAACGAATGGAGCTTCGGCCCGCCGCCGTCGGATATCCACCTGTTCATCATCGGCGCCGATCGATCTCTGTGGGCGTTCGATCGCGGGACATCGAAGATGCTGAAGTACGATCTGGATGGCAACTTCCAGTACGCCTGGGGCACCTGGGGCGATTTTCCCGGCGGGTTCTGGGGCGTCCATGGGCTCGCCGTGGATCAGGAAGGCAACTTCTACGTGGCCGAGGTCGACAGCGGGCGCGCCCAGAAATTCCGCCCGCGCCGCGGCGCGAACCCAGCGTATCTGGTCGGGAAGCCCGTGTACTCGGCCTGGGGAACACGGTAGGCAGCCGCCCTCAATCTAAGGATCTAAGGATCTAAGGATTTGAGGATCTAATCTGACGATTTATTGATCGATTGCACGGCCGATCGGCCAGTGGCCGAAATAGATCCTCAAATAGATCCTTAAATCCTTACATCCTTAAATCCTCAGATTGGGGGGGGTTCTTCCCCTGAATGAAAGCCCCGCTGTATTTCCTGTTCTTCTGTTCGGGCATTGGCGGCCTGATCTACCAGGTTGTCTGGGTCCGCGTGCTCGGCAACGTCTTTGGGAACACCGTTTACTCGACCTCTCTGGTCGTCGCGGTGTTCATGCTCGGTCTGGGCGTCGGCAGCTACATCGTCGGGGGCTGGGCGGATCGTCGGTACTCCGCTCAACCCGACTCGCTGCTGCGCGCGTACGCGTATTGCGAGCTCGCGATCGCCGGGATGGGGCTGACCATCTCCGCGCTCCTGCCACACCTCAGTCGTGTCTCGGCGCTGGTGTCCTCCTACTCGCGCGAGCCCTCCGGCTGGTACGTGCTGTCGACCTCCTCCTATCTCGCCCGCGCGGGAATCGCCGTTGTCCTTCTCGCGCCGATCACGCTGCTGATGGGCGGCACGCTGACCCTCCTCATCCGCTATCTCGTGCGGAGCGACCTGGACGTTGGCGGCTGGCGGATCGCCGTGCTCTACGCCGTCAACACCGCTGGCGCGGCGCTGGGATGCTTTCTGACGGACTTCGTGCTGGTGCCGTCCGCCGGTCTTCGCAACACGCAAGTCGCTGCCGTTCTCTTCAACGTCGTTGCAGCACTGGGGGCACTCTATCTTGCGTCGCGCACGAACGTGGTGGGGCGCGAAACGAGCGTACGTCGTGTCCGCCCTCAGCCCTCAGCTCCAACCTCTGAGCCCTCCGCGCATAGCCATCAGCGATCAGCCATCAGCCATGGTGCGGTCCCCCTGACCAGCCTTGCGCTTGCGATGTCGGGTTTCGCGGCGATGGGGCTGGAGATCCTCTGGTTCCGGCACTTTTCGATTCTGCTCGGCGGATTTCGCGCCGTGTTCTCGCTGCTCCTGTCAGTGATCCTGATCGGCATCGGCGCGGGGTCGCTGTTGTCCGGCTTCCTGCATCGCCGCACGGCCCGACCGGCGCAGTGGTTGATCGTGGTGCAGGCGCTGTTCGTCGCTGCCACGCTTCTTGGACTGGCCATCGCCGATGCGCGAGACATCGAGCGCGTCGTGATCGCCGACCGTGCCTCTCAAGCAGACGCCGGCCGTGCAGTCGAAGTGGTGCTGAGCGCGGAATCCGGATGGGCGCGAGCATTCACGGAGCTGTGGTTCAACGCGAGACCGATCCTGCTGGAGGTCGCCATACCGGCGCTGCTGATGGGATTCAGCTTTCCGCTCGCCAATGCCATCATCCAGCGCGCCGAACGCTCGGTCGGCCGCCGTGCCGGCGTGCTCTATCTGTCCAACACGGCTGGCGCGGTCTGCGGCTCGCTGGCCGCCGGGTTCGTCCTCCTCCCACGGCTCGGAATTCAGGGCAGCGCCACGGCATTGACGATCGTCGCCGCGCTCGCGATGGTGCCGCTCTCTCTCGCCGCACGCGGCGCCGCGGAAGGCGACCGGCTCCGCGCCGCGTCGCTCTACGTTCCGGCCGCGATCATCGCCGCAGCTGCGGTGGGCTTGTGGCTCCGATTACCTTCGGACTTCGTGATAGCCCGGGCACTGGCGCGCCCAGCGACCGAGCGGCTCGTGACCCTGAGCGAAGGCCTCACCGAGGTCATCGCCGTCTCCGATGATCCCGGCAAGGGGCGCACGTTGTTCACCAACGGGCATCCGATGTCGTCGACCGCGCGCCTCTCGCAGCGCTACATGCGTGCCCTCGCCCATATTCCCCTTCTCTCCATCGATGCCCCGGAGACCGTTCTGGTCATCGGCTTCGGCGTCGGCAATACGACGCACGCGGCCACGCTGCATCCGTCGATCCGGCGTGTCGAGGTCGCGGACCTTTCCCGAGGGATCCTCTCGCACTCCAGCTACTTCAAGGACGTCAACGGCGACGTGCTGAACAATCCGCGCGTGGCCGTGTATGTCAACGATGGCCGGCATCACCTGCTCATGCAGCCGCCAGCCTCATATGACCTCATCACGCTCGAGCCGCCACCGATCGCGTACGCCGGGGTGGCCGCGCTGTATTCGAGGGAGTTCTACGGGCTGGCGCGGGCGCGGCTCAAACCGAAGGGCTTCATCAGCCAGTGGCTGCCGCCCTACCAGGTGCCGACCGAAACAGCGCTGGCGATGATCCGCGCGTTCGTCGAGGTCTTCCCGCAGGCCGTCCTGATCTCGGGTGCCGAAGCGGACCTTGTGCTGATTGGCGCGAACGACTCGCGCATCGAAATCGATCCGGCTCGCCTGGCCGCCGTCCTCGCGAAAGCTCCGGGCGTGCAGGCGGACCTGCAGCGGCTGGATCTCGGCAGCGTGCGTGAGATCGTCGGTACGTTCGTTGGCTCGGCGCAGAAGCTCGCGGAGGCGACTCGCGACTCGCCGCCCGTCAGCGATGACCGGCCTTTGCAGGAATACGGAGTGAGATCGCTGTTGAACTTCGGCGAAGCGGTGCCGGCGTCCGTCGTCGACCTGACACAGGTCTCGGCGTGGTGCCCGAAATGCTTCGTGGCCGGCGAGCCGGTCCCGCTCGTCGAGGGGTTGGACACTTATTTCGCGCTGCTCGATTCCGCGTACAAAGCGTCTGCAGTCGAGGTGGCCCGCGTTCGGGGTCGCGCCGTCGGGCCGCCACGTGTGATCGCAGGCAGCGCTTACCTCGGCGCCATCGTTCCCGAGTCGGCTGATCTGCACAACACCCTGGGCATCGCGCTCGCTGCCAGGGGCAAGATCCCCGAAGCGATCGCGCAGTTCGGCGAAGCGTTGCGGCTCGATCCCGACTCCGCCATCACGCACTGGCACGTCGGCGCCGCGCTCGCGGCTGCCGGGGCGCGTGAAGAAGCGATCGCGCACCTGCGCCAGTCGGTGCAGCTCGACCCGAACAACGGCATGGCACGCTACGATCTGGCCAGCCTCCTCCTCGAGGGCCGTCAGCTCGCGGGTGCGGCCGATCAGTTCCGCGCGACGCTGCGGCTGCTGCCGAATTCCGTCGACGCGCACAGCCGCCTGGGCACCGCGCTCGCCTTGCAGGGCAAGCTGGACGAAGCGATCGATCAGTGGGAGCAGGCGTTGAGATTGGATCCCGGGTCGGTGGACGCCCGGCGCAACCTGACGATCGCGTTGCGGCAGCGCCGGCGGTGAGGCATGTCTGTTCGGCGCGAGATACCTGCACATCCGCTGATCCTTCGACAGTTTCGGTGGCCACGAAAGACACGATTACCACGAAAGACACGAAACGACGTAAGACACGAAAGAGAATGATTTCTTTTATGCTTTTCGTGTATTTCGTTCATTTCGTGTAAGAATCAGCGCGACTTCTCGCCGGCCAATTCGCCACCAGCAATCGCAGTCGCGTCTTCTTTGCGCGGAGATCGGTGTCTATGGTGCTGAGCGGCGCGCCGCCTTCGAAATCACGGACCGAGCTCAACGCAAACCAGATCCGCGGCTTCTGGGCCGCCTGGGGCGGCTGGGCGCTCGATGGCATGGACGCCTCTATTTACGCGGTCGTGCTCGTGCCGGCGCTCCGAGAGCTGCTGCCTCGCTCGGGCATTGCCGCCACGCCCGCCAACATCGGGTACTACGGCAGCGTGCTGCTCGCGCTGTTCCTGTTCGGCTGGGGTCTGTCGATGATGTGGGGCCCGGTCGCCGATCGCTACGGCCGCGTCCGCGCGCTGATGCTCACGATTCTCTGCTATTCCCTGTTCACGTTTCTGTGCGGCCTCGTGACCAGCATCTGGCAGCTCGCCGTGCTCCGCGTCCTGTGCGGGATCGGCATCGGCGGCGAACAACCGATCGGAGGGACGTTCGTCGCCGAGGTATGGCCCGAAGATCGCCGAAAGATGGGCGCCGGCTACATGCACACGGGCTACTATTTCGGGTTCTTTCTGGCGGCGCTCGCCAATTACTTCATCGGCGCAAACTTCGGGTGGCGATGGATGTTCGTGCTCGGCGGGGCGCCCGCGCTGCTTGTCAGCTGGATTAGACGGGGCGTGCGCGAATCGGAAGCCTGGCAGCGGCGGCTTGGCGATTCACAGCGGCGTCCCGCGATGGGCCAGGCGTTCGCGGAGCTCTTTTCGCCGAGGTACAGGCGGCGCACGATCGTCATGTCGCTGTTGTTCCTGGTCTCGATCATTGGGCTCTGGGCCGGCTCGATTTACGTGCCCACCGCGGTCACGCAGATTTCTCTGCGTCAAGGCCATACAGCCGCCGACGCGGCGCGGCTCGCGTCGTACGGCACGGGCCTGCTCTCGATTGGAACGATTCTCGGTTGTGTGTTGCTGCCGCTGATTGCCGAGCGCCTGGGCCGCCGGCTGACGCTCGGACTGTTCTTCGCGGTGATGGGAGTCAGCATCGCCATTGCGTTCGGGTACGTGTTCTATCTGCCGCAGGCGTTGCCACTGTTCTTCGTGATGGTGTTCCTGCTCGGGCTCGGGGGGGCGAATTTCGCGACGTTCACGCTCTGGATTCCCGAGCAGTACGCGACGGAATGCCGGGCCAGCGCCATTGGATTCACCAGCTCGGTGGGGCGCTTTGTCGGCTGCGCAATGGTGTTTCTGGTGGGCTCCGGCATCGCCCGCTTCGGCAGCCTGGGCATCCCCGTCGCGCTGACATCGCTGGCGTTCGTGGTCGGATTCGCGTTGTTGCCGCTCAGCGACGAAACGCGGGGCAAGCCGCTCCCGGTTTGATGCCGAGCAGCGAACCGGTACTCGAGCTGATCGACGCGACCGTCGTCAAGGATGATCGACGCGTCCTCGACGGCCTGACGCTGACCATCCACGCCGGCGAGCACACGGCAATCGTCGGGCCCAACGGTGCCGGCAAATCGCTCCTCGTGAAGCTGCTGACGCACGAAGAGCGCGCGCTGGCGCCCGCGGACGACACCGCGCCGGTCCGCGTGTTCGGGAGCGGCAACTGGCACGTGTTCGAGCTGCGCGCGCAGCTCGGCATTGTCTCCGCGGACCTGCATCATCGGTTCGTGGCCGGCAACAGTGAAGGCTTCATCACTGGCGAGGCCGCGGTGCTGTCCGGCTTTCTCGCATCGCACGGCATTCTTCGGTACGGCGTGGTGACCGACCAGATGCGCCGGAGGGCGACCGACGCGCTCGATCGTCTGGGAGTCTCGCATCTCGCTCGACGCCGGCTGGACCAGATGTCGAGCGGCCAGGCCCGTCGAGTCATGCTGGCGCGGGCGCTGGTGCCGTCGCCCCGCGCCCTCGTGCTGGACGAGCCAACGACCGGACTGGATCTCGTCGCCCGGCACGATTTCATGGAGCGCGTGCGGCAGATCGCGCGCGAAGGGACGACA
>Ga0137409_10003102_pt1 | contig 17668 bp, 14 predicted proteins | sample CZODoug1_16funga_FD_122059 | JGI IMG/M metagenome (GOLD analysis project Ga0137409, IMG submission 122059) | Vadose zone soil fungal communities from Angelo Coast Range Reserve, California, USA - CZODoug1_16fungal (Hybrid Assembly) | ecosystem: Environmental > Terrestrial > Soil > Vadose zone... | reverse complement strand
CACTCCCGCCATCCATGGCGGTCGGATGTGCCGCGCGGAGCCCCAGGGATGGTCTTCCGGCGTGTCTCGGGAGGACCCTTCGAGGTGCGGCCGCAGCCACCTCGACGCCAAAACGGCCAAAGCGAGACACGACCGCGACGCGCGCGGCTAGAGCGGTACGCGCCCGAGCACCGTGTGCGTCTGCCCCGACCCGGTGGTGTACACGAACGTCTTGCCGTCCGGCGCGATCGCCAGCGCGCTGACGTCGCGCGCGTCGTACAACGCCTGCACCGCGCCGTCCCGGGCGTTGCGGATCACGAGCGTACCGGCCGGCGCGCCTCCGACCGCGCTCGCTTCGGGCGCTTCGTAGCTGAGAACGAATCGGCCGTTCGGCGCGATCTCGACGAGCCTCAAGCGGATCTTGCCGGTGCTCGTCTTCGCGTCGAGCGCGGGCGGGACGAGCGCTACCGACCACAACACCGCGCCGGTAGAAAGGTCGCGGAGCTCGAGGTTGCCGTCGCGCTCGAACGCCGCGGCGAACTCGGTGCCCGGCAGCGCGCCTTGCGAGCGCGCGATGCTGTTCGTGCCGGGCACGTTGCCCGTGATTCGCCAGTCGGGGATCCGCCACGCACGCACACCGAAGCGCTCGCGATCGTCGAATGGAGTGACGCTCGCCGCGAGCAGCCGTCGCCCGTCGGCGGAGAAGCCGACGCGCGCGCGCGCGGCGCTCGCCTCGAGCTGCGCGACGGCGGCGCCGGTGTGCACGTCGATCACGTTCACCGAGCCCAACCCGAGCCGCCGCTCCGGCAGGCCGCGCGCGCCCTGGAACGCGAGCAGCGCGCCGTCGGGCGAGAACGCGACGGCGGCGACGGGGCCGCAGGCACCGGTGCACTCGTAACGCGCGCTGTCGTGCAGCGAGTCCGCCCGATGGACCTCGACCTTGCCCACGCGTCCGACCGCGACGTCGCCGCTCTTGGAGACGGCGATCGAGTAGACGGTCTCGTCGTTGAATCCGGGCCAGACCTTGCGCACGACGACGCCGTCGCGAGCGCGCATGATCCGCACACCGCTGGCGTCGCCGACCGCGACCAGCTTGCCGTCGGTGGAGAACGCGTCGATCGCCCAGGCCGAGATCTCGTCGTGCAGCCTGCGGCCGGTCACGCGCCAGACGACCGACAGGCCGAGCGGCGTGTCGCCGGCGGCGCCCGTCTCGGGCAACGGCGTTTGCGCCGCGACGGAGGACGCGAGGCCCGCGGCGACGGCCACGGCGATCGCGACCGCCGTCGCGATGGCGCCGCGCGCGGCAACGGAAGACGGCACAGGGCGGCGAGATCCGCTCGCGAACGACGACGCGAAATGAGCTGCCGATTTGACCAAACGCCACGAGCACCGGACCGAGCGGGGCGCCAGTGTACAACGCGACGTTCGTCCCGCCGCGGCGCTTGGGATTACTTGATCGGGTCGGCAGCGCCGGGTTAGACCCGGACGCCCGCGAGCAGCGCGCCCGCCGACAACACGACGATCCCGATCACGGCCCAGCGCACGAACGGCGCGCCGCGCTTCACGGCCATACGGGCGGCGACCCACGCGCCGGCCGCTTGGCCGACCGCGAGCAAGAGGCCGACGCGCCAGTCGACCTGGTCGTTGATCACGAACACGACGAGTGCTGCCGCGGTGGTCAGGAGGTTGATCAGATTCTTCAACGCATTCGCGCGCAGCACGTTGAAGCCCGCGGCGAGCACGAGCCCGGCGATGAGAAAAATGCCGACGCCGGCCTGGATGAACCCGCCGTAAACGCCGAGCACGAAGAACAGCGGCACCTCGACCCAGAGGCGGGCGGGCCGACCGGTCGCGTGCTCGTCGAGCCAACGCTCCGGCTTGAGCAGCATCACGGCGAGCATCGCGATCATGAGCGCGCCGATGATCCGCCGGAGCAGCGCCTCGTCGAGGTCGACCGCGAGCGCGGCGCCGAGCGCCGAGCCCGCGACCGCGGGCACCACGAGCTTCCATGTGTTGGCTGCGTCGAGCACCCCGCTGCGCCGAAAGGTCGCGACGGCGACCGCGTTCTGCAGCAGCACGCCGACGCGATTCGTGCCGTTCGCCACGGTGGCCGGCAGCCCGAGCAGGATCAGGATCGGCAGCGTGATCAACGAGCCGCTGCCGGCGAGCGTGTTGATGAATCCCGCCGCGAAACCGGTGATCGGGACGGCGGCAAGCAGGAGTAGGTGGTAATCCATGAAAATCGGGACAGGGTACCCCTTCGCCGGCAGGCAGGCGCGCTGATTTGCCAACGGCCGCACACGCCGCGGCCGCGCGCTGAGAACCGCGTCATGGCGCCCGCCTGCAAGAATCGCGAGATTCGCCGTTATGGCGTCCACGAGACCGGAGCAAGAGCAGCGCGTGACCTTCCGCGTCGCCGTGCGCGCCGGCAGCGGCATCGATGCGTACGTGGTGCTCGCCGGCAAGAAGCTCGCGGCCAAGGTCGGCGACATCAGCGCGGAGGGCATCTTCGTGAAGCTCGACCGCGGCGCGATCGCGGCGCTGAAGCCCGACAGCAAGGTCGACGTCGAGGTCGCGTTCGACGGCGAGATCATGGTGCTGCACGGCGTGATCCGCTCCGAGCACGCGGGCGGCTACGGCATCCATTTCCCGGCGCGCGATCGCGCGGGCCGTGCGAATCCGCTCGCCAAGTTCGAGCGCATCTCCGCGAGCCTGCAACGCTCGTCGCTCTCGCAGCGGCTCAAGATCCTCAAGCTCTAGGGTTCGAGGGCGATTCGCGACACGGTGGGGCCGGCGAGGAACGGCGTCGGCTTGCCGTCCACCCAGTCGCCCACCAAATCGGCGAAGTTCGCTGACAGAAAGTGTCCGCTCTGGCCGCCCGCGAGCTCGAGGATCCCGTCCTCCGGATGCGCCGGCGACACGCTCATGCGCAGCAGCGCGCCGTAGCTCGGCGTAGCCACGCGCAGCGTCACGGGCGCGCCGGGCAGCGGCGCGGCCGGCAGTCGCAGCCAGCGGCCGAGCACGGGGCCGATCACGGGTAAGCCCGCGAACGGATGCGCGACGTCGAGCGTGTTGACCTCGCCCCAAGGAGCGTCGGGTCCCGGGCGCGCCCCGTCGGCCTCCAGCTCGCGCAGCGCATCGAGCAGCACCTGGCGCAGGAACGTGGGCCAGTCCGCGAAGCCGCGCGTCAGAAGATGCGGCGGGCGCTCCTCGAGCAGGCGGCGCAGCGGCTCGTCGACGAGCGGCCAGCGGAACACGAACGCCGGGTCCGCCGCGACGGCTTTCTCTAGCAGCGGCGCGAGCGCGCGCGCGAGCAGCGCGCGGTAGTAGAGGTGCAGGATCCTGAAGCCCGCCTCCCCGACGTCGGCCCGGCCGTTCCACGCTTGCACGTGCGCGCGGGCGCGCGCGAGCAACGGCTCCGGCTCGTCGCTTGGGACCACCTCGAGCACGATGTCGCGGATCTGGTCGTAGGCCGCGGCGCGCGTGTCGAGCTGCATCGCGAGCGAGTCGGCCTCCGCGAGCTTCGTGCGGCTCGCGAGCAGCTCCGCGATTCGGCTCGCGCGCAGCGGCGTCATCCACATGCGGCTGAGCTCATCCGATGCCGGGCGCGGCAGCGTGCGATTGTTCGCGGTGTAGAGCGCGCCGTCGTCGTGGCCGAGCAGCGTCGGTCGATCGAGCTCGCCCCGCCACCCGCGGCCGTCCGCCCACGACGTGGGCCGCGAGCCGTCGAAACCCACGCGCCGCGGCAGCGGGCCGTTCACCGCCCAGCCGATGCGGCCGCCTGAGTCGGCGAGGGCCCAGTTGAGCGACGGCCCGGCCCAGCGAGCGACGATCTGCGCGCCCTCGGCCGCGTCGCGGGCCGTCGCGAGCGCGATGATGTCGAGGTTCAGGCCGGCGGGGTCGAGCCAGGCGGCGTGCAGCGCGAGCGGCCGGCCGCGCCAATCGCGGGCCGTCACCGGGCCCCAGCGCGTCGTGGTCACCGCGACCGGCACGGACGCGCCACCCGCGACCTCGACCGGGTGCGTCACGGCGCCGAACGCCTCGCTGCCTTCCGGCGTGCGGTAGCGGTTCGGGTCCGCCGGGTCGACCTCGACGATCACCCAGTCGCTCTGATCCGCATTGCTCACGGTCGCGCCCCACGCGAGCTTGTCGCTCGCACCGATCAGGATGCCGGGCAGGCCGGGAATGCTCGCGCCGCGGGCGACGCCGTCCGGCCACTCGAGCTCGACCCGGTAGAAGGTGTTCGGCACCCGCACGTCGAGGTGCGGATCGTTCGCGAGGATCGCGTCGCCGCGCGCCGTGCGGCTCGCGTCGAGCGCCCATTGGTTCGACGCGGGGCCCATGAGCGGCGGCGTCACGCGCGGCGGCGTGAGGCTCGACGGCCACGACGTGGAGCGCAGATCGATCGCTTCCGGCCCGGGAATGGGCAGCGGCGCGTAGCCGCCGGTCGTGTCGCCGTCGGCACCGCCGAGCGGGCGATCGAAGCGCGACGTCGACGGCGTCAGGAACTCATAGAGCGGCGCCGGCGCCACCTCGTAGAGCACGCCCTGGCCCTGCTCGTACCACTCGTTGTTCGAGAGCCGCGTGTAGAGGCCGAATACGACCAGCAGGCTGTCCTCCTCCCGCCACGGGGCGGGCGCCGCGCCGAACAGCCAGTATTCGGGCGGACGCGCGCTCAGGTCCGCGAGCCCGGCGTTGACGCCCTGGGTGTACGCGGCGAGCCAGCCGCGGTGCTCGGCGGGCAGCGTCGCGAGCAGCGCCCGGGCGCGGTTACGCAGGTCGAACGGCACCTGCGCCGTGTCGAGCGGGGCGGCGCGCGCGCCGATCAGCGCCGCAAGCTCGCCCGACGCCGAGCGCCGCAAGAGATCCATCTGGAAGAACCGCTCTTGCGCGTGCATGTAGCCCTCGCCGCGCAGGGCGTCCTCGAACGAAGTGCCGTGGATCCGCGGGATCGCGTGGGCGTCGAGCTCGATCGCGAGCGGCGCCGCGAGCCCCGCGACTCGGGCCTCGCCGGAGCGACGCGGCAGCGCCGCCGACACGATCGCGTACGCACCGACGACGAGCACCAAGATGGTGCCCGCGACGCCTACGGTGCACCATTTCGCCAAGTCGCTTCTCGTCATGGTTCGGGGTATCTTCGGGAAAACAAATGCCGATCGACTGGACCGAATATCAACCGGGGGAGTTCTACGACGAGCTCTTCGCCGCGCCCGGAAACGCGAGGCCGGCCGCTGAGCATTTGACCGGCTATCTCGCGTCCCTCGGCCAGCGCGAGCTCGCCGAGCGGCAGGGCGACGCGGAACGCGCGATCGCCGAGATGGGCATCACCTTCACCGTTTACACCGAAGGGCAGAACATCGATCGCGCGTGGCCCTTCGACGTGATCCCGCGCACGATCGAGGCGCAAGAGTGGGCGCGCATCGAACGCGGCCTCGTTCAGCGTCTCAAGGCGCTCAATCATTTCATCGATGACCTCTATCACGACCGGCGGATTATCGCCGACGGCGTGGTCCCCGAGGACATCATCGCGACGTCCGCGAATTTCCTCGAGGCCTGCGTCGGCGCGAATCCGCCATACGGCGTGTGGGCGAACATCTGCGGCACGGACCTCGTGCGCGACAAGGATGGCACCGTCTACGTGCTCGAGGACAACCTGCGGGTGCCGTCCGGCGTCTCGTACATGCTCGAGAACCGGATCATCACGAAGCAGGTGTTCCCGGAGATGTTCGAGCATGCGTCGATTCTGCCGGTCGACGATTACGCTTCGCAGCTGTTCGACATGCTTGCGTCGCTCAGCCCACGCAAGCTCGATTTCCCGCGCGTCGTCGTGCTCACACCGGGCATCTACAACTCGGCGTACTTCGAGCACTCCTATCTCGCGCAGCGCATGGGGGTGGACCTCGTCGAGGGCAGCGACTTGGTCGTCGCCGACGACCAATGCGTCTACGTGCGCACGATCCGCGGGCTCGAGCGCGTCGACGTGATCTACCGGCGCGTGAACGACACGTTCCTCGATCCCGAGTGCTTCGACAAGGACTCGGTGCTCGGCGTGCCGGGCCTGATGCGCGCGTGGCGCGCGCAGACGGTCGCGCTCGCGAACGCGCCGGGCGCCGGCGTCGCCGACGACAAGGTCGTGTACGCGTACGTGCCGAAGATCATCGAGTACTACCTGCACGAGAGTGCGATCCTGCCGAACGTGCCCACGCGCCTCTTGCGCGACGAACAGAGCCGCAAGCACGTGCTCGGCGATCTCACCAAGTGGGTGGTGAAGCCCGCGAACGAGTCCGGCGGCTACGGCATGCTGATCGGGCCGCGCTCGACACCCGAGGAGCGCGCCGCGATGGTCGCCGCCGTCGAGGCGAACCCGCGCAACTACATCGCGCAGCCGGTGCTGGCGTTGTCGACGGCCCCGACGCTCGTGCAGCAGGAGATCGAGCCGCGGCACCTCGACTTGCGGCCGTTCATCCTCCAGGGCGAGCGGATCTGGGTCACGCCGGGCGGGCTCACGCGCGTGGCGCTGCGGCGCGGCTCGCTGGTCGTGAACTCGTCGCAAGGAGGCGGCAGCAAGGACACATGGGTCGTCGCGGTCGACCCATGAGCGGTCGAGCGTGGTCCGATGAGACTCGTTCGATGAGCCCCGCAGCATGAGCCTACTGTCGCGAGTCGCCGAGCGGATCTACTGGAGCGCGCGCTACCTCGAGCGCGCCGAGACCACGTCGCGGCTCGCGCGGGTCTACGGCAACCTGCTGCTCGACCTGCCGCGTCAGGCCGGGCTCAAGTGGGACCTGCTGATCCGGATCACCGGCTGCGCCGAGCGCTACCGCGATCTGCATCCGAGCCCCGGCGCCGACACGGCGGAGCGGTTCTTCGTCGCCGACCGCAACAACGCGAGCTCGGTGCGCTCGTCGCTCGCGCACGCGCGCGAGAGCATCCGCACCACTCGCGACATCGTGCCGTCGGAGGCGTGGCGGTCGATCAACGAGCTCTGCATGCACGTCAACCAGGAGCTCGACGCGGAGACGTCCCACCGGCGCCGCTACGGCATTCACTCGACCGTCGTCGAAGGCTGCCAGCAGATCAGCGGGTTGCTCGCCGACACGATGAGCCACGATTCCGGCTATCAGTTCTTCAGGATCGGGCGCGGCATGGAGCGCGCCGACATGACTACGCGGATCATCGACGTCGCGGCCGCGACCTTGCTCGGCCGCGACGACCTCGCGCGCTTCGACAACACGCTGTGGATGGCGGTGCTCCAGTCGCTCTCCGCCTATCAGATGTATCGCCAGAAGATCCGGCGCCGCATCTTCGGACCCGATGTCATCGGCTACTTGCTGAAGGACGAGCAGTTTCCGCGCGCGATCTCGTTCAGCTTGCGCGAGCTCGGCGGCGCGTTGGCACTACTGCCGCGCAACGCCGGCCCCCACAAGAAGCTCGGCGATTTGCGGCGAATGCTCGCGACGCTGGACGTCGGCAGGCTGGACATCCCCGCCCTTCATCAGTGGATCGACGACGTCCAGCTTGCGTTCGGCGAGCTCCACCGGCTGATTCACCACACGTGGTTTGAACCGTCGACGAGCGCCGCGGGTCCAAGTCCCGTCGTCGCGCCTGCGCAGGACCAAGGGTCCGCCCAACGCCAGGGTCAGACGCCAGGGTCGACCCCAGGGTCGACAGTAGGGTCGACAGTAGGGTCGACCTTGGCGTCCGACCCCGGGGTAAGACCGCAGATCGGCGCGAAGGTGTAGGGGTCGGGGGAGCTCGCCCATGTGGAAGACCTTGCTGCTCGTGGTCGCCGGCCTTGGCGCCGGCTTCGCGATCGCGTTTTGGACGCAGCCCGGCGTGCCGCCGCCGGTGGCGCAAGCCGCCACGGCTCCGGCTTACGCGTCGGGCGCCTTGCCCGCGGGTCGCGCCGATGCCGCTACGAGCAACCGGCTCGAGGAGCTCGAGTCGGCGCTGCAGGCCGAGATCGAGCAGCGCGCGGCGCTCGAGCAGCGCGTGTCCGACCTCGGCGCGGCGCTCGACGCGCTGCGTGCCCCCCGCCAGGCCCGCGCGGCGAACGACGGGTCCGGCGGGCCGGCCGCGTTCGATCCGTCGCGCCTGCCGCCGGCCGCCCAGCAGGCGTTTCGCCGCGCCCGCGAGGGCCCCGACACGCCCGAGCGGCAGGCCGAACGGCTCGTGGCCGCCGGCCTCACACCGGACCGCGCCGCGTGGATCCAGAAGCGCACCGAGCAGCTCGTGCTCGAGCAGATGCAGGCGCAGTACACGGCACGACGCGACGGCAAGCCTCTCGAAATGGTCGACACCGAAACCACGCTGCGCTCTGAGCTCGGCGAGCAGGACTACGAGCGCTACCTGCAGGCGACCGGGCGGCCGACGAGCGTCGGTGTGTTCAACGTGATCGCGGGCTCGCCGGGGGAACGCGCGGGCCTGAAGCAAGGCGACCAGATCGTGAGCTATGCCGGGGAGCGGATCTTCGACGTGCGCGACCTGAACGACCGCACTTTCAAAGGTACGGCGGGGGAGTCCGTGATCGTCGACGTGGTTCGCGACGGCCAGAACCTCCAGATCGTCGTGCCCCGCGGGCCTATCGGCATCTCCGGCGGGCCCGGCGCGTTCCGGCGAGGACCGTGACGGGCGCTCCGACGAAAAAAACGGGGCGGCCCCAAAAAAATCGGCCGCCTCATCAGCGGCCAACGTTGGTGGCGAGAAAGACGTTCGCGTTGTTGTCAGGGCGCTGTATTCCGGTGCGCCGGAGCTTCCTGCGCCGGCGCCATCCCGACGGCCGCCATGCTGCGGCCGCCACATTTCACATCCGTTTCGCCGCCGTGAAATTTTCGTGACCAGCGTGGTGGCTGGTTGTCGCACTTTGGCCGCCCCTGCGTTGCGGTGGCTGCGGTCGCGAGCGTCGCGCGGTCAAAATGGGACGCGAAGCTTTCTTTACGAAAGGCGGCGGCGCACGGGGTAGAATGTCGCGCTTTGGCTTTAAGACAAGTCCATGTCACTACAAGAAAAGTTCGTCAGGCTAGAAGCGCATCTCAAGGGTTTGGTGGTCGGTCAAGAACGTCTGCTGAATCGTATGCTCGTGGTGTTGCTCTGCGACGGGCACCTGCTCGTCGAAGGAGCGCCCGGCCTCGCGAAGACGCGCGCGATCAAAGTTTTGAGCCACAGCGTCGAGGGCGATTTCCACCGTTTGCAGTTCACGCCGGATCTCCTGCCGGCCGACCTCACCGGCACCGAGATCTACCGGCCGCAAGACAGCACGTTCGTCTTCCGCGAAGGGCCGCTGTTTCACAACCTGGTGCTCGCGGACGAAGTGAACCGCGCCCCGGCGAAGGTCCAGTCGGCGCTGCTCGAGGCGATGGGCGAGCGGCAGATCACGGTCGGCGCCGTGACGTACCCGCTGCCGCCGCTCTTCATGGTCATGGCCACGCAGAACCCGATCGAGCAGGAGGGTACGTATCCGCTGCCCGAGGCGCAGCTCGATCGTTTCCTGCTGCACGTGCTGATCGGCTATCCGGATGCGGCGGGCGAGCGTGCGATCCTCGCGTTGAACCGCTCCGAGCAGAAGCGCTTGGTGCCCGATCAAACCCTGTTCAAGGCGCCCGAGGTTCTCACGCAGAAGGAGGTTCTCGCGGCGCGGCTCGCGGTGCTCGAGCAGCACCTGTCGGCGCCGCTCGAGGAGTACGTCGTGCAGATCGTGCTCGCGACGCGCCAACCCGAGCGCTACGGCGACGATCTCAAGGACGTCCTGCGCTACGGCGCGAGCCCCCGCGCCACGATCGCGCTCGACCGCTGCGCGCGCGCCCACGCGTGGCTCGCCGGCCGCGATTTCGTAACGCCGGAGGACATCCAAGAAGTCGCGCACGACGTGCTGCGGCACAGGATCCTGCTCGGGTTCGAGGCGGAAGCGTCGGGCCGCACGCCCGACGACGTCGTCGACACGCTGCTCGCGCGGATCGGAGTTCCCTGACCATGGTCGCGTCGGCCGCGCGCTCGACGCATTCGCCCGTGCGAGTCGGGCTGGCCGACCTGCTGCGCCTGCGCGCCGCGGGCGAGGCGATCCAGCTCACCGCGCCGCGCGTGCGCGCGGTCGGCACCGGCGGGCATCTGTCGCCGTACAAAGGACGCGGCGTCGAGTTCGACGAGTCGCGTCCGTACCAGCCCGGCGACGACCTGCGTACGATCGACTGGCGCGTCACGGCGCGCACGGGCAAGCCGCACACCAAAGTATTTCGCGAAGAGCGCAATCGCCCCGTGTTCGTGTGGCTCGACTTGCGGCGGCCGATGATGTTCGCGACGCGCGGCGCGTTCAAAGGCGTGCGCGCGACCGAGATGGCTGCGCTGATTGCGTGGAGCGCGACCGCGAACGGCGACCGGCTCGGCGGGCTCGTGTTCTCGGAGGGCGCGCACCACGAGGTGCGGCCGGGCCTCGGCATGCGCTCCGCGCTGCGCTTTTTCCGCACGATTTGCGCCGACGCGTTCTGGGCCCCCGAGTCGCTACCCGAGGCAGACGCCGACGCGGAGCGCGCGTTGCTCAGGCTCACGCGCGTGGCGCGCCCGGGCAGCCTCATTTTCCTGCTCAGCGATTTTCGCCGGCTCGGCCCGGACCACGAGCGCCACCTGCGGCAGCTCGCGGGTCACTGCGACCTCGTGCTCGTGCAGTTTTTCGACCCGGTGGAGGCTGAACTTCCGCCGCCCGGCCGTTATCGAATCCAGAGTGCCGGCCGCTCGTTCGCGATCGACACGGGGAACGAAGCCACGCGGACCCGCTACGAGCAGCGCTTCGCGGAGCGGCGCGCACAGCTCGCCGCGCTCGCCCGCGCGCCGGGCGTCCACTGGATAGACTGCGCGACGGACGCCGACGTGCGCCGCGTGCTCGCTCAGCAGTTTCGACCACGATGAACCCGACCGACATTTCCGCGTTGCCGCTGCGCGACATCCACCTGCCGGGCGCTGTCGGCTGGTGGCCGCCCGCGATCGGCTGGTGGCTCGTCGCGGCCCTGCTGCTCGCGGCGGTCGTGGCGTACGCGGTGCTCTTCTATCGCAGCCGTCATCGGCGCGCGGCGCTGCGCGCGTTCAAGCGCGTGCGCGCGGGGCTCGAGCAGGGTGCGGAGCCGGTGGCCTCTCTCCAGCGTGTGTCGACGCTGCTCCGGCGGTTCGCGATGACGACCGCGCAGGCGGCGGCCGAGCGCGAGCCGCTCGTCACGATCGGCGGCGACGAGGTCGCGGGCCTCATCGGCGAGCGCTGGCTCCGCTATTTGGACAGCCGCTGGGAACGCGACGCGTTCACGCGCGGGGCGGGGCGGCTGCTGCTTGCGGCTCCGTACGCGCGGCCCGACAGCGTCGGCCGGCCACAAGCGCTCGAGCTCACCGCGCTGTGCAGCGAGTGGCTCAAGACCGAGCACGGCTCGCGGCCGCGGTTGCGTCTACGGCGGCGCGCCGCCCGCCCGACGCCGGGCGCGCGGCTCGCGAGCGGCGAGGGTTGATCGCCATGTGGACGCTCACGTGGTGGTGGATGCTCGCGGCGCTGCCGCTGCCGTGGCTGCTGCGCCGTTTCACGCGCGCCGAGGCGCTCGAGCGCGACGCGGCGCTCAAGGTGCCGTTCGGGGCGGAGTTCAGCGACCTCGTGGGACTGCGCTCGCACGCGTCGGCGCGCTGGCGGCTGGCGGCGCTCACGGCAATCTGGGTGCTCGCGTTGCTCGCGGCCGCGCGCCCACAGTTCATCGGCGAGCCGATCGCGCTGCCGACGACCGGCCGCGACCTTCTGCTCATCGTCGATCTCTCCGGAAGCATGGAGGAGCAGGACTTTCAGCTGAACGGCCAGTGGGTCGACCGGCTGACGGCGCTCAAGGCAGTGGCAGGCGACTTCATCGCACGCCGCGTCGGCGACCGGGTCGGACTGATCCTGTTCGGCCGCGAGGCGTACTTGCAGACGCCGCTCACCTTCGACCGCAAGACCGTGAAGGCGCTGCTCGACGAGGCGGTGATCGGCCTCGCCGGCAAGGAGACGGCGATCGGCGACGCGATCGGTCTCGCGATCCGCACGCTCGACGACGCGGGGGTCGAGCAGGGGAGGCGCGTCGCGATCCTCCTGACCGACGGCGCCAACACGGCGGGTGCCGTGGATCCGCTCAAAGCCGCCGAGCTCGCGGCACAGCGCAATCTCGTGATCTACACCGTGGGCATCGGCGCCGACGCGCTCACCGTGCGGTCGCTGTTCGGCGTGCGGCAGATCAATCCGTCGGCCGATCTCGATGAGGCGGCGCTCACCGCGATCGCCGACAAGACGGGCGGGAAGTACTTCCGCGCGCGCGACACCGCGGAATTTCTTCAGATCTACTCGATCCTCGATAAGCTCGAGCCCGCCGAGTCCGACGAGCAAGGGTTCCGACCGATCACGGAGCTGTTCTATTGGCCGCTCGGCGCCGCAGTGGCGCTCGCGCTCGGCGCGGCGCTCGCGGCGGTCGCCGCGGCTCGTTGGCGCACGTCCGGGCTCGCCGCGGGCGGCGAATGGCGCGCCACGTTGAAGAGGGAGCATGGCTGATTTCCATTTCTTGCGGCCGTGGTGGCTAGCTCTGTTGCCGGCAGGCATTTGGCTGATCTGGCAGCTGCTGCGCGGCCGCGGCGAGGCCGGCGGCTGGCGCAGCGTCGTCGACGCGGCGCTGCGGCCGCACGTGCTCGTCGACTCCGCGGTGCTGCGCGAGCGCCGTTGGCCGCTGATCGTCGCGATCGCGGCATGGTCGCTCGGCGTGATCGGCATGGCGGGCCCCGCGTGGGAGCAGCTCCCCGTGCCGGCGTTCCGCTCGCAAGAGGCGCTCGTCGTGGCGCTCGATCTGTCCCGCTCGATGGACGCGGCCGACGTCGAGCCGACGCGGCTCGCACGCGCCAAGCTCAAGCTGCTCGACCTGCTCGCGCGCCGCGCCGCGGGGCAGATCGCGCTCGTTGTGTTCTCGTCGCATGCGTTCACGGTGACGCCGCTCACGACCGACACGCGGACCATCTCTTCGCTCGTGTCGGCGGTTACGACGCAGATCATGCCGACGCAAGGCAGCTCGCTCGCGGCCGGGCTCGCGAAAGCGGCCGCGCTGCTCGAACAGACGGGTTTGACCCAGGGCGACGTGCTGCTGATCACCGACTCCGACGTGACCGGCGACGACGTGGATCTCGCGCGCGACCTGCGCGGCAAGGGCTTCCGCGTGAGCGTGCTCGCCGTGGGCACCGAGCAAGGCGCGCCGATCGGCCGCGACGAAGGCGGCTTCGTGAGCGACGAGAACGGCAACGTGGTGATCCCCCAGCTCGAGCCGCGCGCCCTGCAGCGGCTCGCGGGCGCGGGCGGCGGCCGATTCGCCCGCCTCGCGCCCGACGATCGCGACTTGGACGCGCTGTTCCCCGCCGAGTTGCCGTCCGGCAGCGCGCTCGCGCAAGCACCCGGCGAGCAGCATCAGGCCGACGTCTGGCGCGACCGCGGCCTCGTGCTCGCGGTGGCGCTGCTGCCCCTGCTCGCGCTCGGTTTCCGGCGCGGCTGGATCGCTGCGCTGTTCTTCTGCTGCATCTTGCCGCTGCCCCGAGCCGAAGCGTTCGAGTGGGCGGATCTCTGGCAGAGCCCGGATCAGCGCGGCTATGAGGCGATGCAGACGAATGACGCCGCACGCGCCGCCGCGCTGTTCAAGGATCCCGCCTGGCGCGGCGCCGCCGAGTACCGCGCCGACGACTTCCCCGGGAGCGCTACCACGCTCGACGGCCTCGATACCGCCGACGGCAACTACAACCGCGGCAACGCGCTCGCGAAGAGCGGCAAGATCGAGGACGCGATCGGCGCGTACGAGCGCGCGCTCGAGCTCGACGCCGACCACGAGGACGCGCGCTACAACCGCGACCTGCTGCGCGACTTCCTCGACAAGCAGAAGCAGGAGCAGCAGCAACAGCAGGGCCAGAACGGCGAGCAGAATCAGAAGCAGCAAGGCGACCAGCAGAGCGATTCGAAGGGCGATAAGAGCGACGACGCGAGCTCGGATCCGTCGAAGCAGGGCGACGAGTCGCAGCAAGACCGTCAGGCGAACGGTGATCGCAGCGACAAGGGCGACGACTCGCAGTCGCCCGAGGACGAGAACGCCGACCAAGAGCAGCCGAGCGCCAAGGATCAGCAGAACGCGCAGCAGCAGGCGGACGCGCCGCAAGACGTCGAGCACTGGGCCTCGGAGCAGGCCGCAGAGCAGTGGTTGCGCCGCATTCCGCAAGATCCGGGCGGGCTCCTGCGGCGCAAGTTCCTCTATCAGTATCAGCGCTTGGGCGTCGACCAGGACGGCAAGCCGCTCGGTGGCACGGAGAAGAAGCCGTGGTGAGGCTCGCGTGGCGTGCCGTGCTCGCGGTGCTAGTCGCGTTGACGGCGGCGGTGAGTGCGCCGCGAGCGCAAGACCCGGCGCTGCAAGCGAGCGTCGACCGCGCGACGATCCGCGACAACGAGTCGTTCACGTACACGATTCGCGGCGAAGGTCCGATCCGCGAGGAGCCGGAGGTCGCACCGCTCGAGCGGCAATTCGACGTGTTGAGCCGCCAGAGCAGCTCGCGAATCCAGATCCTGAACGGCCAAACTTCGCAGGTCACCGAGTGGCAGTACCAGCTGATGCCGAAAGCGGAGGTGCGCGGCGAGGTCACGCTGCCCGCGGTGCGTGTCGGCAACCTGCAGACGAGACCGGTCGCGCTGCGCGTGCTGGCCCAGGACACCTCCGGCAACGCGCCGGCGGACATCTTCATGGAGCTCGAGTCTCAGCCCTCGACGGTGTATGTGCAGTCGCAGGTGATACTCACCCTGCGGCTCTTCATCAACGCGGCCGTGGCCACCGGCCGCGCGACGCTCACGGCGCCGGAGGTCGGGGGCGGCGAGGCGATCGTCGAGAAGCTCGGCGAGGACGGCCAATACCAGACGACGCGCGCCGGTCGCAACTTCGTGGTCCGCGAGCGCCGCTACGCGATCTTTCCGCAACAGGCGACGCGGCTCACGATCGGCCCCGCCACGTTCGAGGCCATGGTGATCCCGGATCGCGGCTTCTCGCGCGTCGCGCGGTTTCGTTCCAGCGTGCTCGACATCGACGTGCGGCCCGCCGTGCCGCCGCCGGCGTCGATGGCGGGCGCGAGCTGGCTGCCCGCGCACCGCGTCGAGCTCACGGAGCAGTGGAGCGACGACTCGCCCGACCTCACGGTCGGAGTGCCGCGCACACGGCGCGTGATCGTCGAGGCCGACGGCCTCCTCGAGACCCAATTGCCCGATCTGCCGCCGACGCAGCAAGCCGGCATCCGTCTCTATGCGGATCAACCGGAGATGTCGCGGGACGTCACGCCGCAAGGTTTCACGTCGCGGCGCGTGGTGAGCATGGCCGTGATCGCGCAGACGCCCGGCGAGGTGATGCTCGAGCCCGAGCGGTTGCCGTGGTGGAACGTCGACGCGCAACGCTGGGAGGTCGCCGAGCTCCCGGGCCGAACGCTCAAGATCGCGCCCAGCGGCGAGCCGGTCCCAGCGGTTGCCCCTGTCGAGGCGGCCGCGGGCACCGCGGCGGCGACGCCGCCGCCGCGCAGCGCGTGGCCGGCGGTGGGCGCGCTGCTCGCGGCCGGCTGGCTCGCGACCGTGCTCGCCTGGTGGTGGTCGCGCCGCGCGGGGCGGGGGGCGGCCGCCGCCGCGCGTGCCGCGGCGCCGAAGCCGAAGGGTGGCAAGCCGCTGCGCGACCTCGACGCCGCTTGCCGAGCAAACGACGCCGACGCCGCGCGCCGAGCGTTGCTCCTTTGGGCGGAGCAGCGATTCCCGGATTCCCCCCCCCGGAGCTTGGGCGCGCTGGCGGCCGCTCTGCCGGACGAACCGGGGCGCGAGGTACTCGATCTCGAGGCGCACCTCTATGGGGCGGCGCATGGCGCCTGGGACGGGAGCGGGCTCCGCGGCCTGCTCCGCGCCTTCGACGCCGACTCCGGCGCCGGCGCGGCAATCAAGGAAGACCCGCTGCTGCCGCTTTACCGCTGAGAATTAGGGTCAGACCCCAAGAGGGGTCAGACCCTGAACCGGCAGAGGTTCACGTTCCGATTGTGACTCACGTTAAGGAAATCCCCTGCAGGGCGGCGCATCCTTCCACGGTTGCAACGATAGTCCCGCACCCATGGAGTTGCCGAAACTCGACGCCGAGAGCCACGGCTCACCCTTCGCCGACCAGCTGAACCGCGGTTTCGCGAAGCTGCGCTTCGGCGGGCTCCTCGAGAAGGAGTTCCGCGAATTCTACGTAACGCAGAACCTGCCGCGAGCCCGGTTGTCGGGGTTGATCGCGATCATCCTGGTGCTCGTGGTCACGTGCGTGGACTTCGTGCTCGGCAGCCCGGCGAGCGGCCCGCTCAACGCCTTGCGATTGGGTGTGCTGTGCCCGCTGCTGGCCGTGATCGGCGTCGCGATCTCGCTGCCGTCGGCACGGCGGTACTACACCGAGGTGGCGGCGGTCGGCGTCACGCTCGTCGGCTTCGTGGTCACTTACATGTCCACCATTGCGGCGTTGCAAGGCGCCTCGTACGTTCTCGCCGGGCTCGTGATGGTCATCCTCTACGCGTGCCTGTTCCTCGGGCTCCTGTTCAACATCGCGATCGGCATCGCGGCGCTGCTCGTGGTCACCCACGTCGCCATGGGTGTCGCGCTCGGTCTGCCGTTGAACGAGCTCTGCTATATGACGGCGATGCTGGGCGCTGCCGCGGTGATCGGCAACATCTCCACGTACAACCTCGAGCACGCGCTGCGCACGAACTTTCTCGAGACGCGGCTCTTGAACGAGCTCGCCGAGCGCGACGGCCTCACGGGTCTCTACAATCGCCGCATCTTCGACGACTTCATCCGGCGCGTGTGGCGGCAGTCGCGCCGCGAGGATGTGACGATCGGGATCGTCTTCGTCGACATCGACTACTTCAAGATCTACAACGACCTCTACGGCCACCAGGCGGGCGACGATTGCCTGAAGAAGGTCGCGGGCAGCATCGCGCGCTGCGCGAAGCGGCCGTTCGACTTCGCGGCGCGCTACGGCGGCGAGGAGTTCGTGCTCGTGCTCTACGGCCCGCCCGACGACTACGCGCGGAGCCTGCCGGAGCAGATTCGCCGCGACGTGCTCGACCTCGCGATTCCGCACGCCGGGTCGATGTGTGCGTCGTCGGTGACGGTGAGCGTCGGCGTGGCGCTGGCGAGCGCGGCGTCGAACCGGAGCCTCACGGGCGCGATCCAAGCCGCCGACGAGGCGCTCTATCAGGCGAAGCGCGAAGGCCGCAATCGCGTCGTCTTCAAGGACTCCGACGACTCCGAGATCGAGACCGGCAACTTCAAAGTCGTCTACCGCGAGCTCGGCTGATCGCCGTCTTCCGCTCGCTCCTGGGCGGCATCGCAGCTCGGCTATGGCGCGCGCGTCGCGTGTGCCTCCGGCGCGGCACGCGACTTCGCCGGCCTTCGGCCGGTTCCCGACCGCCATGGATGGCGGGAGTGCCGCAGCTGCAGGAGCGTTTCTGCGGCCTCGCCACGGCGCGTTCGCCGGGGCTCAAAACGCGGTCGTTCTTCGGTTTCGCATTGACCGGACGGCGTGCCGCCGCGTTTTGAGTGCTCGCCTGCGGCTCGCACCCGGGCGCTGCGCGCCCGGGCTCCGCGGCTCTCGGCGCTGTGGCTCGGCTCGTCGCTACCGCCGCG
>Ga0137409_10003100_pt1 | contig 17674 bp, 18 predicted proteins | sample CZODoug1_16funga_FD_122059 | JGI IMG/M metagenome (GOLD analysis project Ga0137409, IMG submission 122059) | Vadose zone soil fungal communities from Angelo Coast Range Reserve, California, USA - CZODoug1_16fungal (Hybrid Assembly) | ecosystem: Environmental > Terrestrial > Soil > Vadose zone... | reverse complement strand
GTATCCATTCGGCGTAGACCGCAGGCGGACGGTCAGCGCCTCAGCAGTTCCGGGTTTTGCTTGTAGAACCTGACAAGCTCGATCAGGTTTTCGATACCAAAGTCGGTGAAGGCCTGGACGCTGTCTTCTCCGACGCCGTAGACCCAGATGACGCCATCCTCGATCTCCATTTCGTTGGTGAGGTCGCGCAGCCAGTCTTCATCCTCCCCGAGGTCTTCGGCAACGCGGGTGATCGTGGTGACGTGATGGACCTTGTTGACGTGCATCGTCACGCGGCCTGAGCTGAGATCGCCGGGTTCGGTGAGGTCCAGTTCCAGGGCAGCAGCTCGTCCAGCCGATGAGCCGGATGGGTGGCGATGCGGGTGAGAACATCGGCGAGCCAGGCCTGCGGATCGACCTTGTTCATTTTTGCCGTGATGATGAGGCTGTACATGGCGGCGGCGCGCTGTCCACCCCGATCGGAGCCGGCGAAGAGCCATGACTTTCTGCCAAGAGCTATACCCCTTAGGCCTCTTTCGGCGGCGTTGTTGGAAAGACAGACGCGCCCGTCATCGAGGAACAGCGTAAAGCTCGCCCATCGCTTCAGAACGTAGTTGATTGCCTTGGCAAGATCATTGCCCCGCGAGAGCTTGGCGAGTTGCTCGCGCATGTAGACCTGCAGATCCTCGATGATGGGCCGGCTCAGCGCCCGCCGCACATCCAGACGCTCCTGCGCGCTCTTGCCGTTGGTGGAGCGCTCGATCTCGAACAAGGCATCGATCCGTCGCACCACCTCGATCGCGACCGGGGAGAGCACGATGTCTTTCTTGCCGGCAGCCTTGCGGCGCGCGTTCTCTTCGATGTCGGCCATGGCGAAGAACGGCCGCCGCGCATGCGACCAACACGCGGCCTCCCGGATCGGTCCGGGCTGACGCCCGGCCAGATAGAGCTGCTTGTACCCGTCATAGGCGTCGGCCTGCAGGATGCCGACATATCGCGCCAGATGCGCCTGGGGGTGTTCGCCCCGGCGATCACGCGAGTAGTAGAACATCGCACCCGGCGGGTCCGACCCGCCAAACGGCCGATCGTCCCGCAGGTAGATCCAGCATCGCCCCGTGTCGGTCTTGCCGCTGGCCAGCACTGGCACGGTCGTATCATCGGCATGAAGGCGCGCCGCGGCCATGACATGAGCTTCGAGGCGGCGCAGCAGCGGATCGAGCGCCACACAGACCGATCCCACGGCGTCCGCCATGGTCGACAGCGCGATCGGCACGCCCTCGAGTGCGTAGCGCTCAGCCTGGCGGTTCAGCGGCTGATGCTGGCCGAACTTCTCAAACATGATCATGGCCAGCAGGCTGGGACCGGCCCATCCTCTTGCCACGGCATGGAATGGCGCCGGCGGCTGGCTGATCTTCTCGCAGTCGCGGCAGCTGAACTTCTCCCGCACTGTCTCCACCACTTTCCACTCACGCGGCGAGCACTCCAGTGTCTGCGTCACATCCTCGCCGAGCTTGCGCAGGCGATTGCCGCCGCAGCACTCGCAAGCCTGCGGCGGATCGATCACCACCCGCTCGCGCGGCAGATGTTCCGGGAACGTCTGGCGCTCGGCGCGCTTGCGCGTAAATCTGCCAACGGTCGTTGTTTTGGCGACGGCCCGTTCCGCCGCGAGCTCGTCTTCCGTCGCATCGGCCTCCAGCTCCTCGAACGTCAGCGCCAGCTGGTCGAGCAGGCGCGACGAGCGCTCCGAGCGCTGGCCGTAGATCTGGCGCTCGAGCTTGGCGATCCGCAGCTTCTGCTGGGCGATCAGCGCGCTGTCCTCCGCAGCCTTTGCGCGCGCGACTGCGAGTTCCGCTGCAACCTCCAGCGCCTTCGTCCGCTCGAGCGCCAGCGCCTCTCTCAGGGCGGCAACCTCATCCGGAATCGCTTTGCGATCGGCATCCATGCGAGGCAGTGAATCACGAATCGGTTGCGTTGTGATTCCCCAAAGTGAGGAAGGTCGCAAATTTATTTGCTCAGCCCGCGCTCTGCGGCCGCCAGGCCTGTCGTGGATGTCTCCAGTCGATCCCTTCGAGCATATAGGCCATCTGCGCCGCCGAGATCGACACCGCGCCGGACGACGCGGCGGGCCAGACGAACTGGCCATGCTCCAGGCGCTTGGCATAGAGCGACATGCCAAGACCATCGTGCCAGAGAATCTTGATCAGCTTGCCGTTCTTGCCGCGGAACACGTAGAGGTCGCCGCCATGCGGATCGCGCTTCAACGCTTCCTGCACCAGCAGCGCCAGCGAGTTCATGCCGCGGCGCATGTCGGTATGGCCCGTCGCCAGCCACACGCGCACACCTGAGGGAAGCGGGATCATCGCCGCTGCCCACACCAGAGCGCAGCAATCGCCGCGGTCAGCGTCGCAGGATCAACCGCGCCCGCAATCCGCATCCGCGCCCCGCTCGCAAACTCGATCTCGATCGTGCCGGAAGCAACGAGGCCGGCAGGTACGGGATCCGGCGCGACCTGCACCGGCGCAAAGCTCATCGACGGCCGCGTTCCCAACTGCCGTCGCCAGCCGTACAGCTGGCTCGCGTGGATCCCCGCCTCACGCGCCAGCGCCGACACGCTCGCGCCCGGTTCCAGCGACGCCGCCGCCAGCTGCCGCTTCTCCGATGCACTCCAGCGCCGGCGCCGCTGAACCGACGTGATGACCTCAACCCGCCCGTTCGTCACGTGACTACTCCTGTGAATAGTCACATCACTCACAACCCCAAATCACACGCAAGGCGGCCCCCGCCGGAGGGATACAATGTTCGAAGTTGTTACGCATGGTAACCTCTCTAAGCGGAGAGGTGTCGTCAATCCCAATGCTGTCCCTTAATGGTTTGCGCTGATCTGCAAGTTTCCCACCTTGGCCCCAAAGGGCCTTTGATATATTTGCTCCTGCGTTGAGCAGATTTTGCAGAGCGTAGAACACGCCCTGAACGTCGTATTTTGCAAGAGATTGATTGACTTCATTAGCTGAGAGTAAGAGGTTTTTGCATTGTCCCAAAACCTGTTGCTGAAATATGCGCAGGAGCATCAATTCCATGGCAAGAACCTCCGTCAACCCAAGTAACTCTTCGGCGTCGAATGAACCTCGCCCGGCTCTGCCAATTCCTCGTCCAGCCGCCACTTGTCGCCAAGGTGCAGGCACAGAAGATCAGTGAAAGGACGAAGGCCGGAATGGCAAGGGCGAGTGCGAAGGGAAAGAGAATTGGCAGGCCAACGATCAGCGAAGAGCTTCAGCTCAGCGAAGAGCTTCAGCTAAGAATAGCCGAAAGATCGGCAACAGTTGGCCCATATGCAGCAGCTAAAGAATTTGGAGTGGATCGAAAGACAGCGATTAAGTACGGAGCGTAAGCTAACAGTCAGGCATCCTCACTATAGTCGCAATGCAGGTCTCTCCAGCTCTGTGCCAACTGCAGAGCAAAGGCCGCTAGTCCACTCTGGCCCGATAGCCCCCATGTCGGGCCATTTCTTTTAGAACTGCGCTGCCGAAAGACTGCAATGAAATACCGCAACGCCTACTGTAAGGCTCAGGTCAGCTCTATATGATATGAGAATCAGGCGGCTTGCATAAACCGGGCAAAGCCGTACGTCCCATGCCCCGGTACTCTCCCAATCAGGTACCGGGGCATTCACTTCGCTGTACAATTTGGAAAAGCCCTCGGTGCCATCCGTGCTGGGGGCATTTTTCTTCCAACATAAGTTGTGGATTGGTATTCAAAGGTATTCAACTGCTACGAGCATCGCTGAAAGCGGGTATTTGATTGGCGTGGCAGCCCAGCTTATTGGTCTCCCCTCCCAAAGGCTATGAGCGCGACTGCCACGCGGATGGTGCTGGCCCTGGTGCAGCTCCCAATCCTGTGCCAGGGCTTCTTTCAAAACCTTCGGAAGCGAGCGAAAGGACCGGAATGGTCCAAGGGTTCCTGAACCTGCTGTTTCACCGGCTCGTGTTCGATAACCTGCACCTCGCGGACCTTACGGCTTGCCTCGATGGCTTGCGTCAACCTAACAGCAAGATCGGTTTCACTAACGTTGGCGACAACAGCGAGCTTCGGCCGTTCATAGGCTATCGCCACCTCCGCAGCTTTCATTCTGCGTTATGCGGCGGGCGTGCTGGTGGCGCTCTTTGCGCTGCTGTTCGGGATCTTCGCGCCGGTGGTCGTGCGGCTCATGCTGGCGACCCCCAAGGCGTTCATCGCGACGCTCGCCGGACTTGCGCTGCTGCGCGTGCTCGAGCGTGCCTTCGCGGGGTCGTTCAAGGGCCGGCTTTACGCTCGGCGCCACGGTCTGCTTCCTGGTGACGGTGGCGAACGTGCCGATCCTCTCGATCGGGGCACCGTTTTGGGCGGTGCTGATCGGCCTAGCGGTATCCTGGGCGCTGGAACGCAGCGATTTCGAGGGGCTGCAGGCCGCTCCCCCGCCGGCTTGACCGAGATCGAAGGTCACGGTGCCGCCGTCGCACGGTCGAAGGCTGATCGCAGACCTGAGAGAGCAGGGCACTAACCCGAAGCGCCGGCTACCATCGGTAGCCACGCTGCCAATTTCGATCATAGGATCCGTAGTTGGCGGTGCGATAGCTCCTGCGCGTCTCGTGTGATGCCGTTTCGGTGCGATGGCGCTTCTTCGCGTGCCGACCGGACTCCTTGCTCGACGCTGTCGCGCTGTCCTCGAGCCGTGCCAAGGCCTCAAGCGGGGAATTCAGCGGTGTGATCTCGGCCAACGCCGGCGCATCCATCTTGCGCGCGAGCGGGACGAGCCGCGTTTGCGGCGGTGGGACATAGGCCGCCTGCCCGGCATTCGCGATCGTGGCCGGTTGCAGTTGCCAATAGAGAATGAAGAAGATACCCGCCATGAAGGCAAGATATCCGGAGAGATACCCCATTACGGGAATCGTCCACCCTTCGTGGACTGCAGTTTGCCGCCGCTGCATGACAACACTAATACGCTACGAGGAGACCGATACGCTACGAGGAGACCGATACGCTACGAGGAGACCGATACGCTACGAGGAGACCGAACAACACTAATACGCTACGAGGAGACCGAGGGTTCCACGTCTCAACAAAAAATTGTGGCGTTCCTATGCTGCGTGCGTCGTCGCGCGCGAAGTTCTGCGCGACTGCGATAAATTTGACGGCTGCGAGAAACGGACGATGATCGTTCGCCGTCTTAGCCCGCCTTTTTGAGCGCGAGGTACGCTTCGCCGGCCGCGTCGATCGCCTGATGCGCACGCTGCACTGCTGGCCGCGTGTGTATCGAATTGAACCAACGCTTGACGTTGGGATAGGTGTCGAGCGTCTGCGCCTGGTGCTTGGGATTGCGCACCCACACATACGTCGTCATGTCGGCAATTGAATAGTCGCCGGCGAGGAATTCCTCCTTGGCGAGGCGATCGTCGAGCACTTTGTAGAGGCGCGCCGACTCCTTCACATAACGGTCGATCGCATAAGGCATTTTTTCGGGCGCCTTCTTGAGGAAGTGGTTGGCCTGCCCGAACAGTGGCCCGACATTGGCCATCTGAAACATCACCCATTCGATGGTGCGATAGCGCTCGGCGGCATCCTTGCCGATGAACTTCCCATATTTGTCAGCGAGATAGATCAGGATCGCGCCCGACTCGAACAGTGCGAACGGTTTTCCGCCTGGGCCGTCCTGGTCGACGATGGCGGGCACTTTGCTGTTCGGGCAGATCGCGACGAACTCCGGCTTGAACTGCTCTCCGGTGCGGATATTGACCATGTGCAGCCGGTACGGGACCTGCGCCTCCTCGAGGTAAATTGGAATCTTGCGGCTGTTGCCGGTGGTCCAGGTATGGACATCGATCACGTCGTTCTCCTTTTGTCTGATGCGCAAATGTCACGTGCGTGACTCAGAAGCGATCGTTCAGCCACTTCGCGACATAGTCGAACAGGTTCTTCACCGAGTTGGAATACTGCCCCGGCGTGCGCTCGCACGCGGTGCATGGCCCAAAGCCGTGCACGGCGCCCTCGATGGTGATGAAGTCCTTGTCCTTGCTCGCCGCTATGTCGTAGTGGCGCTCGTTATCGCGAATGAAATAATGCGCGCCCATGGCAGCGAACAGCACCGGCACCGAGATCGACTGGATGGCGCAGACGGTCGAGTTGTTGGTGGAGCAGTAGTCGATGTCATCCATCGAGCTTTTGGCGCGGATGGCGTTGGCGCTGAGGAATGAGCGCAAGGTGTAGACCTTTGTACCCGTGCCAAAGCGCAGATTGTCGCGCGCGAGCTTGGGGTCGGCCACGTAGACGCTTCTGATCACTTGCGTTTCGATCGTGCCGTCGTTGCGCAGCAGCCGCTCCGGCCGTGCCGTGCTGTTGACGGCCGCGATGTCGGGCTGCGCAATGAACAGCGCCGCCGATGCGCCCGGCCCCGAGCCGGGATTGCCGCCGCGCGGGATCACCATGATGTCGTCGTCGGGGTAGGGGTAGTCGTTGCGCTTCATGCGCGCGAGCTTGTCACGCGCCATGTCAATGAGCCGATTCATGCGCTCGGCCTGCGCCTTGAAGTAGCGCGCCTGGAACTCCGGCGAATAATTTGACGGCCCGTTGGGATTGAAGCCGTTGTTCGGGTCGAACGGATTGAGCGCGGCAATGAGCGGCGCATCGGGCGGGTTGTTCTCGTTGGCGACCGCGGGGTTGAGTCCACGCAGCGTGTTGATCGAGTTGCCGGGATGGGCGTCCGCGAACACGATGCCGTCGGCGTGCGGCAGGCCGGCCAGATCGTCGCCGCACTCGGTGAGCTTCTCCGGCCCCTTGCAATAGGATGGGCCCTTCTCGGCCACCGCTTGATAGAGCGCCATCAGCGGCCCGCCACCACTGTGGGCGAACAGTACCACTTTGCTGATCCCGTTCTGCCGACGCAGGAACTCGACCCCGGCCTTGACGTCGAGCGGCAGCTTCTCGAAGTCGACCGCCGCCTCGTTGTTCTCGTAGCGGGTGTTCATGCACAGCATGAGGAAACCCCGCCGGGAGAGCTCGGTGCAGGCGCGATGGGCGAGATAGTTCGAGGTCCGGTGCATCACCAGGATGCCGACGTGCGGGGCAGGGCCGGCGTCAGGCTTGTAGAGGGCGGCCTTGGTGCGGCCCTGGAAATTGATGAACTCGGGCCGGCTTTGCGCCGAAGCCGGGTCGGGAGCGCAGCACAGCGCGAGCGCCACAACGGCCAACATGACGGTTAATGCACGCAACCTCAAAGGTCCGTTCATGGCCTTGCTCCTCCCGGTCACTGAGCTTGGGCGCACTGCTTGCCCCGAGCAAGGTAGCCCGCCCCGCAGGGATCAACTAGTCTTCCGGTAGGCAAGGGCTGCGCGGAATGTCGACATCGCTGGAACGATCGGCTGCAGGAAGCTTCGTCGAGCGCCACGGCCTGTGGAGCGAGGAGCAGTTCGAGGCCGCCCGGCGGGCCGAGCGGCTGATCGAGGAGCAGAGCCTCGAGGTGGTGCGCCTCTCGTTTCCCGACCAGCACGGCATTCTGCGCGGCAAGCAGGTGATGGCGTCCGACGCCGGCCGCACCATGCGCAACGGCTGCACCATCACGACCACTCTTCTGGTCAAGGACACTTCGCAGCGCAGCGTGTTTCAGGTCTTCACCCCCGGCGGCGGCTTCGGCCGGGCCGAGATGGAAGGTGGCGCCGACTTCTTGATGGTCCCCGATCCGACCACGTTCCGCGTGTTGCCATGGGCGCCGAAAACCGGCTGGGTGTTGTGCGACATGTATTTCCAGGACGGCTCGCCGGTGTCGTTCTCGACCCGCCATCTCTATCGCAATGTGCTGCGCAAGCTCGCCGACGCAGGCTTCGACTACATGGCCGGGCTTGAGGTCGAGTTCCACGTGTTCAAGCTGGTCGATCCGCGGCTCGATCCGGCCGACGCCACCTGGCCGCCCGAGGCGCCGCAGGTGAAGCTGCTCTCGCCTGGCTACGCCTATCTCACCGAGACGCGCTTTGATCAGATGGAGCCGGTGCTCGAGGCGGTGCGGCGCGACGTGGTTGCGCTCGGCCTGCCGCTGCGCTCGGTCGAGATCGAGCTGGGCCCGAGCCAATGCGAGTTCACCTTCCATCCGCAGGTTGGGCTGGCGCCAGCCGATACCATGATGCTGTTCCGCAGCGCTGTGAAGCAGAGCTGCCGGCGGCAAGGCTATCACGCGAGCTTCATGTGCCGGCCGAAGCTGCCCAATGTCATGTCGAGCGGCTGGCATCTGCATCAGTCGTTGCGCGAGCGGGCAGGCGGCGCGAATGCCTTCATGGCGGCGCACGAGCCGCTGTCGGGGCTTGGGCGCCACTATTTGGGTGGGCTGCTCGCGCATGCGCGCGCGGCGGCGGCCTTCACCACGCCGACGATCAACGGCTACAAGCGCTATCGCTCTTATGCGCTTGCGCCCGATCGCGTGATCTGGGGGCGCGACAATCGCGGCGTGATGATCCGCGTCATCGGCGCGGCCGGCGATCCGGCAACGCGGCTGGAAAACCGCATCGGGGAGCCGGCCGCCAATCCCTATCTCTACATGGCGGCGCAGATCGTCACCGGACTGGATGGCGTGGCGCGCAAGCTCGATCCCGGACCGTCGGCCGATACGCCTTACGAGACCAAGGCGCAGCTCTTGCCCAAGACGCTCGAGGAGGCGCTCGCGGCGCTCGCCGATGACCGCTGCTTTGCCGAAAGCTTCGGACAGGAGCTCGTCGACTATTACATTACCATCAAGCGGGCCGAGCTCGCGCGCTACCACGCGGAAGTGACCGAGTGGGAGCAGAAGGAATATTTCGAGCTGTTTTGATTTTCCTCGGCCGCTCAGGCCGCTCACGTCCAAATCTCACGTCCAAATCACGCACCTCGCGCTTGGCGCGGTGGCCGCTCCCAAACCGAACCGAGGTTCGCGGCGTCCTATCGCTCAGTGGCGGCGAATGGCGCCGCGACCCCGGAACGCTCAGGAGCATGTCAATGACGAACTTGAGGCTTCTCACCCCATCGGCGGCGTTCGCGCTCGGCGCGGCCCTGCTTGTCACGACGGCGCTGCACAGCACGCCTGCCGAAGCCCAATCGCGAGCGGTCAAAACTGGCGGCCACAAGGCCGACAGCGCCCTCAAACCAAGCGGCAAACAGCCCTCCAGCGGCACCAAGCAGCCCGGCGGCGGCTTGATTCCCGTCGGGTCATCCATTCCGTTGACGCCGACAGGCGGCATAAAGGCCACCAGCTCTGGCGGCGGCAAAAATGCCACGAGCTCCAGCAGCACCACGCAGTCCGGCGGCGGCGGCTTGACCCCGGTCGGGTCATCATCCATCCCGCTGACGCCGACCGGTGGCAAACAGCCTCCGGTCATCACCGGGACCTCGACGCTGATTCCGCCGATCATCGCCAGCAACTTTCCCGGCGGCGGCAAGCAGCCTCCGGTCATCACCGGGACCCCAATTCCGGTCCCGATCCCGCCGGTCACCGGGCCGATCAACCCCGGCAACTATCCTGGTGGCAGCAGGCCTCCGGTCATCGTCGCGACTCCGATTCCGGTCCCGATCCCGCCAACCACCGGGTCGCTGCCGAACCCCGGCAACTATCCTGGCACTCCTCCGATCTCCACGGTGCCGATCCCGACCCCCATCCCCGTCCCGATCCCGACCGGATCGAGTCACAACCCCGGCTACGGGACCGGCATAGGCAACGCGCATCAGTACGGCCAACATGGCGTCTACGCTGACATCGGCGCTGGTGGCGAAAGCTATGAAGCGTGCCGATTGTTCAAGAGCAACTACGACAGAACGGGCAACGCTTATTGGCTCAACAGGTACAGGGTCTGCCTTTGGCAGCGCTAACTCCGACTGATCCAGACCAGCACGACGGGCGACGGACCCCGTCGTGCTGGGTACGCTGATTAAGGTTTGACGAAATTCGCTATTGTCATTGCCCACATTTCCTTGAAATGGTCGCCGGCGGAAAACGCTATGCCCGCGACCCAAGATGTGAAAAGCGATGTGAAGACCATTGCGCCCGCGCCAGCAGACCTGGTCGCGCGTGCTTGTGCGCTGACATCCACGCTCGCAGCGCGCGCCGCCAAGGCCGAGCAGGATCGGCGCGTGCCGCACGAAACTATCGCAGACATGCAGGCGGCCGGGTTGTTTCGCGTGTTCCAGCCCGCGCGCTGGGGCGGCTACGAGATGGACCCGGCGACTTACTTCGAGATCCAGCTCGCGCTCGCGGAAGGCTGCATGTCGACGGGCTGGGTCTATGGTGTCGTCGGATTGCATCCGTGGCTGATGGGCCTGTTCGACGATCGCGCCGCGCAGGAGGTGTGGGGGACGGATGATACGACCCTGATCTGCTCCTCACTGATGCCGACCGGCACCGCCGTTTCGGCTCCCGATGGTTTTCGACTCTCGGGGCGCTGGAAGTTTTCCAGCGGCAGCGAGCATTGCGGCTGGGCCTATCTCGGCGGCACGCCGGCGGAGGATGGCCGGCCGGGCGATCGCAGCATCTTTCTCGTTCCGCGCAGCGACTACGAGATCGAGGACACCTGGCGCGTGTCTGGCCTGAAGGCGACCGGCAGCCACGACGTCGTGGTGAAGGACGCCTTTGTGCCCGACTATCGGCGCCTGCGCTGGATCGACAATTTCAATTGTCTCGGTCCCGGACAGGCGGTGAACACGTCAGCGCTCTATCGCTGGATCTTCGGCCAGATCTTCTTTCGCGGCGTGTCGACGCCCGCCTTGGGCGCGCTGCAGGGCATGCTCGACGCGTTCCTGCGCTACGGCAGCGTACGGGTCGCGCGCGGCGCGCGCGCTGTCGATGACCCGAGCGTGCAGCTCGTAGTCGCCGAGATTACCGTCGCCATCGACGAGATGAAGACGATCCTGTTCCGCAATCTGGACAACTTGCGCGGCTTTGCCGAGCGCGGCGAGCGTCCGCCGCTGCGCGAGCGCATCGCTTACAAGTTTCACTCGGCGCTGGTCGGCGAGCGCTGCAGCGTGCTGGCGGCGCGGCTGTTCAAGGCGGCCGGTGGCGCCGGGCTCTATACGGATCTGCCGTTTGGCCGCATCCTTGCCGACATCACCGCGGGCCGCCAGCATATTTCGAACCAATTCGAGTCGATTGGCCGCAGCTACGGCGCCGCTCTGTTCGGGAACGAGGAGCAGAAGGATTTGATGCTGTAGGGTGGGCAAAGGCGCTGGCACCGCCTAACCAAACGAACGACCTCTCGCTCGCCGTGCCCACCAGCGGCATTGATATGGTTCGCGGCGCCCCTGGTGGGCACGGCGTACGATGGTCATTGCTGTGTGGAAAGGTCGTGCCACCGCCTTTGCCCACCCTACAAAGTAAATCGCATCAACGCGTCAGGAACGGCAGTGCCAGTAGAATTGTAGGGTGGGCAAAGGCGCGGCGCCAAGGATTGAAGCCTCTCCAATAGCAGGGCGCAGCGCCGTGCCCACGCGTCAGAGTTGCGATAATCTGCTGCCATGTCATGGTATCGTCGACTGAAGATCGAAGGGGGCATCTTCTTCTTCACGGTAGCGCTAGCCGATCGGACCGACGACCTGCTGGTACGGCATGTCGACCGCCTTCGGCGCATGTATCAGGCCGTTCATGCGCGCCGTCCATTCGAAACCATAGCAATTTGCATTCTACCAGATCACATTCACGCGGTGTGGTCGTTGCCAGTCGGCGACAAGGACTACGCACGCCGCTGGAGCCTCATCAAGAGCAGCTTCTCACGCGGCCTCCCCTATGATGCTACGCGTACCCGCAGCAAGATCAGGAAACGCGAAAAAGGCCTGTGGCAGCGCCGCTATTGGGAACACGCGATCCGCGATGATGCGGACCTCGCGCGCCACGTTGACTACACGCATTTCAATCCGGTCAAGCATGGATACGTTTCGCGGGTGTGCGACTGGCCGCACAGCAGCTTCCACCGGTACGTGGCGAAGGGCGATCTACCGTCCGACTGGGGCGGCGATGTGAAAGCGAGCGGAGGTGAGTTTGGCGAGTGACCCTGCGCCACCAAGAAGATGCCGCGGCAACGCGTGGGCACGGCGCACGATGGCCACTGCAGTGTGGAAGCGCAGTGCCTTGCGCCTTTGCCCACCCTACAAAGTAAATCACATCAACGCTTCAGGAATGGCACCGCCAGCTTATGGAACAGGTCGGCGGCGTCCCACGGCACCAGGTGCTTGCAGCCGTCGGCGAAATGCAGATCAAGCTGCGGGTACCGCTCCTTCAACAGCGTGCCGCGTTCCTCGGCGCGGGCGCGATCGTTGCGTCCGTAGATCAGGAGCAGCGGCTGTTTCATCTCGACGAGGCGCTGCCACATTGGCACTGACGGCTTCATGCCGCCGTCTTCTCCCGCGGCCGCATGGCGGCGCACGAACTGCGCGAAGCAGGGCCCGATGCTGCTCTGGTGCCGCAGCGCGAGCTCCTCCTCGGTGATCAGCTCGTGATGGAACAGATTGGCTTCGAGCAGCGCACGGGTGTCGTCGAGCGTCGGCTCCTGCTTGACCATGCGTTCCTCGAGGCGCGCCTGCGCGGCGCCCTCGCGCCCGCCTACCTTCGTGCTGCCTGACTCGAGCGACGGCAGTAGGCTGCCGGTGCCGAGCACGATCACATGCGACACGCGATCGGGATTCTTGAGCGCGATGCTGACGGCAGGGCCGCCAGACGAGGAATGGCCGATCAGCGCTGCGCGCTTGAGGCCGAGCTCATCCATGAAGCGCAGGATGAAGGCGTTGCGCGCTGCGCCGCTCAGATCAGTGGCCGGATCGCTCTTGCCGAAGCCGGGCAGGTCGACTGCGATCGCGCGCACGCCGCCGCTGGCGAGCGCCGGCAGGTTGCGGCGAAAGACGTCGGCCGAGGAGCCGAGCGAGCTGCCGTGCAGCAGGATTGCTGGCACGCCGTTGCCAGCCTCGAGATAGCGAATGTCAATGCCGTCGACCGCAATGAAGCGATCATGGGTCCGCACCGCGATGTTCATCATGCGACTGTCTCTTCGTGTATCTTTGTCTGCTCAATGGCCGGCAATGCGCTGCCACGGCACCAGCTTGAGGCGCCGGGTGCCATGCGCGATGTAGGGCTCGCTGTTGGCGATCGTCTCGGCCTCCGCGCGGGTCGCGGCGCGGAAGATGATCATGCCGGTGCCGAAGCGGTTGCCGGTGTCGTCGAGAAAGGGTCCTGCGCCGACCAGGAGGCCCTTGGCTTCAAGGTCGTGAATGAACTGATGGTGGAGCTCGGTCAGTTGCTCGCGGCTGAGCGCGAGCTTGGGCGGGGGCTCGATGACCTCGTTGTTGATCACCCAGCACTGCTCCCGCTCACTCATGACGCTCTCCTCCGACGGCCCGTTCGGCCGGCCATGCGGCGAAGATAATTGATCATGAGCAGAGTCAAAGCAACCAGACGGGCCTGCGGGATGTCCGTCCCGGCAAGATGCCAAGAGTTCGCAAGGTGAGTTCGCCAGCTGAGGCGGTCTCTTCGGCTTTGCTACTGTTGAACGAAGGTCTTGCCCGATGGCCCCACGCCAGTGATCTGGATGATCACCTCGCCATCCTTGGCCCACGTGAAGTGCGGAGCCTTCGAAGGCTCGGAATAGAACGTCCCTGCGGGGTAGGCCCTGACCTTGCTTTCATCCCATTTGTCGCCGGAGCCGAAGTAGAACGTCCCGGACAGGACCACGACGGTGCGTACCTCGTCGGGATGCCAATGCGGCATGTCCTTCCAGCCGGGAGAGAATCTGACGCGCGAGACGAATATGCCGGGTTTGGTCGGATCGCCGTACAGAACGACGGTCTGCGGCGGCCCGGATGGTGGGCCCTTGAACTCGATGTCCTGGGGCAGCTTGATGACACCTCCGCCGCTTTGGGAATGGGCTTGCGGGATCATGAGGCCAAGCGCCGCGATCATTCCGAGCGCGAGCGCGTGACGAGCTTCCATGGCGATTCCTCCACCTTTGTTCTTTGAAACGAGGATACGAGACAGGCGAAGGTATCCCAGATCAATCGCTCGAGCCCGCGCGATGTCAGGGCTGTCAAGTTGCGACCTAGCTCTTGATGGCGCGGCAGATGTACCAGGAGCCGAACATGAACTGCTCCATCTCGATCGAGCCGGCGAGGCGGGCGAGGTCCTCCCAGGGCTTGATCAGCGGATTGCCAAGCATCGTGTGCTTCATCAGCCAAAGGCCGAACGGCAGCACGAGCCGTCCGCCGAAGCCGGGCGGAAGCTTGGCGTCCATGATGACCAGCCGGCCACCTGGCCGCAGCTGCGCCCAGGCTTCGCGCAGCACCAGGAGGTGATGCGGCATGGTGTTGTAGGACAGCCCGAACATGACGCCGTCGAGCGGAGCCGGGGCGCGGTAGTTGGCCGCGTCACTCTCGATCAGCTCGACATTGCGCCATTGATTGGCGTCGCACAGCGTGCGCGCTCGAGCCAGCATGCCGGGCGAGAGGTCGACGCCATAAACACGGCCATGCGGCCCCACCGCCTTGCTCAGGAACGGGAGGTTCCGGCCGGTCCCGCAGCCGATCTCGAGCACATGCTCGCCGGGGCGAAGCTCCAGCCGGCCAACGGCCTTGGCGCGGAACCCGGGCGGCTGGAAGAACAGCCAGTCGAACAGTGGAATGAGGCCCGACAGGCGGTCGTAACGCTGTGCCACCGAGCGCGGCGACAAATCGACCCATTCGTGCTCCGCGCCGACACGCGGCAAAAATTTTGCGCGCGAGCGCGCATCGGCCGGGACTTCCGACACCTGGATTCTCCTCTGGCGGCGACGTCTTTGCGTCGTCTTTACGAAAAATTTATACCGGGTTTTATGCTATTGCAATTGCGATGAATGCCGGTTGAACGGGCCAGCCGGCATTCCTTCATCGGACGATGACGTAAAAAGCGTGTATCCGGACCCTGCCAAAGGCCTCAGTGGTCCGGCCTCAATGGTCGGCGACTTCCCGTGGCGGACCCATCAGGACGGGCTGAAACAGCACGGCGGCCGCTAGCGTGCAGACGAGCGACAGGGCGAGCAGCTTGCCCATGCTCGAGGTGCCAGGGTGGCTCGACAGCCAAAGACTCCCGAACGCGGTTCCTGTCGTCATCGCGCTGAAGATCACGGCGCGCGTCAGCGCCGATTGCAGCAGGCCGGTCTGACCGGCGCGCCAGGCCATGATGTAATAGATCTTGAAGGCCACGCCGACGCCGAGCAGCAACGGCAGCGCGATGATGTTGGCGAAGTTGAGCTTGAGCCCGATCAGCACGCAGATTTCGAGGGTGACGACGCCGGCGAGCAACAGCGGGATGAGCGTCAGCAGCACGTCGACGAAGCGCCGAAGCACGATCCACAACAGGATCGCGATCGACAGAAAGGCCCAGAAGCCCGCCGCCACGAAAGCGTGCACTATCGTGTCGCCGGATTTGAGGATGGCGATCGGGCCGCCGCTCGCGGTCGGCGCGATCGCGAGCACGGCGCGGGCAAAATTGCGCAGGACCTCGTTGTCGTTGGGGTCGCCCTTGGGATGAACCTCGACGCGGCTGCGGCCATCGGGCAGCGACCATTTCACCTTGATGTCGGACGGGATGTTGTCGGCGGTGATCTTTTGCGCCTCGAAGGAGTCGCGCAATCCTGCAAGCGCGGTCCGCAGTGGTGAGACGAAAGCAAATTCCGCGCGTGCCCGCTGCGCCTGGTTGCCGGTGGCAAGCGTTTTGAGCGCGGCGGCGAGCCGCTTGGCGGCCTCGGCGCCCGGGCCATTCTGAGTGCCAGCGGCGCTCGTCAGCATATCGGTGCCGCGGTTGAGCGCCGCGATGTTCTCCGCATCGCGGGGGGCGGGGCGCGCCGCCGCCTTGAATGCGGGCTCCAGCGTACGGCCGGTCTGGCTGATCAGCGCCAGCTTCTGATCCTGGTCGGTCGGGATCAAGGTGTTGAGGGTCAACACGCGATCGGCTTCCGGCAGCGGCGCAAGCTGCTCCGCCACGCGCTGCGCCTCGGCCGGCGAGGGCGTGAGCACATGGACGCTGTTCGTTCCGCTGGCCGGATCGCGTCGCAGGTCGAGGTAGGTCGCAATCGACTCGACCTTCGGGCTTCGCAGGTTCATCGGGTTGAAGTCGAACTGCAGGAAGTAGAGCAAGGGCAATCCGCCGAGCGACACGATGGCCGTGCCGATGATGATTGGAACGCGATGGCGCTCCATGAACCGGTCGACGGGGGCGAGACTTGCGTAGCCCAAGGGCTCTGTTTCGCCGCCCGGATTCATCAAGGCGAGGAGGGCCGGCAGCAGCGTCACGCTGACGATGAAGGCGACGATCATGCCGAAGCCGGCGATCTCGCCAAGCTCCGAGACACCTTTATAGTCCGTGGGCAGGAATGACAGGAACCCGGCCGCGGTCGCCGCCGCTGCCAGTGTGAGCGGTACGCCAGCATGGCGGGCGGCATTCCTTAGCGCGACGTGCAGATCGTCCATTGCGTGGCGCTCGGCGCGATAGCGCACGCTGAATTGGATCCCGAAGTCGACGCCGATCCCGACAAACAGCACCGCGAACGCCACGGAGATGGGATTGAGCGATCCCACCAGCGCCAGGCCGAGCGCTGCCGTGATCGCAAGGCCGACAAAGATGCTTATCAGCACAGCCGCGATGATCTTGGCCGAACGCAGCGCCAGCCACAGAATGCCGACGAGAAAGGCCAGCGACACGAAGGCGTTGAGCTCGGCGTTCTCCTTGAGTGTCCCAAACTCTTCGTCCTGAATGGCGATCGGCCCGGTCAGGCGCACCCGAGCGCGATATTCGGTGTCGAGTTTCAGGTCGGAGACGACCTGGCGGATCGTCCTGGTGGCGGCCTCGCCAGGCTCAAGCGCGGCGAAGTCAAGCACCGGCCTGATTTCGATGATACGCCGCAGGTCGCTCGGGGTCGGCGACTTGCCCGCCGCGAGTTCCCGCCATGAAAAGCTTGCAGGACGTTCCGCGATCGCATCCTCGATGGTGCTCGCGAACATGGTCAGCGGGCGGGCCATGGCGTCGAGGGTATACATATTCCGCTGGACGCCCGCCAAAGCGAGGCTGAGGCCCTGGACCAGCCCCCGCCAGTTCTGGTCCGACACCAGCACCTGGATGAGCGGCCGCGCCTGGGCGAATTGGGAGGTGAAGGCGGTTGTCTGCTCGAGCGACGCAAACATAAGGGCATTCTTGCTGAAGAACGCGCCGCCGGCCGGCTCACTCACCGACTTGAAGACCTTGCTATGGGTGGCGAGCTTCTCGATCAGCTCGGCCGTGGCCTGCGACGCCAGCTCCGAGGTTGGGGCCTCGACCACAGCCACGATAATCTCGTGGCGGTAAGGAAATGCGGCGTCTAACGCAAGCTCATTCTTGCGCCAATCAAGCTCACTTGAGATTAGTTTGTTGACATTCGTGTCAATTGAAAAGTTTATTGCTGAATAATATCCACACAATACTGTCAATATAGCAGCGATGACAACGACCGGCCACCCGTGGCCCGCGCAAATATTGACCACGGATACAATCTTTGATCTCAGCATGTCTTGTTCTTTCCGGACTTTGCAGGTCTAATAGCCGGATTAACCATTGAACCGAGTGAACCATGCGGCTATGCACTGCGTTTACGACAATCTCGCTTGCGGGTGGTTCCCGCGCCCCTCGTCATGAGGGGGGTCTCCATTGGGGGGTTTAGACGCC
>Ga0137409_10003097_pt1 | contig 17676 bp, 15 predicted proteins | sample CZODoug1_16funga_FD_122059 | JGI IMG/M metagenome (GOLD analysis project Ga0137409, IMG submission 122059) | Vadose zone soil fungal communities from Angelo Coast Range Reserve, California, USA - CZODoug1_16fungal (Hybrid Assembly) | ecosystem: Environmental > Terrestrial > Soil > Vadose zone... | reverse complement strand
CACGCAGTTCTTGCAGACAGCATCCACCTTCTTTTGGAAGTTGGCGTACAAGGCGTCATCGCTCCGAAGTTTCTCGGCATAGGACATTACCGCTCTCTGTAGGAGAAAAACGAACTTCTTGGCATTGACGGTGCGGTTAAGGTGATCAAGCAGCGGCCCGTCTCGCCGTACGCGCCAGCCGCCGACCGTCTCGCCTTGGTGGAGGATGCCGCAGGATTTGGTTGTAGAACCAGTTCTTCCTCCCGCCGAAGGCCTCGAGACCTGTGGGGCGCTTGAAGAACGATTCGAATATTGTGCCGGACTCACCTTTCGAGTCCTTTTTCCCTCGGTGGAAGCACTCGCGCGCCTCGATGACGAGGCAAGCGATAGCCATCAGAGCGAACGCATGCGGCATTTCCACGCTTGTGGTGGGTCGAAAGTAGCGCTCGTGAAACCGCTCAACGATGAATTTGCCAAGTGCGACCCGGTCGCCGGCCGCTTCCATTTCGCGGTAGCGTGGCACGGATACGGACTTGGAGAGCTTGGTTGCGTCATATCGCAACGAGACCTTCTTCAGATGCCGCACGAATCTTCTTGATCTGATTACCTCGGGCGCCATAGATGTCATGCAGCTTCTTTTCGAATTCAGTGGTATCTCGCCCCGGATTTAGGCTAATGGAAACCTTCATCCCCTCGGGCAGGAAAGCATTTAGATGCGCCTCGACCCTCGGCCAGATTGGGGGTCTTACCCCGCATTCTGGCTCGGGGGAATCCCTGAGATTCTTGCCGGCGATTAACGCAGCGGCCTCGCAACCAGAGGCGATGCCTACTAAGCTATGAGGCCACGGGCACGAGGGTCCCTGTAGGATTTTCTGCCCGAGGCATCCGCGCAAAGGAGAGCAGCCATGTCCAGCAAAGCAGATCGTTCCCTCGGTACAGTGGCGGCCGTGCTTGCCGCATGCCTTTTCTGCGCGATGTCCTTCGCGATTGCGCAGCAGACGACTTCACGTGCCGCAGCGGCCATGGAGCGCGACGCGCAGGTGCTCAGGGGCGGCGACGTCACGGTGGAGAGCATCGTCGAGAACTTGAAGCCCTTGAGGACCCGGGCGATGCGCCAGCCCCTTCTGATCACTTTCGAGACGGGCTCTTCGAAGCTCACGCCGCAATCGCGCGCCACGCTCGACAAGGTCGGGCAGGCGCTCAAGACCGACTCCCTGGCCCAGTTCGACTTCATCGTCGAGGGCCATGCCGATCCGCGCGGTGGTGACAGGCTGAATCAGCCGCTGTCCGTGGCACGGGCCGGCAGCGTGTGCGTCTACCTCGTGCAAGAGCATCAGATCGATCCGCACCGCCTCGGTTCCGTGGGCAAGGGATCTTCCGAACTGCTCAATACGGAAGACGTCACGGCGCCGGAGAATCGGCGGGTGACGATCGTCACGAACCTGAAATGACGGTGGGTTGTCGTCGTGCTAGCGGCACGGCGCGGCACGCGAGCCTTAGGTTCGGCGTCGATTTTGTGGCGCGGTCCGGCGGTCAGAGATGAGTGACCCGGAAGACCGCGGCGCGGCTCCAATCGTCGCGCCTTCGGCCCCTGGCGCACCGTACGACAGCAACGCCCTTCCGGCCGGATACCGGATGAACGAATACGTCATTGATTTCGCGCTCGCCCACGGCGGCTTCGGCATTGTCTATCTCGCGCGCGACGAGCAGCTGCTCCGGCAGGTCGCAATTAAGGAGTTCATGCCCAGCGCTGTGGCCTCACGCCGGAACGGCTTCTCTGTCGTCGTCAAGTCCGAGCGGTACCGAGCGACTTTCAAAGCCGCGTTGCGTAGTTTCGTCAACGAGGCCCGGCTGCTGGCCCGATTCGACCACCCAGCGCTGGTCAAGGTCTATCGATTCTGGGAGCAGAATGACACGGCCTACATGGTGATGCCGTACTACCGCGGGCAAACCCTCAAGGAGTGGCTGCGTGCGCAGGGTGCCCCGGTTCCGGAGGCCACGCTCCTTCGCATCGTCGGCGCGGTGCTCGAGCCGCTCGAGCGCCTGCATGCCGAGAATGTCTTTCATCGGGATGTTGCGCCCGACAACATCCTGATGCTCGAAGGTGGGCAGCCTCTCCTCCTTGATTTGGGCGCAGCGCGCCAGATTATCGGCGACATGACGCAAGCGCTGACGGTCTTCCTCAAGCCGGGTTACGCACCGGCCGAGCAATACGGCGAGTTTCCGACCTTGCGCCAGGGGCCATGGACCGACATTTATGCGGTCGCGGCCGTGATGTATTTCGCGGTGACGGGCGAGGCGCCGGTGCCGTCGGCCGGGAGGATCATCCGCGACGAGCTGCGACCGTTGCAGTATCTGGCCGAGGGAAAGTACTCGCCCCGATTCCTGTCGGCCATCGACAGTGCGCTCGCGCCGCACCCGGAAAGCCGCCCAGCGTCTGTGGCCGAGTTCCGGCGCGCGTTGGGGATAGGACAAACCGAAGCACCCAGTCCGCCGCCCACCCTTCGGGAGGTTTTGCGCCACGACAATCGGGTCTCGACGCCGCCGGCCGCATCCCCTCGCGATGGGAGGTCGCTTGGCAATGGGAGGTCGCTCGCTATCGGCGCATTCGCCACAGTGCTCGTGGGAGGTGCCTCGCTGGTGTCATGGCTGATGCGCCCCCCCTCTGTTGCGTCGCCGGTCACGCCGATTACCACGGCGCCGGTTGCCAGTGCAACAGGGCCGGCACCCACCGCCGAAAACGAAGCGCGGGCACCGGTGGCAACGGTCCAAGCCCCGACGCCGCCGCCCGCTGCGGTACCCGATGCCGCCAAAGTGTTGCAGCAGATTTTCGAGCGGCGCTCTGCTGCGATCGGGGTCGAGGCGAGGGCGGCCAAGACACGTCTCGTGATTGGCCGCGACGCCCTTCAGCTGACCGTCAATAGTGACCAGAGCGGGTATCTAACCGTGCTTATGGCCAAGCCCGGCGGCGAGTTGCTGCAGATCTTTCCGGATCAAAGGCAACGCGAATTCCGTATGGATCCGACTTTTCCGGCGCGGCTTTCGAACGTGGTTGCGAAGGGACCGCCAGGGGTCGATCAGATCCTTTGCGTCGTCTCAGCCAAGCCGCTTGGCCTTGCGACCGAGTCGCTAGCCGGAGACGATTTCCCTCACTTAGATTTGAGCCGCATGGCAACGGAGCCCGAGGCGGCAGCGTCCTCGCGTTGTGCCAGCGGTGCGATCGATTGCGAAGCGGCGTTTGGTGCGACACTGCTCGAAATCTCGGAGATCGAACGTTGACGATGCGGAATTCCAAACGCGAGACATGGCAACGGGCCGCAACGCCCGCGACGACATCACCGCTATGGTGATGCAGGCCGAGGACTCGAGCAGGCCGAGCTGCGTGTGGCGCAGTAGGACTGCTCAAATCGCCTTGTCGGCGCGCTCAGACGTCGTCCGAATCGGCCCTCGACGGCCGAGACCCGGTGGATAGTCGACGATGCGGCCGCTGCCGGCCATAGCCTGATCGATCTGGACCGGCCGCACGCCAGTGCGCGCGCCACCGGCGATCGACTGCATCGCCTCGCGGTCCAACTCATCGCTTTGCGGCAAGTCGTTGATGGTGATCATTGCCATGGCAACCTCCTTGAGGCGAACTATAGGTGATGGGCACCCGGAGAGGGAAGCGCGTGATGACGCAGCGGACCGCCGTCGCATACATCGGCGCCGTGGGGCGGTCTTCGATGTGGTTCAAGTGTTGTGAGGAAACCAATACATTGCTCGCGCGTTGTTGGCTGACACCCATCAGTCACGAGCCGGCAGAATCCTCTGAGAATTCCGGGCGGAAGCAGATTCCAATTTGTTTTCAGGTACTTGCCATCATTTTACGCGGTCGCGATCAGGGTTGGCACGGCGGTTGCGTCATAGGTCATCGAGCACCTGCTCAAACGTCAATCCAACCGACGTCTTTCCTCACTTTGGGAGAACTGAAATGCTGACGATTCATGACCTGAGCAAGGAAGTCGACATGACCGCCGTGCGCGGTGGCACCGCCCGGCGTTGGCCAAGTTGTGGCGACGAAGATTCAAGAGGACGATTTGATTCAGACGATCGCCATCATGGCGAACGGGGCGAGCGCCATCGTCAACGATGCGAACGAAACGACGACGCTTCGCGCCACTTCGCGCCGGTCGGGTGCTTCACCAACCTGCCGTCCTGCGGCTGGTACGACGCTACTAAGTAGTAGCCGTTTGCCGGTAAGGTGGGGGCCTCGACGGTCCCCACCGCCACGCCTGCAAAGCTGGATACCGAGGATGCGATCATGGCCACCACGACCATCACCGATCTTCCCCGCAGCCGTACGCTGGACTACAAGGCCATGTCGGCCATCAGAGGCGCAGCAGCTGCCGGGGACTGGTGTCTCTCCGCCTTTAGCCCCTACCAGAGCGCCCCGCAGTCGCCGATTGTCATCTACGGGACCAACTACTTCGCCGGCCAGATGAACCTTCAGATCCAGAACTTCGACATCAAGGGCTCGGGCTCCGGCACGATCAACTCCACGCAGCCCAGAATGCGTTGAACCACATCCACGCCGGCCCCGCTTTGCCGCCATCATGAAGGGAAACCAGCCGAAGGCCGTCGCGTGAGCATCGAGCCCGAAGACCGGGACAACGGCAAGTTGAAGATCAAGGATCTACCAGGCAGCAAGTCAAGAATCAACGACTTGCAGGCTACCCGCTCGTACGGCTGGACCTCGGCCTCGCGCTCCCACCCAGGCCGAGTCCGCGAAGTCAACGAGGACGCCTGTCTCGACCAGCCCGAGCACGAACTTTGGGCCGTCGCCGACGGCATGGGCGGACATACGCTGGGCGCGTTTGCCAGTGGCCTGGCGGTGCATAAATTGATGGGCCTGCCCGTCGCGAAGGACCTCGTGCAGCGGGTCAGGGCTGCGCGGGAGGGGCTGCAGGAAGCCAATCGCGACCTGCGTGCCGAGGCGCTGCGGCGTGCAACGCCGTGCATCGGCACCACCATCGCGGCGCTGCTCGCGGCCGGGCGTCGTTGCGCCTGCCTGTGGGCCGGCGACAGCCGCATCTACCTGTACCGGGCCGGGCGTCTGAGACTGCTGACGCGCGACCACAGCTACCTCGAGGCGGCCCGCTCGCGCCACGTTGGCGACTTGGGCGATACGCTGATACGCCCGCGGGCGAATCTGGTCACGCGCGCGCTCGGATGCGAGGATACGGTGGAGCTCGATGAGGTCACGATCGAATTGCTCGACGACGACATCTTCCTGCTGTGCAGCGACGGGCTCAGCAACGAGGTCAGCGAGCTGTCGATCGAGCAGGCCTTGATGCCGGGCATCTGCGCGATGGCGTGCGGCACACTAGTCGACATGGCACTGGAGCGCGACGCTCGCGACAACATCACCGCCGTGGTGGTGCGCGCCGAGGACTTGAGCAGTCCTGACCGGACCGAGCTGCGTGCGGCGTCGTAGGACTGCTCAAATCGCCTTGGGGGCGCGCGCCGCCGCGCGAAATTCCTTCGAATGAATGCCATGCTTCTTCAGCAGCACCTGAAGGTGCGATCGGTTCATATTGCAACGCTTCGCCAACTCGACCACGATGCCGCCTACTTCCTGCAGTCCTCGCTCGAGGAACTCGCGCTCGGCCAGGTCGCTGGCAGCACGCTTGGTCTCGTTGAGCGCATCCGAGCTCAGCGATTGCCCGTTGGCGCCCGATTCCGGACCGGCAGCGGGCGGCGGGTGCGACCCCGGCCGGATATCGGCAGGCAGGTGCTCCAGATCGGCCGTCTGCCCCGCAAGGCATGACAGCCGGTACACGATGTTGCGCAGCTCGCGGATATTGCCGGGGTAGGAGTAATCGAGCAGGAATGCACGTAGCCGCCGGGTCATCTCGATCGGGCGGCGCTTCAACGCCTCAGCCGCTTCGTCGCCGAAGAATTCGAACAACAGCGCAATTTCGTCCTTGCGTTCGCGCAGCGGCGGCAACGTGACGTGAATGACGCCGAGGCGATAGAACAGATCTTCGCGGAAGCGGCCTTCTTCGCTCAGTTTGCGCAAATTGCGGTTGGTCGCCGCGACGACGCGCGTGTCGACGCGGATCGGCTGGTCCGATCCCACCCTCTGGATCTCGTGCGCTTCCAGCACGCGCAGCAGCTTCACCTGGCCGGGCAGCGGCAGCTCGCCGATCTCGTCCAAGAAGATCGTGCCGGTGTGCGCGCTCTCGAACTTGCCCTTGCGATCATGGACTGCACCGGTGAAGGCGCCCTTGCAATGCCCGAACAGTTCCGACTCGAGCAGGTTGTCGGGAATCGCGCCGCAGTTGACCGACACGAACGGCCGGTCGGCCCGGTCCCCGTTGGCGTGGATCACCCTGGCCATCAGCTCCTTGCCCGTGCCGCTCTCGCCGTCGATCAACACGGGCAAGCCCGTGGGTGCGGCCTTTTCGGCGGTCTCCAGCGCCTCGAGCAGCTTGGGGTTGTCGCCGAACGCGCCCTCGAAGATGAAGCTGCGTTCGATCAGCGCCTTGCGCCGCTGGCGCCGCGACAGGTCGCTCCGAGCCGGCTCGGCGGCGGCCGCACTGACGAAGCGTTCCTTGTGGGAACGCTGCATCACCTCGTCGCGCAGCGCGCCGGCCTGCCGCAGCAGCTTCTCGATCTCTGGCCGATCGAGCTTGGAAGCCCATCGCAGCGTCGAGCGCAATATCTCGATCTTTTCGATCAGCCCGGCATACGAGACGGTCGAGCTGGCGCCCGGATCCTGGTCGACTATCTTCATGCGGCGCTCAACTGCTTCTGCACCAGCTCGTAGTACATGCCTCGGCGCTCGACCAGTTCATCATGCCGCCCCTGTTCGACGATCTTCCCGTCGTAGAGCACCAGTATCTTGTCGGCGCGCAGGATGGTGCTCAGGCGGTGCGCAATGACCACCGCGGTTCGACCTTTCAGGGTGTCGCTCAGGTTGGCGATGATATTGCTTTCGGACTCCGAGTCGAGCGCTGAGGTCGCTTCGTCGAACACCAGCAGGTGCGGATCGCGGTACAGTGCCCGGGCGATGCACAGGCGTTGGATCTGTCCGCCTGAGAGGCCGGTGCCGCGCTCGCCGACCACCTGCTGGTAGCCGAGCGGCAGCTTGCTGATGAACCCGTGGGCGTCCGCCCTCTTTGCGACTTCCTCGATGCGGCGCCGGTCTGGCTCGTCGCTGCCGCCCGCGATGTTCTCCGCGATGGTCCCAGAGAACAGCAGGTTGGTCTGCATCACGTAGCCGACCTGCGCCCGGTAATACTCCTTGTCGACCACGCCGATGTCGTAGCCATCGACCGTCAGCCTGCCGTCGGTGGGCGGATAGAAGCCCACGAGGAGTCTGGCCAGCGTCGACTTTCCCGAGCCGCTGCGGCCGACGACGGCGACCAGCTCGCCGGGCTTGATGTCGACACTGATGTTCTCCAGCACATACGGCGTCTCGTTGCCGCCGTAGCGGAAGTAGACGCCATCGAAACGAATGTCGCCCTGCAGGTCGGGGATTGCCACACGCGAGGCCAGGTCCTCGGGCCTCTGTTCCGGCTCGAGGTCGAGCACGTCGCCGAGGCGCTCCATCGCCACGGAGGCATCGTTCAGCAGGCTCCACAGCCCGATCAATCCCATCAACGGCGCCAGCACGCTGCCCATCAAGGCATTGAAAGCGATCAGTTGGCCGATGCTCAGCTCGCGCGTGAGCACCATGTCGGCTCCAGCCCACAGAATGGCGATCGTGGCGGCGGCGCTCAATAGATTTCCGGCCAATCCGACCCCGATATTGAACGACTGCGCGCGGTACTGCACGTCGAGCGCCTGCGCGTACTTTTTCTCCCACTTCAGCCGCGCCGGGCGCTCGATGCCCATGCCCTTGACGGTTTCCGCCCCGCCAAGCGCTTCCATCAGGTACGCCTTCGCGTCGGTCGTGGCCCGGAACACGTCGCGCCTGAAGCTCTTGACCTTCGGTGTCATCAGCACTGTCAACGCCAGCATCGGTACGACGAATGCGATAAGCAGCAAAGTCAGTTTGACGTTGTAGAGGAACATCACCGTGAAGTAGATGAAGATCATCAGCAGGTCAAGCACGGTTCTGATCGTAGATTCGGTCAGGAAGGCCCGGATCGTCTGGTTTTCCTCGAAGCGCGCGAAGATGTCTCCCGTCTTGCGCTTGGCGAAGAACGAATAGGGCAGCGACAGGGTGTGCCGGAAGAACTGCGACATCATCGTAAAGTCCAGCTTCCGGATCATGAAGTTCGCCAGCGCTGCCCGGATGGTGGCCGTCAGCTGTGTAAACAGGTTCGAGATGATCAGGCCGCCGATCAACAGATGCAGCAGATTCGCGTTCTGGTGAACGATCACGCCGTCCAGGATGTTCTGGATGATCATCGGCGGCACGAGGCCCAGTATCTGAATCACGAACGTCGCCATGAAGAGGTGCAGCAGGATCTTCTTGTAGGGAAGCAGGTAGCCGGCGAAGCGCACCCATGGCGAGCGTGACGCGCCGACCTGCGCCATATCCTGGCGCGGCGTGAAGGTGAGGCACATGCCGTTCCAGCCGCGCTCGAACTCCTCGACGCTAAGCTTCCTGAAACCGATCGCCGGATCGGCCACCCACACGTGCCCGCTGGACACCCCGTACACCACCATGTAGTGATAACCCTCCCAGTGCACGATGTACGGGAGCTCGAACCCGCGCATCGTGTCGAAGGAGCACTGCAGCCCTCTCGTGGTGAAGCCAATGGATTCGCCGGTGCGCGCCAGGCTGTCCAGCGTCACGCCTTGCGTCGAGACGTTGGCAAGTTCCCGCAGCTTGCCCAGCGTCATGCCGATGCCATAGTGCTTGCAGATCATCGCCAGGCATGCAGCGCCGCAATCCATTTCCTCGGCCTGCTGGATCCAGGGGAAGCGCCGGATGACGTTCTCGCCAAGCTCGGGCTTGGACTTCAGATCCAGGGCCAACCGGGGTTTGCGAAGCTCAGCGACCTTCTTCTGCCGTTGCAGCTCCCTTTCGATGATCCGGATCCGCTCCTCCAGCGCCGCGTGCACCTTCGGATTGCGTTCGAAAATGAGATGCGCGGTCTTCTCGGGGATCACGAGCAGAGCGGTATCTACGCAGGCGATCACTGAGGCAGCCTGCTCCTGCCGCATCAGGCAAGCCCTCTCGCCGAAGGTTTCACCCTTGCGCAAAGTAGCCAGCGAATAGTCATTGCCTTCCTCGTGACGCACGACGCGCACTTCCCCATGGCGCACGACGTACAGGCGGCGATCTTCCCGCGAGCCCTGTTTCAGGATCTCCTTGCCGGCGCGGGCCTGCTTGACGCCGACGCTGCGGATCAGTTCGTCCAACTCGCTTTTGCCGACTTTGTTCTTGAGGTCGAACAGGTGACTGATCAGGCCACCCGCCGAGCTGATGGCGACGCGGCTGGCGACGAGCGCGCGGGCCGCCGGGTTGCCGGCGACGATCGGGCCAATGACACCGCGGGGGATGAACAGCAATTCGGTGTTGCTGGATGCGCGCGCCGACCACTCGTGTCGGTATTCGCGCAGCATGACCATTTCGCCCAGGACTTCCCCCGCCTTGCGCACGCCCAGGCTGGTCTCCTTTTCCCCGTCCGCAGCGAATACCCGGATCGAGCCGGACTTGACGATGAACAGGCCCTCGGCCGCCTCGCCTGCGGTGCACACGGTGTCGCCGAATGCCAGCAGCCGCGACTGCGCGCTTCGGGCCAGGCGCTCGATGTCGATGCGCGTCAGCGCGGAAAGCAGGTCGACGGACGTCAGGAACTCGACGAGCGACCAAGTTTCTTGCGTGTCCATGGGGAAGCGGTCCGGCGCTAGTCGGCCTGGATGACGTGTTCCTGAGCCCTGGCTCGCAACCACTCCTCGCGCAACAACCGCCGCACTTCGGTGGCGGTGTCGTCGTCGAGGCGGGCCGGACGCATTGCGTTCACTCGGAAGACCTCGAAAGCCGTTCGGTTTTCCGATGCGAAAGGTCCCAGCAAATCGCCGGCGGCGGCATTGAATACCTTGGCCTCGACGTCGGACCGAAGCGATCCTCGCAGCACCTTGCCGATCAGGCCGCCTCGCTCCCGCGTGTCGGCGGTCGAATGCTCGCGCGCCATCTCCTCGAAGCGGTCGGGATCCTCGCGGAGCAGCGCCAGCATCTCCTTGGCTTTGCTCTCGGAATCGAGGACGATATGGCTGACTTCGATGCTGTCGAACTTGGGCGAGTTCAATTTGAAGTACCCCTGTACGGCCTGGTCGCTGCAGACCCTTTGCATCAACTTTTCCTGATACAAGCTGTCGGTGATAAAGGCCTCGAACTCGTCCAGACTGATGCGCATCGCATCGAGGTACTTGTTCGTGTCGGAGGCGCGATGCAAGTCGCGCACCCGGCGAAACTGGTCGGCGCGTTCCTGGATCTCAGCCTCCGACACCTTGATGCCCGCTTTCCTCGCGCCCAGCGCCGCCAGTCGATCCCGGACGAATTGCTCCAGGAGTGCCTCGAACTGCCCCGTCAGCTTCAAGGTCCGCATGAACTCCTCGACGTCGATGGCGCGGCCGTCGATCTTTACGATGGTGGCCATCTGATTCACTCCCTCGAAGTCGAAAAGAAATCGGAGGCCAAGCGGGCGGCTTATCCGCCGACCTGCCGGAACGGGTCCAGGGCCAGATCGATCAGGCGCCGATCACGAACCACGATCTCGACCGCGGCCGTCATCCCGTATCGCAGCGGATACTTCGCCTCTGCGACCTGGTAGTAGTCGCGCTCCAGCGATACCCGTGCCTGGTACACCGGCTGCTTGCTCTGCGGCGACGGCTTGGTGGCCGGCGCGACGTATTCCAGCGTGCCATTGATGACTCCGTAGCGCTGGTACGGAAATGCGCTGAACTTGAGCTTGACCGGCAGCCCTTCGCGCAGAAAGGCCCGGTCGCTCTCGACGATCTCGGTCTCGACGATCGCGCGGGCACCGCTGGGAGCGATTCCGCCCAGCGAGGTATTGGCCAGAACCTTGTCGCCGGGCTGCGTGGACGTCAGGTCGGTGATGACCCCGGAGGCGGGGGCGACGATCAGGAGAAAATTGTCCTTGTCGATGTTTTCGAAGCTGATTCGGGACGCGGCCTCGGCCTCGGCGCGGGCGGTGTTGAGCTGCAGACGAAGCTTCTTCTCCGAATCGTCGATCTCCTTCGTCGCCGCGTCGTAGTCCAGGCTCAGCTTGTCGAGCTGCTCCCCGCTTCGGACGAGCACATTCTGGGCCTCCACGATGTCCTGTTTCTGGCGGGCTGCCAATTCCGTAACCTTCTCTTGCGCAACGCGGTAGGCATTCTCAGCGGCCCGCTTCGCGTTTCTCTTGCTCTCGACCTGAAGCAGCGACACGCCGCCGCCGCCGGGAGTCGCGAAGACGCGCTCGAACTTTTCCAGCTCGAGCTGGGCCGCGTCCCGCGCCCGCCTGGCATCCTCTGCAGTGGTTTTGGCCGCGGCCATTTGCGCTTTTTGTTCCTCCTGCAGCTTGCTGGTGCCGAGCGCGCTGCGCCTCTGGTGTGCCTGCTCCTCGTCCTCCATCTGCTGCCTGAGGTTCGCAGCCTTGCGCTCCAGCAGTGCCTTCTTTTCGGGCCATAGCCGCCAGTCCCGCTCCGCATTCTCCCGGTTGAGCTGCGTCCGCGTGGCGTTGCTCGCCGCTTCGATAGCACCCCGGGCGTTCAGACGAGCCAGCACGTCGCCCTTCGAAACGGCAGCTCCTTCGGCCACATAAAGATTCGCCAGCTCGCCGTCGACGGGCGCATGGAAGCGCCTGACCTCCGAGGCAGGCGTCAGCGTGCCCTGTCCCGTCACGATCACGTCGACCCGCCCGAAGAACGACCAGGCGACGCCGGCCAGCACCAGGGCCACCATCGTGTACACGAGGGCGTGCAGGGCGCGCCAGGGCTCCGCGGTCAGAATGGCGATCCCTTCGGAGCTGTGACCGCCCAGAGCGTCGGCCAGCGGGACCAGGCGATTTGAGAGCGTCATTCGTTCGAGTCTCCAAGCAGCGACAGTTTGGTCTTCAGCAGCCCGGGCTCGACGACATTGCTCAGGTCACGCAGCGCGCTGCGCTGCCGACGTGCTTCCGATTCGATCTCGTCGCGAATCGCGGTCCACTGCCCAGCTCCGGCGGCGTCGACTTGCGAGTAGATCAGGAAGGCCTGCTGCGCATAGCGGCTCGCGTCCGCCAGCAAGCGTGCGCGGGTCCGGAATTGATCAGAAATCGAGGTCTCGATTCGCTGCGAGGCGTTGATTGGGCCGTTGCTGCGGTACTCCTGCCACGACGTGCGGGCCCGATTCACGGCGTCCTGCGCCCGCGCGATCACGTTGTCCTTTTGCAGGTTCAGGTCGGCCGCGGTAGCGCGCAGGAAGTACACGTCTTCGTCGGCATCGAGTGATTCTCTGAAGGCCAGCAGCTGATCGACGAAGCCACTTGTGTTGCGCGACTCCTGCAGCGCGGCGAACCGGGCGGTCACGCCTCGCCTGCGCTCCAGCTCGGCTCCTGCGGCTTCGCCCCAGGAGCCCGCTGTCATCATCTTCTGCAAGCCGGCAAACGCCTCGCTGGCCCTGCCGTCCCTCCACGCTTGCGTCGCAGCGTCGTACTGCTGCAGCAGGTCCGCGGAGGGAAGCTGTCCACTTGTGGCCAGCGCGCGCTGGCTTTGCTCGAATGGCCGGGTCGCGAAGCGTGCCCTTCGCAGCAGCGCGAACAGCCGTCCGGACTTGGGGGTGCGTGCCTCCCGCCGAATCTCGATGTAGCGCGCCAGGTCCTGGCGCACGCTGTCCAGCCCGCCGAGGCCGGGATACTTTTCCGCAGCCTCGCTCAGTACGGGTCCCAGGGCCTCCGGATCGTCCCTCGCCAGCTCGGTCGTGATGCTGGCCTTGACGCGTTCGATGACCGGCAGGTATACGGTCGATTCGCTCTGCAACTTGCGCAGATGGGTGAGCGCTTCGCCATACCAGTCGCCGAATTGCGGCACATAGGACGCGATCCGCACCAGTACGCGCTGGTGCTCGCCTGTGTCGTCATTCCAGCGCCCGACGAGTTGCTCGATACCGTCTTCGTCCGCGTAGATCCGGATCGGGGTCTTCAGGCCGCCGCGGGCGCTGACCAGGCGCTCGAGGTCGCTCAGCCACTGAAGCTCGTCGATCAGGTGCCGCAGGTCGGCATCGCGCGTGGCAAGCTCGGACATGCCCGTGAGAACGCCCTTGGCTGCGTCGAAGTCGCGGGCCCGTACCTTCGCAATCCATGCGGGCACATTCGCCTTCAGGGCCGCCTCGGTGGCCCGCGCCTTGAGGTCGACGTCATTCGGGTTCTTGTCGAGGAGTCGACTGGCCAGCTCGGCCGCCCGCGCATACTCGCCGCGCGCGAACGCGTCCTTCAGGTCGCGCTCGGATGCACTCCAGAAATAGGCGGTCAAGACGAGCGCGCCCAGGATGCCCGCGACGGCTGCAGCCTTCCACCACCTGCGCCGAACACTCTCGGGCTCGTCGCTGGCAAGGAGCGAAGCGAGCTCGGACAACAGCAGCATCGCGCGGCCGCGCGGGCGGCGCTTGACCGCCGGCTCCTTGGCGCCGGCACCGGGAGGCGCCGAGTCGGCCGCCTCGACGTCGTCTTTCGGCTCGTCGCCGACGCAAAAGATTTCGAGGAATTTGGTCGGGGCAGCCATGAACTTGGTTCGGTCGCTCGGAGGCGCCTCGGCGGGCATGCATCCAGCGATCGGAGGGGAGGCGACGGTCGCGGTCGGCACGCCTTCGGCCATCGGGGCGTGGGTAACGCTCGGCGCCAGCTCATCACCGGACTCCCGGGTGATGCCCACTCGGTAGGCGAAGTGCTCGCCGCTGAAGGCGACCACGGCACCATCCCGCAGCAATACAGCGTGCTCCTCCAGTCGCAGGCCATCGATGAAGGTGCCGTTTCCGCTGGCGAGGTCCTCGATGTAGGCTTGGCCATCCTTCTGAAAGATGTACGCGTGGCGCCGTGACAGGTAGCTCCGCTCGCGGCCATGTCCGGGCTTGTTCTTGTAGCGGGAGAAGGTCGGATGGGCCTTGCCGACGAGGAACGGGAATTTTGTGATGACGATCGGGGCGAGACCCGAGTCGCCCGATTCGGGGGTCAACGTCAGCGTCAGGCGCGGTTCCGCCCGGGGTTTAAGCGCTTGAGTGATCTGCACGCGATAGGACAGCGCGCCACCGAAGCAGATCTCGTCACCGTTCCGCAGTTGGCATGGCACCTGGCCGACCGCGACGCGGTTGAGCGTCGTCCCGTTCTTGCTCCCCAGGTCCGCCAGGTAGAGGAACCCGCCCTCGTGGAAGATGCGCGCGTGCCGCTGCGACAGCATTGAGAGTACGTCGCTGCCGTAGGACGCGAAGGGCTGCTCGGACCTTCCAACGGCAAACACGGGGGCGTCGATGTGGATGTCGCCCAGCTCGGGCCGAGACAAGGGCTTCAGGACGACGTCGAGCTGACGACCCGCCGGCGTCTGTTCGGCGTCTGGCGTCCACCTCGCTTCCTCATTTTTCACGCCGAGCACCGACGGGTCAACGGCGTGCACCCACGACCTCGACCGGGGTCTGGGCCCAACCGCCCCCGAGCGCCTTGTACAGCGTAACCGTGTCGGACAGCACTTGCTCGTGGCTGCCCAGTAACGCGAGCTGAGCAGTCAGCAGGGAACGCTCGTTTTCGAACACGTCGAGTTGTGACGCGATTCCGATCTCGAGCTGCGCCTGGGTCTGGTCCGATACCACCTGTAGTTGATCGACCTGCTTCTGCAACTCCTCCTTTTGTTGCTTGTGGGCCTCGAGGTTGACCAGCGCATTCTCGACCTCCTGAAACGCCGCAATCACCGTGCTGCGGTAGCCCTCTTCTGCGACCTTGATCTGCGCCTCGGAGGTCCTGACGCGCGCCTTGATGCCCGGATTGAACGCCGGTAGGTCGATGGTCGGCATCAGCCCGAAAGTGAACGCCTTGAACAAGTCGGAGAGCGCGAAGCTGGCAGTTCCTGCCTGGCCGGTCAGGCTCACCGAAGGCAACTGCGCGAGCCGCGCCTGGCCCATCAGGTCGTGAGCCTCCAGCACCCGGAATTCAGCCGCGACGACGTCGGGCCGGCGGGTGAGCAGATCCAGCGGCAGGCCGGCGGGCACGGCAGGTACCTTCACGCGGTCCTGCAGCGGGCCGGGTGGGACTTTGAATTCGCCGGCGGGCACGCCGAGCAGAGTCGCAAGGGCGTTCTCCGTCACGTCGCGGGATCGGCGCAGCTCCAGCAGATCCTTGGCCAGGCGGTTGTTCTCCGCCCGCTGGCGGAGCAGCTCGGTGTCGGCGATCAGGCCGTTGCTGCGCATCGTCTCGTAGATGGCCAGGATCTGCTCGTTTTTCGCTCGCGCGCGCTGCTGCTGCTCGATCTGCTCGTCGAGCTGAAGGATCTGAAAGTAAGTGGTTGAGACCTCGGCAACGATGTTCAGGTATCCGGCCCGCCAATCGGCCTCCGTCGCACGGAACTCGGCACTTTGTGCTTGAACACCCTTTTCGACCGCTCCCCAGATATCGAGATCCCAACTGACCTGACTGCCCAGGTCATATTGCTTAACGAACGTTTGCCCCGTGCCGGTGGTCTTTTGCAGGCTGGCACCGGTGGCGATATCCACGCTTGGCAGCGCTCCCGCGCGCGCTTCGCCGATCTGCGCGTTGGCCACCTCGATCCGCGCTGCCAGGACCTTCAAGTCGAGGTTTCCCGTAACCGCCTTGGCCACCAGCAAATTCAGGTAAGGATCGCCGAACTGCTGCCACCAGGTCGGCGAGATCGCCTCGGCAGCTGACACGGTGGTCGCGGACGGCCGCGACCAGTTGGACTTCGCTGGAGTCTCCGGGCGCTGGTACTCGGGAACGCGAACGTCGGCGCAACCGAACAGCGACGCCACGCACAGACCCGAGAAAAGGTAGGTTTGCTTCATTTCTTGCGATCCGCCCGCTATCCCCTCGACAGGAGAGTTCACGGATGAGTGGGGCTGTTCATGTCCGGTGACTCCAAAGGAGCGACTGTGCCGGATGCGGCGGTGCGGCCACAGTTGCTTGCGATACCACCGCGCGGGCGAGGGTCTGCTGATCAGACGTGGAACGGTGTTGTTAACGCGCCCGATGCGCCGCGGAGGTCAACCTGCTTACAGAAGACGGCCGTTTTGCAAGGCGCCTTCAGGCGTTTGACCCCTCAGATGAGTCAGGTCAGAGGCAGCGAAGGCCAGATTAGCACCGCCTTTCCGAGCCTGGACTCAGGGAAAACATTGAGGGCGACGACGGGAGATCCACTAGCAGCTCGATGCAGAACCACTCTATTTTGAGAGATCAGAAGTCATTTCTGTTGTGTGGCGATAGGACATGACTACAGATTTTAGGTTTGGGTCCATTGAGGATCTCGGTCTTGCTGCTTCATATTGGCGTTGGCGCCAGCTTCGCCATGCGCAGCAGGTTGCGTAGGCTGTGGCGCCAGCGTCGCATGCAGTGCGACGCGCGCGGTGCCGACGAAGCGCGTCTTGCGCAACCCGCCGTAGGTCTTGGGCCAACCGAAGATCTCTTCGACCCGCTTGCGTTTGCGCTGACTGATCGCGTAGCCAGCGTGCCGCGTGGTTCGTGCATCCAAGCCCGGGCTGCGCCGGCCCGCGGTGCGCGCCACGTGCGGGGCGATGCCGCGCTCGCGGCAACGGACGATGAATTTGCGCACGCAGTAGCCCTTATCTGTCCTAACCAAGACTCGATGCAGGCCAGAAGCCCTATGGCGTGCGAGCGATTGCGTCGTCGGCGACAAACGCGAGGCGCAGGACCGCGGTTCCTCGATCGCTCGACTTGTAGGAGATCCGGCGGCGCCCGCAGAGCACCGTAACAGTAGCCAAGCCGACAACGGCATCGCCCGCGTCCCGTTCTCCCAATGGCACCAGGCTCGAGCAGTTACCGCCACCGCGCTCGCCGCCGTACTGCGGCTCCAGCCGATTCGGTCACGCTCGCTGCGGACCTGCGCCGGTGTCGGCGCCATCATTCAGTTGTGAGTGATCGTCGCACGAATCTTCTTGATCTGATTACCTCGGGCGCCATACGTGTCACACAGCTTCTTTTCGAATTCAGTGGGATAGGTGGGATGATGCTATCGGAGGTGTCAGACGGGAAGAAGAAGATTTACGGCGGAGTTCAAGCGTGAGGCCGTGAAGGTGGCCATCCAGCCCGGCGCGGTGAGGACGAGGATCGCCGAGGAACTGGGGCTGCATGCCAATGTACTGCGCAAGTGGATCCGGGAGTTCGAAGCGGGGCGATGGGAGGCCAAACCGGGCGCACCACTGAAGAGCGAGCAGCAGGCGGAAATCGAGCGGCTGCGGAAGGAAAACGCCAAGCTCAAAATTGAGCGCGACATCCTAAAAAAAGCGGCGGCGTACTTCGCGAAGGAATCCCAGTGAAGTACGCGTTCATTGCGCGGCACCGGTCGGTGTGGCCAGTTCGCACGATGTGCCGGATGCTGCAGGTCTCGCACGGTGGATTCTACGTATGGCAGTCGCGCAGCCCCTGCAAGCGGCAGCGGGACAACGAAAACCTGACGGGGTTGGTCCGACAAAGCTTTGCAATGAGCGATCGCACCTACGGCTCGCCTTGGGTCTGGCGTGACCTGCGGGACTGGGGTGAGAGG
>Ga0137409_10003096_pt1 | contig 17676 bp, 14 predicted proteins | sample CZODoug1_16funga_FD_122059 | JGI IMG/M metagenome (GOLD analysis project Ga0137409, IMG submission 122059) | Vadose zone soil fungal communities from Angelo Coast Range Reserve, California, USA - CZODoug1_16fungal (Hybrid Assembly) | ecosystem: Environmental > Terrestrial > Soil > Vadose zone... | reverse complement strand
GGACAGAGCCATCAACCCCGACCTCGAACGCTGGTACGCCACACGAGCCAAAAGTCACACGGTCGAAGTTTCAGGTGCCAGCCACGCGGTCTACGTCTCCAGGCCAAAAGAGGTTGCAGCTCTAATCGAAGAAGCTGCGTCGCACGCCAAATAGAAAACTTGTAACTCGCATCGCACTTCGTTCATCACCTTAGAGCACACATGACGACGGCGAAATGGTGCCAATCATCTGACGCAGCGACAAAAGGGGAAACCATGCCGGATTTCGTCTATTCCACAAGAGTCACCGCCACCGGAGGCCGTCACGGATCGATCCACAGTGAGGACGGCCTGCTCGATCTTAAGCTGGCCCTACCCCGCTCGCTCGGAGGTAGAGGCGACGCGACTAACCCGGAGCAACTCTTCGCCGGCGGGTATGCCGCGTGCTTTGAGAATGCGCTCTTTCATGTGAGCCGTGAGGCTCGCCGCCATTTCGCCGATGACGATATCGCAGTGGTCGGCCAGATCGGCCTCAGCCGCAACGCCTCGGGTGCCTTCGTGCTGTCCGCCGCACTCTCCGTGACCATGGCCGGCGTCGACCAGAAGACGGCGGAACAGCTTGTCGAAGGCGCCCATGCCATCTGTCCCTACTCGAATGCCATTAAGGGCAATGTCGATGTCCAAATCATCGTCTCGGTTCGGTGAGTTGATACGCAGAAAATAACTGTGAGCGAGTGCACCCAGGCCACCCGGAGGCAGCTATGATCAAATTGCTCGCACAATTTTTCCGAGGATTCCACTACGTTGTCGGTATTTCCATGCCTCCGCCTGGCACCAGCGATCGCAAGTTCGTGTCCGCGTGGCTTGCCGCCATCGCGTTCTTTGTGGTCATCTTCGCGATCCTGGTCTTCTATCTCATCCCTTTTCTGTATTTCAGGCATTGAGTGACCCAAGGCAGCAGAAGCAAACAAAACAATTATGGACAAGGCTCTCAAAGCCGGACACCGCGTCGTGGCCACGGCCCGCGATTCGGAGCAACTCATCGAACTGCTGGCATAGGACCCAACTTGACCCGAAAAGCTTCATACTCGTTTTGAATTGAGAAAGGCCGCCGCACCCTATGACTCACCTGTTTGATCCTCTTGCGATTCGCGACATTACGTTTGCGAATCGCGTATTCGTTTCACCGATGTGTCAGTACGCCAGCACGGATGGATACGCGAGCGACTGGCATTTCGTCCATCTCGGCAGCCGCGCGGTAGGCGGAGCTGGACTGGTGCTTACCGAGGCGACCGCCGTTGTTCCCGAGGGCCGCATTAGCCCCCAGGACTTGGGCATCTGGAAGGACGATCACATTGAGCCGCTCGCTCGAGTGGTCCGGTTTATTCACGAGCAGGGTAGCGTGGCTGGGATGCAGTTGGCCCACGCCGGCCGCAAAGCCAGCACTTACGCGCCCTGGGCAGGCCACGGAACGGTTCCCGAGAGTAAAGGCGGTTGGAGCAGTGTCGTCGCCCCAAGCGCATTGCCTTTCACCGATAGCTATCCGATGCCCCGAGCGCTATCCATCGACGGTATTAAGAACGTCGTCTCCGCTTTTGCCGCCGCGGCACGCCGAGCCTGTGAAGCCGGCTTCCGTGTCATTGAGGTTCACGCCGCTCATGGCTACCTGCTCCATGAGTTTCTTTCGCCTCTCAGCAATCAAAGAACAGATGCCTACGGAGGTTCATTCGAGAATCGCACGCGAATCTTGCGCGAAGTTGTCGCCGCCGTTCGTGGTTCGTGGCCAGAGCGAGCACCGCTGTTCGTGCGCATTTCGGCGACCGATTGGATTGACGGCGGCTGGGATACTCAGCAGTCGGTTGAACTCGCCCGCCAACTGAAGGCATCGGGAGCGGACCTGATCGATTGCTCTTCTGGAGGGAACGTACCGCACGCAAAGATTCCGGTCGGGCCCGGCTATCAAACGCAGTTTGCCGAGCAGATCCGCCGCGAAGCCAACGTCCTGACCGGTGCGGTGGGAATGATTACATCACCCGTTCAGGCTGAGCACATTCTGGCTACCGGACAGGCCGACGCGGTCGTCATCGCCCGCGAACTCCTGCGCGATCCGTATTGGCCGTTGCGGGCAGCCCGCGAGCTAGAGCAGCCAATTTCGTGGCCTATCCAATATCTCCGAGCTGCGCCGGAAGGCTCACAAGCCCGTGTTCCGGTAGATCTCAAGAATCTGGAGTCCTGCTTCGAGGAACAACACGCCATTCCTGAACGCTGATCACTGGTCAGCACGACGAAGTTAACCACCTCAAGCGAGGTCGAATCGCAGACCATGGCCGTTCTGCGATGACGTCTCTCGGGTAATTCACTTCTTGGGTTCAGAGCGAGCCAATGCAGGCGTGGAGAGCGGCGGCTTGCGATAGTGAGTCATCTGCTCGAAACCGAATGCGAGCCGTAATAGTTCCGGCTCGGCCCAGGCACGACCGAGAAACTCGAGCCCAACCGGGACGCCTATAGGCGCATCGGGCGTCGGAGTGGAAAAGCCCGCGGGAACTTCAATGGCCGGGAAGCCGGCCAACGCCGCAATAACGCCGTTGCGATCTTTCTGGAATGTGGCGCCAATCGGGAGGACGAGGCATTTTTGATGCGGGTAGATCAGAGCATCGAGCCGATTCTTGGCCATCAAATTAGCCACCTCGATTTTGATCTCATCCATTTTGATGCGACGGTCCTTATAGTCCGGTGAATTGGGGCCGTCTTCATAGCTCTGCGCGGCGGCGAAGAATTTTTCCAGCGTAGGCTTGTGATAGTTGCCGGAAGCAATGATTTCCGCGAGCGAATGCACGGGAACGTGCGAACCCTGTTGTTGTAAGTAGCCGTTGAGCGCGGCCTTGAATTCCGGCTCATTCAAGCGAAAATTCGCAGTCAACGATTTCGTTTCGAGTATTGGGTCGTCAAGAGGGATGATCACCGCGCCTCGTTGCTTTAGAGCCTCAACAGCTTTGGCGATGACAGCATTCACTGGTTCATATTCGAGTCCGCTGCCAAGCAGGTTCGTAAGCAGGCCGAGGCGAGCTCCCTGCAATCCATTCTGGAGGTAGCCTGTGTAGGTTTTTGGAATATTGCCGACACTGAAAGCCGTCACCGGATCGTTGGGATCGTATCCGACCATAACATCCAGCATTCGTGCCGTATCTGCGACCGTGCGAGTCATGGGACCTATGGTGTCCTGGGTGAAAGAGACCGGCACGATGCCATCGCGGCTAATCAAACCCCGTGTTGGGCGGAGTCCAACCAAACTGTTGGCGGAAGAAGGGGAACGGATGGAGCCGCCGGTATCTGAGCCCGTGCCCGCAGCCGCGAAATTCGCTGCAACCGCAGCGCCCGTGCCGCCGGAAGAGCCGCCTGGCGTTCTGGTCAGGTCGTAGGGATTTTTCACCTGTCCGCCCAGCGAACTTACAGAGATGCCCCCGCTGGCAAATTCCTGCAAGTTGGCCTTACCGAGGATGAGCGCACCCGCTTCGCGAAGGCGTTTGACGGCGAAAGCGTCCTTTTCCGGCTGCGCACCTTTGAGCGTGAGCGCGCCGGCGGTGGTGGGCATGTCGGCAGTGTCAAAATTATCTTTTAGAACGATAGGGACGCAGGCGAGCGGCTTTAGTTTGTGGGTGCGCTTGAATTCCTGGTCCATGGCATCGGCCTGCTGCAAGCTTGCCGGATTGACATACAGCATCGAATTGATCGCGGGACCTTGCTGGTCGTAAGCGCGGATGCGATCCAGATATTGCTGGACCAGATCGTGGCACGTCAGCGTACCGGCCAGCATCGCTTGATGAATGTCAGCGATGGAAGCTTCCATCAAACGGAACGAGCGATCAGGGGCGCAGTCCGCGAGGGGAGAAAGCAAGAGAGCAAATAGGAGAGTAGCTTGTTTTCCACGCACGAACAGAAGTCGGCCTCCTGGCGATCTCCGAGATGAAGAGACTTTCTCAGTAGATTGGAAAGGCTGCAGAGGCGGTGTAAGACGGCCTCGTGCCGCCAAGGTATTTTTTCTACCGTCCATAGATCAGGACGCGAAACGTGCCTGGGATCGGCTTTCGCTCCGGATGGGGTTCTTCCTTGGTTGGGGCGGCAGCGGGGCGGAAATCGGCCGTGGTGAGAAAAAGATTATGCGTTTTAGGATCGAAACCCATGGTTTTGGCTCCGTACTCGGTTTTGACGGTTTCAATTTCGGTGAGCTTGTCCGGGGAATCCTCGTGGAAAATGTGGATTTTGCCCGCGCGCGTGGAGATATACAACAGCTGCGTTTCAGGCTCGAATACATTAGCGTCCACGCCGGAGGTAATGGGCAACGACTGGAGGACCTTGCCATTGTCGGCATCCATTAAGACGAGAAATTTCGGATCGCGACCGGCCGAAAAGATCCGCCGGTGCTCACGGTCCATCTCGATCCCGACCGGCGCCCCAGCCGGCGCCACCGGCCAACGAGCTTTGATTTTCAGGGTGTGCGTGTCGATCACGGCAACATCGTTTTTCTCTTCATTGTTGTCGTAGATCGTGCCCTTACCATCCGCGACGGGCTGTTCCGGCCCGCCAGCCATGTCGATTACTTTCACGACTGTCTCCTTGACGGGATCTATCACCGTTGCATTCTTGCTGTCTCCATTGAACGTAAAGACGAGCTTCGAGGCGGGATCGTAGACAATCGAGTCCTCGTCCGGAGAGCCTTTGATTTTGCCGGTGATCTTTAGCGTCTTCAGATCGAAGACAGCTACGGTGGCGGCATCTCCGTCGGTAATGAATCCTTTCCCAAGCTCGGGAAGCACCAGGACCCCATGGCAACGCTTAAGGCCAGAAATGGTGCCGACCACGGAGAAGTTATCGGCATTGAGCACTTTAACCTCGGCACCATGTGAAAGATAGACACGCCGCGCAGCGGAATCCACGGTGACGTAGTCGAAATATTCGCCGCCCCCTGGCGCCGCACCCAAGGGAATTTTCTTGATCAGGTGATAACCCGGTCCCGCTGGACTTGCCAATGTGACCGCCCCGAGCAATCCGACGCAAACAACTGCCAACGACAGTGAGACTCTCTTCATCCCTGCTCCTCAATTAGTTGATTAGATTCTCGGTCCAGTAAATTCAATTCCGGACATCGCAAATCTCAATTGCACGAATACTTGTTCATGCTGAACCTGTGAGGCATAGACGCAAAACAACCATTGCACGAGGTAGCCATCACTAACGCCTGGTTACCAGATAAGCTTCAATCCAAGCTGAATTTGCCGCGATGTAGTGGATGTGGCATCAATTTTGCCCGCATTGCTCACCGGCGAGCCGTCGGTATTGAAAAGCACCTTATTATCGAGCGGCGGCTGGAAGTTGGGGTGGTTCATGATGTTAAAGAACTCAGCGCGAACCTGAACGTTGAAGCTCTCCGAGATTCTTGTTACGTGGATGTTCTTGAATACCGAGAAATCGAGGTTGATCAAGCCGGGCCCGATAACGCTAGTGCGCCCGTTGTTGCCAAATAGGTTGAGGGGAGTTGGTGGAGCGAAGCAGTTCAGCTTGAGATAGGTATCGACATTGCCGGGGTTGACCGGATTGCTGCATCCGGGGCCTGATAGGCGATTCGGGTAAGGCCACGGGTCGCTGCTGTTTTGGCCGAGCACATCGCCTGCCATGACCAGCGTCATGGGAGTCCCTGTATTGGCGCTAAGGACTCCGCCAAGTTCCCAGCCGCCCAGAATGTGCTCCGCCAGCGGTCCACCAAATTTTGGCGTCGGAGGCAGCCAAACGTAGTTCAACACAAAGTTGTGCGCCACGTTGAAGTCACACAAGCCACGCCTGCTTTGACGGTTAAAGAACATGAGGCTGGAAAGTGAGTTCTTGTAGGGGTCGCCAAGCAAACTCCCGGAACCCATGTCAATGCACTTGCCCCACGTATAGCTGCCTTGTGCTTGAAACCCGTGGCTCATCCTTTTTGCAACCCCCGCCTGAAAGCCCTCGTAATAGGAGCTGGAATCCCACTGAAGCAGCCGAATGGGACCGACATTGGGATTGAGCCGCGTCCCGCTTCCTATCGGGAAAGGCCAGAGATAGCCGCTCGGCGTCAAGGTTGGAATGACCATATTGCTGTCATCCGTGCTAAAAGCCTGATGGACATTGTGCATTCCCACATACGCGACCATCGCGGTCAAGTTCGGTGTGATCTCGCGCTGGATATTGAGGTTCCAGTTCATCGCATAACTGCGGTGTGGATGCTGCTCGACATAGCGGTTGGCCACAGTGGTCGGGTCGAAATTGAGAAGGGACGCCGACACTGTGGGAAATGAGCCCTGCGCTAAATTAGACGAACCGGCCAAGCGCCCGAACGGAAGAGTGGAGGTGCTTCCGTGGGTGTACACCCAAGGAAGAGGCAGCACATCAAAGATTCCAAAACCCCCACGGATGGCAGTTTTGCCATGGCGGAATGGGTCCCAAGAGAAACCGACGCGCGGCTCGAAATTATGAAGTGTTTGGTTCGTCGCCCACAGATTTTTAACCGGAGTCTCTGCCGGGCTGGTAATGGTCTTCAGGACCGCGAACGAATTATGCGCTTCAGTCGGCAACGTCACCGGCTCGTAACGGACGCCAAAGTTCAGTGTGACGTTCGGGCGCCAACGCCAATCGTCTTGTAGATAGGCTCCGAAAAGGGTTTGTCGCACGTAAATGGGTTTGGTGATTGGATCATCGACCGTAACCGTCGCCGGCTGATTAAGGAGGAAGCCTTGGAAAGATGTGAAACTAAAGGTTCCATTCGCGCCTGCTCCCGAGAGTTCATTGTTCTGCATGTGCTCCGCGGCAAAGCCGAATCTTAGCGAGTGGGTGCCGCGAGTCAAGAACGCATCGTCATAGAACTGGAAGGAATTCCAGGTGAGAGTGTCTGTCGAGACCGCACCCAGAGCCCCGGTCATGGTGGTGAGGCCAGGCACCGTGAGAGCCGGCGCAAACCGCCCCGGAAATGAACCGAGGGCCGGGTCTTTGGCCAGCGGATTAATCGCGCTCAGAGGCGCGGCGATCAACGCACGCACGCGGCTAAAACCAGCCCGCGCCGTATTCACCAATCTCGGACTGAAGATATGCGTTTCTTCCAAACTGAACATTTGCCTCAACGTAAAATTCTCGGTCAAAGAGTCCCCCAGCGGATCGGGCTGGCTGAGTGGCGCTCGGTCATAGAACCAGCTCGCCGCTAGACTGTCGTTATCTGAAAAATGGTGGTCGCCACGGACTGTCACATAGTTTTCCGTTAAGCGCTCGACCCCGGAAGTGTTGAAGATTCCCGTATCTCCATTTCCGATAAGGGCACCGTTGGGCAGCGGATAAAGGCCCAGAAAGGGCACAACCTTGGGATCAACCGTTATCGTCGAAGTTGTGCAAGTACCGTCCGGTGTGGAACAGAGCGTGCCCGCTCGAGCCGCCGCGGAAGGAACCTGATCGTTAAACGTGTCGCTCTTATTCTGACGGATTCCCTCGTAATCTCCGAAGATGAACGTTTTCCCCTTTTTGATCGGACCTCCGGCAGAAGCTCCAAACTGGTTGCGATGAAATGGCGGCAAAGTCGTGTCGAAAAAGTTCCTCGCATCAAAGTTTTTATCGCGCCGGAAAAAGTAGGCATCGCCATGAAACTGGTTGGTCCCGGCCTTGGTTATGCCGTTGATGACTCCGCCGGAAGCCCGGCCATATTCCGCGGAATAGTTGCTCGTCAAGACCGAAAACTCCTCGATCGCGTCTACACCCAAATTGACGCCCAGAGAGCTGCCTGGTGACCCATTCGAGTAATCGTTGATACTGATTCCGTTGACCCGATAATTGTTTTCAAATGGCTGATGACCGGTAACGGATAACAGACTCCCGAAACCTCGATTGCCTCGATCGGTGGGTCCCGCCTCAACTCGGATGGAAACGACTCCCGGCTGGAGCGCTGCCAGTTGTGTCCAATCGCGGCCGTTCAAAGGTAACTCGCGCACCGTTGTGGCATTGACCTCCGCGCTCATGGCTGACGAAGCCAGTTGCACCGCGGGCGCTTCACTCTTGACTTCCACATGCTCAATCGCTTGGCCAATTTTCAGCGAAAAACTCAAGGCTTGTGAAGCTCCCACGGTAAGCGTGACGCCCGTTTGCACGTAGGTCGAAAACCCTGGAGCTGTCGCCGCGATGCTGTAAAGTCCGGGCAACAGGTTCGGCGCGCTGTAAAATCCTACCGCGTCGGTAGTGATGTCGCGCTCGACTCCCGTCGCTGTGTTTGTGATGGAAATACGCGCATTGGGAACCGCCGCGCCGGAGGCATCTGTCACTGTGCCCGCTAGAGTGGCTCCCGCCACTTGGGCGTGGACCGGAGTGGATGCTCCCGTAACGAGCGCCAACATCATGCCCACCAACAGACAGCGGCTAGTAACCATCGAAGAGGCCCTCCGTATACTGCTGACCAAGCCTCACCTCGTCGGCGAGGTTGCGCCCGGTGGCGCTACCAAATCACCTTCAATCCAAACTGAACGTCCCTCGGTTGTGTCGCCAACGTGTCCATGAATCCGTTGGCAATTACAGCTCCGGTCTCATCAAAGATTCCGGCGCCATTGGTTGGTTCCGGTGGCACAAAGTTCGAGTGATTGAAGATATTAAAAATTTCCGCGCGGAACTGAACGTTGAAAGTCTCTGAAATGCGATGGATTGGAATGTTCTTGGTCGTGGAGAAATCGAAGTTTACAAGTTTGGGCCCAACGACCGAGTTGCGGCCCGCATTGCCCAGCAGATTTGCGCAATAAACCTGTCCACTTGGAGGCGGGGTTGCGGCGCCCGAGAAAGTGCCACACTGGGCGGCCAATGGTGATGAAGCCGAAACCGTCGGAAGAGCATAGCAATTTACATTGATGTAAGAGGGGCTCGCGCCACCGATGTAGTTGTGATTGACTGGATCGCACCCGGAAATGCGGTTCGGAATACCGAATTGGTCCGCACCGCCATTTCCCACACCCATTGGGTCGCCATTAAAGATGACAGTCGTCGGGAGCCCCGAATTAATTTTGAAGATGCCGCCCACTTGCCATCCACCGATCGCCGCCTTTGCAAACCCATTGAGCGACTGCGGCGTAGGCAGGGCCCAGAGCGCATTAATAGTCGCGCTGTGGGTGAGATTGAAGTCAGAGGGACTACGGAGTGATTTCGGGGCGAACCAGAACAGAGAGTTGAGGCTATTGAGAAACGTATCTCCAGCGATGGTTGACGAGTTGTCGTCAAGAGATTTTGACCAGGTGTAGGCGAACTGAAATTGCAGGCCGTGGCTCATCCTCTTGTCAACATTCACGTTCATGGCGTTGTAGGAGGAGTCGCTTCCCCAATACAGATACCGAATAATCCCTAAATTCTGGTTCGGTTTTGCAGAACCGCCGGAGGGCGAGTTGCCAGGCGTACAAGGACCACCGTAATCGGGGACCGGAGGGCCACAGGGAAAGAGGTAACCCGCGGAGGTGCGAGTAGGAATGGTCATGTTGCCGTCATCTCCGCGAATCAGCATGTGAACCCCGTGCGAACCTACATAGCCCACCGACAAGGACAGGTCCGGAGTAATCTGACGTTGCACGTTGAGATTCCATTGCAGGACGTAGTTTCGGTGAGGGTTTGTTTCCATCGTGGAAGTGGCTAGCTGCCCCATCTTCACCCCGGCGGGCGGGTTGATGAGCAGACTCTGGCCTCCCGACGAAAATTGTCCCTGCAAGGGATTGGGACCGGAACCAGGTTTATCAACGCTGTCAAAAATAATGAACGGCGCGGATTGATTTTGCAGGACCAGGAAGTAGCTGGGCAGCGGCAACACGTCATAGATTCCAAAGGCCCCCCGTACGGAGGTCTTTCCATCGCGGAACGGGTCCCAGGCAAATCCAACGCGAGGCGCAAAGTTACGGAGCGTAGGATTATGGTAGTAGGGTCCTACGCTGCTGCAGGCCGAGCCCGGCGGATTTATGCCGCCGGGAGCGAATGGGGACGTAAACAGAACCCCGCATTGGGGCACAGAGTCGGTTAGATTCAACAGGTTGGTAATCTTGCCCTGCGCATCGTTCAGCACGGTCGTCATTTCATAGCGCAGGCCGAGGTTCAGTGTCAGGTTCGGACGGAATCGCCAGTCATCCTGGACATATCCCGCCACCATAGTCTGTCGAAGTTCGCGCGGCGTAATTGTGGACGGTATGCCCGCCTCGAAATGCTTGGCCTTGTTGGTGAGAAAAGCCCCCAAATTTGAGAAGTTCCATCTTCCGCCAGGATTCTCCCTGGCAATGAAGTTGTATTGCATTCGCTCGATGTCCGTACCGAACCTCAGGGTATGGGTTCCGTGCACCCAGAACAGATCGTCAGCGAACTGATAATTATTAAAAGTATGTTCAAAATTAGGGGCCGATCCCACTCCCCCTTGGTTCCTGGTAAAGCCACTTATGGCCACCATCGGCGCAGTTTGCCCGCTCGTGCTGCCGAGCGACAAATCTTTGGCCGAGGGATTAATCGCACCCGAAGGCACCAGGTTCAGCGCGTGACTGCGGCTGAAACCAACGCGCGCTGAATTGCCAATGGTGGGACTAAACGTGTGGGTTTCTCCGAGCGCCACGGTCTGCCGTCTGGTATGCGACTTGAGGAGCACGTTGTTGAAGCTGTCCGGCTGCGTGAAGTCGGTGTCGTCAAAGAGGTAAGTTCCGAACAGGTTGTCTTTCCTTGAAAGCTTGTGATCCACACGAAAGGTATAGAAATTTTCGGGGACAATCTGCAATCCGGAGTTGATGAATTTCCCCTTGTCCCCCACAGAGGTCCCAGCCGTTGCGTGAGGGAACATGGCCAGCTCCGCCGCTGCCGCGGGGTCCACCGTTACAGGGCCGCCCACTAGGTTCCCCGCACGCGCATTGTCGGAAGGCACCGTAATTGCCGTTGTTATCCCCTTCGCTTGGCGAAATCCTTCGTAGTCTCCGAAAATAAAAGTCTTGTCCTTAATGATTGGCCCACCCGCAGCCGCGCCGAACTGATTGCGCCGAAATTGCGCCAAAGGAGTGCTCGCGCTCCTCGAGAAATAATCTCTTGAATCCAACGCACTATTTCGTATGAACTCGTACACGTCGCCATGGAAGGAGTTCGTGCCCGACTTGGTGATCGCGTTTACAACACCTCCGGAAGCCTTCCCATATTCGGCCGAGAAGCCGCCGGTCAAAACGGAGAACTCCTGTATGGCGTCCACACCCAAGGCAGCGCCGATAACGTTGCCGGGGCCGCTGTTGGCGTAATCGTTGATGCTGACTCCATCCAACCGGTAGTTGTTGTTGGTTGTCCTTTGGCCGGAAATGGTGAGTTCCGCTCCGAATCCGCGATTACCCCGCGCCGATCCGGAATAGTCCATCTGCGTTTCAATTAGGTTGACGCCAGGATTAAGGGTGGCAAGCGAAGTCCAGTCGCGGCCGTTCAGCGGCAACTCGAGTATCGTCTGAGATTCCACTTGCCCAGTCAGTGTTGACGTAGTGAGATCGATTTGCGGCGCATCCAGACTCACCTGGATGGTTTGCGATGTTTCTCCGATCTTCATCGGGACGTTCAGCTGCTGCTGAGCGCCCACCGCCAGAATAACGGTCGAAACTACCGTGGCGAAACCCTTTGCCCTGACTGCCACGTCATACGTCCCCGGTATCAGGTTGGGAGCGGTATAGTAGCCGGCCGAATCCGCTAGAAAATTCTGACTGATTCCGGTCGCAGTATTCTTAATCGAAATCGTCGCCCCGGGTATTCCCCCGCCGGATGCATCGAAGACCGTGCCGGAAAGAGTCGCCCCCGTAACCTGCGAATATATCGACACCGCGAAGAACAGACTAAAAACGAGTACCAGCAACGGGGCTAAGATCTTATCGACTTTTCGTCGGTGCAATGGAAGCTCTCCTGTAGTGATCACGCAGTGATCTGGTCCGAACGCTCATCAGCGAGGGTGAGGTCACGACCTTTGTGTCGCCGACCTTAAAGACCTTAAGTCTCGGTGTCCAATCGAATGTTCGAGTCGTTTGGAAAACAATTCTGCGTAGTGCTACCAGTAGGGTCGGATTGTTTATGCAAAGCCCTAAGCAGCAATGCGATCGGCCACTTTTCGCGCGCTCGACCACACCCGCAAAAATAAATGAATGTACATCTTCATTTAATGTTCCCGACGCGAGGACAAGAGCGCACGGCAAAACCGTCCGCCTCGTATTGCCTTCGAAGGTGGCTTAGTGCCCCAGGAATTTGTGTTAGGAACGAAAAGGAGAGAGAAAATTCCTGGCCCTACGTGATTCGATAACGTCTCGCTAATTCTCTTGCAGCCGTGAAGTTCGTCGCCTACCTATTTCTCCGCCCCGTACCTTCCACGCACAACTACGCGCAAATCACGCCCCAGCAACATTCCCGTAATCTGCCGCACGCGAAACTGCCCTCATGCCAACCACCGCCGTCTTAATCCAAGACTGCGAGCGCCTCACCACCTGCACTCCGCTGTTCCGTCTCTCCCTCGCGCAAGATATCGACGACCTCAAGGCCTGCCAGCGCCTCCGCTATCAAGTCTTTAATTGCGAATTGGGAGAAGGCTTCGCCGCCTCACACGCAACCGGCCTCGACCGCGATGGCTTCGACGTCGTATGCGACCACCTGATGGTCCGCGATTCCCCCACCGGCATGCTCGTCGGCACCTACCGCATGCAGACCGGCTACCGCGCCCAGGGCAATCTAGGCTATTACAGCGCGCAGCTCTTCGACCTCGCCCCATTCGAGCCCATCCGCGGAGAAATCCTCGAGCTAGGTCGCGCCTGCGTCCACCAGGACTACCGCACTACCACCGCTCTATCCCTGCTTTGGAAAGGCATCGCTTCCTACGCCACTCTCTGCAACGCCCGCTATCTAATCGGCTCCAGTTCTCTCAGCTCTCAAGATCAAAACGAGGGTCTCGCCCTCTATCACTCCCTGCGCGACAAATATCTCGTCGAGCCCAACCTTCGCACCGTTCCGCATCCTGCCTCGCGCTGCAAGCAAACCCGCGAACTCGTCTCGCCTCCACGCACCCCGCGTCTCTTTCGCGCCTACCTCGAAGTTTCTGGCCGCCTCTGCGGTCCGCCGGCCATCGACCCCGAGTTCCGCACCATCGATTTCCTCACCTTGGTCGATCTCCATCGCATCCCTGATCGCGTCCGCTCCCGCTTCTTCTAAACATTGCAGCCGCAACCCGCTAAGCCTCACGCTCCAACGCTAAGCTGCCGCCACTTCGCGTCCGCCAACACCACCGACGTATCAATCTGTCGTTCGGGAATAGACCAATACCGTTTGAGCAGCCGGTCCTTTTCCTCGCCACCCACCAACTGAAATCCGTGCCGTTGATAAAACTGGATCGCCCACACCGCATCCGCCCAAGTCCCAATCAACATCGGTCGGCTAGCCAGCTCCCGCAAATGCAATAGCAGCTTCCCCCCAATTCCTCGCTTCTGACTGCTGGTCCGAACATAAGCGTGCCGCACTAACGTCACGTCCCGCACCTCTTGGATGCCCATAACGCCCGCCAATTCCCTGACCTCCTCATAGCCCCAGAACACCACGCCGTCTTCGACCTCCTTGCGCAATTTCTCCCTGGACATGTACGGTTCCGTCCAGCGGTCTGCGGGGATCGTCCCCTTATAAGCCTGCGCGCCATCGTTAACAATCGTCCAGATCGCCTCAAAGTCGCCCTCGTCGCAACGCCGGATCATCATCGATTCCCGCCCATACTCAAGCAATTACGTACCTACGGGGCGCCTAGATTTCAGCTCCTCGACGCCGCTTCCTTAGTCCTACGCTGCGCAGGAATAGCGCCGAGTTGCCGCATCAGGCCCAGAGCGTCCCAGCGAGCGTACGAATCAAGAATCTTTCCATTTTTGATGTGGTGAATCGTGATCCCCTCCAGCGAAATTTTCTTTCCCGTGGCGGGAATTCCCATGTATTCATTCTGATGTGTCCCCGAAATAGTCCAGCTAGTAACAACTTTTTCTCCCTCGGCGATCGTGTCTTCAAGGGTGAAACATAAATCAGGAAAGGCGGTCGTCAGTTCCACGACGCGCTGTTTGTACAACGCGGGGCCCGTCTGCGAACCGGACATGTTGGGCTCCAGCAGCGCATGGCTCGCGGAGAGCAGTTCATCCACAACTTTCAGTTTGCGTTGATTCCACACTTCTTCGTAGAGCCGCCGAACGATGCTCTTGTTCTCCATGGGCATTGGGATTTCCTCCCTCGGACGCTCTCATCCGATATCTTTGGAGATCAGCCTGCCTTCCGGAACCGCGCTGAGGAAGCCGGGGATGGCACGGCTGCAGCAAGCCTACTCCCCAGCACTTTGCCGTGCAACGCCGATACCCTTCCGTACAGTTTGTAGGGGCGTCGCCTAAGTTTATCTTCACGCAGGAATGGCGCGCCCAGGGCGGGTGCGCCAGACGTCGATTTTACGTCTGGGTCTTCCTTTCACATCTGCCGTTTTGGTGCTATTAATGTAAGTACTTGACCAGAATATGAGGTCAAGCGCACAATACAAAACAATAAGAAACATTTCTCCGCGCTTTGGTCCCAATTTTGTCTAGGCCTACGCTAAATCCACCGGCTTACTTAGGTTGGTCCTGGAGGTGCAGAAATGCTTTGCTATATCATTCAAGTAGTCAGCGCTGTCCTGTTAGCGCTCTTCATTGAATTGCCGGTCATTGGCCAAGAACAAGGTCCTGCTCCGAAGGCTTACACACTGACGTACCTACCGCTACTCCCAGGTGGGGCCTATGATGCTGCGGCGTTTGCCATAAACAATCATGGGCAAATCGTCGGATTTTCAGCGACAGATCAATTCGGCAGCAGTAATCTGCGGCACGCCGTGCTTTGGACAAATGGCGTGCCGAAGGACCTTGGAACTTTGGGAGGAGGTTATAGTCTCGCTTTTGGAATTAATGACCGCGGTCAAATAGTTGGCGAATCCGCGACGGCAAATGGTGAGACACATCCGTTTCTGTATGATGACGGCACGATGCGTGACCTCGGTCTCCCCGTATCCGATGGTCACGCCCGGGGAATCAACAACGAAGGCTTAGTTGTTGGGTATTCCCTGTTCAACGCGGGTCCTTCAAAGCCGTGGGTCTGGCATGACGGCGCGACGAGTTGGCTGCCCGCGCTTCCCTTTGCAGGCGCCAACGCTCTGGCATTCGCTATCAACGATCGAGCGGATGTGGTTGGCGTGTCTAATACCGCGGTCTCCACCCATGCCGTCTTGTGGAGGGACGGATTGGCCTTTGACCTTGGCACATTGGGCGGCGCCAACAGCTTTGGGATCGGTGTCAATAATAGAACGCAGGTCGTCGGTTGGGCTGAACCTCCCTTGGGTCAACCGGCACACGCATTTTTATGGCAACACCACGCCATGCAAGACCTCAGCCCGAGTGGAACCTCAGGTGTAGGAATGGCGATAAGTGACCGCGGCCAGGTCGTAGGGCAGTTAGTCCTATCCGGCGGCTGTTCGGACCCCTTCCTATGGGACGCTGGGGAGATGATCGATTTGAATACTCGCCTTGTCGGTTCAGCAGCCATTCACGGATATGCGCGCGCAATCAACAATAGAGGGCAGATTCTAGGTGATGCGTTTCAGAGTGAGATTGCGTGCGGTGAGGTGCAAATTGAGCGACCTATCGTGCTGAATCCCGTCCATCATGGAGAACCGAGTGGGCCGCAGGCCACCTCCACCGAGACGAACGACCCTGACTAGAGCAAGGCATCGACGATGAGACAGTGTTCGGCGTCTACGGCTTTCCGCCAGAAAAAGCCAAGAAGATCGAGAAGACTCTCACCCTCGAAAGTCCTCTCCAAACTCTGAACGCTGACAATGGTGCCTGGGACGTCGACTATCTAGCGGCCGCCAACCGCTTGTCCTGAACCTCGAAGGGTGGCGGGCTCCGTTGTTTTGACTTCGCACATATAGGGGCACAACATTGCTGTGCCCGGCCGATCTTCACCGTCTTCCCGATTTGTTTGGATTGAGTGAAGACCTTGTTAACGTTTGGCAGTTGCCCCGCGTCTGTGTTAGCAGGGGACCACGAATGCGTCCACTCGCAGCAGCCGTTCTTCTAGCAGCAGCTACGGCTCTGAGGCTCGCTGTCTGCGAGGCCACTCCACGAGCCTACCCCCAGAGTCCGCAGCTATCGGATGAAATTCCCGGCAATTGTCCCGTAACGAAGCCATCGGAGCACCCGTTTGTACCGCCCGCCCCCTATCCTTCCGTTGGCTCTTTTGGGATCGGCAGCAAAAAGTTGTGGACTAACATACCCGCGGACGGAATGTGGAACGGATTGCCACATTACACTCCCGACGATCCGAGATTTCGCCAGAAGCTCTTCTGGTGGAGCGAAGGTTACGATTGGCGTATTGAGACTCGACCGCACCTTACGGTAAGCGGCCAACGATTGGATGCCCCGGCTTCCTTTGTCACAACGGATGAAGACGCTAGCCACGGTTGGACCAATGACCGCGACCATCCATTCATGGTCGCCGGAATTTTCCTCCCCACAGTCGGTTGCTGGAAAATCACCGGGCAATACCAGGGTGAAGAGTTAAGCTACGTTGTTTGGGTAAGTGACTCCCGCCAATCGGGCGATTCAACCCACTGTAGCTCCAATGAACTACTCGCGGTCTTGAAACCGGATGATCCCGTCTACGCAGACGCGCTTAATCTGGCGCGAACGCTTCAAATACACGGCTTCGTCGTTAAGTGTGTATGTCAGTCCTAGATGATCGACGTCTTCCGTGGCCAGAAGGGTGCCGCAGTGTTCCTGACCGATCAGGGCGACTTCGAAGCTCTCTTCCTGCCAAACACAGATACATTTGACTCAGTGGACTCAATCGAATCCCGCGAGAATGGCAGATTTCTCTATTCATTTCGCGGAAGCCCAAGCCCGAAGTCCCCGCACCCAATCAACAGCGCCTACGCCATGTTCTTCGCAAAACACGCCAATCAGTTCTTCATCACCTCCGACAGTCAGCTCGCCGCAACCATAACGAAAGCCGTCAACTAGTCCGTTCGCGAGTACCCGTAGGGGCACAGCATTGCTGTGCCCGCGCCGATCCTCAGCCTTCCGAAAAACAAAGCTGCGCTCGCAGAGCAAGGGTCCATAATCTTTCAATCCCGTCAATTGACAGTGTGGCGACATTCGGACAGTTTTATGGGACGCCACACCTAACCAAGACGCGCGTGAATTGACGAACCCCCATTTTTACAATCGCTTCGAGTCGCTTTCATCACCGACACCGTCTGGCACATCTATTGCTCTCCTCCGTTACGGCTACCGTTTGACAAAGGGGTACGTAGCCACGGGAACGCTGGGTGCAAGTTGCTGTGGAGCGAATCATTTTGTGAACTGTCCGACTGTCGAGGGAAGGTCAACGCGGTTGCTTTTTCAAAGTTTGTCTCGCAAAAAATAAAACGAAATACAACTAAGGAGAAAGCAAAAACATGAAGTCCAGACTGTTAGCAGCAGTAGTGTTTGGGATGGTTTTGTTGTTTACTTCCACCGCGCGGGCAGACGAGGGCAGCAAACAAGAAGCCAGCGTGCAAGGGACCGGGTTTTTCACCAAAGACTCAACCGGCAGGGGCCTCAGACAGAGCTCGACGAATGGGGGCGGCTTCCTGCT
>Ga0137409_10003091_pt1 | contig 17692 bp, 18 predicted proteins | sample CZODoug1_16funga_FD_122059 | JGI IMG/M metagenome (GOLD analysis project Ga0137409, IMG submission 122059) | Vadose zone soil fungal communities from Angelo Coast Range Reserve, California, USA - CZODoug1_16fungal (Hybrid Assembly) | ecosystem: Environmental > Terrestrial > Soil > Vadose zone... | reverse complement strand
ACGGTCTCCATCACGGAGCGCGAGCTGTACCTCGATATCGACGGACGGACCTTCAGCACCACGGTGGTGGAGCATCGCATCACGTGATGGGTCCGTCCGCGCCTGCGCGAAGGGGCACGGCGTGAAGCGAGTCGCCGTGATCGGCGCGGGCGCCGCAGGAATGATGGCGGCGATCTTCGCCGCGTCCCGGGGAGCCCAGACCCTCCTCCTGGAGCGCACCGCGGACGGCGGACGGAAGATCCTCATCAGCGGCGGCGGTCGATGCAACATCCTGCCCGCACGGGTCGACGAGTCCCGCTTCGTCACCGATTCCTCCTCCGCCCTGATGCGCAAGATGCTCCGGTCCTGGCCCCTGCGCGAGCAGATCGCCTTCTTCGAGGACGAGGTCGGTCTGAGGCTCGTGGAAGAGCCGGAGTCGGCGAAGCTCTTCCCGGCCTCGAATCGGGCCCGTGAGGTGCGGGACGGGCTGCTCGCGCTGGCGGCCCGCCGGGGGGCGACCCTGCTGATGAACACCAGGGTGACCGGATTCGCGCCTTCCGGCCGGGGCTGGCGGATCGAGCGGGAGGGGGACGCCTCTCTGCAGGCGGATGCGGTGGTCGTGGCCACGGGCGGTCTCTCCGTTCCGTCCACCGGCAGCGACGGCCTCGGTCTCCAGGTCGCCGAGCGGCTGGGTCATGCGGTCCATCCGACCTACGCGGCGCTCACGCCGATCACGGCCGACCCCGCTCCATTCGCGAATCTCGCGGGCGTTTCGCTGAACGTCACGATCACGGCCCGGGCCCAAGGGCGGGCCGCCACTTCGACCGGAGGATTCCTGTTCACGCACCGCGGCTACAGCGGGCCTGCGGTGCTCGATGTGTCGCACGTGGCCGTGCGCTCGCGCGCCGCCACGACGTCGCCGGCGCGTCTCTTGGTGCGCTGGACGCCGCTCGGGGACGAGGACTGGGAGTCGGCCCTGCGCCCCCGGGGAACCGGGACCGTGGCGGGGGCGCTGCGCGCGGCGCTCCCGGACCGCCTGGCGGTCGCGCTATTGGCCTCGGTCTCGGTCGACCCGGGGCGGACGCTCGCGGGTCTGCGCCGCGACGAGCGCCTCCGGCTGATCGAGACGCTGGTGCGCGGCGTCCTGCCCTGGACGGGGGACGAGGGGTACAGGAAGGCCGAAGTGACCGGGGGCGGGGTGAGCCTCTCGGAGATCGACCCCGGAACGATGGAGAGCCGGAGGCATCCCGGCCTGTTCCTCTGCGGGGAGATGCTCGACTCGTTCGGCCCGATCGGCGGCTACAACTTTCTCTGGGCGTGGGCGACGGGACGGGCCGCGGGGCTCGGAGCCGCGCGCGCGTCGTGAACGGACCGGTCAGGACACGCTCCCGAGCCGCGCGAACCAGGCACGCATCCCACGCACCAGCCTCCGGCCGGCGGGAGTGAGGAGCCCCCAGCGCGAGGCCCCCTCGAGATCCCGCAGCGCGGAGGCGATCATCCGCTTCTCGCGGCGGAGCTCGCGGCGGACGAAGGCGATCGCGGATGACTCGAAGCCGGCACCGGAGGCGCGCATCCGGTCGCGCTGCATCCGCAGCACGCGGCGGAACAGCTCGGCGCGAAACAGGAACGTGTAGGCGCCGTGCAGGAGGCCGTGCAGAGGGCGGCGCGCCCCGCGCCACGGCGAATCGAAGGCCTGCACCTCCAGCGTCTCCGGGCCGGGCACCAGGAGATCGACCGTTCCCTGCAGGTCATGCAGGCGGTGGTGCGCGGTCTCGTGCAGGAGATCGTCGGCCAGATCGATCGGCGACTTGCCGGACACGTTGATGAACGAGATGCCGGGTCGCGCGGCCATCGAGTAACTCACGGTCCCGGGTTCACGGATCGGCACGACCATGAAGGTGCGCCGCTCGATCTCGCGCTGCGCCTCGGGCCACGACACCCGCACGATCCGGAGGGCGCCCGCCAGTCTGGGGCCGAGCCCCCGGGACTCCCGCAGCACGCGCGGGGGGCGACGGCTCGACAGGACGACCGGGGCGAGGACGATGGCCGTCCCCGGGAGACTCTCCCGGCGCTGCAGGCGGAGCGTGGCCCCGCGCGACCCCGGACGCCCGCGCCGCGCGCCCGGAACCAAGACCGGAGCGAGGAGACCCGTCCCGGCCGCCGGCACGATGACGCGTCCCGCGCCCGGTGCTCTCAGATCGAGCCGCGTGCCGCGGAGCGTGGCGCGCACGTGCCGCTCCGGCGCCGGGCGGAGCGTGCCCGCGGGGCGGGGTCGTCCGCCGGGCCTGCCGGCGCAGGCGATGGCGAGCGGTCCCGCCGGTCCGGCCAGGGTCCCCAGATCGATCCGGTCGCGGGGCCGGCCCTGCTCGGCATCTTCACGAAACCTGAGAACGACGCTGAGGGGGCCGGGCTGCCTGTAGGCGAGCCGCAGTCCGAGGACGAGCGCCGCGAGATCGAAGGTGGCGTCGTCGAGACGTTTCCTGGCGAAGGTCCCGCAGCGGCGGGCGAATCCGGAGTCGACACGCCCCCGGGGAACGAGTGTGCCGAGGTGCTCCGTCCCGCAGACGAGATGGAACAGCCGCGCCGTCGTCGACCCCGTCCCGCCACGACCGCCGGGCGCCTTACGGTGGACGCGGCGCGCGAGGAGGAGCCGGGACAACCGCCCCGCCTCGAGCCATGTCTCCGCCTCGGCGAGAAACCCCCGAATGTCCGGCCCGACCAGGATCCTGTCGCGGACCGGCCGGGGCAGGGCGCGCAGCGTGGCGAGGAGGCCGTCCAGGAGCGGGACAGCCCGCCGCACCGAGGCGGCGCGGGGGAGGGAGGCGAGCCTGCGCCGCGTCCGTCGCAGCCTCCAAAGGCCGAGACGGGCCAGCCGGGGCGACAGGTTGTCCGTCTCCAGTCCCTGCTCTACGGTCACAGCGCCGACGGTCGTGATGGCAGAAACCTCCCGGGGCGGGTCATTCTCGTTCAAGTTGAAAATGCCCTACAATACCCCGCCATGACAAGTCACATCGTGCGGATCGCCGTTCGTCTCGGGGTCCTGCCGGCCTTGGTCTGCGCGGGGCCTGAGATCTTTGCGCAGGGGTTCGGCGGGACGGTCGCGGACCACCTGGTGCGCGGCGACAGCCTGCTGGCGCAGAAGAAGGGGGCGGAGGCGATCATGCAGTTCCAGGAGGCGCGCACTCTCTGTGCGGAGCCGGACGAGATCGTTTCGGCTCTCGAGGGCGAGGCGCGCGGGCACCTGCTGCAGGACGAGATGCTTCCGGCGGTCGGTCTCCTCGAGGAGGCCGCGACGCGCTTTCCGGATGACCCGCGCGCCTCGAACCTTCTGTTCCAGGCGGGCTCCGTGTCCCAGAGCGCGGGCGAGTTCGACAAGGCGATCGACCTCTACCGCAGGGCGCTGGCGAGAAACCCGACACCGGACATCCTGCCGGCCGTCAAGCTCCAGCTCGCCCTGGCGCTGCGGATGGTCGGCCGAGCGGGGGAGGCGATCGAGGTCCTGAAGGACTTCGAGAAGGATTTCCCGGACCACGGTCTCCTGCCGACCGCCCTGTACCAGCTGGCCATCGCCACGCACGATCTCGGCAGCGGCAACAAGGACCGGTCCAAGCTCGAGGAGGCGGTGGCGATCTACAGGAAATTGATCGAGAAGTTCCCGGGCAAGCCCGCGACGATCGAAGCCCACTTCGAGATGGGCCTCGTCCTGTCCGAACTGCGGCAGAGCGCGGAGGGGGCGGACTACTTCACCCAGTACGTCTCCATGAATCCGACGTCCGCGGAAGCGCCGGCCGCCCTCGAGAAGGCGGCCGATCTGCTGCTGCTCCGCTCCCCGAAGCAGAGCGCGCAGCTCTACGCGCTGGCTCAGATCAAGGCGAAGACGAACCCGAAGCCGACCAACCCGGAGTGGGCCCTGACCCGGTGGCTCCCGGCGAAGCAGAGGCTCGCCGACACCCTGTCGAGTGTCTGGGTCCTGGTGATCCTGGGCCTGCTCGTCCTCGGGGGGATGGCACTGGTCGGCCGGCTGGTCGTGAGGCGAATCCGGAAAGCCCCGGCCCCGGCGGGCGCCTGAGGGACGGCCGGCGCCGGCTTCAATCGGCGTCGAAGGGTCGGGGCGGGGGCTCGTCGGATTCGGCGGCCTTCTTGCGCGCCTCCTGGAATTTCTTCTCCAGGATCTCCTCGCGGTGTCGCGCCTCGTCCATCGCCCGGGCGAGCTTGTCCTCGGCTTCCTTGCGCTGGGCCTTGACCTGCCCCATCGCCTCGTCGAGCGACTGGTGCTCGCGGTGCCGGCGCCGCTCCTCGAGGAGAATCGCCCCTGTCCGGGGGTCGACGGTCAGGAGAGTGTCGCAGCAGGGACAGACGATCTTCAGGCTCTTCGACATGGCGGGACCGCACCCGAAACTGAACCCTCATTATAGCGTGAAGGGAGCCGCATGAGCGACGACAGACCGAAGAGCGCCTACGAGATCACGATGGAGAAGCTGAAGGCGCGCGATCGCGAGCGAGGCGAGACCGCCCCCGCGGCCTTGACGGACGGACAGAAGAAGAAAATCGCCGACCTGCGCAAGGTCCACGAGGCCCGGCTGGCCGAGCGGGAGATCCTGCACCGCTCGGAAAGGGCCAGGCTCCTCTCCGATCCCGAGGGAGCGGAGAAGCTCAAGGAGCTCGAGGAGCATTACCTCGGCGACAGGCGCCGGATCGAGGAGCAGCGGGACAAGGCGATCGAGGAGGTGCGATCCGGCAAGGGAGGGGCCAGGACGAAGCGCTCTACCTGACCGCGCCGAAGATGTCGGCGAGCTCCGTCTCGGGGACCGCGCCGGGCTGGGATCCCATCCGGGTGATCTCCCGCCCGTCGATCTTCACGATGATGGTCGGGATCGAGTTGATGTTCCGGCCCTGCCAGGGCCCCGGCGCCTGGGTGAACCCCTTCGGCACGCCGTAGAGATTGACCTTGATGTTGGGGTTCTTGACTTCCGAGACGACCCGCAGGAACTTCGGCATGTACTCTTTGCAGTGGGGGCACCAGGTCGCGAAGAAGGCGTCGATCTGGACTTTCTTCGTGTACTTGTTCAAGGCCGCGATCGACTCCCCCTTGGGGGCGTACTCCCGCATCCCCTCCCGGTACTCCGGCCGGTCGGCGACGAGCGTGTCCATCTCGACCGCCCCGACGATCGGCGGGCGGTCCAGGCAGCGCAGGATGCGCACCTTCTTGTCCTCGGCCTGGAACTGCACGAACGGTCCGTCCACCGCCAGGGCGTAGGCGGTGGCGGTCGGAGGGGCGGTGTCGTTCATCTGCAGGCCGCCATCCACCTGCTTGATCTGCTCGCGCGGCACCGCCACGACCTTGCGGGCCTTCATGTCCATGAGCAGGCCGGTCTTGCACGCCGGGACGTCGACGTAGTACATGCCGGGGCTCGCCGCCTGGTAGAGAGTGGCGTTCTTCGGATAGGAGCCGTCGACCTCGACGCTGTAGTCGTAATTCGGCTTGCACACGATCGCGTCCGCGAGAGCCGGTGAGGACGCGACGAGGCCCAGCGCCAGGACCGGCAGCAGGCGGATCGTCCGAAGAGCGGCCATATCAGGCATCATGAGGCCTCCGATCATAGCAGGTCTTTCGCCTCAGGGGGAGCGCCGTCGTAGACCGCCGTCACGCGGCCGGAGTCGACCAGGAAGAAGCGCGGCAGCCTCCGGTAGAGCACTGGAATCACCTCGCGGTCGATTCGCTTGACCTCGAACGCCGGCACCGCCGTCCACAGGAAGGCGTCGATCTCCTGCTCGGTCGAGGGCGTGAGACCGAGGATAGGCGGGGCTCCCTGCGTCGCGGCGAGGGCGTTCAGCGCCTCGGCGATCCCCGCCGCGCGCGCGTCGGTCACGTCGAAGAGGGCGACGAGGTGACGCCCCTCGGCGAGCGCGGGCAGACGCTTCTCGAGTTTGAGGTCCGCCAGGACCGCCCCGGGAGCCAGTCGCGTGATGACGGGGATGTTGAAGAACGGCAACGAAGGGGACGCGACCACGAAGGCCGTCGAGATCAGGAGAGACGCGACCAGCACGGCGCCGGCCCCGCCGGCTCGGAGTCCTTCCCATCCCCTCGATCCCCAGATCGCGATGGCACCCAGGAGGACGAACAGCAGATCTTCGCCGATCACCTCCGCCGGGGTCCTGCTCGAGTAGGCCCCGAAACAGCCGCACGCCTCCGTGCGGCCGGCGGAGAGGCCGTAGGCCTCGATGCCGATGAAGATCAGCAGCAGGACGATGGAGGCGCCCGCGGTCAGGACCGGCCGCACGGCGCACACCAGCGCCACGCCGAGGACGATCTCGAACACGATGAGGGCGGGGGCGGCGAGGGCCGTCAGGCGTGGACCGAGGATGCCGTATCCCGCCACCTGTTGCGTGAACTCGGAGGGAGTGAGTCCCTTGGCGATTCCGGAGAACAGGAAGATCGCACCGAGGAGAATCCGCCCGGCATGCCCCAGGCCGCCGCGCCAGGATACCCACCGGGCATTCCCCTGCAGGGCGTGCGCGCCCGTCGCCGCGTCCATGTCCTCAGGTCCTCCGCTTCGGGATCTGGCCGCTGCGATACAGCCGGATCTGGACCTTCTCTAGCGTGGCGAGTCCCTCCGGGATTGCGGCGTCGACGATGGGCAGGAACCGTTCGATCTTGTCCTTGGTATCGACAATCTCAATGACGATAGGCAGGTCCTGGGAGAGGCGCAGGATCTTGGCGGTGTGAAGGCGGCTGTGGGCGCCGAACCCCTCCACCCCCCGCAGCACCGTGGCTCCCGCCAGGCCCTGCTCGCGCGCTCTCCTTACGATCCACTCGTACAGGGGCGTGCCGTCGTGCCGATCGCTCTCCCCCACGAAGATCCGGAGAAGATGCCCTTCCTCGGGAAGCACCATGGCTCTCTACCCCCAGACCAGCCGGATGACGGCGTTCCCCGCCCAGACGGCGGAAAGCCCGAGACCGAGCTGAAGCAGGACGTTGGCCAGCGCCGGAAGCGTCTCGCCGTCGCGCGCGAGCTGGAACGTCTCGTAGCCGAACGACGAGAACGTGGTGAAGCCGCCCAGGACCCCGATGAGCAGGAAGACCCGCGCTTCCGGAGACAGAAGGCCCCGCTGATCGGCCAGTCCTCCCAGAAGACCGATCGCCAGGCACCCGCTGACGTTGACCACGAGCGTTCCAAACGGGAAAACCGGCGCCTGCACCAGCCGGTGAATCGCGCCCCCCAGAAGGTAGCGCGCGATCGATCCGAGAAACCCGCCGCATCCCGCCAGCAGAACCTTCATCGGGATCTCACGGACCGTAGTCGATGAACCCGGGGTTCAGGACGCCGTCCGGGTCGTAGGTCGTCTTGAGACGGCAGAGTTCGTCCCAGCGCGTCCCGAAATGCTGCTTCCAGCGCTTCCGGTCGAACTCGATGAAGCCGGAGAGATAGCGCTTCGCGCCGGCCGCCAGGCTCATGTCCGACACCAGGTTCAGGCGCGCCTTCGCCTGCGGCAGGAGGTCCGGCGGGACTCCCGGCAGGATTCCGAAGCCCATCACGAGCGGTGTCTGAGGGTACATGAAGAACGGAATGTGCGACACGGTGCCGCGGCACGGCCAGAGAAGGACGTGCCCCCCTCCGAGCGCGGTGGGCGGCAGGCCGGCGAGGACCTGCGTGATGAACGGCTGGGCCGCCCCCCACGGGATGATCGTTTCCGTCCACGGGTGCGCCATCGCCCAGTTCCCCATCCGCTTCCAGATGGCGAACAGCGGCTCCAGGCGGGCGGCGAAGCCGAGGAGATCCTGGTCGTCGATGTGGGTGCGGCGGTACGGCGCGAGCCCCTGCAGGACGCGCGCGTCGTCGGGTGGCGACTGCGGCTCGAACTCGACCGTCAGCTGCAGGGGAAAGAACCAGGCGGCGAACGCCTCCTTGCCGGCGGGCGTGCTCTTGAACCCCTGCGGGCAGGGGGAGCAGGTCGCCTCGATGTAATCCACCCGGTCCTGCTCGATGGCGAGCTGCGCGTCGCGCATGATCGCCCCGAGATCGTCGTACAACAGGAAATAGGTGCGAGTCCTGGGCCTGCAGCGGCGCAGCTTCAACCGGGCGCGCGTGATCACACCGATCTGTCCGAAGGTCGAACGCACCGCATCGAAGACCGCGCGCTCACGCGACTCCGACGCGACCACGATGTCCCCCAGGCCTGTGACCGCCTCGATCTCGGTGACGTTGTCCCCCTGCGCTCCGAAGCGGAAGGAGGCCACCCCCAGCCCGGCGACCGACAGCGTTCCCCCGACCGTGACGCCGAGGTTGTTGGTCAGGACCGGCGGCACGAGTCCTTGCGGAATCGCCTGGCGCACCAGGGTCTCCCACTTGACGCCGGCCTGGCAGTCCGCCAGAAGACCCCCGGGATCGATCGAGAGGATGCGATCGAGGGAGGTCAAGTCGATGAGGATCCCGTCCGCCACGGTCGCCTGGCCGCTCTGGGTGTGCGCCTCGCCGCGCGTGGCGATCGGCACGGAGTTCTTGCGGGCGTAGCGGATCACTTCCGCGACGTCCTGGGTCGAGGACGGCCGGACCACGACCCCCGGGACGCGCCTGATCATACGGCCGAAATCGCTGCTCGCGTCGGCGCGGAGGGCCTGGTCGTCCAGCACCTGCCCCGCGATGAGCGCCCTGAGGTCGCCCGCCAGATTTCCCGCCATCACCCTGTTCCGTGAAGAGTGGTCAAGACCGGCCATGATACGGGATCGAAACGGGTCCTTCAAGCGAGCTCCGGCCCTCCGTTTCCGGGCCGATGGGCTGGTGTAGACTGGACGTCTACTCCAGGGAGGGACGGCAGGGATGAGGGTGTCGCCGCGGGGAGCATGCTGCACGGCCGCGCTGTTGCGCGCGGGCCTCGCGCTGGCCTGCCTGATCGTCTCCCCGGCCACCGCATCGGCGCAGGCCGACCGGCCGGCGGAGGAGACGCTGCTGTCGTTGCAGGAACGCGGGCGTCTGATCGCCCTCTACCTGCAGGCTGTTGACCGGACGGCCGATCTCCTCAAGGCCCAGGGAAGCGGCGCGCCTCCCTCGGACCGCACCGTGGTCCTCCCGGACAGCGCCGGCTGGCGCGTCGTCTGCCTCAAGGACCTGACGAAGGAGCCCGGCATGGCCGCCCCTGGCCGCAGCGGGCTCTCGATCGTGGGCGAGACCACCTTCAGCCCGGACTCGGGGCAGGTGGGGACGCTGGGCCTGATCGTGCCGCCGCGATCGGCCCCGGCGACGATCCAGGCGTACAGCCGCGCCCTGGACGAGGCCGAGAGCGCGACGCTCAGCCGCCCCGAGGCCGGGCCGCCGTTCGTGGACGCGGTGATCCGGGAGAAGGACTCCACGTTCACGGTGTACGTCATCTCGCAGAAGCCGGACGAGGCGGCGCCCGCGCCCGCCACGCCGCGGAGCGTCGTGATCGGGCGCGATTTCATCGTCAGGGTCGCGGCGAACGGCCGGCAGGTGCTTTCCGTTGACCGGCTGCACGACAGCGTGGCCTCCCTGTCGCTCCTGCCGCGCGCGCCCGGAGCGCCGCTTTTGCACGAGCACGACAAGGGAGATCTTCCGGCTCCCACCGACGTGGCCCTGGTGATGCGCCAGCCGGTCTTAGCACCGCTCCTGATCCTGACGGGACGCTTCATGTTCCGCGTCGATCGGGAGGGAGGGGTCACCTGGCTCGGTCCGAACCCGACACCCTTGGTGAAACCCGCCCCGAGCCCGCCCCCCCCGGGTCGGGGAGGCGCGCGGTGAGCGCCCCGGCCCGCTACGTCGCGCTGTACGACGGCGACTGCAGGTTCTGCATACGCTGGCGGGACCGGATGATCCGGCGCGATTCGAAAAGGGCGATCGAGTGGGTGTCGGTGCACGATCCGTCGGTCGCGACGCGCTTCCCCGGCATCGACCGCGAAGACGCGCTGCGCCAGATGTGGGTCTATGCTCCCGACGGATCGGTCCACAAGGGGGCGGAGGGCTGGCGCATCCTGTTCGGCGTCCTGGATGGACTCTCGTGGGTGTCCGGCCTCTACAGGATACCGGGCGTCCCCTTCGTGATGGACCGCGTCTACCGTTACATCGCGGCGCGGCGGTATCGCCTGTCCTGCAGCAACGCCGCCTGCCGCGGGCCGGCGGGCGCCGGTCCGAAGGCGCTCGGTCTTCTGGCCCTGCTGATCCCGGCGCTGGTCGCGTCGACCTCGGTCTGGGGTTGCGGGGAAGGCCCGCCCGACCCCGTGTCCGAGCGTCTGCAGGCGATCGCCGACCCGCAGGCCGAGGACGTCGTCCTCGCGATGTTCGAGGCGTACGGCCCCCACACCGCCTGGAGCGCCCACCACAACGTCGAGTACACGTACAGGCTGCAGCTCTACGCCGGCGGGAAGGAGCCGCAGAAGATCGTGCACCAGGTGCACCGGATCGATCTCGGCGCCGGCGAGAGATCGTTCGCCCAGGACCTCGAGGGGGCCGAACCCCAGGTGGTGAGGGTGGCGGGCTCGCGCATCGAGGTCATCCGGTCGGGCGCCCCGGTGACCGATCCGACGCAGCTCGAGTTCCCGCGGGCCTTCATGCGGATCGCGCGCTTCACGTTTCTTCTTCCCTGGAACCTGCTCGACACGGAATCGCGCCTGCAGTACAGAGGGGAGAGGACGCCTCCCCGGGCGGGCCACGTGCCGTCCGACGAGTGCGATGTCGTGAGGCTCACCTTCGAGGAGAAGGACCCGTCGCGCAAGGACGACTGGCACGACCTCTATGTGAGCCGCGTGAACCACCTCATCGACCGGATCCATTCGTACCGCGGGGAGGACCGGTCCTACTGGCTGTCGCTCTGGTCCGACCACAGGACATTCGGCGGCGTGCGCGTCGCGACGCGCCGCGAGACGCATGCCTCGGACGTGGCCGCCACGATCGGACCGCTCGAGGCGGTGGTGGAGTACTCGGACGTCCGCTTCGACGCCCCGTTCGGGGACGAGGTCTGGGCCGGCATGCCGGAGGAATCGGAGGCGCCGTCGATCCCGGCGGTCCCCGCCACCGCCGGCCGCCTCGCCCCGCCGGACCCGTCCGCCCCCCCGCAAAGCGACGCGCAGTGAGTTGCGGGGCTCCCCCGACCGGAGTATCTTCTCCGGTACACGAGAAAGGAGGTGGTCCAGCAGATGAGTTATCACAGTAGAAGCGAGGTGTTCGACCGGACCCGTGAGGTGGCGGCAACTTAGGCGGACCCACGGTCATCGGGCCGCTCGGTATCTCCGCCTGAGGAATACCGGCCGGCCACCGAACCCGGAAGTCCCGGCGCAGGTCCAGCCGGGGCGGCGCGCTGCGCCGCAGACGCTTCCGGGTTTTCTCTTTCTCTGGTAGACTCGGCGCTTCAGCCGCACCATCTGCACCAGGCCGAGGCAGTCCCGGTGTCCCCCCGCCGGGCCGGCCTGCATGGGACAGAACCCCCCAACGACGGGTGGTCCCGGTACCGGGCGGCGGGGAGGTACGCAGGATGTCCAGCACCTACGACGCGATCGTCAACCGCTACATCGAACGGACGAGGAAGTCCCGCGAGCTGCACGGCGAGGCGAAGCGCCTCCTGCCTCGCGGCGTGTCCTCCAACTTCAGGGTGGTCGACCCGAACCCGATCTTCATCGAGACGGCGGTCGGTGCCGTGATCACGGACGCCGACGGCAACCGGTACACCGATTTCTCCAACGCGTTCGGTGCGCTGCTCGTCGGCCACGCCCACCCCAAAGTCGTCCAGGCGATCGAGTCGCAGGCGAAGCGCGGCACCCTGCACGCCATGCCGCACCGTCTGGAGATGTCCGTCGCGAAGGAGCTGAAGGAACGCTTCGGCCAGGAGCAATGGCGTTTCGCGAACTCCGGGACCGAGGCGACCATGCACGCCATCCGGCTGGCGCGCGGCTACACCGGGCGGCCCAAGGTGATCAAGTTCGAGGGGGGATACCACGGGGCGCACGACACGGTCCTCGTCTCCAACAAGCCACCGCTGCGTCTGGCCGGCCTTCGATCCCGCCCGCGCGTGGTCAGCTGGAGCGAGGGGATCCCGGAGGAGTCCTACGCCCACACGCTGGTCGCCTCCTTCAACGACCTGAAGGGGGTGCGCGCCCTGTTCGAAGAGCACCTGAACGAAGTCGCCTGTCTCATCCTCGAGCCGATCATGATGAACATGGGAGTGACCGAGCCGCTGCCGGACTTCCTGCCCGGTCTGCGTGCGCTGTGCAGCGAGTTCGGCGCCCTGCTCATCTTCGACGAGGTGAAGACCGGCGTGAAGATCGCGCGCGGCGGCGCCACCGAGTATTTCAAGGTCAGACCGGACATCACCGTCCTGGCGAAGGCGATCGGCGGGGGCATGCCTCTGGCCGCGTTCGGCGCCTCGGCGGAGATCATGGAGGAGCTGAACTCGCTCCGCGTCATTCACGTCGGCACCTATGCCAGCAATCCGGTCACCCTCGCGGCGGCCGAGGTGACGCTCAAGGAGATCCTCACCGACGAGGCGTACCGCCGGGTGTTCGCCCTCAACAAGAGACTGGTCGATGGGTACAGCCAGATCATCCGCGAGCACAGCATGCCCTGCTACGCCAACGGCGTCGGCTGCATGGGGACGATCAACTTCAGGAAGGACGTCATCAAGGACTACCGCGACTGGGCCTCCGTCGACAAGCTCGCCTCGCAGGCCTGGTACCTGGCGATGCTGAACGAAGGGATCATCCCTCAGCCGCCCGGCCCCGACGAACAGTGGACGATCACGGTGCAGCACACCGAGGCCGACGTCGAAACGCACCTCAAGGCCTTCGCGAAGGTCGCACCCCTCCTGAAATCCCTCTGAGGACCGCTCCGGGCGGTGACCAGTCGATGAGCCGGGCGCGGGAGCTCCTTGCCTATTTCGAGGCACGCGGGGACCGGTCCCTCGATCTGCTTGGGCGACTGGTCGCCATCGACTCGCCGACATCGGACAAGGGGGGGGTCGACCGGGTCGTGGCGCTCCTCGCCGCGGAGCTTCGGGAGGCGGGCGCGAGCGTCGACATCCTCCGTCAGGAGAGGGCCGGCGATGTCCTGAGGGCGGCGTTCGGCTCCCAAGGCGGGCGCCCCGCGATGCTCCTGGGTCACCTCGACACCGTCTGGCCGGACGGGGAGGCGGCCCGTCGCCCGTTCCGCGTCGAGGGCTCCTGGGCCTTCGGGCCGGGTGTCTTCGACATGAAGGTCGGGCTGGTGCTCTGCGTTCTCCTGGCGCGGGCGGCCAGGGAGAACGTCCTCAGGCCCTGCCTGCCGGTCGTCTGTCTCTTCAGCGGCGACGAGGAGACCGGGAGTCCGGCGTCGCGCGCGCACATCGAGGCGGAGGCGCGCGGCTCGCGCTACGTCCTGGGACTCGAGCCGAGCAATCCGGACGGCGGGGCGAAGACGGAGCGGAAGGGAGTCGGTCGGGTCGTCGTCGAGGTGCAGGGTGTTGCGGCCCACGCCGGCATCGACCCGGAGAAGGGGGTCAACGCCATCGAGGAATTGGCGGCGCAGGTCCTGGCGGTCAAGCTCCTGGAATCGGGGCCGGCCGGGACCACGCTGCACGCGGGACTCATCGGGGGAGGCGTCGCGAAGAACGTCATAGCACCAAAGGCGCGCGCCGAGTTCGACGTGCGCGTCCCGTCGCTCGCGGAGTGGAGACGCGTGGAGACGGCCGTCCTCAATCTCAGGCCGCGCCACCCGAAGGCCCGCCTGCACGTCGAGGCGGCCCTGACCCACCCCCCCATGGTCCGCACCGAGGCGATCGCCTCCCTGTACGGGAAGGCCCGGCGGGTGGCGGGGGAGCTTGGCTTCGACCTGCGGGAAGGATCGACCGGAGGGGGGAGCGACGGATCGTACTGCGCCGCGCTCGGTGTTCCGATCCTCGACGGTCTCGGTGTCGAAGGGGAAGGGGCGCATGCCGTGAGCGAAAGGGTGCGCACCGACCGAATCGCATGGCGGGCCGCCTTCCTGGGCTCCCTGCTCGAGCAGGTCGAAGGCGCCTAGAAAAATTCAGCTCAACGCCTGCAGCGCCACCAGGACCAGGCCGACCGGAACGCCGACCATCAGTCCCGCAAGCACGAACGCGCCGAACGCCCTCCAGGCGGAGAAACGCTGCGCCTCCGCGATGCACTTCAGCGTGATCAGGAATCCCCAGATGCCGATCAGGTCGTGCGCCAGCTGCAGGAATCCGAAGAGAAGCGCCGCGGGCGGGTTCCCCTCGATGCTCGCGGGGAGGGACCGAAAGGTCTCCTCGCCGAGGAGCGCGGCTCTCGGCAGCCAGAGCGCAAGACCCCAGATCGCAGGCGCATAGCTCCACGCCAGAGCCGCCATGACCTCGGACATGCGTCCCTGGCCGCCCAGCCAGCGGCCCGCCAGACCCACAAGGCTCGTCAACAGGAACAGGGCCAGGATGCCGCCGACGGCCCCGCCCGCAATGCAGACGGCGAGGACGACCGACGCGGGATGCGTGTCACCGAAGCCGGAGGTGGACGCGAGCCTCAACGCACCGGCGAATCCGCCGAGGGCGGCGAGCCGGAACACCGAGCGGCGCGGGTCGGAGTCGAGGATCTGCCGGAGCGTGGCGCGCGGGCGGGTCCAGATCGAGATCCAGGGAACCAGCGGCTCGGCCGGAGCGGCCTGAGTGCCGGAGGAGCAGGTGACGACCGGTGGCGGTTCGAGAAGCGGGGGTGGCGTCGCTCCGTGCGCGCCCGGAGCAGAGGTCATCTCGCTCATCGAACTCCCCCTCGGAGCAACCCCTCCGCCCGCGGGCTCGGAGCGCCGGCGCCATCGGACGCCGGCCGCCCGTCGGGCGGAGGAGCGGACTCCGTCACTCGCGGCTTCTGTCCTGGCGCCCGAGCCTGCGCGGACTCGGGCGGCCGCGGAGACGGGTGATCCGCGCGACGAGGTTTACTTGAGGTGCTTGGAGACCAGCTTGGTCATCTCGAACATGCTGACCTGCTTCTTGCCGCCGAAGACCTTCTTGAGCGACTCATCCGCGTTGATCATGCGGCGGTTCTTGCTGTCCTGGAGCTTGTTCTTCTTGATGTAGTCCCACAGCTTCTTGGTCACCTGCGTGCGGGGCAACGCCTTCGACCCGATGACCTCGGCGAGCGCTTCGCTCGGCATCAGCGGCTTCATGAAGGCGGCGCTCGGCTTTCGACCTTTCTTGGCTGCCATCTGCTCCTCCAGCTAGAGTGTTGGAATCGGACCGGACCGGCAAAACCGCCGAAACTCTACCACGGGTGAGCCCCGCCCGTTGCCGCGACGTCAAGAAGGCCCCCGGAGGGACGAGGCCGGGGATCGAGCGGGCGGTCACCGGGTCAGGAGCGACCAGGCCATCCCGACCAGTGCGCCGGCAGGGACGAGATACTGAATCGGCAGCCTGAACCGCACGATCGCGGCGAGCGATGCGAGCGCCAGGACCAGGGCGAACACGTCGAGGCCGCGCCCCGCGGGGAGCAGCACATGCACGCCGAAGAACGTCGCGAGGTTCAGGATCACGCCGACGACGGCCGATGTCACTCCCACCAGGGCGGCCTGCAGCCTGCGATTCCCGGCGAGCGCCTCCACGTACGGCGCCCCGACGAAAATGAACATGAAGCAGAAGAGGAAGGTGACGTAGGTCGTGATCAGCGCGCCGAGCACGCCGCTGGCGAGCGGGCTGAGACCGTGCGCCTGGGTCCAGGCGCCGATGAAGCCGACGTACTGGGTGACCATAATGAGCGGTCCGGGGGTCGATTCGGCGAGGGCCAGACCCTGGATCATCTGATCGGCGGTCAGCCAGCCGTACACGTTCACCGCCACGTGCGCGATGTAGCTGAGGACGGCGTACGCGCCGCCGAAGGTGATGAACGCGGCCCGGGTGAAGAACAGGGCCTCCTTCACGAGGACGTCTCCGCCTCCCCGCCACAGGCGGAGGAGGCCCACGGGCAGCGCCCACAGCGCGGCGAACAGGAGAACGATCCGCACGGCGCGTCCGGCCGGCGGGTAGGACGATCCGGTCGGGGCGGACCGGGCTCCCGGCACCGCTCGATTCGCGCCGGCGACGGGGCGTTCCGCATCGGCCATGCCTGCGCCGCGCACGCAGGCGGCCTCCGGAAGCACGCGCTCGAGGAGGATGCCCAAGGCGGCGGCCGCCGCCACGATGAGCGGGAACGGCACGGCGAAGAAGGCGATCGCGATGAAAGCCGCCGCCGCGAAGAGGTACAGGGCCGGATGGCGCAGGGTCCTCCGGCCGATCCGCAGCACCGCCTCGGCCACGATGGCGATCACGACCGGCCGCACGCCGTAGAGCAGGCCCGCCACAGCCGGAACATCGGCGTGCGCCGCCACCAGCCAGCTCAGGACCAGCAGGACGAAAATCGAAGGCACCACGAAGAGCACGCCGGCGGCGATGCCGCCGGCCGTGCCGTGCAGGATCCAGCCGATGTAGACCGCGAGCTGCTGGGCCTCCGGCCCGGGCAGGATCATGCAGAAATTGAGGGCGCGCAGGAACTGGTCCTCCGGAATCCAGCGCCTCCGCTCGACGATCTCCCGGTGCATGATGGCGATCTGTCCGGCCGGCCCGCCGAAGTTGACGAGCCCGAGCTTCATCCAGAAGCGCAGGGCCTCGCGGAAGCTCACCACTTCTTGAAGATGACGAAGACCGCCAGGATCATCAGGCCGAAACCGACGCAGTAGTTCCACTTCAAGTCTTCCCGAAGGTACAGGACCGAGAAGACGCAGAACACGACCAGCGTGATGACCTCCGGGATCGTCTTGAGCTGGGCCGTCGTGAAGCGGGCGCTGCCGTATCGGTTCGCGGGAACTTGAAGACAATACTCGAACGAGGCGATGAGCCAGCTGAAGAAGATCGCCTTCCAGAGCGGCGAGGACTTGTACTTGAGGTGCCCGTACCAGGCGAAGGTCATGAAGATGTTGGAGAGCGTGAGAAGGACGATCGTCAGCATCGTCCCGCGTCCGCCTCCGCGGCGCTCCCGCCTTTCTCCCAGACCAGGCCGAGCGTCTCGTAACCATGTCCCGCGTGACGCGCCTCCTTGTTCTCCTTCCCGATCGGCACGTCGTAGCCCGGGTCGCCGAGAAGAGCGAGAGTGCTGGCGGCCAGGAGCTCCCGGTAGACCCGCGCGTCGGCCTCCTCCGGGGTCATGTCGAGGGTGATGACCAGGCGCCCGCCGGGCCTCAGGACCCGTTCGAACTCCCGCATGCACCCCTTCCAGGCGGCCCGGGGGATGTGCTCCATCACGCTCAGACAGAACACCCTGTCGAAGCGACGGTCGGGGAAATCGAGCCGGTCGGCGGGGCAGGCCTGGTATTGGACGGGGCGCCGGCCGTCCTTCGGGGGAAGCCCCCAGAGCGAATGGATGCCGGCGGCTCGGAAGAGCAGCCGCTTGGCCAGCGAGCGGACGTTCCGGTAGAGGCTCTTCTGCTTATCGAAGACGAAGCTCGTCCCTTGATCGAGCGACGGGTCGGCCACGTGACTCTCGTGGCCGCGGGCCGCGAGGTAGAGGGCGAAGGGGCTCCCCCCGCCGCCGACATCGAGGGCCGCGACCGGCCGCGCCCCCAGGTCCGCGGCCAGGACCGCCCACGGGTACTCCCAGGCGCGCGACCAGTGGTCGTAGCCGGTGAAGCGCCGCAGGGCGCCGCTGTTCTTCAGAAGGGGGCGAAACCAGCGCGGCTGCTGCGACAGGTCCAGGTCCAGCATGTCGCGGTGGATCGCCGCG
>Ga0137409_10003090_pt1 | contig 17692 bp, 14 predicted proteins | sample CZODoug1_16funga_FD_122059 | JGI IMG/M metagenome (GOLD analysis project Ga0137409, IMG submission 122059) | Vadose zone soil fungal communities from Angelo Coast Range Reserve, California, USA - CZODoug1_16fungal (Hybrid Assembly) | ecosystem: Environmental > Terrestrial > Soil > Vadose zone... | reverse complement strand
GCCACTGCTTCACCAGATCAGGAATGAGCCCGGGCGGCTGCTCAAGGTCGGCATCGATCACGATGATGGCATGACCGTGCGCATGCCGCAGACCCGCACGCAGGGCGGCCTCGTGCCCGAAATTGCGCGTGAAGGAGACATAGCGCAGCGTCGGATCGGCGGCAGCGGCGTGACGCAGGACATCGAGCGTGCCGTCATTCGAGCCGTCGTCGATATAGAGAATCTCAAAGCGCCCGAGCGGCACCAGCACCTCATGCAACGCCGCAAGCATCGGCGCCACATTGGGAGCCTCGTTGCAGGCAGGCAGCACGATCGAGAAATCGGGGGGCTGAGCCGCCATGACGAGACCATCGGGGGCGATTGCGGCCTCACTATGAGGCCGCCTGGGCCTCCGCAACGGCCGCGACGATCGCAAGCTTGGTCGACTTGCAGGCCGCACTCGGATAAGGAGAGGCCGTTTGCCGCCATCGGCCAAAAACGATGAGGCGCGGAGATCCCATGACACCGGCCGCTAGCACGACTGCGGCATCCGACAGCTTCCTCGACCGGCTCGTGGCGCTCGCCCGCCGCCGCCCCGGCGCCGTGCTCATGACCGTGCTGGCAGCGCATCTTGTGGTCTGGACGATCCTGCCAATCCTGACCTGCCCGAACCTGCAGCTCGATCTTGCCGAGGATCTTGCGCTCGGCAAGGAATGGCAGCTCGGCTACTGGAAGCATCCGCCGCTGCCATGGTGGTTTGCGGACCTCAGCTATCGCGTCACCGGGTCAATCGACGCGATCTATCTGCTCGGACCGCTCGCTGCAGTCATCTGCTTCTACGCGGTCTTCAAGCTCGCGCGCGAAGTCACCGACCCGCTCACCGCGCTCATGGCCGTGCTCGCGCTCGAAGGCATGCATTACTACAATTTCTCGGTCGTGAAGTTCGCCCACGACCAGATGCAGCTGCCGTTCTGGGCGTTCACTGGCCTGTTCTTCTATCGCGCGCTTCGACAGGGCCGCATCGTGGACTGGGCACTGGCGGGTGCGTTTCTGGCCGGCGCCTTCTGGTCCAAATACGCAGCCTTTGCGCTCGCGGCGGCGCTTGGCCTGTTCCTGCTTTTTGATCCGGTCGCGCGGCGTGCGTGGCGCACCAGCGGTCCTTACGTGATGGCATTGACGTTCGCGATCGTGATTGCGCCGAACGCGTGGTGGCTGGTGCATGACGGCTTTCTGCCCTTCCAATATGTCGACGAGCGCGCACGCACGGCGGCGCATTGGTATCAGTACATCGTCTTTCCGTTGGAATGGACCGGCGGCCAGCTGCTGACGCTCCTGCCGACGCTCGCACTGTTCTTGCTTCTCTATCGGCATTGGGACCCGCGCCCGCCGCTTGCTGCCGACGAGGTCTCCGCGTTCAACCGTCGCTATGTCGCGATGCTGGCGCTCGGTCCGTTCCTGGTCACGACCGTGATTACGACCTTGCTCGGGCGGCTCGCGATCGCGATGTGGGGCTATCCGATGTGGTCGTTCGCGCCGCTTGCATTGCTGCTGTGGTTGAATCCCCTCGCGCCGCCGTGGCGGCTGCGCCATTTTGCAGCCGGGGCGCTCGCCGCGCTCATCGCCTTTCCGGTGATCTATGTGGCGACCGAGCTCGGCGAGCCATTCCTGCGCGACCGGCCGAAGGCGACACAGTTTCCCGGTCAGGCAATGGCCGAGGCGATTACCCGCGCCTGGCATGAGCGATTCGGAACGCCGCTCGTCTATGTCGGCGGCACCGAGTTCGCGGTCAACAATCTCGCAGTCTATTCATCCGACCGGCCGCATGTGCTGCCGCACGGCAGCCCGAAGCTCGCGCCCTGGGTCGACATGAGCGACCTCGCCCGGCGCGGGGCGGTTGTCGTGTGGGAGGAGGGCCATTTACGCGCTCGGACCGAGGGGTGGAGCGCGATCTTCGGGCCGCTCAACGTTGAGCCGCCCCTCGTGCTTGCGCGCCAGACCTGGAACAAGAAAGTCGCGCCGGCGCGCATTCTCTATGCATTCGTACCGCCGCGGCAGTAACTCCGGGAGGACGCGTTTCCCGCGCCTGAACTATTTTTGTCTCGTTCCCGAGATTATCAGCACGCTCGGCGTTCATGGCGACGTGGTATCTGGAGCTCTAATAATGGGCGACTGGGAAAGAGGCTGGTTGCGAAGCAGGCCGACGATGCCGCTGAGGCCCCAAGTTCTGACGAAGTGTATCCGCGTCAGGAGCAGACGCTTGATCCGGAAGGCTTCCGCGCGCAGTTTCGTCCAAATCGTTTGCTTTGACCGCCGCATGTGGGTGTTGCTATCAAAGTCGAGTGGCCGGATGAGGCTTGGCCTCACCTCCATGATACGGAGCTCAGGCGGGGGGCAATCGTGATAGATGCCGTCGATTGGCGCGGTGATCCGCCAATCGGCCATCTTGGCGGCACCGGCGCGGGTGATGATCTGGGCTTGCGTACCCCAGCCTGCGCGCAGCGGAACAACAATGCTGCAATCCTGCAGGCGCGCAATGGACCACGCGGGTTTGCATCGCCGGTTCTGAATGCTGAAGAGCCGCAATACATCGAATGGCGGCAGTGAGCGGAGCACCGCCTCATCAAGAAATGGCGGCGTGGCCCCCGATAAGCTGATGTCATCTTCCATTGTGCAGACAAACTCATCGGCACCGGCGGCAATCCGTCGAAACAACATCAGGTGCGAAAAGGCACAGCCCAGTTCGCCACGCGTCATCTCGCGGCCGTAGCCCTTGCTGAAAGAGTGCAGGTGTGGCGCGGCTTCGGCGTCAGGCACCGCGTGACCATCGATGGCTTCGACCAGTTCATAGCGAATATCGAGTGATCGAAGGTGACCGTTCATCCAACGACGGCGCTCAGCGTCACGTGGTAAATTGAGAACCAATACTGGGATCACGGCGCGCACTCCCAAAAATCGTGCTCAATGGTACATTCATTGTTCGACTATAAACCGCAACAAGATACCGCACGCGTATCTCTTACACTGAACACGCGTATCTCTTACACTGAAGAAGTCTTGGACCGCCTTGATGCGGTCGAGAGCGCACCACGTAACGCGCTGGGGTGCATGAGTGCATTTCATGACACAGACTACCTCACTATCGCTGTGCACCCTCCTTACCTGACTAAGCGCTCTTCAAAACGCGTGGTGGGGGCGCTCACAGGTATGATAGTAGAGTAGTCCTCTGTCGAAACTTTTGGACGCTGGTGTTCGAAGCGATGGCGTGCGGATTACCGGTCGTATGCCATAGGCACGGCGGCTACGCCGACTGGATCGTTAGTGGAGAGAACGGCTTTCTCTTTTCGACCGATGACGAAGCGCGCAAAATCCTTGACCAGCTCATTGCGAAACCATCGTTGCGCCGATCTCTAGGTGCGAATGCTCGGCAAACGATCGAGGACATGTACGCCGACGATAAGATGGAAGAGCGCTCACAGTTCTACGCCCGTAGCAAGCAGCCCATTGCATCACGACGGCCGATGGCTTGGCGAGGATCACGAGACAGCGAAATCTTGCAACCTGCTCCGTTCTTGGCATCTGACAAGCCGGTCGCTTCCGCCGGCAAACAGTGACGATCAGCTGTTGGAGATCATGCCGGAGCGCCGGGCATGCCCCTTGCAGACGGCCGGACCTAGAAAGTTCACGACCAACGAAGCATCCAGCCGAGAGTTCGCGCCCTGGGTCGACATGGACGACCTCGCCCTGCGTGGGTGGTTGTAGTGCGGGAGGTGAGCCATCTACGCGCGTGGCCTGGGGAGTGGCGCGAGACCTTCGGGCCGCCGCTCAACATTGAGCCGCCCCTGACGCTTGCGCGCCACCCTGCCGCCATCGGCTCTGGAGACCGCGTCTTTGCTGTAGCTTGTTGTGGCGAGCCCGCGAGGACGCTTGCGCCCGACTGCGGCCTCGTGAAGATTGGACGCTAGGCGAATCACCTCGCCCCGCAGGCGCCGCTACCGGAGATCCCATGCGCCTCGACCTTGTATTTGTCTCCGTGTGCATGGCTCTGATCGCCGGCTCCGCCGGAGCGATCGCCTATTCGGCGTTCGGCTTCGGCGCGCCTTCTGCCATGCTCACGACGATTGCGGTGCTGGCGCTGCTCAGCCTCTACAATCTGTTGTCGATGCGCGCTGCGGTGCGCCAGCCGGCACAGAACCAGCCGGGTGATCTTCTGCGCATCACCACCGACACCGTGCGCCAGGAGGCCGCGCGGCAGGACGCTCTGCGCCAAGAAATGCGTCAGGAGATACGTCTGGACATGGCGCGCCAGGTCACACAGGTCGAGCGCGACCTCGTGGCGCTCGAGCGGCGGGTCGACGGCACGATTGAGCGCACGCGAGCAACCACGGAGCCGCTGACCGCCGAGATAGGCGAGCTTGGCACCTTGGTCCGGCAGCTCGCCGAGACGCTGTCTGACCACGAGAGCAAACTCACCGAGATCGAGCTTGCGGAGATCGAGCGGGTCGAGGGCATGCATGCGCGGCCGAAGCTGGAGGTGCCGCCCGCGCCACCCGCGCCACCGGTTGTGCAAGCTCTATCCCCTCCACCCGTTGCAGCAGCTGTGCCGACACCAGCCTCGACACCAGCTCCGGCGACGGCCGCGGTCATCACACCCCCGGCGCCGAAAGTGACCGCCGCCGACACGATGGCAGCCACCATCCGCTCGGCCATCGATGCCAACCGGGTCGACCTCTACTTGCAGCCAATGGTCACGCTGCCGCAGCGCAAGATCCGCTACTACGAGGCACTGTCGCGACTGCGCTCCGACAAGGGCGACGTGGTGCTGGCAACGGATTTCCTCGGCTCGGCGGACGCGCACGGCCTGCTGCCCAAGATCGACAATCTCGTGATTTTCCGCTGTGTGCAGGTGGTCCGCCGCCTGCTCGCCAAGAATCGGGAGATTGGCCTGTTCTGCAACGTTTCAGGCTCGACACTCACCGACGGCAGCGTATTCCCACAGCTGCTTGAGTTCCTCGAGGCCAACCGCGCGGTCTCCTCCTCGATCGTGCTGGAAATCCAGCAGAGCGCGTTGACGTCCGCCGGGCCGATCGAGCTTGAAAGCCTCTCAGCCCTTGCCGAGCGCGGCTATCGATTCTCGCTCGACAACGTCACCGACCTGCGGTTCGAGCCGCGTGACCTGGTCGCCCGCGGCTTCCGTTACGTCAAGGTGCGGGCTGACGTCCTGCTCAAGCGGATTGCGGTGGCGAGCGACATCGATCCGGCCGACCTCGCCGATTTGCTCCGCCGCTTCGGCATCGATCTCATCGCCGAGCGGATCGAGAGCGAAGGATCGGTCGTCGATCTGCTCGAATGCGGCGTGCGCTTCGGCCAGGGCTTTGTGTTCTCGCCGCCGCGGCCGGTACGCGCCGAAGCCCTGCAGGGCATCGCAGACCGTGACGAGCCCGCCGAGAAAGCTCCGCCGGTGCCGCCGACAGCGCCAGCGCGCTCGCAAGTCGCGGCGCCCGCGGGCACCGCGACGGCGCGCCGCTCCTCAGGGCTGAGCCAGATCGCACGGCGCATTTGATGCGGCCGCGCCGATCGTCTATGGACGGGCGCAGCTGCCTGTCGATCTCTCGCATCTTGTCGCGCCGCCGCTCACCTGTCGCATCCCAGCCTGCTCGTATCCCGGCCTGCTCGTGTCTCATGTCTGCCACCACGCCCCCCCTGACAGCCCATTTCGCGACGCTCGCTCGACGCTACGACGTGTTGCTTTGCGACGTCTGGGGCGTGGTGCACAACGGCATCGCCGCGACCGTGGAATCCTGTGCGGCGCTGATCAAGTTCCGTAACCAAGGCGGCACCGTGGTGCTGATCACCAACGCGCCGCGGCCGGGCGACTTCGTGCAGAGCTTCATCGACACGCTCAAGGTGCCGCGCGAGGCCTATGATGCGATCGTCAGCTCGGGTGACGTGACTCGCTCGCTGGTCGCCGAGCGCGCCGGCGAGCGCGTCTTTCATGTCGGCCCGGAGCGCGACCTGCCAATCTTCGAGGGGCTCGATGTCGAGCTCGCGCCGATCGAGTGGGCCAACTTCGTGGTCTGCTCGGGCCTCTACGACGACACCCGCGAGACGCCGCAGGACTACGTCAAGCTGATCGACGAGATGCACGCGCGCAAGCTCGCCATGATCTGCGCCAATCCGGACGTCGTGGTCGAGCGCGGCGACCATCTGGTCTATTGCGCAGGCGCGATCGCGGATCTCTACGCCCATGCGGGTGGCGACGTGATCTATGCCGGCAAGCCCTATCGGCCGATCTACGAACAGGCGATCGCGTGCGCGCAAGCGCTGCGCGGTCGCGCCGTCGACCATGGGCGGGTCATGGCGATCGGAGATTCAGTACGCACCGATCTCAAGGGCGCCGCCGCCTTCAATATCGACAGCCTGTTCGTGACCGCAGGCATTCACGCGCAGGAGCTGGGCGGACGCGACGAGCCCGATCCGGCAGCGCTGCGCGATATCCTCGCGGCAGCCGGCGTCGCTCCAACCGCGGTGATGCGTCGCCTCGAATGGTAGCAGGGACGGTGGGCTGTGGTGCAGCTAGGCGGGCTAGTGCCCCGTTTCCGAAGTTCGTGATACACCTCAGCACGCTCTGACACGAACTTCGGAAACAAGGGGGCACTAGCAACGCTATGATTCTAGTGCCGCTGTCGATTTGAAGTTCCTAACAGAGTTTGCGGCAGGTGGTGTAGGAACTTCAAATCGGCGGCACTAGCTCGGCGCGCTTGCAAAGACCGCCTCGATCTTGTGCTGCAGGGTCTGCGCGTTGAACGGCTTGACGATATAATTGTTGACGCCAGCCTTCTTGGCCGCGATGACGTTCTCTGTCTTGGATTCAGCCGTGACCATGATGAACGGGGTCGCGGCCAGCGCGGGGTCCGCCCGCACCTCGCGCAGCAGGTCGTACCCGGTCATCGGCTCCATGTTCCAATCCGAGATCACGAGCCCATACTTGCGTGAGCGCAGCTTGGTCAGGGCGCCGGAGCCATCGGAGGCGTCATCGATGTTCTCAAAGCCGATCTGGCCAAGGAGATTCCGGAGGATGCGGATCATGGTCGCGTAGTCATCGACAATGAGGACGGGCATCGACAGGTCAATAGCCATGGTCATACTCAAATGGCCGCGCCTTGCGGCAGGACTCCGGACGCTCCACTGGGCGGAAGCATCGCGGCTATCTGGCTGCATTCACTCCTGCCCCCACCTAGCCCCTAGCAAACCTCGTTGAATATCCGGTTAATTGTCGGTGTAGCGGTCGCCAGGCGGGGGATGTCCTTGCATCAAGCCAACGATTTCTTGAGAAAAATGGAACATTGCTGCGATTGGGTCGCTGCACGGCCATGGGGACGGCACGCGCAATGAACTCCGCCTCCAGCCCATCGTTCGCGATTCAGCGCGGGACCGGCCGCCCCGACCCCCGGCTCAAAGGCGCGGTCGTCGCCATCGGCAATTTCGACGGCGTGCACCGCGGCCACCGCGCCGTGATCGCTGCGGCTCTCACCCGCGCGCGCGCGCTCGACCGACCGGCCGCTGCGCTCACCTTCGAGCCGCATCCGCGCAGCTTCTTCCGGCCGCAGGAGCCGCTGTTCCGCCTCACCGACGAGCGCGCCAAGCTGCGCCTGTTCGCCGGCACCGGACTTGACGGCGCCATCGTCCTCACCTTCGACGCCGCGCTCGCGGAGCCCGCGCCCGAGGACTTTGTGAACGACGTGCTGCTTCATCGCCTCGGGATCGCGGGCGCCACCGTCGGCTACGACTTCCGCTTTGGCAAGAACCGCGCCGGCACGCCTGACCTGCTTGCCTCCGAAGGCGCGCGGCGACATTTCGCCGTCGACATCGTGCCGGCAGTCGCGCCCGAGGGAGAGCGCATCTCATCCGGCGCGATCCGCGCGGCGCTCGCGGCCGGCCACGTCAAGGAGGCGGCCCGCGCGCTTGGCTATCCCTGGTTCGTGAGCGGCGAGGTCGTGCATGGCGACAAGCGCGGCCGCGAGCTTGGCTATCCGACCGCCAATCTGCGGCTCGATCCGTCCTGCGGCCTGCGCCATGGCATCTATGCAGTGCGTGTTGGCATCGGCAGCCATCGTTACGACGGGGTGGCTAATTTCGGGCGCCGGCCCATGTTCGATGTCGGCACCGTGCTGCTGGAAGTGTTCCTATTCAATTTCTCCGGCGACCTCTATGGCCAGACGATTGACGTCGCCTTCATCGACTGGATCCGGCACGAGCTCAAGCTCGACAGCATCGAAGACCTTATTCGCCGTATGGACGAGGACAGCCGCCTCGCCCGTATCGCGCTCGCACGCTCAGGCGAGGCGTTTCCGCAGCTTGGCGAGGTCGCGGTCTAGTGCTGGAAGAATCCGTCACTCGAGCGAAATACCATTTGCCTTGATCGTCTTCGCCCATTTCTCGATCTCCGCCGCGATGAATGTGCCGAGATAGTCGGGCGTCATGCGCTCGGGCGGGACCAGATCGGAGCCGATCTCTTGGAGCCGCTGTTGCACGGTAGGGTTCGCGAGGGTCGCGACCGTTGCCTGGTTGAGTTGTCGGACGATGCTCTTGGGTGTGCCGACGGGGAGAAACAGCGCGTACCAGGTCGGGATGTCGAAATCGGTCAGCCCGTGCTCGTGCGCGGACGGCAGACTCCGCATGCTGGCCGAGCGGTTCCGACTCAGGATCGCGAACGCTTTCACGGTTCCGGCGTCGATCTGTGGCAGCGCCACAGGCGCGCTCGGGCACTGGTAGTCGATGCGGCCTGCCAGCATGTCCTGCATCGCCTGCGCACCACTTCGATATGGAACGTGAGTGATATTGATCCCCAGTGCCGAGTTGAGCAGCGCACAGGCCAAATGATTGGAGCCGCCGGTACCGCCCGAGCCATATTGCAGCGTCGACTGATTGGCTTTTGCGTAGGCCGTGAACTCGCGCAGATTGTCGGCCGGAAGTCCTTGCGGGCGACCAGCACGAGCGACTGGTCAGCGACGAGCGCGACCGGCGCAAAATCACTTGCGGCGTTGTAGAGCGGCCGCTTGTAGAGCGACTGGTTCTGCGCGTGGGTGCCGACATTGCCGAGCACCATCTGATAGCCGTCTGGCGGCGACTTAGCGACGCGGCTCCCGCCGACCATGCCGCCAGCGCCGCCCACGTTCTCCACCAGCACCGGCTGCCCGAGCTGCGCCCGCAGGCCTTCGGCCAGCAGGCGCGCAATGACGTCCGACGTGCCACCGGCCGCAAATGGAACCACCAGGGTCATCGGCCGGGTGGGCCAGCTCTCGGCCAGGGCGGGCGCGGTCCCTGCCAGCAGCGCCGCCACCATGGCCATGATCCGGACAATCCGCATCGGGCGCCTCCCGCTCGAGTACAGTGATCAAGATCGATCTTTCACGGCTCTCCAAGGCGCCAAAAGCACGGAGGGCGCCTGAGCGCCCTCCGAATTCCAACGTTCATCTGTACAACAGCGCTACTTCGCGGCGGCCGGGAATGCCGGGAGCTTGCTGACGTCGCGCGCATCGTGCTGAATGATGACGGTTGCCTTCAGATTGCTCGCAATCTTCTTGAAGCGGTCGATGGACGCCACCGTCTCAGCGCGATTGACGTTGAAAGAGGGCACGCCGTTGTTTTCATAGTTTTCACGGAAGTGAGCGAGATCGCCGGTGAGCAGCACATTGCCGGTCTGCGGCAGCTTCACCATCAGGCTGTGATGCCCGGGCGTGTGGCCAGGCGTGTTCAGCACCATCACGGTGCCGTCGCCAAACACATCTTTGTCCAGGGGCAGCGGCTCGACCTTGCCCTCGCCCTTGATCCAGTTGGCGAACGGCTCGGGGTTCACGCCAGGACCCGGCTTCGCGCTGGTCAACGCATCCCAATCGCCCTTGCCGATCAGGAGCGTCGCCTTCGGGAACGAGCCGACCTGACCAATGTGGTCGCCATGATAGTGGCTGACGCCGACATATTTGATCTGATCGGGCTTCACATTGACCTGGCCCAGGAGGTCCACGAGACTCACCTTCGGCGCGACCGCACCGGCACTCATCGAGTGGCCGGTGTCCCAGATCATGTACTCGTTGCCATGCTTGATCAGATAGCAGCTGAAGACGAACTGCAGTTTCAGATCGCCGTAGGCATACGTATCGGAGAAGCGCAGATTGACTTCGGTCGGAGCCTGTTGGGTGCCGCACTCGAAGCGAGTGAGCGTCACCTCAGGGGCACCTTGCGCCGAGGCCGAGAGACTGACGAGAGCGTTGGCGCAGACGCCGATCGCCAGCAGGCTGAGAATTCGCTGCATGGTTTTCCTCCCCATAGCGCGAACGAGACATTATCAACCCAGGGATGTTGCCCGGATGCGCAGCCTCGGTCAACGCGCCTTCCGCCCACCGGCTGCGCATCGTGCGAGCGCTGCACGGAAAGGGATTTCGCGGCGCGGAGCGCATGGCAGCGCTCCTCGCCACATAAGCAACGACCCACCGTGGCTCACGCCGCGACGGGTCGGAATATCAATGGAGCCTGATCTCAGAACGCGACGTTGAGGCCGACCTGACCGCCGTAGGTCGTCACCTTGTCCTGTCCCAGCTGACCGGTGAACGACACCAGCCCTGTCACGCCCTTTGCGAGCCCCACCGAAACGCCGGCCGTCGCCGATGCCCAGTCCTTGCCCAGGTCGACGGCGGGCAGCGACGAATAGCTCGGCGCCACCGTCGAGGTCAGCGACGTGGTGACCAGGCGGTCGTTCGAGACGAACTCGTGGTTCCAAAGCACCTTCGCAAACGGCTGGAACCTACCGAAATCGAAGCTCGCCTGATAGCCGAGCACACCGAGCGAGGAATGGCGATACTGTTCGCCAAAGGCGAGGCTGGTGACGTTGCCGCTCTCGGTGAAGCCGTCGATGTGAACCGACTGCAGCGTGAGGCCAACGACCGGGCCATGGGTGAGCGGGCCGAGAACGGCATTGTAGCCCGTGCGGACCGAAAACGACATATTGGTTCCATTCGTGGTCGTGTTGTTCTGCTCCAGCACCGGGCCAAGCGGCACGACGCGATTGACGTCGTAGTGGAGCGCGCCAAATGTTCCAATCATGTTGGCCCAGATCGGCCCAAGCGTCGCCGCGGTGTAGCCGCTCACCGCGAACTCGTCTTGCGTAAAGCTGCCGCCTTGGCTGAATTTTGCTTTCTTTGTTCCTGCCGATACGGCCATTCCCAGCAAGATGCCGCCGCTCGTCATGGTGTCGATGCCGGCCGTCACCTGCGTTGGCGTCGCGCTTTCGCCGACAAAACCCACCGGCCGGTCGATCTGCAGCCGCGACACATCACCAGATGCCCAGACGTTGAAGCCGAGGGGCCCGCGCGTACGCTGCGAGATTGGAATCTGATTCATGATCAGATCGATCGTGGCGGCACGGCTCTTGACCGGATTCTCGGCGAGCAGCGAAATCTCGCTTGGGGCAATGACAAGGCTGTACATGTAGTCAGCCCAGATCTTCTGACCCTTGGTCGCGAGGTGCCCCTCCTGGTCAGCAAACAAGCGCGTCTGATCCGCATTTGGCACAACGAGATTGGACTGGCTGGTTGAACAGAGCAGCGCCGCGGCGTCAACGACCGGCTTGCATGCCGTATGTTCACCGTTCAGTCCGATGTCGACAAACTCGAAGCCAAAGGCGGCCTGTTTGGCGACGATCTCTTTCCGGAGGCCGTTGAAATCGGCTGGGATGAAGTTGACTCCAGCCTTCGCCAGTCCGTTCCATAGCTCGTCGTTGTATATCTTGCGCAGGCCCGGCGCGTCCCCATTGCCGAATGATTGAGGCAGGTTCGGAACGATGATGTAGCGCGCGCCGGCAGCCTGAAGCCTGACGATAGTATCGACCTGATCCTTGGCGGCCTTGATCACATAGCCGGGGTCGGATGCCAGCTTGTCGATCGCAAAGGCGACATTGTTGCCACCGGAGCTGATCAGGTAAAGCGCGTTGGGATTCGCGACGCCACCGTTGGCCAAGAGATAGTTGTCGACCTGCGTAGCCGTGGGCTTGGCCTGGGTAAAAAGGCCGTCGCCTGGATTATTCGGGTCTTTGTTGCGGGCGCCGCTGGTTGCATAGTTGGTGCCGCCAAGGGGATCATTGGCCGGCCTCGCTGTGGTGCCGAAAAAGCCCGCGAGCAGCTCGCTCGACATCAGACCGGGGCTGCTCGTTGCACGCCCAGCACCCTCCGCAACCGCGGTTGGAAATGCGTTATTGAAGTCGGGGCCGCCACCCGCGAACGGTACACCGTTAGGTTTGTTGTTGCGGTACCAACCCGAGTCGATGGTGCTGTCACCGAAACCGACGAACTGATTGATGGATTGTGCAGCAGCGGGGCTCGACACCGCGACGGCAGCACCGAGCGTCAGAATACGCAATACATGATCCACGCGACGCCCCCCACCGCAATATCCCTCTCCGCGTACCGCGGAATGATCAGCGCCGCTGTCGCGAACGCGCGACAATCGAAGCTTCAGTTGCGAGGCCTTGCGACGATGCCGTGGCCCGTTACCGACTGACATGGCAGATGCCCCTTCTGACAGGCGCTTGCAGCACGCGATGACGCAACCGAGCACCACGCGTTGTGTCAGATCGATCTGCTTCAGGGCGTCGTCCAATTAGTGGATGCAACGAAACTCAAATCGCATGAAGCAAATGGGCAACACGTATTTTAATACCGGCGCCGTGCACGAGTTTGGCGGCATCGATTGATTGAAGACAAGTATTGGGATTGAGATCGGCGCGAGCGCGCAGCACGCGACGATCGGCAACGGATCGAAAAACAAGAAAGCGCCGCCAGCGAGGGCGGGGCCAAGTTGGCCCCGGCACGCTGAAGATGGCAAGCGCGCTCCCGAGGCTTGAGCTTGGTCGCGCGGGCTGACCGGACGGTTTGCATTGTGTTGAATTTGCATTGCCGCTTTGCACCTGTGTGCGCGTCTGGGGCCATCGCTGCCAACGCGGCCTCGCAACGGGCTGGGGAAACCGACCTTTCCGCAGCACCGGCAATCTGGTAGTAAGCTGCCATGACGGCATGCCTTGCAGCTCTCGCTCTGATCGGGTCGGCGCCCATTATGAGCCCGGCCTCCGCCTGACCCTTTGGTCAACGGAGGACCGGGATTGCCGAACCCTTAAGCGCCACCTTTCATCCCAGGTAAGGTCATGACCGACGCCGCCCGCGACTACAGCGAGACTCTGTTTCTACCGAAAACCGACTTCCCCATGCGCGCGGGCCTCCCGCAAAAGGAGCCCGAAATGCTGGCGCGCTGGGCCAAGATCGGCCTTTACACCCGCCTGCGCGAGGCCTCCAAGGGCCGGACGAAATTCGTCCTGCACGACGGCCCGCCCTACGCCAACGGCAACATCCATATCGGGCACGCGCTCAACAAGGTGCTCAAGGACGTGGTGGTGCGCAGCCAGCAGATGCTGGGCTTCGATTCCAACTATGTGCCGGGCTGGGACTGCCACGGCCTGCCGATCGAATGGAAGATCGAGGAGGAGAACTATCGCGCCAAGGGCAAGCCGAAGCCCGACCTTTCCGACCCGGCTGCCATGATCGCGTTCCGCCGCGAGTGCCGGGCCTCGGCCGAGCACTGGCTCGGCGTGCAACGCGAGGAGTTCAAGCGGCTCGGCGTCGAGGGCGACTGGGACCATCCCTATTCGACTATGGCGTTCGCGGCCGAGGCGCAGATCGCGCGCGAATTGATCAAATTCTCCCAGAACGGCACGCTCTATCGCGGCTCCAAGCCGGTGATGTGGTCGGTGGTGGAGAAGACCGCGCTTGCAGAAGCCGAGGTCGAATACGAAGACTATGTATCTGACCAGGTGTGGGTGAAGTTTCCGGTTAAAGGTTTCAGCGCGGGAAAGTCGAGGCCCATGCTGCCGGGCAACCTGTCGGTTGTCATCTGGACAACCACGCCATGGACGCTCCCGGGAAATCGCGCAATCAGCTTCAATCCAAAAATTTCCTATGGCGTCTACTGGGTTAAGGACGCACCGGCAGAGAATTGGGCCAAGGTTGGTGACTATTTCCTGCTGGCCGATCCGCTCGCGCTTGAAGTGATGAAACAGGCGCGTGTGCTTGCCTACGAACGGAAGGATGGCCTCAGTGGTGAACATTTGGCGGCGCTAGAATGCGACCATCCGTTGCGCGATACGAAGGGCGGATACGGCTTCACCGTCCCCATGCTAGCCGGCGATCACGTCAGCGACGACACCGGCACCGGCTTTGTGCATACCGCGCCCGGCCATGGCCGTGAGGACTTCGATGTGTGGACCGCGAATGCGCGGGCGCTGGCGGCGCGCGGCATCAACACCACGATCCCCTATACGGTCGACGCCGATGGTCGGTTCACCGAGCAGGCGCCCGGTTTCACCGGCAAGCGCGTGCTCACCGAGAAGGGTGACAAGGGCGATGCCAACGATGCCGTCATCAAGGCCCTAGTCGAGGCCGGCAACATCATTGCGCGCGGACGGCTCAAGCACCAATACCCGCATTCCTGGCGCTCCAAGAAGCCGGTGATCTTCCGCAACACGCCGCAATGGTTCATCGCGATGGACAAGCCGATCGCGGATGGCGCCGGCGCCACCGATACGCTACGCGCCCGCGCGCATGCGGCCATCGAGGCCACACGCTGGGTGCCGGCTTCTGGCGAAAACCGCATCAATGGCATGGTCGCGAGCAAGCCCGATTGGGTGATCTCGCGCCAGCGCGCCTGGGGCGTGCCGATCACAGTGTTCGTGCGCGAGAAGGGCGACGGCGAGGTCGATATCCTGCACGATGCGCGCGTCAATGCCCGCATCGCGGACGCCTTTGAGAAGGAAGGCGCCGACACCTGGTATGCGCCGGGCGCGCGCGAGCGCTTTCTGGGCGAACTTGCGAACGAGCCCTGGGAGAAGGTCGACGACGTCCTCGACGTCTGGTTCGACTCCGGCTCGACCCATGCCTTCGTGCTGGAAGACCCGAAGAACTTCCCGAGCCTCGCCGGCATCCGGCGCAAGCAGGATGGCGGCAACGATACGGTGATGTATCTCGAAGGCTCCGATCAGCATCGTGGCTGGTTCCAGTCCTCGCTGCTCGAAAGCTGCGGCACGCGTGGCGTCGCGCCCTATGACGTCGTGCTCACCCATGGCTTTGCGCTCGACGAGAACGGGCGCAAGATGTCGAAGTCGCTCGGCAACGTGACGGCGCCGCAGCAGGTGATCGGCCAGTCGGGCGCCGACATCCTGCGCATGTGGGCCTGCGCCTCCGACTATGCCGATGACCTTCGCATCGGGCCCGAGATCCTCAAGACCACGGTCGAGACCTATCGCAAGCTGCGCAACACCATCCGCTGGATGCTCGGCTCGCTCGCGCATTTCCATCCCGAGGACGTCACCCGCACCGAGCGGATGCCAGAGCTTGAGCGGCTGATGCTGCATCGTCTGGGCGAGCTCGACACGCTCGTGCGCCGCGCCTATGCGGAGTTCGACTACAAGCGCATCTTTGCCGCGCTTAATGCCTTCATGACCTCGGATCTGTCGGCGTTCTACTTCGACATCCGCAAGGATGCGCTCTATTGCGATCCGATTTCCTCGGTGACGCGCAGGTCGGCGCTGACCGTGATCGAGCATGTATTTCGTGCCACGGTGACGTGGCTTGCGCCGATGCTGCCGTTCACCGCCGAGGAAGCCTGGCTCGCGCGCTATCCGTCGACCGACGGCTCGGTGCACCTTGAGCAGTTCGACGCGATTCCGTCGTCCTGGCGCAACGACATGCTCGCCGAAAAATGGCGCAAAGTGCGCACCGTGCGCCGCGTCGTCACCGGCGCGCTCGAGATCGAGCGCGCCGCCAAGCGCATCGGATCGTCGCTCGAGGCCGCCCCGATGGTCTACATCACCAATCCGCAGCTGTTCGAAGCGGTAGTCGATATCGACCTTGCCGAGATCTCGATCACGTCGGCTGCCACCCTGGTCGAGACCGAGGGACCGGCGGACGCCTTCAGGCTCGAGGATGTGGCAGGCGTAGCGGTCGAGGTGCGGCGCGCGGACGGCAAGCGTTGTGCACGCTCATGGAAGATCCTGCCCAGCGTCGGCTCGGAGCCTGGCTTCCCGGACGTCACGCCACGCGACGCCAGGGCGCTGCGCGAATGGGATGCGGCGCGCAGCGGCGCCGCAGTATAGGGTCAGCCGATGTGGGGACCGCTGACACGTCTCGGCCTTGTGGTGGCGGTGCTCAGTGCCGCCGTCGACCAGGCCTCGAAGCTCTGGCTGCTCTATGTCTTTGAGCTGCCCGCGCGGGCGCCGGTGCGCCTCGCACCATTTCTCGACCTGGTCATGACCTGGAACAAGGGCATCAGCTATGGCCTGTTCCAGCAGGAGGGGCCGCTCGGCCAATGGGTGCTGCTGGCCATCAAGGTCGCTGCGGTCGCCCTGCTCATGGTGTGGCTGGCGCGGGCGGGCTCCTGGCTGACCGCCATTTCCCTCGGCCTGATCATCGGCGGGGCCGCCGGCAACGCCATCGATCGCCTTGTTCACGATGGGGTCGCTGACTTCATCCTGTTCCACATCACAACCGCAACGATCCATTTTAACTGGTATGTTTTTAACTTGGCCGATGCAGCCATCGTTGCCGGGGTAGCCGGACTATTGTATGAATCAGCCTTGGGGGACCGCGCCGCAAAAGTGCCCCGATCTCCAACATAATTGGGGGCTTGCGGATCATTCGGGCTATAGACGCTCTGGCATAAGAGCTATAGACGCTCTGGCATAAGGGGAGAGGTCAGCCATGTCGGTCTTGACGAACTCTGGTTGGACGCGGCACGCCCGCCGCATCGCCTTCGCTGGTGCGCTCGGGCTCGCAGTGCTCGCGGCACTGATTCCAGCTGGCGCGCAGGCGCAGGACGATGACGACGACGACAAGAAGAGCGGGTGGAACTTCGACAAGAAGATTCTGAACGACTTGATGCGGAGTCTCGGCCTTCGCAACGGCAGCGAGAGCCAGATCGAATACCGCGAGCGCTCCCCGCTGGTGATTCCGCCCAGCAAGAATTTGCCTCCACCCGAGCAGGCCGGCGCTGGACGCGACGCTGCTTGGCCGGTCGATCCCGACGTCAAGCGCAAGAAGGAGGCTGCCGCCAAGCGCAAGGAGCGCAAGGGATATGACCCGGACTATGAAGAGCGCAACCTGACCCCGAGCGAGCTCAATCCGCCCGGCGTTGGCCGCAGTGCGGGCCGTCCCGGCACGCCTGGCAGCATAGGCGACGAAGGCGGCGGCAACCCAATGCAGCCTTCTGCACTTGGCTATTTCGGTGGGCTGTTCAGCAGCTTCGGCGGCGGCTCGAAGGACGAGGTCGCAACTTTCGATCGGGAGCCGCCACGGAACAACCTGACTGCCCCGCCGTCCGGCTACCAGACCCCGTCGGCGGGCCAGCCCTATGGCCTCGGCAAGAAAGACAACAAGAAGCTTACCGTCACGCCCTACGACCCGGCGGTCGGACAATGAACGTAGCCTAAGTCGTCGCCCAAGCGACGTCCAAGCGACGATATTTTAGGCACGCCCGGCGAAATCCTCGCAGCCCGGCTGGCTGACCGGCCGTGAACCCTTTACATTAACATAATGACACTAGCCGTGGATTTGAAATTCCTATAACAGCCGCAGCAAACCGGGTTAGAACTTCAAATCGAGAAGCGGTCATAAACCTG
>Ga0137409_10003088_pt1 | contig 17695 bp, 13 predicted proteins | sample CZODoug1_16funga_FD_122059 | JGI IMG/M metagenome (GOLD analysis project Ga0137409, IMG submission 122059) | Vadose zone soil fungal communities from Angelo Coast Range Reserve, California, USA - CZODoug1_16fungal (Hybrid Assembly) | ecosystem: Environmental > Terrestrial > Soil > Vadose zone... | reverse complement strand
CTCCGGTCTCCCGGAAGCGACGCATCCCTGCGGTGTGCGCCTCGCGATACTGCTGGGGAATGATCAGCTCGGAGAGCAGCTTCCCCGCCGTCTCCTGGCGCGTCCATCCGAAGATCGCGGACGCTTGTGGATTCCATTCGACCACGCGGCCTTCGACGTCGATCACGATCACGCCGTCGATCGCGCCCTGGATGATCTGGTGGGTGCGCTCCTCCGACTCGATCAACCCCGCCTCGGCGGCGCGCGCCCGGGCGTTGTCCTGGGTCGCCTGCTCCCACTCCCGGCGGAGGCGTTCGGCGATGGCGTTGAAGGAGCGCGCGACGCGGCCCAGCTCGTCGTGGGTCTCCAGAACGATCTCCTGGCTCGGCGCCGAGCCCAGCATGCGCTGGGACGCGTGCTCCAGGTTCTGGACCGTGCCCATGACGGCCGCGTAGAACGCGAACCAGAGATAAGCGACGAGACCGAGGACGAGCAGCGTCGCGATCCACGCGATCCTCCGGCGGCCCTCGTACATCGCGACCCGCGCGCCCATGAGCTCGTCGAGCTCCGCGGCGGCGCGGGTCCAGAGATCCGCGCTCATGCTCAGGACGCCCGCTGCGGCCGAGCCCGCCGCCGCCGGGGCGACCAGGGGGGCGCTCTTGACGTCGACCAGGTCGCGCTGGAAGCCGTCCAGCACCGCCCGCGTCGCCTGGACAAAGGTGTCGTAGGGCTTCTCGAGCCGGGGGCGGGCGCTGCCCGCCGGGTTGTTGTTGAAGCAGACCTCCACGTTTTTGCGGCTGCTCTCGATGTTGGAGCGGATGAGGCCCAGGAGCACGATGAACTGGGCGCGCTCCTCCGGCGACATGATCTTGCGGTACGCGTACTGCTCGCTCTCGATCCCGAGTTGCTGCAGCAGCGCCTGGCCCTCGTGCAGCTTCAGGAGGATCGAGTCCATCAGGTAGTACGTGTCGAGGTCGGGGTCGAGGATCAGGTTGGAGACGTCGCCGACGTAGCTGTAGAACGCCCGGACCTCCCCGATGAAATCCTCGTAGAGCTTGTCGCCGTGGCCGGCCGGGTCGAACGTCTCCTTCCTCAGGAAGTTCCAGTTCTCTTTCAGCGTGGACAGCTTGGCCGTGGTGCCGAGCGAAACCCCCAGGGCGCGATCGACGGCGTCCACGCCCTTGAAGTCCTCGTCGACCTCCGCCAGTTTGCGGACGAGCTCGGGGCGGGTGGCCACGTCGCCGCGCTGCCACACCCGGGCCAGGCGCCGGGCCTCGCCCGCGTGCAGGAAGAGCTTCACGAGCGGGCGAAGATACCGGGTGCCCTCGATCTCCTTCACCGTGAAGTCGATGCGGTCCCCGAGTTCGTGGACGAGGAAGTACATGACCACAGTGAGGTTGGCGAGGAAGAAGACGCTGATGAGCAGGAACTTGCGGGGATACGTCAGCCGGTTCATCAGCGCGACGGCGGGCTGAAGGAGCGGGCTGCGGTTCCGCGCGCGGGCGGACTCTGCGGGGTCGGCGGCGCTCATCGGGGCTTTCCGGAGAGCAGGCGTTCGATGGCGGTGAAGAGGACCGGTTCGTCGACGATGGGCTTGGAGACGTATTCGTCGAAGCCGGCTTTGAGGAAGCGCTGGCGGTCGCCCTGCATCGCGTGCGCCGTCAGGGCGATCACGGGCAGGCCGCGGAGTTTCTCGTCGGCGCGGATCCGCGACACGACGGCAAGACCGTCCATGCCGGGGAGCGAGACGTCGAGCAGCACGAGGTCCGGAAGCTTCGCGTGGAAGCCTTCGAGCGCCGCGGGACCCGTCTCGTACTCGACGATCTCGTAGCGGCCGCCGAGGAAGGCGTGAAGGAGCAGGCGGTTGTCGGCGTTGTCCTCGACGACGGCGATCGTGTTCATGGGCGGGTGATGAACACTTGCATCATGCCGGGTCGCCTGTCAAGGGGGATCCGGCGCCGCGCTCCTTGCGCGAGGTTCCCGACTTGCGCAGCTCGCGGACGCAGTAGCGGTTCCGGCCGCCGCTCTTCGCCTCGTAGAGAGCCTCGTCCGCCGCCGCCAGCAGCAGGGCCGTCGTCGTCGCATCCCCCGGCTCCACCGTCGCCACCCCGAGGCTGATGCTGACGTGCCGGCCCGCCGACGACGCCGCGTGCTCCAGCCCCAGCGCCGCCACGGCGCGCCTCATCGCCTCCGCCACCGTCTTCGCCCCCGCCGCATCCGTCCGCGGCAGCAGCGCGACGAACTCCTCCCCGCCGTAACGGGCGACGCTGTCCCCCGGACGCGACACCGCGTCGCGCAGCGACCAGGCCACGCGCTTCAGGCAGTCGTCCCCCGCCAGGTGGCCGTAGTGGTCGTTGTAGCGCTTGAAGTGATCGATGTCGATCATGATGACGGACAGCGATCCCGCGTCGCGGGCGGTGCGCTTCCATTCGCTGGCGTAGAGCTCGTCGAAGCGTCCCCGGTTGGTGATGCCGGTCAGCCCGTCGAGAGCCGACAGCCGCTGCAGCTCGCTCTTCGCGGCAGCGAGGCGGTACGTCACCTCCAGCAGCTCCGACTCGCGCCGCTTGCGCTCGTCGAGCTCGCGCTTGAGGCGCAGCATCGAGCGCACGCGGGCGGACAGCTCGACCGAGTTGATCGGTTTCAGCAGGTAATCCACCGCCCCGGCCTGGAACGCGGCGGCCAGGCTGCCGTTCTCGCTGCTCGCGGTCACGACGATAACCGGGATGTCCTTCAGGCGGGGATCGTCGGAGATCCGGCGGCAGGCTTCGATCCCGTTCATGCCCGGCAGCTCGAGGTCCATCAGGATCAACTCGACGATGCCGGCGGGCGGCGATCCGTCCGCGCCCAGGTGCTTCAGCGCTTCGGCCGCAGTCTCGGCCATGAGGAAGTCGTAATGGCCCTCTTCCTGGAGGAGACGCTGGATGAGCAGACGGCTGTCGAGGGAATCGTCGACCAGAAGAATGGCCATGGGCGGGCTTATTCTACCTTATGGATCCGACGGCAGCCGATCCGGTGACATTCGCGGCTGCGAATCTCCGCCCCGATCGCCGTCAGCGTGAACGGCCTCTGCGCGGGGAACACGGCCGGCCAGGAAAAGCGATCCGCCGCGGCCCAGACCAGCTCATGGGCGCGCCGGACCCGGAAGACGTTGCAGAACAGGAAGAAGGGACCCACGGCGAAGGGGATCACCCCCACGGTCGTGCCGAGGCGGCCCCGAAGGAGAACGGTGGCCGCCGCCGCGACGGCGATGAGGACGACGTCGACCGCGGACAGCCGGAAGCCCGCCGTCCTGGACATGGAACACCACACGACGGGCATTTCCCGCAGGGTCGAGGACGAGGTTCAATTCCCCGAAGCGCGTGCTCGTCGGGGATATCGACCACGCGGTCCTCGAGGAGGACGCCGCTCAACGCCTTCAGGCGGTCAAGGCGGACCTGTCGCCCCGCGGTCGCGCAGCCATAGGACTCCCACGGGATGAGGGCATTCGGCAGCAGCGCGAGGCTCTCCGCCGGACCCCGCCGCGCGGCCCGGCGCCGCAGCAGCATCTTCGCAGCCCGGTACACGGCCATCGCCGCTCCATAAGCAGACTGGACCTTCCAGCCCGCATCGCCGGTCCGCGCCAGGCTCCAGGCGACCCATCCGAACGTCGGGATCGTGGCGGCCACGACGACCGCGTCGATGAAGAACACCCGTTCCGTGCAGGTGCGGCGGGCCGAGAACGGCGCGAGCAGGCGGATGCCGTAGGTGTTGGTGACGTCGAGGAAGCGGTGGAAGAACATGCCCAGCGCGAGCGCCTCGGCAGCCCACGGGGCGTCGATCCCCCCGGCCTTCAAGCCCAGCGCGCAGAGCGCCGCCAGACACAAGATGACCGGGATCGCATGCGTATACGTCTGATGGATGCGCAGGAACGTCTTCTTCCCCAGGACGCGGCTGAACGCATCAAGGTCCGGAAGCACCGAGCCGAGCATGAACAGCGCGGAAGGGATCGGAGGATCCCCCCCCGTAACGGGCTGGACGCGTCAACCCCCATCCTGCCGTGGGTGACGATCTCCACACGGGAGTATCGCCGGGGAACGGCGGATCTGTGGCCCGAGGCCTCTACTGTCCCGACAGCTCGTGGATCGTGTTATAGATCTCGTAGTTCGCGGGCGAGCCGTCGGCGGCCTGCAACCGCATCGTGATCTTCATCTGCATCACGGGCTTCACGCCCTCGATCTCCAGGAACACGCTCTTGCCGTCGTCGCCCACCTTGGCGGACTTCACCGTCAGGGGATCGTGCGTCTTCTTCTTCGCATCCTTCGGCTGGCCCGGCTCTTCCGGCAGCGTCGAGTATTCGCCCGACCCGTAATTGGACGTCCACTTGTAGTTCCACACCTCGACCGCATAGTTCTCCGTGCTGGCCGCAAGCTCGGCGCTCAGCGGCGAGGTGAACGTGATCTTCATGCCCTTCGGCGACGCATTCAGTCCCGTGGGCATGCAGACCGTCGCGCCCGTGTAGCGGATGCGGTCCAGCCCGCCCTCCCGGCCGGCGTTGGACTGCCAGCCGCGCAGACCGGCGACGTAGAGCTGTCCGTCCTTCGTGTTGAAGCGCGCCCTCATGGCGCTCGACGTGAACCGCACCGGGAAGCGGACGACGCCGCCCTGCATCTGCCCGTTGACCTCCTCCTTCAGCACCTTGAAGAGGCTCGACGTGCCGTACGACAGGTGCAGCAGCTCGCCCTTGAACGGGCCCCAGGAATCGCTCGAGACCCAGACCTGGCCGCCGCTCGAGTTGTCGACGTTCTTCGGCATCCAGCAGATCGGCCGCGGCTGCTCGCCGGGATCCGGCTTCCCCTTCGCCGATTGCAGCGGGCGATGGGCGCCGTCGACCACCCCGTTGAAGCTGCCGGGCTTCACCCAGTGCACCGGGCAGACCGGCACCCAGGTCCCCTCGTTGTCGCCGCTGGTGACCTCGCCGTTGGGGCCGACGCCGATGCCGTTGTTCGCGCGGAAGCCGGTCGCGTAGACATCGAGCTTCGCGCCGTCGGGGGACACCTTGAGGATGCAGCCATGGTGGTTCGTGATCTTGTGGAAGCCGCCGCCGCCCGAACGCACGGGGCAGTTGAACCCGAAGTAGAAGTTTCCCTTCGGATCCGTCTGCAGGTCGAAGCAGAACGTGTGGAAGGCGGTCGTCAGCTCCCAGTCGTTGTTGAAGTTCTCGTAGAAGTCCGCTTCGCCGTCGTTGTTGAGGTCGTGCAGCCGCGTGATCTGGTCGTGCCCCACCGTATAGATCTCGTCGTTCACGATCCGCAGTCCGAGCGGCTGGTAGAGGCCCGTCGCGAAGCGCTTCCAGGTCAGCTTCTCCAGCGAGGCGTCGATGCCGGACACGATCCAGACGTCGCCGTCCCAGGTGCAGACGGCGGCGCGGGTCATGTCGGAGAAGAAGTCGAGCCCGCCGACGCGGACCTTCGCCTTCCACGGATTCTGCTCGGGCAGCGTCAGCGTGTCGGCGACGTAAGCGGCCTTGTCCTTGCTGAGCTTGCCCTGCGTCGTGATCGTCTCCGCCCAGCGCGGCGCGCCGCCCTTCGTCAACGCCGCGAGGTCGGCGGGTTTCGGCGACGCCTTCGCGAGCGCCGCGAACGCGTCCTTTTTCGCTTCCCCGCCGCCCGCGATCAGGATCTTGAACGGCTCGCGCGACCCCGCGGAAAGCTGAAGGCGGACCTGGCCGTCCTGGGTCGCGATCTTCGCGCCCGGGGGCAGGTGAACGCCCTCGATGAGCAGATCCGGCGACGAGGTCGCGATCATCAGCTCCATCGGCGCATCCGACGCCGTCACCTGGAAGCTCCGCGCGAACACCTTGAGGTCGTCCCCGCTCTCGAGGTCCATCGTCTCGAGAACCGGGGTCTTGCCCACGACATACGAGAAGATCGCCTTGTTGCCGTTCAGGTAGAGGCCCGTATAGCGACCCCATTCCCGGGGCAGCGGGCCGGGTGGCGGAAGCGGCGCGATCGTGTTCGGACGCGGATCCGCGAAATTGCCGTCCTTCGCCCAGCCGGGTCCGTGCGGCGTCTGGAATACCGGCGCGGAGCCGAGGGTCGGACTCGGTCCATGGGCGCCGTCGAAGATCACCCCCGTGAACTTGATGGGCGCGCCCAGCCAGGCCGCGGAGATGCGGAGGTTGTCGCTGTCGAACACCGCGCCCGCGCTCCAGTCGTCCGCGAGCTTGATGAGGAAGCCGCGCGCGGTGACGTCGCCCTCGAAGTTCCCGTTGTTGTTGTCGAACTTCGCGCCCGGCTTGCTGAGGACGGCGCAGGAGAGATAGGGGCCGTAGTCCATCAGGACGACGGGCTTTTTCCTGTCCTGTTCGGGAGCGAGGAAGAGGCCGGGAATCAGGCCGAGCAGCAGCACGCGCATGCGAAGAAGTCCCCCACCAAGGTCTGCCCTATATAGCGGCGCGGGCCCGCGGCATGACGTCTACCAGTCCATCACCGAGTGGTCGTCCTCGTCGTAGGCGTCGCGGTTCTTCCACTCGTGGTCGAGCTTGTCGGCCATCTTCGAGTCGTCCAGCTCGATCCCGAGGCCCGGCGCCGTCGGGAGGTTCAGGTAGCCCTTCTCGATCGTGAACGGGGACTGGATATAGCCCTCCCCGAGGCTGACCTGCTCCTGGCAGAGGAAGTTGGGGATGGACGCGGCCAGCTGCACGCCGGAGGCGAGCGAGATCGGACCGAGCGGGTTGTGCGGGGCGATCGACGCGTAGAAGGCTTCCGCCATGCCGGCGATCAGGCGCCCTTCCGTGAGTCCGCCCGCATGGCAGAGGTCGGGCTGCAGGACGATCGCGGCCTTCTTCTCGAGGATCTCGCGGAAACCCCACTTCGTGAAGATGCGCTCGCCGGTCGCGATCGGCAGGTGCGTGCCGCGGGCGATCTCGGCCATGAGGTCCGTCTCCTGGCAGTTGATCGGCTCCTCCACGAACATGGGGAGATAGGGCTCCAGCGCCTTGATGAGCACCTTCGCGAGCGCGGGGCTGATGGCCCCGTGGAAGTCGATGGCGATGTCGCAGTCCGGCCCCGCCTCCTGCCTCAGGGCGGCGAAGGCTTCGGCGACCTTCGCGACGAAGGACGGCGACTCGATGAAGCGCGCGGGCCTCGGCTTCGTCGGGTTGCATTTGAAGGCGGTGAAGCCGGCGGCCTTTTTCTCTTTCAGGATTTCCGGCTTGCCGGCGTGGGCATAGACGCGGACCTTGTCGCGGGTCGGCCCGCCGAACAGCTCATACACGGGGACGCCGAGGGCCTTCCCTTTGATGTCCCAGAGCGCCTGGTCAATGCCGCTGAGGGCGGACGTCAGGATCGGGCCGCCCCGGTAGAAGGCGTGGCGGTAGATGGCCTGCCAGTGATGGACGACGCGGCGCGGATCCTTGCCGAGGAGGTAGGGGGCGACCTCTTCGATCGCGGTGCGGCAGGTCAAATGGCGGCCTTCCGTGATGGGCTCACCGAGGCCGACGATGCCGGCATCCGTATGGATTTTGAGGAAGAGCCAGCGCGGCTTGACGAGCAGGGTTTCCACCTTGGTGATCTTGAGCTCGCCGCCGACGCGGTCCATCTTGCGGAACTCGGCCGGCATGAGGGCGGGCTGGGCGTACGGGACGTCTTCCTTCTTCTTCGCTTCGCTGACGGCACAGCCGCCGAGCGCGCCCGCGCCGAGAGTCCCGAAGAACGTCTTGAGGAAGTTGCGCCGTTCCTGTGCGTCCATTCCGCCTCCATGGGGTGAGGACAAAGCTGCGCCGCAGCCTGGTGGTCAGTTGCCTAGGAAACGGTTGCCGGAGGGGATTAGTGTCGACGTTTCTGCGCCGCAAATTCGCCGACCGCAAACGTCCGCAGGGACAGGTTGCCGTAGTGGAAGCCTTCGTAGAGATCCCGGATCTTGAAGTCGGGGCCGACCGCTCCCAGCACGACGAACAGCGGGTCGAAGTGTTCGGTGGTGGGAACCGACGCGGCCGCTTCCGGAGCCTGGGACCGATAGTTCACGATCGCGTCGACGTCCTTCTCCTCGAGCCTGGCGCGGATCCAGTCGTCGAAGGACCGGGCCCAGGACTCGATCGGAGCGTTTTTGTCCGAGAAGACGACGCGGCGGAGGTTATGGACGATGCCGCCGCTGCCGACCAGCAGGACGCCCTCATCCCGCAGGGGCGCCAGCGCCTTCCCGATCGCGAGGAGTTCCGCCGGTGTCCGCGGCACCGGCAGCGTCACTTCGACGACGGGGACGTCGGCATCCGGATACGCCTGCAGGAGCGGCACCCACGCGCCGTGATCCAGTCCGCGCTGGGGATCCTCGACCGCCGGGATCCCCGCCGCGACCAGGCGCCGGACGATGTCCTTCGCGGTCCCCGGATTCCCCGGGGCCGGGTACTTCAGGTCATAAAGCTCCGGCGGGAAGCCGCCGAAGTCGTAGATCAGTGACGGCCGCGCCGACGTGCCGACGCGGACGGGCGCCGCGGACTCCCAGTGGGCGGATACCACGACGAGCGTCGTGGGCCTCGGCAGCGACTCCCCCGTTCTGCGGAGCGCCTGCGTATAGTCGTCCTTCTCGACGGCCACCATCGGCGAACCGTGGGAGATCAGCACCGCGGGCAGGCGGGACGGGTTGCTCATTGACCCCTATAACGCGCGACGGAACACCCTCAGTCTGGAACCGCGTGGAGCGTGTAGTCGAGCTCGAGGACGACCGGCGCCCCGTCCGCCGCCTTGACCCGGAAGCGCAGGATGAAGTTCGTCATCGGCCGCAGCTCCGGGATCTCCAGCGACACCGTCTTCCCGTCCGCCAGCAGCTTCGTCGACTTGATCTCGACCGGGTCGCGCCCCTGCTTCTTCGGATCCCTGAGCGAGTACTCCGCCGAGCCGTAATTCCCCGTGCGCACCACGTTGAAGCCCAGCGCGCCGATGTTCTCCGAGTCCGCGATCGACGCCGCGTCCAGCGCGCCGCTGAACGTCACGTCCATGCCGCCCTTCCGCGTCGCCACCGCGAGCGGCAGCGTCACGGGCTTCCCCGTGTAGCGCACGCGCTGCAGCGCGCAGTCCTTCGCCGCGCCGCTGGACCAACCCCGCAGGCCCGCGACATAGTGCTGCCCGTCCAGCGGGCTGAAGCGGCCGCGCATGACGCCGCTCGGGAACTTGAACGGGAACTTCACGACGCCGCCCTGCTCCACGTCGCCCACCCGCTCGCGGACGACCAGCGACACCGAGCAGTCGTACGAATTCAGGATCAGGCTCCCTTTCAGCGGACCCCAGCGATCGTCCGGGACCCAGACCAGGCCGCCCGACGACTTGTCGACGGTCATCGGGATCCACACGATCGGCTTCTCGCGTTCCTGCGCCTTCTGGTTCTGCTGCATGAAGCCGTAGAAGCCGCCGGGCTTGATCAGGTTGATCGGGCACTCCGGGACCCAGTTGCCCTGGTTGTCCGTGCAGAGGATCTCGCCCTTGGGGCTGATCCCCAGGCCGTTCGGCGCGCGGAGCCCGGTCGCGATCACCTCGAGCGTCGAGCCGTCCCTGGAGATTTTGCAGACGCTGCCGCTGTGATCCGTCGGCCGCAGCGATCCCGCCCAGATCGGCGAACCCTTCGTGCAGTAGAAATTGCCTTCCCGGTCGGTCTGAAGGTCGAAACAAAACTCGTGGAAGTTCGTCGTCAGCTTGATCCCGTTGTTGACGCACTCGTAATAATCCGCTTCTCCGTCGCCGTTCAGGTCGTGCAGCCGCGTGATCTGGTCGCGCGCGACCGTGAGCACCTTCCCGTCGACGATCTTCACCCCCATCGGCTGGCCGATCCCGGTGGCGAAGCGCTTCCACGTCAGCTTCTCCAGCGACGCGTCGATGCCCGAAACGATCCAGACGTCGCCGCTCCAGGTGCAGAGCGCCGCCCGCCCGTCCGGGAAGAAGTCGAGCCCGGTGAAGCGAAGCCACGACTTATAGGGATTCTTCTCCGGCGCCGTGAGCGTATCGACGACGTACGGTCCGTCCTCCTTCGACAGGGTCCCCGCGGTCACGACCGATTCCGTCCATCGCGCGGGACCGCCCTTCGTCAGCGGGGCCAGGTCCTCGCCTTCCGCGACCGTCATCGGGGAAGAGTAGGTGACCTTGATCCTCGCGGGCTTCTGCCTCCCGGGGACCTTCAGATACAGACCGCCCTTGATCTCGACGATGTCCCCCGTGGCCGCCCCTCCGCCGTCGGCCAGGCGGATGCTCATCGGCTCGGGCGACGACGCCAAATTGAAGGTCCGGGTCACGGAGCCGTTTTCGAACCCGGGCGACTCGAGGACCTCGCAGGTCCCGACGGTATAAGACAGGACGACGCGTTCTCCGTGCAGATAAAGTCCCCCATACCGGGCCCAGTCCGCGGGCAGCGGACCGTCCGTCGGGGCCGGCCGCGGGTCCTCGACCGCGTCGCCCCTGGCGAAGCCCGGTCGGACGGCGTTGATGAACCGGAGTTCCCCCTTGAACCAGGGGTAGTCGTTCGAATCGTCCGCATAGACGCGGCCCGCAAGCTGGAGCCAGTCGCCCGTCCAGGCGGCGCTGACTCGCATCAGTTCCGTGTCGAACAGCACGTAGGCGGGTTTCTCCTTGTCGACCCGAATGACGAGCCCCTTCGGCGTGATATTGTCCTTCGCCACGCCGACGGTCGCCGCGATGCACGGACCGTAATCCATTTCCGCGGCCTGTTTGTAGACTCGAGTCTTCTTGGGGTCGGGCTGCGCGCAGATCGTGAGGATGGCGCACAGCGCGGCGACGGGGGCGATCATCAAGCCTCCATGAACGAGGGACGGCTACTATAGCACTGCGACATCGATTCGTGATATGCTCGGGGCCATGATGCCGGCCGCCGCGCTCCTGGCCTTTCTCGCCCTTCAGATCGACCCCTCCAAAGCCAGCGAGACCGCGGCGCGGGCCATGCTGGACGCGGTGCCCGCCAAGCCGCCCGAGCCCACCGACGCGGACAAGAAGTGCGAGCCCGTGAAGACGGGACGCGAGCTCCTCGACCACCGCGAAGACGGCGACAGTCTGGACCAGGCCGTCCGGATGCTGGAGTTCCACGCGGCGAAGCCGGACGCGTGCCTGGAGATCCAGGTGCTGGCCACCGAAGCCTACGTGCGCGGGCTGGATCGCCTGCAGGAGAACAAGGCGCAGGAGAAGGCCACGATCCGACGCTACCTGGCCCTCGGGAAACCGCACGGCGAAGCCTCTCTGAAGCTGGCTCCCAACGACGGCGCCGCGCAATACTGGCGCGCTTGCCTGCTGCTTCACGAGGCGGACTGGACCCAGTCGCTGTCGAAGGCGAACGAGGCCCTCGCCCTGCTGGAAAAAGCCGAGGTTTCCGGTCCGACCGTCGACGACGGCGGCCCTTCGCGGATGCGCGGCCACGTCCTCGCCGAGATGCCCCTCCTCTTCGGCGGATCCCTGTCGACGGGCGTGCAGCACTTGAAGCGGTCGCTCGAGATCTCCCCGAACAACCTCACGGCCCATCTCTGGCTGGGCGAGGCGTATGCCGACCAGAAGAAGTGGGGCCCGGCGCGGCAGGAACTGGAAGGGGTGGTCGCCGCGAAGCCGCGGCCGGGCCACGAAAAGGAAGACGGGGCCGACCAGAAGGCCGCCGCGGAACGGATCAAGAAGCTGAAGCATTGAGTCCTCCCGTAACGCGGGGGCGCGCGCGTTCATCTGCTTGCTGATTCACAACGACATGAAGCAATCCCTGGCGCTGCTCCTCCTTCTGATGGCCGCCTGCGCCGCCGATCCCGAACCCGCGCCCGAAGCGACCGCCGAGGCCAGCTCCGAGGAGCAGAAAGCCGATCCGCTGAAGAAAGGCCGCGAGCTGATCGACCAGCGCGAGTCGGGCGACTCCATCGACCGCGCCCTGCGCCTGCTGGACTGGCACGCGAAGCAGAAGCCGGAATCGGCGGAGATCCGGACGCTCACCACCGAAGCCTACTCCCGCGCGCTCGACCTGCTGGAGGACCGCAAGTCGCAGGAGAAAGCCCGCATCAAGAGCCTGCTCGGCCGCGGCAAGCCGCACGCCGAGGCCGCGATCAAGCTCGCGCCGTCCAAGGGGGAGACCCAGTACTGGCGCGCCTGCTTCCTGCTCCACCAGGCCGACTACGATCAGTCCCTCGGCGAGGCGAAGGAGGCGCTCGCGCTGCTCGAGAAGGCCGAGGCGTCCGCGCCGAAGACCGACGACGGCGGCCCGTCGCGCATGAAGGGCCGCGTCCTTCACGAGATGCCGGGGCTCTTCGGGGGCTCGCTGGCCAAGGCCGTCGCCAGCTACAAGAAATCGCTCGACGTCGCGCCCAACTTCGTCACCACCCACCTCTGGCTCGGCGAGGCGTACGCCGACGGCAAGCGGTCCGACCTCGCCCGCCACGAGCTGGAAGGCGTCGTCGCGTCGACGTCGAGGCCCGGCCACGACAAGGAAGACACGGCCGATCGCAAGAAAGCCGAGGAACGCCTCAAGTCGATCAAGAAGTAAGCGCTGGCGGTGCCGCTCGCCGCCGTGGTATGTTCGCCCCGTGACGTGGACCGTCGTTTTGCTGCTGGGGTTCGCGGCGCAGGACCTGACGGCCGGGGAGAAGGCCTGCGACCCGGTGCAAGTCGGGCGCGACCTCATCGACCGGCGCGAAGAGGCCGACAACCTCGACCGCGCCCTTCGCATCCTCGAATACCACGCCGCTCAGAAGCCCGGGAACGCGGAGCTCCGGACGCTGGCCGCCGAAGCCTATTCGCGCGCCATCGAGCGGCTCCGCGAGGATCAGGCCGCGGACAAGGCCGCCTTCAAGTTGCTGCTGCCCCTCGCCCGACCTCACGGCGAAGCTGCGGTCAGGCTGGCGCCCAAGGACGGCGCATCCCTCTACTGGCAGGCCTGCCTGCTCCTCCACGACGCGCGCTGGAACACGTCGTTGAGCAAGGCCTGGGAGGCGTCGGATCTCCTCGAGAAATCGGAGGCGGTATCCCCGAAGCTCGACGACGGCGGACCCGCGCGCATGCGCGGTCGCGTCCTCGCCCAGATTCCGGCGATCTTCGGCGGCTCGATGTCCGGGGCGCTCGCGCACTACAAGCGCTCGCTGGAGATCTCGCCCGACTGCATCGTCACCCACCTGTGGATGGGCGAAGTCTATGCCGACCAGAAGAAGGGGGACCTGGCCCGAAAGGAGCTGACCGGGGTCACGGAGGCCAAGCCGCGCGCGGGGCATGAGAAGGAGGACGCGGACTACAAACGGCAGGCCGAGGAACGGCTCAAGTCGCTGAAGAAGTGAGCTGGCCCGACAGCTTCGTGAAGAAATCCTGGATCATCGACTTCGCGCCGCTCTCGAGCAGCTTCGACCCCAGAGCGGCCGCGAAGCCGCCGACGGTCACCTCGCTCTCCCCCGAGACTTCAGTTTCCGCCCCGATACCGACCAGCTTGATCGGGACCACCGCCTTGATGGAACCCGGCAGACCCTTGCCCGCGATCTCGAGCGTCAGCGACTCCGTGCTGAGGCTCGAGAGGATCCGCACGGTCCCCTTCATCCCGGCCCCGCCGACGCGCAGCTTCACGTCGTAGAGGTACTCGTCGCGCGGCACCAGGCTCTCGCAGCCTTCGATGCACCCCTTGAGGATCTCAGGATCGGTCAGCGCCTTATAGACCTTCTCCGGCGATCCGGATACCCGGTGGGAGAAGAGGATCTTCATCTAGGCCTGCTTCAGGGTCTGCTTCTGCTTTCCGAGCCCGTCGATCGTCAGCTCCATCACGTCGCCGTCCTGGAGGTAGATCGGGTTCGGCTTGTGGCCCAGCCCGACCCCGGGCGGCGTCCCGGTCGTCAGCACGTCGCCCGGCTCCAGAACCATGAACTGGCTCAGGTACCAGACCAGGTGCTTCACGTTGAAGATCATCGTCTTCGTGTTGCCGGTCTGGCGCCGCACGCCGTTCACGTCGAGCGCCATGCCGAGACCCTGCGGATCCGGGATCTCGTCCGTGGTCACGAGCCAGGGGCCGAGCGGGTTGAAGGTCTCGCAACCCTTGCCTTTGTCCCAGCTGCCCCCGCGCTCGATCTGGAACTCGCGCTCGGAGACGTCGTTCGAGATGCAGTACCCGGCGACATACGACAGCGCCGATTCCTTGTCCGCGATATAGCGGGCCGTCTTCCCGATGACGACGCCCAGCTCGACCTCCCAATCGGTCTTCTTACTCATGCGCGGAATGAGGACCGTGTCGTAAGGGCCGATCACGGTGTTCGACGCCTTGGTGAACATCACGGGCTCCGGCGGGACCGCCATACCGGATTCCTTGGCGTGGTCGGCATAGTTGAGACCGATGCCGATGACCTTCCACGGCCGCGCGATCGGGGCGCCGAGGCGTTTGCCCGCGAGGTCGACCGTCGGAAGGTTCCCCTTCAGCAGCCCCTGGAGTTTCTCGAGGCCGCCGCTCTCAAAGAAGGCGCCGTTGTAGTCGGGAGCATGCGCGGACACGTCGACCACCCTGCCGTCCGCCAGCAGGGCCGCGGGCTTTTCCTTCCCCGGCTCGCCGATGCGCAGAAGTTTCATGAGGTCCCTCCGAAGAGGCGGGGATTATAGCAAGCGACCTGAAGAGGGGTAAGGAAAGGAGAGCGGGAGAGGCGGAGAGACGGGGAGTCCCCTCCTCTCGAACTCTCGTGCTCTCCCGTTCTTACACTCTTCCCGGTTGAGATTTTGGCGACGCCGCTTTATACTCCCACGCTCATGGGTTTCGACATCGTCGGCCTTTTCAAGCAGCGCAACGGGGAGAACTACAAGCTCCACGCGAAGTACATCAATCCGGCCTGGGCCAAAGTCACCCAGCTGATCGGCTACGACAAGGTCTGGGCGAAGGCCGAGGGCCAGTATCTCTGGGACGCCGACGGCCAACGCACCCTCGACTGCGTCTCCGGCTTCTGCGTCTCCAACATCGGCCACAACCACCCGGTCGTGCGCCAGGCGCTCAAGGACACCTTGAGCGAGACCTTCCCCAACCTGATCCAGCTCGATTGCTCCCTGCTCCCCGGTCTTCTGGCCGAGGCGCTGGTGAAGCGCATCCCCTGGCTGGACATGGTGTACTTCGGGAACTCCGGGTCCGAGTCGATCGAGGCGGCGATCAAGTTCGCGCGCGCCTCCACCGGAAGGCAGCGCATCCTCTACGCCGACCATTCGTACCACGGCGTCAGCTACGGCGCCCTCTCGGTCACGGGCCACGCCATGTGGCGCGAGGGCTTCGAGCCGCTCGTTCCCGATACGGCCCCCGTGCCCTACGGGGACGCCGCCGCGCTCGAGAAGGCGATGGCCAGGGGCGACATCGCCGGCGTCGTGATGGAGCCCATCCAGGTCGGCGCGGGCATCATCATCCCGCCCGACGGCTACCTGGCCCGCGTCCAGGAGCTCTGCCGCAAGCACAAGTGCCTCTTCATCATGGACGAGATCCACACGGGCTTCGGCCGCACGGGGACCTTCCTCGCCTCGGAGCAATGGAAGCTTGAGCCCGACATCGTCTGCCTCTCGAAGGGCCTGAGCGGCGAGATGGTTCCCGTCTCGGCCACCGTCACGCGCAAGGACGTCATCAAGGGCGTCTATTCGCGGCTGGACCGCAGCTGCGTGCACGCGTCGACGTTCATGGGCAACAACCTGGCGATGGTTTCGGGCCTGGCGACGCTGCACGTGCTGGAGACCGAGAACCTGCTCGCACGCTGCAAGGAGATGGGCGACTATCTGGTCACGTCGCTGAAGGGACTGCAGGGCAAGTACGAGCTGATCAAGGACGTGCGCGGCCGCGGCCTGCTCTGCGGCGTCGAGTTCGGCGAGCCCAAGTCCTTCTTCCTCCGTCAGGCCTGGTCGATGATGCACAAGATGCATCCCGGCCTCTTCGCGCAGGCCTTCACGATCCCGCTGATGGAGGAGCACCGGATCCTGACGCAGGTGGCGGGCCACAACGAGGACGTGCTCAAGGTGGCGCCGGCGCTGGTGGTGACGAAGGACGATATCGACTACTTCACGAAGTCGCTCGAGACCTGCCTCAAGGCGGCCCACTCCTTCCCCGGCCCCTTCTGGGAAGTCAGCAAGCGCCTCGCCAAGAACGCCCTGTTCTAAAGCTGCCCAAAGGATCCCGATTACTTTTGGCAGTCACTCGTAGGTGATCGCCTCGAGCACCTTGATGGAGGCCGCCCGGCGCGCGGGCAGGATGCTGGCCACCACCCCGATCACGACCGCCGCCAGCCCCGCCATCCCCACCGCACCCCAGGGGATATGGAGCGGCAGCGAGTAGCCGGCCACCTGCGCGACATGCAGCGCCAGCGGCCAGCGCGCGCCCGCCAGGCCCAGGGCGATCCCGAGGATCGCGCCCACCACCGCGATGAAGGACGATTCGATCAGGATCATCGTCCCGACCTGGCCCGTCGTCATCCCGACCGCGCGCAGCAGGCCGATCTCGCGCGTCCGCTGCATGACCGAGATCAGCAGCGTGTTCACGATCCCGAAGAAGCCGATGACGATCGCCAGCGCGACCTGGACGTTCATCAGCTGCAGCGTGTTGTCCATCACCTTGCTGCTCACCGCCTTCAGGTCGTCGACGCTGTACACGAAGAGCGAATGCTGCTCCTTCAGCCGGTCGACGATCGCCTTCCGCACCGGGTCGCGCTCCACCCCCGGCTTGAACTTCACGTCGAGATAGGTGACCGCCGGATCCTGCCACTGCTCCCGATAGTGAGGCCGGTGCACGTACAGCGATCCCTGCGGCCAGGCGTATTCCTCATACGTCCCCAGGATGACGTAGTTCCGCGGGCCCGCGGGCGACGCCAGCGAGACGGGGTCGCCTTTCTTCAGCTTATGGAGATGCGCGAAGTTCTCCGAGACGATCATGCCCTTGCCCGAGAGCAGATCGGGCAGCGTCCCGGGGAGGACGAAGCCATGACGCCCCCGCGATTCCTGCATCCGCACGTAGCCGTCCATGTCGATCGCGAACAGCATCACGTCCCGATCGCCGTAATCCTGCAGCGTCGCCCGAACGCCGTAGCTGAAGTCGACCCCCTCCACCGACTGCACCAGGGCCGGCACGTCCTCGGGGAGCGTCGCATTCGAGTACAAGGTCGACGCATAGTCGATCGAGTTGACCGTGCAGTCGAACGGGAGCGCATCCTCCATCCACTCCGCGCTGCGCACCTTGATCCCCGTCACGATGGACGACGAGCTGACCATCATCGCGAGCGCGCCCGCCATCGCGATCACCGTGAGCGCCGTCCGCTGCGGATACTTCGCGATGTTGTCCGCGGCCAGGAAGCCGCAGAGCTCGGACACCCGGCGCAGCAGCGGCCGCGCCGCGCGGCCCGCCCAGAGCGTCGACTGCGGCATGATCAACGCGGCGCCCAGGAACGCGAAGAACGAGCAGATCAGGCCCACGTTCTCGAAGCGGACCGTCTCGCTCAGCAGCACGATCGAGATCGCCAGCGAGACGAGCCCCGTCACGAACGAGCGCGCGTAGCCCCGCGCCGCCGACCTCATGAACTCGCCCTGCCGCATCATGGCGATCGGGCTGATCGTCATGGCCTCGCGCGCCGGGAAGAGCGCCGCGATCAGCGCGGTCAGCGTTCCCAGCACCAGCGCGCCGATGATCGTCCGCGGATGCACGTCGAGGCGGGTGACGTCGACGATCATCGTCACCTGGTTCACTTCTTTCGTCCAGATGCGGATCAGCGCCTTCGCGAGTCCCACGCCGATGC
>Ga0137409_10003086_pt1 | contig 17696 bp, 18 predicted proteins | sample CZODoug1_16funga_FD_122059 | JGI IMG/M metagenome (GOLD analysis project Ga0137409, IMG submission 122059) | Vadose zone soil fungal communities from Angelo Coast Range Reserve, California, USA - CZODoug1_16fungal (Hybrid Assembly) | ecosystem: Environmental > Terrestrial > Soil > Vadose zone... | reverse complement strand
CCACATCGTCGGCGGCACGCGCGAAACGATAGAAGGCCAGGATCGGCGCGCGCAGCTCTGCCCGGACCAGGCGGGAGGCGACGGGGAAATTTTCATCGCGATGGCCTTTGCCGGAAGCGAAATCGGCGGCGCCCGTCATGTGTCGCCCGCCTTGGCCTGAGTACGCCCCTTCCACATCCCGCCGCGGCCGCGCCAGACTTCTAGAGCGGACTGCAGGGTGAACAGCGTATAGGCAGCGGCGATCGCCGGCAGGGCAAGGCCCCAAAGGGGTGAGACCTGGTAGAAGCGGAGCATGGGCTGGAAGGCGAGCGACATGAGCAGCCAAGCGCACAACCCCGCCGCCTGCGCAAGGCCGCTGCCGAAAAGCGTGAGCATCGGGGCCATCAAAAAGGTCAGAACCATACCGGCGACAGTTCCCGCAAGCAGCAGCGGCGAGTAGCCGAGCTGCGCGTAGGCCGAGCGCGACACCATCCGGCCGATCTCCCGGAACCCACCATAGGGTCGCAAGCTCCTGGCGCGCCGGGTCAAACCGAGCCAGATCGGTCCCTGGGTCTTGAGGCGGCGAGCGAGGGCGCAATCGTCGATGATCTCGGACCGGATGGAGGCGATCCCGCCGGCCCGCTCCAGCTCGACGATCGCGGGCTGCGGTTCGCCGATCACCCACGGTGCGGAGCGGGATCGATACGCCTCGTCGAACCGGTCCACGAGAAATCGCAGGCCGCAGCTCCTATCGCAAAAAACGAGGTACGCGAAGCACCGTCTTTCTGGATTTATCTGAAAGACGGTGCGCGTATGAAGGTAGACGAGGTTACCGAATCCGGTGCAAGGGCGTTGTACCGGCGCGGTAACCTCTCTATCTTCATTGAGCGCGATCTGATATCACGTATCGAACGCGAGATACCAGGTGCAAAACGCAGTGTCTGGAGCGAGCGCGGCTGGACCACGGGCAAGCCCGTAATTGACGAGTTAATACGTGTAAATGGCGCCCGGTTCGGCGTGGATCCTTACCTGATTTTTTGCGTAATCGAGCAGGAGTCGCACTTTAAAGCAGGAGCGGTCAGCCCCAAAGGCGCGCGAGGTCTGATGCAGTTGATGCCCGGCACAGCCAGTCGATTTGGGGTCCGACGGTCGATGGATCCGGCCGAGAATATCTTCGGCGGCACCCAGTACCTAAAACAGTTGCTCCAGATGTTCAACGGCAGGGTGGATTTGGCACTGGCGAGTTATAATGCCGGCGAAGGGGCGGTGCTGAAGTATGGGCGTAACGTGCCTCCGTATCGAGAGACCCGCGAATACGTAAAACGAATCACTAAGCGATATGGTGAGGATAAACCCGGTTCAGCCGAAAAGATTTCGCCCCTGCCGCAAAAGTAATTGGGAGGCATCATGAGGTCTTTTCTGAATCGTACTTTGATTGCTCTGATTCTTGGCGGGCTAAGCTTCAGTGCAGGCACTGCCCAGACATCATCAAATCACTCACCATTAACAAACGCTGCAATCGTTAAGCTGGTACGTGCAGGATTCAAAGAGAAGACAATCCTCTCCATTATAACGGCCAGCCCACCAGCCTATGAGCTGTCACCCGACCGCATGATCGAACTAAAACGCAACGGAGTCAGCGAAAGGATCATCCTGCAAATGCTGGCCCGGCAGGAAGACCTGGCCCTGAACGACGACACCTGGACCGACGATCCTTTTTTTGATAAGAACCCCGACAAACAAAAAGATAGTCAGAAATCGTCGGCAGGCAATAGCGGAAACGGCGGAAACAACGGTAACAGCACGGATATTTTTGGTTCGAGCGGAGGCGCAAGCGGCAGCACGCGAATGCCGCGTTTGTGCATCTTGCGCAGCGATTCGAGCGCCGCTTCCCATTCGACCTGATAGCCCATGTCGACCGCCTTCGCCTTCGTGATGCCCCACGCTTCGGCCTCGTTGAGCATCGCGTACAGGATGGCAATGCCGGGCGCGACGAAGTGCTTGTCCTTGTTTGCCTCCAGCATGTCGAGCGATTCTTCGTCGGTGAAGCTGGCGTGATAGATCACCTCGATGCCGTGCCGGACGCATTGTTTGATCGACTCGCACGAGCGCGCGTGCGCAGTCACACGCTTGTTGCGCATCTTGGCCTCGCGCACCGCGACCGCCACCTCTTCGTCGGTCATCCACGTGGTCTCGGCACGCGCAGCGGCGACGAAGTTGTCGCCGGAGAGATTGAGCTTGATCGAATCGACGCCGTACTTGAGAAACATCCGCACCGCGCGTCGCATCTCGTCCGGCCCGCTCACCACCACGCCGAAGCTGAACTCGGGCCACGGAATGTGCGGCAGGGTCTCGTCGCCGAGGCCGCCCGCTACCGTGATTTCCTGGCTTGCTGCCAGGTAACGCGGGCCCGGAATCAAACCTTCGTTGATCGCGTTGCGCACCACCACGTCCAGCCGTGGTTTGGCGCAAGCGGCACCAACGCATGAGGTCCACCCCGCTTCGAGGTAGCGCTTGGCGACGGTGGCGGTCCAAAGCACATGCTCTTCGAGCGGCATGAGCTGGATTTCCATCAACGTGGCGGCGTCGTTCCAGGAAAAGTGCGTGTGCGCCTCGACCATGCCCGGCATGAGCGTGGCGCCCGCCGCGTCGATCACGGAAACGCCCGCCGTCGGCAGCGAACGGGCGCTGCGCCCGATGCGGGCGATGCGGTTGCCCTGCACCAGCACCTCGCCGGCGTACGGCTGGGCGCCGGTGCCGTCGATGATCCGCACGTTCGTGAAAAGCACGTTCGCCATGGTGTCGTCTCCGAGTCAAGAGCGACGCGAATAAAAACGCCGCAACAGATACCGGCACTCGTCCGGTTTTTCGATCGTGGTCCAGTGGCCGCAGCCGCGCAGTATCTCGACCTCGCTGCCATTGATGGCACGTCCGATACGCTGCACCTCCTGCGCCGGCGCGACGGCGTCGGCGTCGCCGCCAACGAGCAGCGTCGGGCACGCGATACGCGACGCGTCGATCGCCGCGGCCTCGGCAAGCGCTTCGCAGGTGCGTGCATAACCTTCCGGCGGCTGGCGCATCAGGAATTCGCGTACCAGCGCCACCGTGACCGGCCGGGTCGCGCGTGTCTCCGGCGAAGTGGCCGCGTTGACGAGCGCGTTGGCGATTTCCTGCATGCCGGCATCGCCTTCACTGCGCGCCTTGTCGGCGCGCGCGCGCAGTGCCGGCCTGACCGTGTCCGGCGGGGCGAGCAGCGGCCCGAACAACGCCAGGCTGCGCACGAACCGCAGCTCGGTGACGGCGAGATGGAACGCCACGATGGTGCCGAGCGAATGCGCGACGACGTGGGCGCGTTCGACCCCAACCGAAGCGGCGGCGCGCAGCATCGCCTGCGCGAACTTGTCGATCGTCAGGCGCTGGCCCTCGTAGGCGCGCGCCGAGCGTGCCGAGCCCGGCAGATCCGGCCGGATGGTGCGAAAGTGCGCAAACTCCGGCAGCACCGACGTCCACACGTTCGACGAGCCGCCCAGACCATGAATCATCAATACGGGCTCGCCTTCGCCATCGATTTCGACGGCGACACGTTCTACAAAATGCGTGCTCACTGCGATTTCCTCATGCAACAGAGAGGTTCAGGCGCTCGCGCTGGCCGCGCAAGATGGGCGCCTTGTGGAAAACGCCGTCCTTCATGATCGCAAGCAGCTTGCTGCGATCCTGCAGACAGGTGATATCGGCCACCGGATCGCCATCGACCAACAACAGATCAGCGAGGAAGCCATCGCGCACCTGCCCGAGATCGCTTCCGTGCAGCATGATCTCCCCGCCGTACTTCGTGGCCGCCAGCAGCGCCTCCATCGGCGTGAAGCCGAGGTACTTGACGAAGTATTCGAGATCCTTGGCGTTGGTGCCGTGTTTGATCCACGCGAAGCCATAGTCGCCGCCCGGCAGGATGCGGATGCCGCGCTTGTGCATCTTACGCAGCGATTCACAGGCGATCTCCAATTCGCGGTGATATCCCATGTTCTTCGCCACCTCGGGGGTGATACCCCACTCGGCCGCGTGGTACGAGGTGTTGATGAGCCATGCGATGCCGGGCGCGACGAAGTGCTTGTGCTTGTTCGCCTCCAGCATGTCGAGCGCTTCTTCGTCGGCGAAGCTGGCGTGATAGACGAGTTCGATGCCATGGCGCACGCACTGTTTGATCGACTCGGTCGAGCGCGCATGCGCCGCCAGGCGTCTGCCGCGCATATGCGCCTCGGCCGCGGCCACTGCAATCTCCTCGTCGGTCATCGGCGTGAATTCGGCCGGCAGTCCGGCGATGTATTCGCCCGAGAGGTTGAGCTTGATCGTATCGACGCCGTACTTCAGGAACATCCGCACCCTCTTGCGCATCTCGGCCGGACCGTTGACCACCGCGCCGAAACTGAATTCCGGATACGGCAGGTGCGGCAACGTTTCGTCGCCGAGGCCGCCCGGCACCGTGATCTCCTGGCTTGCAGCGAGATAACGCGGGCCGACAATCTGACCGGATTGGATCGCGTTGCGAATCACCACGTCGAGCCGCGGCTTCGCGGTGGCCGCGCCGACGCACGAGGTCCAACCCGCGTTCAAATAGCGCTCGGCGATGTGTGCGCACCACAGGATGTGTTCCTCGGTGGGCATGCGCTGGATTGCGTTGAGCCCCGGCTGGTCGTTCCACGAGAAATGCGTGTGTGCCTCCACCATCCCCGGCATCAGCGTCGCGCCCGCTCCATCGACCACCGTGACGCCGGCTACGGGAAGGGTGCGTGCTCCGGCGCTTGCACGCGCAACCCGGCGAATGCGGTTGCCTTGCACCAGCACCTCGCCCGCATAGGGCGCCGCGCCGCTGCCGTCGAGGATACGAACGTTGGAAAAGAGGACGTCGGCCATGGTTGCGGCCTCCTCAATGAACCGGGTTTTCGAGCACGCCGATGCCTTCGATCTCGATGCGCACCTGGTCGCCCTTGTGCAACCAGCGCGGCGGCGACAGGCCCATGCCGACGCCGGCCGGCGTTCCGGTGGCGATGACGTCGCCGGGATAGAGCGTGATGCCGCGCGAACAGGTTTCGATCAGCGTCGGTATGTCGAAGATCATCTCCGACGTGCGCGCCTCCTGGCGCAACTCGCCGTTGATCCAGCAGCGCAACAGCGCATCGCGCCCGTCGACTTCCTCGGCGTCAACCAGCCACGGGCCCATCGGGCAGAACGTATCGAACGACTTGCCCAACACCCACTGCGTGTGGCGTACCTGCACGTCGCGCGCGCTGACGTCGTTGACGATGGTGTAGCCCCAGACGTGTTCCATTGCGCGTGCCGCGCGGATGTTGCTGCCGCCACGGCCGATGACGACCGCCAGTTCTGCCTCGTAGTCGGTCTGCTCGGTAATGCCCCGCGGCAGCACGATGGGCGCACGCGGGCCGACAACTGTTTCCGGAAACTTGGTGAAGATTATGGGCCAGCCGTCTTCGCGCTTGACGACGTCGGCAAAGACGCTGGAAGCGAGCTCGCGCGCGTGCGAGCGATAGTTGCGCCCGACGCAGAACAGGTTGCGCCGCGGACGCGGCAGCGGCGCCTCGAGTTGCACCGCAGCTACCGGAAGTCGCGGACCGGCGGCGGGCGGTTGCGGCTTGCCGGCGACGAGGTCTTCGATGAGAGCAAGCGCACCGACCGATGACACGCGCGCGTCCATCGCAAGCGGCGTCAACTCCGAGCCGTCGCGCGAAACCACACCCACGGTGCGCCGTCCGCCCCAGCGGAAAGTCGCCACCTTCATCCCGTTGTCTCCTTGAGTGCCCGATCGGGTACGGGCAGGTGGCTCGAGGCAACCTGTTGTTGTTGCGCCGCGATGGCGAGCGCGCGCCCATCGAGGCGACCGCGTGCTTGCGGCACACGGGCGAAAATGAGACGCGCGTCTCACTACGCGCAGCTACCATAGCAACCGCCTTTTGCAATCGTCAACAGCGTGTCGAGGAAAAACCCGCGCATATTTGCGTCGGTATCGCCGCCGCCCCCGGCAGCCGGAGTGCGCGCGCGCACTTACCGCAAGCTGCTCGACAGCGGGATGCGGCTGATCCAGCAGCGCGGGTTGGTGTCGGTCGCCGAAATCGCTGCCGATGCCGGCGTGTCACGGGCGACCGCCTACCGTTACTTCCCCAGCCGCAGCCGGCTGGTGTCGGCCGTGGTCGAAGAGAGCCTGGGGCCGGTGCGGCGCTTCGATTCGGCACGCACCGACGGAAGGGCGCGCCTGCGCGACCTGTTCGACCAGACGTTTCCGCGTTTCAAGGTGTTCGAGGCTCAGCTGCGCGCTGCGATGCAACTGGCGCTCGAACATTGGGCCATGGAGCGCGCTGCGGTGCTTGCCGAAGAACCGTTCCGCCGCGGCCACCGCACCCAGATCCTGCATCGTGCGGCGCATCCGCTGCGCCAGCAACTGGGTGCCGCGCGTTACGCGCGGTTGTTGTGCGCGTTGTCGCTCGTGTACGGCATCGAGCCGTACGTCGTGCTCAAGGACATGTGGGGCCTGCGCGACCGCGAGGTGGAAGCGGTGTCGCGCTGGGTGCTCGACGCGCTGATCGACGCCGCACTGCGCGAGGTGCGCGGCGCCCGGTCAGGCCAGAACGCGACTACAAGAACAGGTCCGGCAAGAGCTGGGTCGAATTCGGCACGACCGAATAGGCGCCGAAATCCGTCACACCTGCCTTTTTGAGCACCTCTTCATCGATGAAGAAGTTGCCGGTGGTGGTTGCGGCCTCCGCTGCCAGGATGGCATAGGCAGCGTCGGCCATGATGGCCGGACTGCGGCAGTGCTCGGGCCGGACGCCAGGGATCATCTGCAATGCCGCAGTCTGGATCACCGTGCGCGGCCAAAGCGCATTGACCGCTATGCCATAGGTCCGGAACTCCTCTGCATGCCCGAGCACGCACATGCTCATGCCGTACTTGGCCATCGTGTAGGCAACGTGCGGCGCAAACCAGCGCGGGGTCATGTTGAGCGGCGGCGACAGCGTGAGCACGTGCGGATTGCGTTTTGCCTGGGCCGACTTCTTCAGATACGGCAGGGTTGCCTGTGTGCAGAGGTAGGTGCCGCGCACGTTGACGCCGAACATCAGATCGAAGCGCTTTATCGGCGTGGCTTCGGTGGGCGTCAGGTTGATCGCGCTGGCGTTGTTGACCAGGATATCGAGGCTGCCGAAATGATCGGACGCCTTCTTCGCAGCCTCGATCACCTGTAGTTCGTCGCGGATGTCGACTTGCAACGGCAGGCACTGCCCACCGGCCGCTTCGATTTCCTTGGCCGCGGTGTAGATGGTGCCGGGCAGCTTCGGATTTTCTTCCGCGGTCTTGGCCGCGATCACCACATTGGCGCCGTCGCGCGCACAGCGTTTTGCGATCTCGAGCCCGATACCGCGCGAGCCGCCCGAGATGAAGAGTGTCTTCCCTTCGAGATTCACTGTTGTCTCCTCGTGCCTGGTTGCATGTTAGCCGCGTGGCAAACGAGCGCAGATCGCAGCGCCGATGCGGGCTGCCACCTGCGCATAAAGCTGGGGCGCCGGATGGTAGCCGTCGCGCGCCATCCACTCCGCGCGCGTCAATCCGTCCAGATCGACGTGAGAAACGTTGGGCACTGAGTGCGCCCAGCGCGCCTGCGCGAGGTTGTTGCGCCGTGCGTGTTTCCCTGCGTACCAGGCAAGCGGCTGCGGGATCAGCGGGAAGTGCTGCATCTCCGGCATGGAGGCGAACAGCACCTGCTTCACTTCGATGCGCGCGCGCAAGAAGTCGGCAATGGCGTGCCGCCACTTCAGCGCGCGACGTAACGGCACCTCGCTGGTCAGATCGTTGACACCGACCACGACCACCGCAACATCGGCTGGTGCCGGATCTTGCTCGCGCAAGAGATCAAACAATGCTTCGGAGGTCAGCCCGGTTCTTGCCATGAGTTGCCAGCTGATCGCTCCCTCGAGGCGCTGCGCCAGATCGCGTGCCAGCGGCCGCGCGAGAGCTTCGTCCTGCGTATCGGCGCCGACACCCGCCGCACTCGAATCGCCTGCAATGAGCACACGCAGGCGCAAATCGCCCCGGCCTTCGATACCCGCTCGCGCACCGGGTGGCTCCGGCAATTGCAGCGCGATCGCGCGCAGGCGCCGCGCCTGCGCGTACAGAAGCGGAGCGAGAGCGATTCTTGCAGCGTGGACCAGCATTTGGGTCACGGCGCAAGGCGCCGCTGTCCATTCCCTCTCTCCCCTTGCGGGAGAGGGGGAGGGGGAAGGGGAGAGGGGGTTTGGCGAGACGCGATCACTACTTGCGCGGCCAGAGCACCATCTGAGTGCAACGGAACAGCGCGATCGTTTTCCCCAGCTCGATGTGCCGCACCGGCGCATCCCACACGTGAGTGTTGCGACCCAGGTGTGCAGCCACGGCTTCGGTTTCGATGGTGCCGTCGGTCGCGGTACCAAGGAAATTGGCCTTCAGCTCGATCGTCGTGAAGTTGACCGCGCCTTCCGGCAAGTGCGCGGCGCAGGCGAACCCGCAGCACGTATCTGCCAATGCAACGACTGTTGCGGCATGCAGATACCCGTTCGGCGCCAGAACTTCGGGTCGCAGCGCAAGACGCATCAGCAGCGAGTTTTCCCGCAATTCGACAACCTGCAGACCGACCAGATACGGCAGGCCGATCTTTGCACGTTCGCGCAAGCGCTCCACGGTCACGTCAGGGCGCAGTTTCATCGCAACTCCGGCGCGTCAGTTGAAGCGCGAAAAGTCGGGCTTGCGGCGTTCGAAGAACGCGGTGAACGCTTCTTTCGCTTCCGGGCTGGAAAGCATCCTGCCGAACGATTGGCTCTCTTCGAGGTTCGTCTTCTCGATCGCCGTCTTCCACTTGGCACGCAGCAGACGTTTGGTTTCGCGCACCGACGAAGGTGGAAGCTGCGTGAACCGCGCGGCCTGGCGTTTGGCAAAAGCGAGCACTTCACCCGGCGGCAAGATGCGATTGACGAGGCGCATCTCGACCGCCTCTTCCGCCGAAATCGGCTCGGACAGCAGCAACTTCTCCGCGGCACGGTGATAACCGGCGGCGAGCGGCATGAGCAGGCTGGACGCGAATTCGGGGCAAAGGCCGAGGCTTACGAACGGCATCGAGAACATCGCGTTGTCGTTGCAATAGACGAGATCGCAATGCATCAGCATCGTGGTACCGATCCCCACCGCGGCGCCATTCACCGCAGCGACGACGGGTTTTTCCGATCCGCTCAAGGCACGCATGAACTTGAACACCGGCGCGTCCAGGCCCTGCTCGCGCGTGGACTGCGCCATAAAATCTTCGAGATCGTTGCCGGCCGTGAAGATCTCCGGCTGGCCGTGGATCAGGATGGCGCGCACCTGCGGGTCGGCGTTCGCCGCGGTGATGGCGTCGGCAAGCTGCTGGTACATCGCCACCGTGATCGCGTTCTTCTTTTCCGGTCGGGCGATCTCGACCCGCGCGATGCCATTCGCGTTTTCCGTCTTGATGCTCATGTTGTCTCCGAACTGTGGGCGAAACGATCGAGCCACGCGCCCGCCTGTGGCCACAAGCGTTCGCTGTAGCGGCGGCTGAAGAATCCGAAATGACCGATGCGTCGTGCGCCGATGTCACGCGGCGCGATGCGGCGCATCTCGCGTGGGGCAGCGGCGTAGAAGCCGTGCATCGATTCGGTGTTGGTGCGTGACATGAACTCGTCGTCGGTGAACGAAAGGGAGAGGATCGGCGTCGTAACGCGCGCGTATTGCGCGCGCACTTCATTGCCGAGCGCACCGACGCAGTAGTCGCGATCCAGGCACCAGGCGCGCCACTGCTGCATCACGCCGGCCGGCAAGTCGCCCACTTTTTTCAAGCGCCTGCCGGGAAAGTAGCCGGCCACACGCGTGGCGATCGGCGCGACGACGAACCACAGCCACCACGCCAGCAGACGCAAGTGCCATGCATTCTGCAGCCAGTAACCGCTGCCGGTTGCCACCGTCACCATCGCGGTGACGCGCTCGCGGTTTGGCACCTGCCCGAGTATCTGGCCACCCAGGCTGTGCCCGAGCCATAACAGCGGTTTGGCACCGATGCGCTGCGCAACAAAATCCACCGCCGCCGGGACATCGCGCGTCGCCCAGGTGGTCACGTCGGCATCAAAGCCGCGCAGTGATTCGCGGTAACGCATCGGGCGTGAGTCGCCCATGCCGCGATAGTCGAACGTGACGACGAAATAACCCTGGCTCGCCAACCAGCGTGCAAAGGCGCCGTAGTACTGCTGTTCGACACCCATGGCACCGACAACTAGAACGCCGGCGCGGCAGTTTGCGGCATCGCCGTAGATCTCGCCTGCAAGGTCGAATCCGTCGACGGTCGTGATCGTCGCCGGATGATTGGCGATGGGTCCCGCTTCCATCTAGACCCGCTCGAAGATTCCGGCCGCGCCCATGCCGGTGCCGACGCACATGGTGACCATGCCGTACTTCAGGTTCCTGCGCCGCAGGGCGTGCACCACGGTGGCAGAGCGGATTGCACCGGTGGCGCCGAGCGGATGACCAAGCGCGATCGCGCCGCCCATCGGGTTGACCTTGCTGCGGTCGAGCCCGAGGTCGTTGATCACCGCCAGCGCCTGCGCCGCAAACGCTTCGTTCAACTCGATCCAGCCCATGTCATCGGCCTTCAGGCCGGCCAGGCGCAGCGCAACCGGAATCGCTTCCTTCGGGCCGATGCCCATTATCTCCGGCGGTACGCCCCGAATCGAGAACGAGACAAAACGCGCCAGCGGCGTCAGGTTGAACTGCTTGACCGCCTTGTCGCTGGCGAGGATCAGCGCACCCGCGCCATCCGAAGTCTGCGAGCTGTTGCCTGCTGTCACACTGCCCTTGGCTGCGAACACGGGCCTGAGCTTGGCAAGCGCCTCGGCGCTGCTGTCGGCGCGCGGTCCTTCGTCGAGGTCGATCTTGCGCGTCTTGACGTCAAGTTCGTGCGTCGAAAGATTGGCGAATTTTTCGACCACGTCGATCGGCGTGGTCTCGTCGCGGAATTCGCCGGCCTTCTGCGCCGCAATCGCTTTTTGATGCGAAGCGAGCGCGAACTCGTCCTGCATTTCGCGCGAGACCTTCCACTGTTGCGCCACCTTCTCCGCAGTCAACCCCATGCCGTAGGCGATGCCGATGTTCTCGTCGCGCTCGAAGACGTGAGCGTTGAACGATGGTTTGTTGCCGGTCATCGGCACCATGCTCATCGATTCGGTGCCGCCGGCGATCATCACGTCAGCCTCGCCAACGCGAATTCGATCGGCCGCCATCTGCACCGCAGTCAGGCCGGACGCACAGAAGCGATTGATGGTCACACCACCCACCGAGTTCGGCAGGCCTGCAAGCAAGACTGCAATGCGGGCGACGTTCAAACCCTGCTCCGCCTCGGGCATTGCGCACCCGATGATTGCGTCTTCGATGGCTTTCGGATCGAGACTTGGCACCTGCGCGAGGGCGCTGCGCAAGACGGCGATCAGCAGGTCATCGGGGCGGGTGTTGCGGAACACGCCCTTCGGCGCTTTGCCGATGGGTGTGCGCGTGGCGGCGACGATGTATGCGTCTTGAACTTGTCGAGTCATTTTGTGTGCTCCAGTGTTCATCTCATGGCTAGGGGAGCACGAGGGGGCCAGCCCAGCCCCCTCGTTCTTTACCTTCCGGCAAGGCCGGCCAGCCAGTGCGGAATCAATTCCGCACCGGCTTGCCGGATTGCATCATCCCCATCATTCTTTCCTGCGATTGCGGGTGCGTGACCAGCTGCATGAAGTACTTGCGCTCGAGGTCGAGCAGCCACTGCTCGTCGACCAGCGATCCTGCTTCGACATCGCCGCCGCACATCACGTCGGCAATGCAACCGGCGATGAAGAAGTCATGCGCACTGATAAAACCCCCGTCGCGCATGTTGACCAGTTGTCCTTTGATCGTCGCAACACCGGTGCGGCCTGCAACCGGGAACCCTTGCGGCTTCAGCGGCGGCCGATAGCCGGTGGCGTGCATCGCAAATGCCTCGCCGATTGCGGTCCACAGCAGTTCGTAGCGGTTGAAGACCACGGTGTCCGTCGGCAGCAGGTATCCCATCGCCATCGCTTCATGCGCCGAGGTCGAAACCTTGGCGGTCGCCGCATTCATGAACCAGTTGCGGATGAATGGAAAAACATCGGTCGCGCCAGCCGCTTGTGCTGCGATCGCACCCCGCAGAGCGCCTTCTTTCAAACCCCCACCACCGGGGATCAATCCAACCCCGACTTCGACCAGCCCGATGTAGCTCTCCGGACTGACCACGCGCCTGGCACTGTGCAGGGCGAGTTCGCACCCACCACCGAGTGCCATGCCACTGACTGCCGAGACCGTCGGCACTTGCGCGTATTTCAGGCGCATCAACGCGTCCTGCAGCTTCTTTTCTTCCGCACCGATTGCCTTGGCGCCACCGGACATGAACAGCGGCAGCATCGCTTGCAGGTCGGCGCCCACCGAAAACGGATCGTCGGGCGACCAGACAACCAGGCCTCGATAGCGGCTCTCGGCGAGATCGATCGCTTTCAGCAGCCCGGCGCCCACGCCCGGTCCGATCGCATGCACCTTGGTCTTGATCGAGAACACCAGCACCTCGGCGCCCTGCCCTGTTCCCAGCGTCCAGGCGCGGCACGATTCGTCTTCGAACAGTGTCTTGCCGCCACCGTTCGCATCGGTGCGCCCGTCGGCGAGACCTTCACCAAGAAGCGGCGCGCGGAAGATCTGCTTCGCATAAACCGGCACCTCGGAGCGCGGCACGAATTTCTTGCGCGCCGGACTCCACGACCCGCGAGCGGTATGAACCCCGCCCGCTTGCGCGACCGGCCCGTCGCTGACCCACTTCGGCAGCGACGTCTTCACGAGCGCTTCGCCTGAATCGATGTCAGCCTGCACCCATGCGGCGACTTGTTTCCAGCCTGCCGCCTGCCAGTTTTCGAACGGCCCGGTGCTCCAGCCGAAACCCCAGCGCAACGCGAAGTCGACGTCGCGCGCGGTGTCCGCAATCGATTCGAGATGCACCGCGATGTAGTGGAATCCATCGCGAAAGATCGACCACAGGAACTGCGCCTGCGGATGTTTGGTTTCGCGCAGCAGGCGCAAGCGTTCTGCCGGATCCTTCTTCTTCAGGATCCGCACCACCAGTTCGTCGGCCTTGCCACTGCTGTCGACGTACTCGCCGCGTTTCGGGTCGAGCACCTTGATGACCTTGCCTTCCTTGCGATAGAAGCCCGCGCCCGCCTTCTGCCCGAGCGCACCTTTCGCGACCAAAGCCTTCAGTGCGGCCGGGGTCGCGAAGTACTTCGCAAACGGATCGATGTCGGCCGTCAGCGTGTCCTGCATGGTCTTGATCACGTGCGCCATCGTGTCGAGTCCGACCACGTCGGCGGTGCGGAACGTCGCACTCTTGGCACGACCGAGGTTGGCGCCGGTCAGGTCATCGACCACGTCGTAACCGAGGTCGAACTTTTCGGCTTCGTGGATCGTCGCCAGCATGCCGAAGATGCCGACGCGATTGGCGATGAAATTGGGCGTGTCCTTCGCGCGCACCACGCCCTTGCCGAGCGTGCTGGTAAGGAACGTTTCCAGGTTGTCGAGAATCGCTGCGTCGGTGGCGGGGGTGGGAATCAGTTCGACCAGGTGCATGTAGCGCGGCGGGTTGAAGAAGTGCACGCCGCAGAAACGCTTGCGCAGGTTGGTATCGAACGCTTCGGCCAGGCGGGTGATCGAAAGGCCGGACGTGTTCGACGCGAAGATCGCCCCGGGTGCGATGAACCGCGCCACCTTGCGATAAAGATCGTGCTTCCAGTCCATCCGCTCGGCGATCGCCTCGATCACCACGTCGCAACCCTGGAGCAGTTCCAGGTGCTCCTCGTAGTTGGCGGCTTCGACGTACGGCGCGTCGTCACGATTGGCAAGCGGCGCGGGACTGAGCTTCTTCAGGTTTTCGATCGCGCGCAGCACGATGCCATTCTTGTTGCCGGACTTGGTATCCGGCAGGTCGAACAGCACCACCGGCACCCTGGCGTTGACGCAATGGGCGGCGATCTGCGCGCCCATTACGCCGGCGCCGAGAACCGCGACTTTTCGCACGAGGAAATTGCTCACTTGTGTCTCCTTGGAACGGGTCGGCAGCACAACACGAGACGGTGACGGGCTTGCGCCTGCTCAGTCGACCCGCTCCCACATCTGTGTCCTGCCGAGCAATGAGAATCCGATGAAGCCGCGCACTTCGAGCGAACGATTGTCGTCGACCACCCGCAGCCGGCAGCTGTAGACCTTGCCGTTGTCGGGATCGAGGATGTCGCCACCGTCCCAGACTTCGCCGTCGCGCTGCATGTTGCGGATGATGATCAGGCCGACCTTGGGCAGGCCGCGGCGCTCGTCGGTGCACAGATCACACACCTCGTCGGTCGTCGCGTTCTCCATCAGGCCCTTCTCGACGCGGCCGAAGATCCGGCCATCCTTTTCGAACAAACGGACAAGCGCGCGTGGCTTGCCCGTCGCGTCGTCGATCGTACGCCAGAGGCCTACCGGCGAGCCGCCTTCTTCTTGCGCGAAGGCCAGCAGCGGGATGATCAACAGCGGCAACAGCGCCGCAAAAAAACGCATCAGAACAATTCCACCGCCAGGTCCATGACGCCTTTCGCACCCGAGCGCGCAGCGCGCAGGTGGTACGCGGTTTCAGGCAACAGGCGCTGGAAGTAGAAGCGCGCGGTGGCGAGTTTGGCGATGTAAAACGGGTCGACCCGGTCACCGTCGACCGCAATACGCGCCTGCGCGACTTGCGCCATGCGCGCCCAGAAATACGCGTAAACCAGGTGACCAACGATGCGCAGGTAGTCGACCGCCGCCGCGCCCGCTTCGTCCTGATTCTGGAACGCCTTCATGCCGATTTCCATCGTGAGTTTGGTCACCTTGTCGCCCAGGTCGGCCAGCGGCGTGACGAATTCGTTCAGCGCGGGATCGGTGCCGTGCTGTTCCACGAAGGACTGCACCATCTTGCCGAATTTCTTCAGCTTCGCGCCGTTGTCCATCAGCACCTTGCGGCCGAGCAGGTCGAGGCTCTGGATCGTATTGGTGCCCTCGTAGATCATGTTGATGCGCGCGTCGCGCACGAACTGTTCCATGCCCCATTCACGGATGTAACCGTGTCCGCCAAACACCTGCATGCATTCGGACGCGCAGCGAAATCCATTGTCGGTCATGAACGCCTTCACGATCGGCGTCATCAACGCCATCATGTCCGCACCGAACGCGCGCTCCTCTGCGTCAGCGTGGGCAAGCTGCTTGTCGGCTTGCAGCGCGACCCAGTAGGCAAACGCACGGCCACCCTCGGCGTACGCGCGGGCGGTGAGCAGCATCTTGCGCACGTCGGCGTGGAAGATGATCTCGTCGGCGGGTTTGTCCGGATTCTTCACGCCTGACAACGAACGCCCCTGGATCCGTTCCTTCGCGTATGCAACCGCGTTCTGATACGCCACCTCGGTAAGGCCCAGGCCCTGCACGCCAACTCCGAGCCGCGCCCCGTTCATCATCACGAACATTGCGTTAAGGCCCTTGTTCGGCTCGCCGACCAGCCAACCGGTGGCGCCGTCGAGAACGATCTGGCAGGTCGAGTTGCCGTGGATGCCCATCTTGTGCTCGATGCCGCCGCAATAGACTCCGTTGCGCTTGCCAACCCGCGCCTCGCGGCCCTGGCCCTCGGGCACGAACTTCGGAACGACGAAGAGCGAGATGCCCTTGGTTCCTTGCGGCGCATCCGGCAGCCGCGCCAGCACCAGATGGACGATGTTCTCCGTCATCTCGTGTTCGCCGGAGGAGATGAAGATCTTGTTGCCGGTCAGCGCGTAACTGCCGTCGCCACGCGGCTCGGCCCTGGTCCGCAGCATGCCGAGATCGGTACCGCAATGAGACTCGGTGAGGCACATCGTGCCGGTCCAGGTTCCGGACACCAGCTTGGTAACGAACAGTTCCTTTTGTTCGGCCGTGCCGTGCCGCGCCAGGCATTCGTAGGCACCGTTGGTCAGACCGGGATACATCGCCCATGCCTGGTTGCACGAGTACTGCATTTCGTAGAACGCAACCTGCAGTACGTGCGGCAGGCCCTGGCCGCCGTACTCGGTTTCCGCGGCGAGGCCCTGCCAGCCGGCGTCACGGAACTGCGCGTACGCCTCCTTGAAGCCCTTGGGCGTGCGCACGACATGCGTCGCCGGATCAAACGTGCACCCTTCTTCGTCACCGGTGCGATTGATCGGCAGCAGCACCTCGGCGCAAAATTTGCCGGCCTCTTCGACAACCTGGTTGAGCGTATCGGCGTCGATCTCGGCGTGCTGCGGCATCGCCTTGAGTTCATCAACCGCGTTGAGCACTTCGTGCAGAACGAATTGCTGGTCACGCAAGGGAGGTGTGTAGATCGGCATGTACGGCTCCTACGGGGATGGCAATCCAGGATTGAGGTCAGGTGCGGCGAGCGGAACGTTTCGCCGCGCCGGAGGATTTGCCGGGCGGGCGGGCCGAGCGCGTGCGCTTCGCGCGCGCGCCATCGATGAGGCGCGCCAGGCCGGTGCGGGTGCGCTTGATGCTGTCGGCCGAACGCAGCAGGCGCGCATCCTGATGCAGCGCCAGCATCAGGCCGTAGATCTCGAAGACGAGCTGGCGCGATTCCACGCTGGCGCGCAGGTGGCCGGCAGCCTTGGCGGCGTCGATCGCGCGCAGCAATTCGTCCTTCCAGCCGGTGACAATCGCCACCATCGCATCGCGCAGCACGCCGGGCCGATCGTCGTATTCGCTGGCGCCAGAAATCATCAGGCACCCCTGCTCGAGTTCCCGCGCCAGCAGCCGCAACCAGTTTTCCAGCATGGCCTGCAGGCGCGGCAGGCCACGCTCGAGTTCGACCGCGGGCCGCAGGACGTCCTCGACAAAACGCGCCGCATATTCGCGCAGGACCGCAAGCTGCAGGTCCTCGCGCGATCCGAAATGTGCAAACAGGCCGCTCTTGCTCATACCGAGCGTCTCGGCAAGCACGCCGATCGTCAGGCTCTCGAGGCCTTCGCGGCGGGCAACCGCAAGCGCCGCGTCGACGATGGTGGCGCGCGTCAGCTCGCCCTTGCGGAGGCGGTCCGGAGCGGCAACGCGAGTGGGCGCGGGGGTGGCGAGGGTCATCGGCAGAAATGACGGAGAGGTGAAATTGGCGCGCCAGAAAAACGAACGTTCGTACTATTTCCGATTGCCCGCCCGCCGTCAACCCGCTACCGATAGAGCCACACCTCTAGCTGCGCGTTTTGCGCCGCGCTGAAACGGTGCGGCCTTTGCTTGCGCGTGGCGGTGGTGCCGCCGGTGCGACGGCGGGCGCCTTGAAAAACGCCGCCACGTGATCGACGAACAACCGGACCTTGACTGAAAGGTGGCGTCGGCTCGGGTACACCGCCCAGATGTCCGCACGCCGGCCGAAATACCCCGGCAGCACCGGAACCAGGCGGCCCGCTTGCACCTCCGGCCCGAGCAGGAAGTCGGGCTCGCAGACGATACCCAATCCGGCCACCGCCGCCGCGACCAGCATGTCGCCGCTGTTGGCGTGCAGGCTGCCCCCGGCGCGCACTTCGTGCACCGCGCCGGCGGCATCCAGGACGTGCCAGGTGCGCACGTTCGGTGCGTAG
>Ga0137409_10003085_pt1 | contig 17697 bp, 14 predicted proteins | sample CZODoug1_16funga_FD_122059 | JGI IMG/M metagenome (GOLD analysis project Ga0137409, IMG submission 122059) | Vadose zone soil fungal communities from Angelo Coast Range Reserve, California, USA - CZODoug1_16fungal (Hybrid Assembly) | ecosystem: Environmental > Terrestrial > Soil > Vadose zone... | reverse complement strand
GCAGGCGTGAGTCGGTCTAGAACCTCTTATAAGCAAGCCGTTGCAATATTCTTGAAAACCGACAATTTGAGGCGGGTCAGTCGCTATGTTTTCATCCCTTAGAAATCGGCTCGTGTATCAAGCTGTATTTCATGTCAGGTGGATCGTTGCCCTCATGATAAACACCACTCTGTTTATAGTAAACTATTCGCTTGTATGGATAACCGAAGAACAATAAATGTTTCCAAAAAGTCCAATTGGTTTTTCCTTTGAAATGGCAATAAAACAAGGGCAAATAGTCATACTCGTCACCTTCTAAATCGACATACTCTATCCATTCATAGGGTACAATACCGACAGGAAATGCGGTGAAGAATTTTTCAGAGCTACCGCTTTTAAAAGAAAGTTCTCCGCCTGGCTTCTTGTATATTGCAACCGGCATTCCTTCGAAAAACTCGATACCGTCAAACCTTGTTGCTTTTATCTCCGCACTGATATGGGAATATCCTTCAAATCTTTTTTCCTCGTTGGAAGGGTAATCGTTAAAATATCGATTTATATTTACTAAATAAACTTTCTTTCTCAATTTATTCATATTAATGTCTGTTAATAATTCTTCAGCCTTTTGTTTAATCTTCTCCTTGTGCTCTAACCTTGCTCTACTCGATAATCTTTTCGACAAGAAGAAAACATGATAGGCGATAAAAATCTGTATCAAAAGACTTATTGGCCACCAATAATTTCCCGATACCCATCCTAAAAAGTTTGCCAAAAGATTCATAGATTACCTTTTCCCATATTACATTTTGAACAGAGAGTTTGGAGGTTTTCCAACCTTCCATTTTCCTAATAAAAGTGGCGCGGGCGGGTGGCCCGGACGTTAAGTGAGTGGACGAATTGGGTGCCCTACGCGTCGGGTTTACGCGTGGGGCTTTTGATCTCGTCGTTTCCGGTTTTTATCCGCTGACTGAATCGATGCTGATGGTAAGATACAGCCCCCCACGCGTAAACCCGACGCGTGGGGCACCCTCCGTTTTTATCGGTTCGGTGAATTAGAACAGTGGAATCCTCTCGTTCATGGTCTCCGTCAAGTCGAAAGAAAAAAGTGAGCCTGGGCCAGCCGCCCATTGTTGCCGAGCGACCTTCTTTCTCACTTTGCGGGAACAAACTTCTGAATCCGTTTGCCGTCTTCCACTTCACCGGTGTAGACGTTTCCCTTGGAGTCCATGGCAATCGAATCGATCCAATGGAGCTGTCCCGCATAACGGCCGTTGCCCCCGAATGAACCTACCAAAGCGCCGTCGTCACGATTGAGGATCCAGACCATATTGTTTGTGCCGTCCGCAACTAGGATGTACTTCTGCTGCGGATCCGTCGAAAGAGTCAGATTGTAGATCGTCCCACAAGGGGGATCGGTCATGCTCCAGATGCCTCCGCAGTGCGGACCGCGGGACTGCGTCGATGGGTGAATCCAGAATTGTTTTACAAATTTGCCCTGCTTGGTGAACACCTGGATTCTGTCGCTGCCGCGCTCGCAGACGTAGACGAATCCATCCTTCGAAGGATGGGCGCAGTGAAGCGCGGGCGCGAACATCTTTTGATCCGGAGGAGGACCTGCCGGGTCATACGGCGGCGTGGGGTCGTTGTCGATCTCGCTGAGAGGGGTGCCCTTGCCTCCCCAGCCGCGTTTGAACGCGCCTGTATCCATGTCATACACCAGGACGCGCTTGTTCAGGAATCCGTCTGGGATGTAGAGCTCACGCGCGTCTTCGTCAAATTCGAAGGCGGCGATCCCCGGCGGGAAAATAGCCGTTTGCTGGTTATCCTGTTTCACTTCCGAGGCCGGCACTTTGGGTCCGCGATGACCGAAGTCCCAGAGGAATTTGCCGTCTTTCGTAAACTTGATGATGCTGTCGCCCGGCGTCGTTCCTGAGATCCAAACGTTCTCGTCACGATCCACACCGATGGTCTGCAATCGGCCCGGCCAGCCGGGAACGTAATCCTTGCCTCCCCAGGCTCTGAGAACGCTGCCATCCGTGTCGAATTCCACGACCTCGGGTCCCATGACGCAGCACTCGGTGCGCGGAGGCGTGGTCGCCGCGCCCAACTCATCGGGCCGCGCATCGGAGGCGCGATTCAACACCCAGACGTGGTCTTCCTTATCCACGTAGATGTCGACGATCTGTTGCATGCTCCATTTGTTCGGCAAACGCTTGGGCCAAAAAGGGTCGACCTTGTACACGGGAGGATTTTGCGGATGCGCCACTGGAGGGGCAGCCAGAGCTCCAAAAAAGGAAAGCGTGATTGCTACGACACAGGTTCTGGTCCATCTTCCTCTTTCCAATGTCTATTCCTTTCCTTCTCCGTTGAGCCCTCCGTGCTCTCTGTGGTTTTTCTCTGCGTCCTCTGTGTTAAATTCCGAAACGCTCAACACAGAGGCCACAAAGAATCACGGAGAACCACAGAGCAGCCGAGCCGCAACAAAAATGTGCGCGCGGTGCAAACATTTCGACGGTTAGTTCTACAGACCCTTTCCCCCATTCATTTCCGAGTCTTCAAAGTTGCCCAGGCGGTTACTCGTGTGGATGCGGCCGGGCCTTTCCGTCTCCATTTTTCAGGACAAATTTTTGAGCCCGTTTCCCCGTATCCACTTCACCGGTGTAGATGTTCCCCTTGGAGTCCATGGCGATTGCATCGATCCAATGGAACTGCCCCGCCATACGGCCGTTGTCGCCGATCCAGCCCGCTAAAGTGCCTTCTTTGCGGTCATGGATCCAGATCTTGTCGTTCGTGCCGTCTGCAATCAGCACGTACTTCTGCTGTGCGTCATGTGAAAAAGTGAGGTTGTAGATGGTTCCGCACATGCCAAATGTTAAGCTGCCGGGGCCACCACACTCTGGACCGCGAGCCGGCGTCGAGGGATGCACGAAGAAACTGCTAACGAACTTGCCCTGCTTGGTGAATACCTGAACTCGGTCGTCGCCACGCTCGCAGATATAGACAAGCCCATCGGTCGCGATGTGGACGCAATGAAGCGCGGGCGCGAACTGCTTTTGATCCGGAGGCGGACCTGATTTCCAGTCGTACGGCGGCGTAGGGTCATTGTCGATCTCGCTCAACGGAATGCCGTGCCCGCCCCAGCCACGCTTGAATGCACCGCTTTCCATGTCGTACACCAGGACGCGCTTCTGATCCACGATGTACAACTCTTTGGCGTCCTCGTCCAAATCAAAAAAGAAAATTCCTCCTGGAAAAGTATCGGTGTCTTGATTGTTCTGCTTCAAAGGCTGCGCTTGCTGCCCTGGCGGAGTTCTTGGTCCGCGATGGCCAAACTCCCAGAGAAATTTGCCATCGCCTGTAAACTTTTGGATGCTGTCTCCCCGGGCGCTTCCTCCTAGCCACACGCTTCCTTCTCGATCCACCAGGATCGCGTGTTCGGCGCCGGCGCCCGGCCTTTCTATTCCTTCAGCCGGCCAGCCAGGCACGTAGCCCGGGCCTCCCCAGCCCTTGATAAGATTGCCCGCGGTATCGAATTCCAATACTGCCGGCGCGGCTTTGCAACAGTCTGTGCGTGGCGGAGTTGTCGCTGCCCCCGACTCATCGGGGTTGATGTCCCGCGGACGGTTGAACACCCAAATGTGGTCGTCCTTATCCGTGACCATTACGGGAACCCCTTGCATGAGCCATTTGTTTGGCAATGGCTTGGGCCAGGTGGGATCGACTTCATAAACTGGCGGGTTTTGCGCTCGCACCACCGGAACAATTACAAAAATCAAGAAGCAGGAAAGCCCGATCGCTACGGCAGACGCATCGTTCCATCTATTTCGAATCCGCATCAGATGTTCCTCCGTCTAATGTGCACCCAAGACTCGGCGGGCAACTGCGCGGAGTCTAGTTGACGAGATAATAGGATGTCAATGCGCTGCACTCGCAGGCAGTGGGTTAGTTTGTTGGGTAGGACAGGCACTCTTGCCTGTCCGGTGCAATATCGCTGCAGCACGCGCGGACAGGCAAGAGTGCCTGTCCTACCAAGAGCTGCCGGCAGGCAATTTGAGCCACTACTTACTCGCACCGCGGATTAATGACACTTTTTGGATTTCGATCTTTTGCGAATTGGAGGTCAGACCAAGAACCCCGCCCTTGAAAAGCGTCAAGGACGGGGCACCCGGAAATTCAGTGTCGTAACTCTATGTTGATCTATAGAAGTGGTATCACCCGATCGCGTGGCACTTTCAAGAGAAAACGAAAGGTTGGATCACCCGCCAGATCTCTCAAGGTGAACAGGTATTTGACACACTTAGAAAGCGGTGAGAGAATCGCCGCCAATGGTGGCCCAATGAAAATAAAGAACCTGTTTTTGATGATTGGTGTTGTCGCTGGTCTGACCGTTACGAGCCCGACGTTCGCGCACCACGGGACGGCGGCGTACGATACCAAGAATATCGTCACGGTAAAGGCAACGATGACGGATTTCCTTTTTATTAATCCGCACGTGCAACTTCATTTTGACGTGAAGAACGACAAGGGCGAAATCGAAAAGTGGCAAGCCGAACTGACTGCTCCTAACAAGCTGGCCAGGGCCGGCTGGGACAAGCACACTCTGAAGCCCGGAGACACCATCACCGCAAGCGGATATGTTGGCAAGAACGACGCGCATACGATGTGGATCAACAAGCTCATCGGGCCCGACGGTGAGGCTCTGCACCTCTTCGAGGAGTAACAAAGGCCGGTCTGGGGAAGCCGGGGTGAACGGGCCAGCAACGAACAGGAGGGTCGGCGTGCGCAGGGACTTGAGCAATTCGATGCTCGGAATGGTCGTGGTGCTGTTCCTCTCAAGTACTCTGTACGCCCAGACACCGGCTCCATCAGCGGATCAACGCAATCCAGCACCTAAGGCTGCGTCAGCGCCTGCTCCTGTGCATGATGTGACTGGCGTCTGGATGATGCGCAATCCTCCCGGGTCACAACGTGGGTTTACCAATTATACTTTTACTAAGGATCCCCCGGAATTAACACCTTGGGCGGAGGCGAAGTTCAAGGAAGCCAAGGCCTCCAATGGCGGGGAGTTCACACTTAAAACGACGAACGATCCAGTGCTTACAAGGTGCGATCCTCCCGGCGTGCCGCGGGTTTATTTCCACCCCTATCCATTTGAGTTCGTGCATACCCCCAAATATACGCTCATGCTCTACGAATACGATCACACCGTGCGCCGCATTTATACGGACGGTCGCCCAATTCCAACCGACCCGGATCTGCTCTGGATGGGAACCTCGGTGGGCCATTGGGAGGGGGATACAACCTTCGTCGTGGATACGGTTGGATTCAACGACAAGACCTGGCTCGATCGCCTGGGTCACCCGCACAGCGATCAATTGCACGTCGTCGAGCGTTTCCGGCGCGTGAACCAAGATCACTTGGAACTCGATATCACCATGCAAGACCCCAAAGCGCTGGCGAAGCCCTGGACGACAACATTTTTCTACGAGCTGAGGCCAAAGTGGGAGCTGGGGGAAATCTCTTGCTCGGGAGACTATCTGGACTTTAGCAATTTCGAGAAGTAAGTTAAGGCTCGGTCAGTGATGTTGCGGATTGGACTGATCACCAGCCAGCGATTCCTGCTTAAATAATGTCTACACCCACTTTCCCGAGGGCACGGCGCGACCTTTTGGGAGTCCAAGACACCAGAGACTGCTTTTAGGGACTAAAAATGTGAGTTCTACGCCCAAAAAGGAGTGTTGCTGTGAAAACAAAACTGGACAGAAGTTTTTTCTTTGGTCTTGCGCTAATCTTGGCCGCGACCATCAGCGCTCGTCCAAGCCAACATACACAGCGCAACTCGACCACCCATCCAAAAACGAATTTGAAAAAGCCGGTCAAACTGATTGGCGCGATCTATTTGCCCGGTAATCCTCTCCGGTTTGATATCAGTTGGGTCGACGAGTCCACGGCCAGGTACTACTTGGGCGAAGCGGGGAATGCCAGCGTCGATGTGCTCGACGCCGAAAACGATTTGTTCCTGGGGCGGATAACTGGTTTTCATGGGGTAGGTTTGCCGGACGACCCCTGCGGGCCCACTCAAGGAATGGGTCCGAGCGGTGTCGTAGTGACTCCCGATAATCACCTCTGGGCCGATGACGCCCATGGCGTTGTGAAAGTGTTTGATCTGAAAAACGCCCAACCGCCGTTTAATAATGTAAGCCCCGTTGCGACGATCTCCACTGGCGCGCAGTGCCGTGCTGACGAAATCGGATTTGATCCAAAGGATCATGTAATCATGGTCGGGAACCCCGCGGAAAAACCTCCGTATGTGTCTTTCATCTCTTCGGACCCGCCCTACGCTGTTCTGAGCAAGATTCCATTTCCGAATGCAAGGGGCTTTGAGCAACCGGTGTGGGACCCCGACCTGAAAGGGGGTCGCATGTTGGCAACAGTGCCGGGTGCCGAAGGCACGTCCCAGGTCGTCGTTTTCAACCTCAAAGATCCAAAGGAGCCAGTAATAGAAGCGACGTATCCGACTGGCAATTGCGGTTCCGGTCTAGCTCTTGGCCCCTCTCAGCACCTGCTTGTAGGTTGTGGGGGCGGGAAGCCGCTGCTTATTCTCGACGCTGTGAGCGGCAAGGTGGTCACCAACGTTGCGGAGACGAAGGGCGCCGATGAGGTCTGGTACAACCCCGGCGACAATAATTTCTATGCTCCCAGCGCTTTTGGGGGCAATCCGACGCTCAGCGTTATCGATGGCGACTCCTACGCGTTAGTGGACAGCTTGCCGGCCGGACCGGGATCCCACTCCGTCGCGGCCTTCCGAGGAAACAATCACATCTTCGTTCCTATCGCAATTCCGACCGCGGCGGCGCCGACCGACACATGCAATGTCATGTTTGGCTTGCCTGAGAAGCAAGGTTGCATCGCGGTTTACGCGCATGAAAAGTAGCCGAACGCAGACACAAGTGTGCTATACCGCTGCGCAAGACACAGAAGGGGGCTAAATTCATGCACCGGAATAACAACCGCAATCCTCGGAATGATTTTCTGAATATCAATATTGGACGTCGCGCGCTGATGAAGTCCTCTCTGCTGGGTGGCGGGGCGGCAGCTGCCAGCGCCCTTTTTGGCGGCCTGATTCCAGCGGCGGCTTGGGGGGTAGACGCTGCCTCAAAATACGAAGGTCCTGTCGTCGAAACAACCGCGGGAAAGGTTCGCGGCGTTATTCAGGGCGGCACTCACATCTTCAGAGGAATTCCTTACGGCGCTTCGACGGCGGGGAGCAACCGGTTCATGCCACCTCGCAAGCCAGAGCCGTGGCCGGGAGTGCGCGATGCTTTCCAGAACGGGCCAACCGCGCCACAACTAGGCGGCCCGCCCAACGCGCTTATATTGAACCACAAAGAGCCGGCCGTGCAGGGAGAGGATTGCCTGGTCATCAATGTGTTCACACCCGGCGTGAATGACGGACGCAAGCGGCCGGTCATGGTTTGGCTCCACGGTGGCGGCTTTGCCTCAGGCGCTGGCTCGGCACACGCTTTTGACGGCACCAACCTCGCCCGCTCCGGGGACGTGGTGGTTGTGTCCGTGAATCATCGGCTCAATATTTTTGGATATTTGTATCTGGCGGATTTGGGCGGCGAGAAGTATGCCGATTCCGGCAATGCCGGGCTGCTGGACATCGTAGCAGTACTTGAGTGGGTACGTGAAAATGTAGTTCATTTCGGTGGAAATCCCGGCAATGTCACGATGTTCGGCCAATCCGGTGGCGGTTTAAAAATCAGCACGCTGCTCGCTATGCCTCCCGCCAAAGGCCTGTTCCACAAAGCGATTATCGAAAGCGGCTCGGCCTTGAAAGGAATCCGCCGCGAAGAGGCCAACAAGACGACAGAGCGGATCCTCTCGAAGCTAGGTCTCCAGGCAAATCAAGTTGACCAACTCCAAACGCTCCCTGTGGCTCAGTTGCTTTCAGCTATAGATACTCGCGGGGCGGCCCAGGGAACGATTCCTTTCACTATCGCTCCCGTAGTCGATGGCCGTGCACTACCGAGTGATCCCTTCGATCCCACGGCTCCAGCGATCTCAGCCGACGTGCCGCTGATCATCGGGTCGGTCAACACAGAGGGTACGTTCTTTACGCCTCCAGACTCCCCTCTGTTTTCGCTGGATGAAGCAGGGATGCGGGCGCGCTTGACGCCGCGATTTGGAGAGGCGACGGATAAGCTTATCGACTTATACCGAAAAGAGATGCCCAATGCGTCGCCCAGCCAAATCTACTTCTTGATCACCGCATTTCCCACGGCGGCGATCACACAGGCCGAGCGCAAGGTCGCCCAGGGTAAAGCGCCGGTCTATATGTACCTGTTCACCTGGGAGACGCCCGTGGAGGGGGGCAAGCGGCACTCACCGCATACAGTAGAGCTTCCCTTCGTGTTCAACAATGTCGCCGATCAGCCTGAGGAGGTTGGCAACGGTCCTGAGCTTCAGCCGTTGGCGGAGAAAGTGAGCGGTGCGTGGACCGCTTTCGCCCGCACCGGCAACCCCGGCGCGGCAGGCACGCCCAAATGGCTTGCGTACACGTCGAACGAACGAGCCACAATGATCATCAACAATGAATGGAAACTCGTGAACGACCCGCGGCATGAGGCCAGACTGATTATGAACACGCTGCCGGCCCCAAGCGCTTCGTAGGTTCGTGAGACCATCGGCGGAAAGCAGCGCCGTTCGGTCACAATTTCATAGTAAGCATCAGGCGAGAATGCTTGGATCACGTGATCGCGCTGAATGAATCTTCATTGCGACGAATCTTGAAATCAAACCTCGACTATTGACAACTCTAACGTAGGACACACCGGAAAAGCGGACATTTCTACTTTGCGCAAACCGGACATTCTCACTTTGCAGCGACACATACTGTTTTTTCCTTGACACGAGGGAAGTCACGGACTTAGTCTCCTCGCACCAAAGCATGTGATTCCGGTTTTATCGTTCAGGAAAAAAGAAAAACAGAGGCGAGTCGCGAGAACCTACGAGTGGGGTTCGAAAAAAGCGATTGTTGGGCTGAATTGTGCAGTAACGCAACCAGCGGCGGTAGGGAAATATTAAGCAACTTTGCCAGAGGAGGCGACATGGATACGTATCGAAAAGAGTTGTGCTCGAGCGTCGTTTTCACCGCAGTTTTGATTTTGCTGGCGATTCCCGCCGTCGCCCAATTGCCTACGGGGGCGATCCTGGGTGTGGCCAAAGACACATCCGGAGGCGTGCTGCCGAATGCCACTGTGACGATTACGAACGTGGACACCGGCTTGACGAGAGTCGTGAAGACCAGTGACGACGGCTCCTTTCGGGTACCGGAACTGGCCGTGGGTCACTATGAAGTGAAAGGCGAACATGCCGGCTTCAAAACGGAGACTCGAAAGGGCATCACCCTCGAGGTGACCGACCAAGCAGTGGTCAACTTGATTTTCGAAGTGGGATCTGAAGCACAGCAGGTCATCGTGACTGGGGAAGCCTCCATCGTGAATACCCAGAACGCAACGCTGGGCGGGCTGGTGACCGTGGAGAACATAGAAAACCTGCCGCTGAACGGCCGGAACTATGTGGATCTGACCCTGTTGCAACCGGGCGTCAACAAAGACAGGAACGTCGCCGATCCGGGCACTTCCTTCAGTGTCAACGGGGCGCCCCCGCGATCCAACAATTTTACGCTGGACGGGGCCATCCTGCAGAATCAAACGGGTCGCGGCCCGGCTTCTCTGTCCGGTACCGCCCTAGGTGTCGACGGCATTATGGAGTACAAAATCGTCACGTCCAATTTCTCGGCTGAGTATGGACTGGCCATGGGCAGCCAGATGGTGGCAGTCAGCAAGAGCGGAACGAACCAGTTCCACGGCGACGCGTTTGAATACCTGCGGAACTCCAGACTGGATGCGAAGAACTTCTTCGACAAACACAGTGAGAAAATACCCGAGTTTCAAAAGAACCAGTTCGGGGGTGCGTTCGGCGGTCCAATCAAGAAGGATAAGACGTTCTTCTATGCAGTCTACGAGGGAGTGCGACAAAACCTTGGGCTCACAGAGAACCTCAGTGTTCCTGCACCGGGTTGCCATGGAAACGCAGGTGATATAATCACCTTGGCGAATTGTCCGGATCTTTCCGGCAATAACGACGATGCTGGCAATCAAATCAACTCGGTGACGATTAGCCCAAACACTGCTCCCTTCTTGGCGCTATACCACAACCCCGACCCCAGTACACCTGGCGACAGCAACAATCTTCCCGGTTATGTGTACGGGGACCATAGCCGCACGCCGGAGAACTATGGGCAGATTCGTGTGGACCAGAATTTTTCGTCGTCCGACATGCTCTTTGGCCGCTGGACGATTGACAACGCGGTTCTCGACAAAGGTCCGGACCAAAACTTGGCTTATTTCAGAACTTTGGAGTCGACACGGAACCAGTGGATTACCCTCGCCGAGAACCACATTTTCTCGCCAGCACTACTCAATACCGTGCGGGTCTCGTTCAGCCGGACCCACAATGTGCAATCGACTAATAACGTCGGCCTATCCAACGGTAACTTGGGACCTCCCATCAGAACGGGCTTTCCGACCGGCGTAATCGACATCGGCGGAGTGGCCGGCGGCGACTATAGCGAGATCGGTTCCGCGAACAATTTCCCGAAGAACTTCGCTGTCCAGAACATCTACACTCTAAGCGACGACTTTGTATGGACCCGGGGCAAACACGCGTTCAAGTTTGGGTTCCTGGGCAATCGGTGGAATGAAGGAAATCAATCCAATAATTCGGCTGATGGGCAGATCCAATTCGCCGACATCGCCCATTTCATGATGAGCAAACCCTACCTGGTCGAGTTTGAGCCCCCGTTTGCAAATGAGAATCGATTTAACGTCTTTCACACCCTCGGATTCTATGGGCAGGATGACTGGCGCGCGACGCCGCGGCTGACCGTGAACTTGGGTTTGCGGTATGAATTCATGACTACGCCAAGGGAGATTAACGGGAGGCAGTCGCACCTTGTGAACGATTTCACCGACGCGTTTGTTATCGGGCCTGTCATGAAAAACAACACATTGCGCGACTTCAGTCCGCGGATCGGACTGGCCTACGACCTGTTTGGAAACGGAAAGACGGCTATCCGCTCCGGCTTCGGAATCTACTACGACATTGGGAATATCGGGTCCGCCCTCGGACAAAACGCCATTGGGGCGCCGCCGTTTTCCGGATTGGTCGACATTACCGAATCCTCCAACCCGGCGGTGGGGTCGTTCTTCGATTGTTGCGGCCAACCGCCTGGTTCGGGCTTTCCATTTCCCATTCCTGACTCTATACTAAATTCGTATACCGCGACCACGCCTGGAGTCTTAACCCCTCAGTTTATGGATTACAACTTTTTGAGCCCGTACATGATCCAGTACAACGCGAGCGTCCAGCAGCAATTGCCCTGGAACATGGCGCTAGCGGTTGCCTACGTCGGAAACCATGGAGTTCACTTGGCCACGATCCGGGAAGGAAATCCGATCTTTCCTACGTCCACAGGTCCCTGCGGTGACCCTGCGAGTCTCTGCGTAAACGGCAGGGTGCAGTTCTGGGACACGAGCGCTCCCAATTACGCAGTCGTGAACCCTAACATAGGCAGCACCATTAACGTTGGCACGTTTTCGCAGTCCCGGTACAACGCCCTGCAGGTAGTCCTGAGCAAGAGGACCAGTCGTGGTCTGGAATTCGAAACTTCCTACACCCACAGCCGGGTGACAGACGATACTCAAGGACAGGAGAACGTCCGCGATTGCTTGGTCGCGGGCGGCCTCCTGGGCACCGATGCACTTCACCCACGTCAAGTGGACACTGGACCCGCCTGCTTCAATGTCCCGAACAACTTCGAGTTCAATATGATGTATCACCTTCCGAACGTCATGAAAGGCAACGGCTTGCTATCGAAGATGGCAAACGGCTGGTGGATGAGCAGCATCGTAAGCATCCAGAGCGGCGAACCATTCTCGGTGATCCTCGCCGGCAATCGCTCGAATTCGGGCGTCCTGCAGGGCCAAGCTGACCGGGTCAACATAAATACTCCGGCCTTAATTGCGAAATACTGGAATCCGGCTCTTTGCACGTCACTGCCAGGGCAGCCAGCGGCCGGCAGCAATCCGTGCCCTTACACCCCGATTCCCTACGACCCGAATACGGTCATCACCGGCAAGGTCAGCCAGTGGTTCAACCCAGCGATGTTCTCGATCTCGCCGAACTGCGCTGGTCCCGCCTTAACAAATTGTTCACCCACTCTTGGCCAGCTCGGCACTTCCGGGCGCAACATCCTGCCAGGGCCGCCTCAACGGGAATGGGACTTTTCCCTTGTGAAGGATACGAAGATCGGATTTCTGGGAGAACGTGGCATGGTGCAGTTCCGTGCCGAATTCTTCAACGTCCTGAACCATCCAAACTTCGGCGGCGCCCACCTGGTCGCCGGGGTATTCTCGGGTAATTCAGGCGACGTGGGCCCATTCTCGGAAAAGCCGTCAGCGAGCACGGGGAAGATTAGAGACACAGGAGGAAACGACCCACGACAAATCCAGTTAGCGCTGAAGATTCTTTTCTGAAGTTTGCGGGCTCCAGGAGCCTTCGTGCGGGCAGCTATGTGAGGGTTTCTGCAAGCTGACAAATCGAGGGAAATGGTTTCATCGACTAACGTGCATTCAATGATGACTCGCTCTAGGACTGTTAGGACCCGACGCGAATGGTTTTCCTTCTCGCTCTGTTTCTCGCACTCCTACTCACATTGGCCTTCAGGCGGTGTTCTCTGATCACCTCATCCTTGCCAGCAGCCAGGCCGTATGATCGTGTGCTAGATAGGGCTGGAAGGCGAAGTAGAAGGACTCGGTTAAGGAGTTGAGCTTGGGCCCACCTATGTTTTTGCAGGCGATCGAAGATACTGGCTTCAGCACATGGCTGCGTGAATCAGAATCGCCTTTTGCATTCTATTTTATTCTTCTCTTTCACACCTTTGGCCTGGCGTTACTAGTGGGCGCGAATGCGGTCGTCGATTTGCGGCTCTTGGGCGTTGCGCGTGCCATACCGCTCGCGCCGCTGAAGCGATTGTTTCGCATTATGTGGATCGGCTTCGCGATGAATGCCGTAACAGGGATTTTGCTTGTCTTCGCCTACCCGACCAAGGCACTCACGAACTTTGATTTTTATATTAAATTGGCGCTCATCGGATTCGCGGTGTGGGTGATGCAGAGGCTGAAGAGCGAGGTGTTTGAGGACTCGAGCTTGACTGAAGAATCCATGACAGCAAGAGGAGCAATACTAGCGAAGTGGTCTCTCTTTTTGTGGTTTGGAGCCATCACGGCGGGCCGCTTGCTGGCCTATACCTATAAGTATCTGACATTTCCGTCGTAAGAGGGTTCGTTAAGGGGTTCATTAATGAATTTTGCGCATCTACATCTTTTACTGAATCATTTTCCGATCATAGGCACTATGGTTGGGCTTGGCCTGTTCCTTATTTCCCTGCTTGGAAAAAATGAAGATCTAAGGCGGGCGAGTCTTATCATTTTTCCGGCCATGGCTCTCCTGGCAATTCCGACGTTTTTTAGCGGCACCGGTGCGCAGAGTGCAATCCGGAAAACCCCCGGCGTTTCAGAAGCCTTAATTGAAAGACACCAAGGCGCGGCAATGCTGGCACTGCTTTTTATGGAAATCACTGGCGCCCTTGCCTTGGTCGGATTGTGGAAGTCTCACGGGATCTCACGTCCGGCACGTTGGAATTGGAGCTTGTCGGCCATTCTGATTTTTTCAATTGTGACGGTGGGCCTCATGGCCAGAGTCGGGACAACGGGCGGCGACATCCGCCATCCCGAGATCGGCTCCGGCCAAGAAGAAGTAACTGAAGGATTAATGCTGTCGAAGTGGATACATGAGATGGAGCCATCGCCCGCAAGGGTTGCCGACCTGATGACTGCCAACAAGTGGTGGTGGGCGTTCATGATGGACTTGCATTTCGTCGGGCTGGTGCTGCTGATCGGGACGGTAGGTATCCTCGACTTGCGCATGCTGGGATTTGCGAAGCAAATTCCGATTGATCCCTTGCACCGGTTAGTCCCGTGGGCGATGGCCGGGTTCGGCCTCAATCTCGTCACGGGTGTCCTGGCTTTTACCGGCATGGACCAGTATTACACTTATGACGTGGCTTTTTGGCTTAAAATGCTGGCGATCATGCTTCTTGGACTGAATGTGGCGGCGTTCTACTTGACCGGCGCATTCGACTCTGTGGAGGGGCTGGGACCTGGAGACGACGCGCCACCCCTCGCCAAATTTATCGCGGCGACCTCTCTTTTCCTGTGGTTTACAGTCATTACTTTGGGGCGCTACATACAATCGTTTGCCGATACGATCTCGGTCCACAAATGATGTTGGAGTCAAAATTCGTTGTGTTGAATCCAGGCAAAGAGTTAAAATACAGGCAAACCATTTTTTTGCAACGATCACAGCAGTTCGCGCGTCAAGATAGTCAGGGAGACAATATGATGCGTTTTAAAAACAGCCATCCTTTAGTGGGCAGTGCTTTGTGGATCCTTGGGTTGGTTTTGGCTGGATCTGCCTCTGCTCACCATTCCGTTCAAGCGCAGTTCGACATTCACAAGACGTTCACGGTTTCCGGGACTGTGTCCAAGGTGGAATGGATTAATCCCCATTCCTACTTAACCCTAAATGTAAAGGATGCCGACGGCAAAGCTCAAAAGTGGGCTTTCGAACTCGGCGGGCCCGGCGCCCTCCGCAGAGCGGGCATGAGCAGGGAAGACCGGGGTGGCTTGAAACCCGGCGACGAAGTAACCGCCTCGGGATTGGCTGCCAAAGATGGTTCGAATAGCGGGTTTCTCCAGGAACTGAAGCTGGCGGATGGACGCGTGTTTAAGTTCACAGCGGATCCGAATGGCAACTGAGCGGGGAAAGGAGCTCCAGCATGACGCATTACGTAAGATGTAGCAGCATCATCGTTATAGCATTACTACTGTGCTTACTTCCAGCGGCGGCTTTTGCGCAGGCGAACGGCGGTCCGCGCATGGACCATGAAAACACATTACCTCCGACCCCGGTTGGTCCGACACCGAGGACTCCCGATGGACATCCCGATCTGACTGGGCTGTGGAATGGCTTGGCAGATAATTTGTTGGGTGTTCCCAATCAAATGCACAACGTCGGCATCGAAGTTGGAACTGACTCTACTCGCGACATTTACAGCGGCTTGCAGATTGCGACTTGGCCGTTGCAGAACCGCAAACGGCAGAATAATGAACAGAGCGAACGCGCCGCCACGCTCCTGCGCAGGATGGGGTCCAATCGACCGCTATACAAGCCCCAATACTGGCAGAGAGTGAAGGACCTGGACGCGAATTCCAATGAAGAAGATCCGTCGAATCAATGCATGCCTGCCGGAGTTCCGCGCGTGGGTAGCCCGTCTTACATCGCCCAAACCCCTGCGTACCTGATCTTCATTTACCCGGGCCAGGGCGGGCTGATTGCGACCCAAACGAGCTATCGCATGATTCCTACCGACAGCCGCAAGCACACGCCCTTGGATGACTTGGATGGGACGTGGAATGGAGAAGCGATTGGCCACTGGGAGGGAGACACGATGGTGATCGACACCATCGGTTTCAACAGCACCAGTTGGTTTGACCAGCTCGGAGGCTATTTTCACAGTGAAAACATGCACGTCGTCGAACGCTTGCACCGCGACGGGAACACCCTCACTTGGACAGCGACCGTGGAGGATCCCGACGTGCTGCTTGAGCCTTGGACAACTACCCCACGCGTAGCTCTCCTGAATCCTGACCCGAAGGCGTTGCTGCCGGAATCGCTGCCTTGCAGTGAGAGAGATTTGGCTCACGTGGTCACCAAAGAACATCACTAGACAAAGTTTGCCCCACGCAGTTCACGGCAGTTTGCACCAGGAGGCGGCATGTCAGCGAGAGCAAAAATGACAAAAGTGTCAGCGACAAGAGTGTTGATGATCGCAGCGCTTGCGACACTTGCTTTCCAGACTGCCGCTGCGCAAAGCAACCTTGCTCAAACAAGTGCTGCGGCAAAACCCAAGACGGTGGGAACCGCGAACGCCGCGGCAGCGTCCGGCAATACATCCGAAGTTGCCAAGACCCTCCAGGCTGCGGCCGAAGCTGTGGGCCTTGCGCGATGGTCGGGAGTTGGAGGTCAACATCTGCCCGAAGTCGATGTGATCACCACGATGGAGATTTGGGGCAGCGGGACTACTTACGGCCAAGGTCAATCGTACAAACCTGGCGAACCATGGCCGGCGTTTAAAACCGATTATCACGCCGCCCTCGATTACAATCCGCCCGCCATGCGCGTGGAAATGACTCGCACAATTCCAAGTGCACCCGGTCAGGGCGGCGCCGCACCGCAACATACATTTCAGGTGGTACGCGATAAGTACGCTTGGGACGAGTCCGAGATTGGTGCGGGCCTGGTGCCAGGAAAGGGTACCGCGACTCCAGCCATGGACACGGCTAACGGCCGGCTTCTCCAGCTCTGGATACTTCCTTACGGTGTCATCAAGGCGGCTCTGGCCGCTGGTGACAAAACCAGGATCTCGACGGAGAACGGGGCCACGGTCCTTACGTTTCCCTTGAGCGGGCAGCTTGCCGGCGTAATGGTAAAGGCGACGCTGGATGCCCAGAATGAGGTGTCGAAGGTTGAGACCCGGGCCGACAATCCCGCGCTCGGCGACCTGCTCCGCTCGGCAGGACACGACGTCGTGCACGTCCGGGAGATCGACTTGCAACGCGCACTCGATCCCGTGGTTCTCGAGACTGCCCGCGTAGAGAACCGTGTCTTGATCAGCGCGGACACCGACTTCGGGACCCTGCTGGCCCGGACACACGCGTCCGAGCCGTCGTTCCTCCTCCTGCGCCGGGCGAGCGAACAGCGCATAGAACAACAGGCCAGAGTCATCCTCGACAACTCGATCTGGTCCGCACCGACCTCGAAGCGGGCTCCATCGTCGTCATAGGCGAGACAACAGCCCGCATCCGCAGACTCCCCATCGACACCTAGCGGACCGCCGACCGGGTTGGACGGAATCACTGCCTAGGCGGCATGTCCGGGGCCACGCGGCACCGAGCGGCCGCCGGCCCGGAGCAGGTTGCTGTCGCCGGGATGCCCGACGATCTTCTCGACCAGCCGGGCGGCGTCGAGCACGGCGTCGAGGTCGACACCGGTCGCCACGCCGCAGTCGGCCAGGAGGTACACGAGTTCCTCCGTCGCGATGTTGCCCGTCGCCCCGGGCGCGAACGGGCACCCGCCGAGCCCGCTGGTCGAGGCGTCCAGTTCGGTCACCCCGGCCAGCAGCGCCGCGAACGCGCTGGCGATACCGGTGCCCCGCGTGTTGTGGAAGTGCGCTCCGAGCGGCACGTCAGGCGCCACGGCGCCGACGGCGTCGACCAGGGTCGTGACGCGGACCGGCGTCGTCGTCCCGATGGTGTCGCCCAGGCACAAGGCGTCCGCATCAGCCGCGACCGCTTCGCGCGCCACCGACACCGTCCGGTCGACCGGCGTGGGACCGTCGAAGGGGCAGTCCCACGCGGTAGCGATGATCACCTCGCAGCGCCCGCCCGCCTCGTGGGTGATCTCGGCAATCGGAGCGATGGCGGCCACCGCCTCCTCCGTCGAACGCAGGACGTTCGCCCGGCTGTG
>Ga0137409_10003081_pt1 | contig 17703 bp, 18 predicted proteins | sample CZODoug1_16funga_FD_122059 | JGI IMG/M metagenome (GOLD analysis project Ga0137409, IMG submission 122059) | Vadose zone soil fungal communities from Angelo Coast Range Reserve, California, USA - CZODoug1_16fungal (Hybrid Assembly) | ecosystem: Environmental > Terrestrial > Soil > Vadose zone... | reverse complement strand
CTGCGTGCAGGCCTGCACCGCCTGTCGCGGGAGTTGCTGCAGAGCGGGGGAGGACCACGCCTACCTGACGGAAGAGACGATGGCCCGCGTCATGTCCGCGCACCCGGATTGGACGCGCGCGCAGATCATGGAGTCCTACCTCGAGCGACTCCCTGCCGAGACGACCCTGAACTCGTGCATCTATCACGGGGCGACGGGATGCGGACTTCCCAGGGCGCTGCGCTCTTCGACGTGCAACCGCTACCTGTGCGGGAAGCTGCTCCAGTTCCGGTCTCTGCTCCCCGAACAGCAGCCCCCGCCGGTCCTGGCGCTGCTGTTCGATCGCGGAGAATGGGCGCGCAGCGCCTTGCTCGACGAAAGCGGGATCCGGCTGCTGGAGGAAGAGACGCCTCGCGATCTTCGGGAGTAGCCGTCCCCGGCGGCTCAGTTGCGGCCGTCTTCGCCGATCTGCCGGCCGATTTCCGAGTGGATCTTGCGCGTCCACTCCCGGCATTGCTGGACCGTGAAGCGTCCGCTCTGCACCGTCACGGTGGTCTGGGATTTGTGATCGCGCCGGTGCATGAAGATCTCGAAGTCGAACCAGCCGTTCGCATGAAAGCCCTTCACCCGCCAGTTGTTGCCGCTGCCGGGCTTGTCCGTGTCGGAGATCCGGATATTGAGCCGGGCGCAGGCCTTCTGGATGCCCTCGAACACCACGGGCACATCGGCGCCGTAGTGCAGCGCGAACGCCTCCGAGGCCGGCCCGTCGACGACGACGACCGGGGTGGGCTGCGCCGGCGCCGGTTCGGCGGGAGGAGCGCTGCCGTCGTCATGAACGGCAATGACGCAGCCGCAGCAGGGCGCGAGCGCAAGCAGGGCGAGGATCAGAGTTCTCATGTGCGGAGTATACGCCATAACTCCGGGCTCCGCGCGGCCGGCGTTCCACCTTCTCAGGAAGGATGCGTCCCTCAGCGGCGCTTCAGCTCGTCGTGGTTGAAGGTCAGGTTGATGCTCGAGGGCTTCGTCTCGCCCTTCTTGGCGACGAGACCCAGGTAGGCCATGCTGTACTCGCGGCCGTCCAGGTAGTGGAGCAGCAGCGTCCAGTTCTTCACCTCGTACGTGCCCTCGCCGTTGGCGTGACCGATGCCGTAGGTCTTGTAGAGGTTGTGCTCCAGGATCTTCACCGCGCCGTCGTCGCTGAACTTGCCGTCCGGCGTGAACGAGATCGCCGGGATCTTGCCCTGATACTCGTGCAGGGCGTAGGTGCCGTCCCATCGGGTGCCGTCGACGTCGTCCAGACGCGCGAATCGATGGTCGGTCTTGTTGGTCGTCAGGACGATGTTGGCTCCGTCGACGACGATCGGAATCTCTCCGTAGAGCATCTTGAGGACGCCGCGGCCGTTGTCCATGCTCCAGGTGCCCCACCAGCGGCGGCTCTGTTCGCGGGAGACGTAGGGATTCATCGTCTCGAAGGCCCGAACCGGCAACTGGGCCGTATAGAGCGCCATCCCGTTGTCGTAGAACGCGACGTGGTAGCCTTTCCACTCCGCCCGTCCCGTGTAGCCGCTGGTGCCCAGGGACATGCCCACCCAGACGCCGACAATGCCATCTCCCTTGAGTCCGGGTTTGGGGAGCCTGGGGTCGGGTTGATTCTTGAACTGCAGCCCGTAGACGAAGTCCTGGAGCAGGTTGTAGTACTTCGGGCTCTGCGCGGGCGTTTCCTGGTAGGGCTGGTTCACCCAGTTGGTCAGGATCGCGACGCGTTCGAGCCGGTCGCCGACGTGGATGAAATACACGTCCAGGAAGAGGTTGGCGTCCTTCTGTCGGACGGTCGTCCCGAAGTGGAAGTAGTCCCAGCCCTTGAAACTGCGATACACGTCGGTCTTCTCGCTGGCCCAGGGTTTGCCTTCGACGGCGAAGAGCTTGCAGGCTTCCAGCCAGAGTTCGTTCGCCTCTGCGTCCAGCTTTCCGTGATACTCGCGGCCCGGGAGGAGGAGGACGAACAGCTTTTCATTGCCGATCAGGTCGTTCGGGATCAGCGTGACCGTGTCTTCGGCGGTCTGGACGGTCCAGCCCTTGGGCGGGGTATAGAGGATGTTGCCGCAGGTGGAGACTCCGACTGCGGCCGCGGCCGGCTCCTCGTCCCAGACGAGCAGGGCGCCGTCGGCATTCGAGATCCACACGCCGCGGACGCGACGGGCGGCGGACTTCGCGCTGCAGAGGGAGATGTCCCGGCCCTCGATCTTCCGCTCGCTGGGGGCGTCCTGATACTCGTAGCCCGCCTTGCGGACGCCTTTGGAGACGGCTTCGCGCAGCGTCACGCCCTTGGCGCCGCCGTAGTCGCCCGCCCAGATCAGGATTTCGATCGACGCCGACACGGGGGACTCCGGATAGAAGAGCTTGAGGAGGGCCGAGGTCTCGGCGATGTTCTTGGGATCCAGCGCGCGCAGGGCGCCGGCGGGGAGCGCCACGGAGGTCAATTTCGAGGTCGGCGCCACTTCGGAGTCCTGGGCGAAGAGGGCCAGGAAGACCAGGGAAGCAAATCTCACGAACCCACCTCCGGGTGAACTGCGGGCAGTATAGACGCCCGGCGAGACGAAGGACGCGGGAAAACGGCGAAATCCCGTCGGGGATGGGAAATTCAAGAGGGGGTTGCGGCTACTCCGCACATTCTCATTCCCCCGTGATCTCCGCGGTCCGTAAGGTTACCCCTAGCGAGCGCCGAGGAGTCGGTGCAGGTGGAGCGGAGATCCAACGACATGGTCGTCCGGGTGGCAGTCCAGTCCCTGATCCTCGCGTCCCTCGCCCTCGCACAATCCGCCCCGGCTTCCAAAGACTCCGGCGCCGCCGCGCGCAAAAAGCTTTTCCGCGAGCGCTTCCTGGATCACTTCAACCTCGGCGTCGAAGCCCCCGCCGCGTGGATCGAAGAAACCCGCGCCCAGAACGGCTGCCGCTGGGACTGCTCCGTCGCGTATCTCAGCGGCAGCGCCGCCACCAGCGAGAAACCGTTCTGGCTCAATTTCGGCAACTCCCCGCAGAAACTCGTCGCCGACGCGAAGAAGGCCGGCGTCGCCCCCTGGTTCACCTTCTACCTCCTCGCCGCGTCCGCCCCCGCCCGCTATACGCCCGGCCCCGCGCAAGCCACGCCCGTCAATGCCTAGGTCCCCAACACCATGAAGGAATACTTCACCCTCTTCAAAACCCTCCTGGAAGGCGCCGGCAAGGAAGCCCCCTGGCCCGTCATGGTCCAGATCGAGCCCGACGAGTGGTGCCATCTGCTGCTCAGCGGGGGCATGGACCCCGCCAAGGTCGACGTCAAAGTCGGCAGCTGCGGGCTCGACGAGCTCAAAGGCCTCCCCGACAACCTCTTCGGCTACGCCGCCGGCCTCAAGAAGCTGCGCGACCTCTACGCGCCCACGAATGTATTGCTCGGCTGCAACCCGTCGGGCTGGGACCTGTCGGGGGCCATGAGCGGGACGAAGATGGGGCAGACCATGAAGGCCGTCGCGGGCGACTGGGACTTCGCCGTCTTCGAAACCGGCGACCGCGACAAGGGCATGAAGGGCAAGACGCCGCCGTACGGGCAGGCGATCGACATCACCGGCTCCCTTGACGCGCATCTGAAGTGGATCGCCGACTTCCACGCGGCGTCGGGCCTCTAAGTTTTCGTCTGGCAGGTCGCCGCGGGGAACACGGTCTTCGCGACCTGCAACAACAGCGACGGCCATTTGTGCGACAACCTGGTCCAGCTGCTGCTCGAGGATTATCCGGCGAATCCGACGATCGGCCGCTACGTGAAGGCCGGCTGCGCGGGCTGGATGCTGCAGGGCGGGCAGGGGCCGAGCACGCGGGTCTACGACGCGAAGAAGGATGGGATCACGAACCCGCCCGCCATCCCGGGCAACCAGGGGAAGAAGTCGGACTACGCCGACGACGACGGCGGCTATATGCGCCTGCGCGGCGGCGCCTACTACAAGAAGCCGTTCCCCATCCTGGGGAAGGGCGCGGTCAAGCCCCCCGATCCGCCGCCCGCGACCCCATCGACCGGGACGAAGTAAGACGTCAGAGGTCGCTGCCGCGGGAGAGATGCGATTCGAAGTACGGCACTCCGTTCTCGTCGATCATGCGGCCGAAGTCGTGCAGGGTCGGGTCATCGCCCGTCGCGCAGAGGATCTGGCCGTCCTCGCCTCCGCGGTGCTCGAAGCGCTTGCAGCAGGGCGTCAATCCCTCGGATTTCAATCCGCACTCGAAGAACAGGAGGCTCCCGTCGTTCGAGACCGTCCGGATGGAGCCCTGGCCGCAGGGACAATCCCCCAGGACGGGATACCGCGACGGGCCTTCCACGACGATCCGGATGCGCATCGATCCCCCCTATTTCCCGGACAGGTCCGCGTCGAACTCGATCCGCTGACCCGGGACCAGGCGATCGCTCTCGATCGTCACGGCGGACCCTTCGCCGGCAACCGCGCACTTCCGGGTCTCGCCGGGGCAGAGGCCCTTCAGCGACGTGGCCGAGCGGCGACCGGCCACCGCGATCCAGGCGTCGTGATAGATCGGCGCGATGCCCGTATTCGTCAGCGTCAACAGCGATCGACCCCCGCCCGAGCGGAACTCCGTGACCTGAAAGCGGTATCCGCACGTCATCCCTGCGGCGCGGATCCGGTCCAGCGTCTGATGCTCCGGCTGGTCGCTCGCGATGATGAAGCTGAGGTGGAAGTCGCGGGCCGCGGTCTCGAAGGGCACCCCGTGCGGCCCCTTCGGCGCGAGCGCGTCCTTCTGATCGCCCTTGGTGTAGTAGCTGAACTCGCCGCCGGCCGGCGCGCGACGCCAGCGCTCGCGGCCGAAGAACGCCCAGTTCGGCTCGTTCTCTTTCGCGTGCTGCTTGCAGAGGAAGGAGTCGTCGAACACCCCGAACGTCAGATCGATCAGGGTCCGCGTCGACGCGAACGGCGTCGACTCCTCCGCGGCGGCGTCGATCGAGATCATCCACGGCGTCGACGTGAACGCACCCGACAGCCGGCGCAGAAACGTCTCCTGGAACTCCTTCGACGGGAAAGTCCCGCCGAGCTTCATCGGGCCGTCGTAGAGGTGGTATTCCGCCCAGAGCCCGAAGCCGGTCTCCAGATAGGCGATCCGCGGGTCCCGATCGTATTTCTCCGTGACCTTCGAATAGAACTCCAGGACGAATCGGGCCAGCTCGGGATGGGACCAGTCGGGAAAGACCGTCTCCTTGCCCTCGCTCTTCGCGGTCGTTTCGTGGTAGTCGGGAAGCTTCCTTATATACTCCGGCCCGCCGCTCGGTTTGCCCACGTAGGTGTCGTGGAAGCGGACGATCGCCTGGTGCTTCCTCGCCCGGATCGCCTCGAGCCGCTTCTCGAGCGGCCGCCAGTCGATCTCGCCCTTCTTCGCCACCAGCGCGGCATAAGTCAGGTAGAAGAACTCCAGCTGGACGGCGTCGGTCGCGACGTGCTCGGAGTCGTCCCAGAGGACCAGGCCCTGAGAGGCTGGACGCGGGTGACCTGGCTCTTCAAGGGCTGGAGCGGCAGATCCTCCTGGGTCGCGGCGAGCAGAAGCAGCAGGAACCGCATCGATCTGAAGATACGCCATCCCGGGGATTTTTTTCGCAGAACATACGTTATGCGGAGACCGGGGAGGTTAAGTACACTGAGCCTCATGGAAGAGAAAGAGCTGATTCACGCCGCCCAGAAGGGCGATCGCGAGGCGTACGGGCAGCTCGTCGCCCTCTACCAGGCCCGGCTGCGTGCCTTCGTCGCCCGCTATGTCACCCGCGCGGACGACGTGTTCGACATCGTCCAGGAAGGCTTCATCGACGCGATGCAGCACCTCGACCGCTTCGACGTCGCCAAGGACTTCGGCCCCTGGCTGCGCGCCATCTGCCGCAACCGCATGCTGAACCATTTCCGCTCCAGCAAGGTCCGGCAGAACGCCGCCGCGGTGCTGGTCGAGGACGCCCTCCAGGAGACCTGGGGCCCGATGGAGAACGACCTCGAGGAGGGCGTCGAGCGCATCGCCGCCCTGCGCCGCTGCATCGACAAGCTCGAACGCTCGCAGCGCGACCTCGTCGAGATGCGCTACCGCCGCGAAATCCCGCTGAACGACCTGGCGCGCCGGCTCGGCCGCAGCGCCGCGGCCCTGTCGATGTCCCTCTTCCGCATCCGCGCGGCCCTCGAGAAATGCATGCAGCCATGAAACCCGAAGAGCTGCACGCCCTGATCGAGGAGTACCGCGACGGCACGATCTCCGCCGCGGACGCGCGGAGGCTGGCCGACGCGATCCGCTCGGACCCCGGGACGGCCGCCCGCGCGCGGAAGGCGCTGGAGTACGCCGGCTTCGCGGCGCGTGCGCTGGAAGGCGACGACGACGCCTCCTTCGCGCGCAGTTTCGCCGAGCGCGTCCGCGCGGAGCGCGGCGGCGCCGAGTTCATGAGCGCCTTCGAGAAGCGGATCCGGCCCACCGCGCGGACCCGGCGGCTGGAGACCGCATCGACGTCGCCGATCCCGTTCCTCGTCGCCGCGGGCATCCTGCTCGCGCTGCTCGGCCTTCTGATGTCGCGCGGCAACCGGCCGCCCCCGGCGGTCGTCGCCGACCGGCACCAGGAGCAGCCGGAGCCCGAACCCCGGCCGGAGCCGGTTCCGAAAACGGCGCCCGCCCCGATGCCGGCGCCCGAGTCGCCGAAACCCGCCGCGCCCCCGACGGTCGACGCTCCCGAACCTCTGCCGGTCCGACCGGAGCAGCCCAAAGCGGATCCGCCGGTTCCGCCGGTCGAGCCGCCGAAGCCGGAGCCGACCCGCGTCGTCCGCGTCGGGGTCCTCGCCCGCCTCGAAAAAATCGAGGGAGACGTCCAGGTCGACGGCAGGCGCGCGGTCGCGGGCCAGGAGCTGGAGACCGAGCAGACGCTGCAGACGGGCCCGACGAAAAGCCGCGCGAGCGTCGTGCTCGCCGACGGCAGCCGCCTCGGCCTCGAGGCCGACGGCGTCGTGAAGGAGATCTCGAAGGGTTCGAAGGGCACGCGCGTGACGCTGTCGCAGGGCACCCTGTCCGCCGACGTGGCGAAGCAGCCGGCCGACCAGCCGCTGACGATCGCGACGCCGCACGGCGAGGCGCGGGTGCTGGGCACGGTGCTGCGCCTCGTCGTCGACCCGGCCTCCACGCGGCTCGAGGTGAGGGAAGGCAAAGTGCGGCTGACCCGCGACGGGAAGTCGGTCGACGTCCCGGCCGGCCAGTTCGCGACGGCGGGGGCGGGGACGCCGCTGGCGGCGAAATCCCTATCCCCGGACGAGATTGTCCTCGTGGCGCAGCAGGCGAAGCTGACGGGCGCGGAGTGGACGCTGATCCGCGACCTGAAGAGCCTCACCGGGGTGGCGCTCGAGGCCGGGCAATCCCCGTTCAAGGTGGTGGACCACGTCGAGACCCGCCCCTCCTACGCGACGTTCACGTTCTTCGCGCCGGCGGACCGGGAATACCGGATCTGGCTGAGGGCGACGAGCCTGGAGAAGGGCGACCCGTGGACGCGCGACCTGGTGACGATCGAGCCGACGCGGTGCGTGCTGAGCCAGAAGAGCCCGTTCTTCGGGGCGGCGCCGACGACGGCCTATGTCTTTACTGGCGTCGCGGCCACGCCCGGATATACTTGGCTGAGCGGTCACGGGGAGGAGACGAAGGCGGAGGCGCCCCCGCTGACCGTGAAATTCAACGAACCCGGCTGGCAGAACATCCGCGTCTACGTGGGAAATCCGTGGGTCCGGATCGACACGATCTGGCTCTCGACGACGCAGAAGACGCGGCCGCCGGCCCGACAGGCGCCCCCGTCGCCGACGGAGAAATAGTCCGATGAGATTCACCGCGAAAATCCTGGCTCTCACCCTGCTCCTCGCGCTCAAGCCCGCTTGCGGCGGCGGCGGGGGAGGCGGAGGGGGGGCTGCCGGCGGGGGAGGCGTCGCCCTGGTGCTGCCGGCCGTGGTCCCCAATCTTCCCCTGGACGCGTCGGGGGCGACATTCTCGATGAACGTCAATGGGATGACGGACTCGGCGGTGGAGGCGGCCATCGTGGCCGCGATCGGGGCGACGTTGAATTCCAAGATCGTGCTGACGAGCAGCAGCGGTCCGCGGAATATCGCGCTGACCGTCACGGCGCCGAGCGCCACCACCGCCTTTGTCCTGGCGAGCACGGGGGCAAGCCCGAGGTCGGTCGTGGTCGACGGCTCGGACCAGATCACCTTCACGGGCGCGGTCCGCTACTTCGAGCTTCAGGACGAGGCGCAAATCACGCTGCAGCGGCTGAAGTTCAACGGCGCCCGGGCCTCGGACAGCGGCGCAGTGGTGAGCGGCCTGAACAATGTCCGGCTGGCGACTTTCATCAACTGCACCTTCACCGACTGCCAGACGACGTTGCCTGGGGCGGACATCGGCGGCGGGGCCGTGCGGATCGCGAACAGCACGCATACGCAGTACTCGAACTGCAGCTTCACCAACTGCGCCGGCAGCAACGGCGGAGCGATCAACAGCCTGGGCTCCCGGCTGACCATCATCAACTGCACGTTCTCGATGTGCACGGCCTTCGGCACGGGGGGCGGGGGCGGCGGGAACGGCGGCATCGGGGGCGCGGTATATGTCGACAACGTCAGCAACGATGCCACCGCGCTGCACCAGCTGTCCGTGACGGGCTGCACGTTCGACACGAACCATGCGAGCGACCATGCCGGGGCCCTCTTCGGCTATACGAACCCGGCGGTGCCGTCGACGTCGATCATCGACCGCTGCACGTTCAAGTCGAACACGGCGACGGTGGGTGCGGGGCATTCGGGCGCGTTCTACAGCCAGGCCGGCACGCTGACGCTGAGCAATTCGACGTTCAACGGGAACCAGGCGAGCAACAACGGCGGCGGGATCTTCTGCACGAACACGTCGTCGCTGATTGCGAATTGCACGTTCCAGGGCAATTCGGCAACCGGTCTGGGCGGCGGCATTTCATCGTCGTCCAGCAGCCTTTCGTTGGTCAACGTCACCTTGGCGCAGAACAGCGCCGGAAACTTCGCGGGGGCGCTGTTCGCGCCGTCCGGGTCCGTCTCGGTGCAGAACAGCATTCTTTCGGGAAATACGGGCGTGGGAAATCCGGCGGGCGGCACGCAGGTCAACAACAGCTTCGCGGGCGGCGCGAACGTGCAGTCGCCGGTGGGCGGCACCGGGAACAAGCCGGCGAGCGTCACGGGAACCACCTTCGTGGCCAACGTGATGCTCGGAGCTCTCCAGAACAACGGCGGCCTGACGTTCACGATGCAGCCCGCGGCGGGAAGCCTGGCCATCGACCTTGCCGGCGTCACGGGCGCGCCTGCCACCGACCAGCGAGGCAACGCCCGCACCGGGGCGTCGGCGGACGCCGGCGCCTGCGAAGCCCCCTGATCCCCCAAACAATCCCGTCCTGTTTGTGGGACTCCTCAAATGGGACTGGCTTGTTGGTGAGGCCGGGCTATAATGCCCCCGATCGCCAAATCCCGGCACCGGCCGGGAACGGGGGAACCAAGGTGAAGATGGGGGGTGAAGGCGTCCCCGGGGACGCCAGGGCCAGCTGATGGGCCCCAACCCGACAGCTAACCTCGTCGGCGTTCGTCAGGGCTCCGCCGTCCGCCCGCCATCAGGCCTCACGCCGCCTCCCGCTTCGGCGGAGGGCTGCGCGAGGACCCCATGAGTTCCGTCTACAAGCGCGTCAACGAGGTCGTTTTCGGCAAGGCCAAGGATCCCAACGATCCGTCGGTCCACCACGGACTGTCCCTCATCGCCTTCCTTGCCTGGGTCGGCCTCGGCGCCGACGGCCTGAGCTCCGCCTGCTACGGCCCTGAAGCCACCTTCAAGGCGCTCGGCGAGTACCGCCACCTGGCCCCGTTCCTCGCCCTGGCCACGATGCTGACCGTGTCGATCCTCTCGGCCGCGTACGCGTCGACCATCGCCGCGTTCCCCTCGGGCGGCGGCGGCTACACCGTCGCGTCCGGCACCCTGGGCCGCTATCCGGGCATGATCTGCGGCTGCGCGCTGGTGATCGACTACGTCCTCACCGTGGCGATCTCCGTGGCGTCGGGGGCGGATGCGATCTTCAGCCTGCCGTTCATGCCCCCGGGCTGGCACCAGTACAAATACGTCGCCGTCATCGTCGGCCTCGGACTGCTGATGTTCATGAATTTCCGCGGGGTGAAGGACTCGGTGATGGTCCTTATGCCGATCTTCATCACGTTCCTGATCATCCACGCCTTGCTGATGGCGATGTCGATCCTCCAGCCCCCGCTGGCGGCGGTGCACGCCGGACCGGCGCCCGTCGCGCTCCCGACCGCGGCGGCGGCGTTCCTGCTGCTGAAGGCCTACTCCCACGGGGCCGGCACGTACACCGGCATCGAGGCGATCAGCAACAGCCTCTCGATCCTCCGCGAGCCGCGGGTGCAGACGGCGCGGCGCGCCATGATCTATATGGCGGTTTCCCTCTCGGTCGTCGCCGGCGGCCTGCTCATGAGCTACCTCCACGTCCAGGTCGTCCCGACCGCGGGCAAGACGCTGAACGCAGTGCTGGCCGAGTCGGTGTTCGGGACGGCGGGCTTCGGGAAGATGCTGGTCACGGTCACCCTGATCTCCGAGGGCATGCTGCTGATCAGCGCCGCGCAGGCGGGCTTCATCGACGGACCGCGCGTGCTGGCGTCGATGGCCGTGGACTCCTGGGTGCCGCGGCGCTTCAGCCGGCTGAGCGACCGGCTGGTGGTGTCGAACGGCATCTTCCTGATCGGCGTGGGCGGGCTGGCGGCGATCCTGGCGACGGGCGGCAACGTCGACCTGCTGGTCATCATCTACAGCTTCAGCGTGTTCGTGACCTTCCTGCTGTCGCAGGCGGGGATGGTCAAATACTGGTTCACGCACACCCAGGAGAAGGGGCTGCTGCGCGGGTCCGTGTCGGTGCTGGCGGCCCTGCTCTCGGCGACGATCCTGGGCTCCCTGTTCGCCGCGGAAGGGGCCCGTTACGCGGTGTACGCCCTCGGGGCGATCCTGCTGCTGGGCATCCTTTGCGCCGTGGTGAGGCGGCACTATGGGGCGGTGGGGCTGACCCTGAGCCGGCTGAACTCCATCGTCCAGGCCGCGGAGTCCGACCCGTACCATCGGGACGCGAAGCCGTGGGACAAGACGGCGCCGACCGCGGTGTTCCTGGTCAGCGGCTACAACGGGGCCGGCCTGCACACGATCATGGGGGTGCAGCGGATCTTCCCCGAGTATTTCCGGCAGCTCGTGTTCCTGTCGGTGGGGCAGGTCGACTTCGACCGCTTCAAGGGCGCGCACGAGGTGGAGCACCTGAAGTCGAAAGTCGAGGGCGAGCTGAAGAAGTATGTGGCCCTGGCGGAGAAGTGGGGATTCGCGGCGGAGTGCCGCGCGGGCTTCGGGGTCGACCTGATCGACGAGCTGGAGGACCTGAGCGTCCAGGTCGCGAAGGACTACCCGCGCTCGGTGTATTTCTGCGGCGACCTGGTGTTCCACATCCCGTCGCTGCTGACGCGGCTGCTGCACGCGCGGACGGGCGAGGAGCTGCAGCGCCGCTTCCGGGAACGCGGCCTGCCGCTGATCGTCATGCCGATCCGGGTCTGATCAAAAACCACAAACGTGACGGTCTTGTTTGTGGTGTTTCCACTCACACGACGGGCTTGGTGGTGGGGCTACTCGGATTTGAAGGTCATGCGGCCGGGTTTCTGGCGCCAGAGCACCGTGCACTCGCGGTCGGGATGCTCGCCGTGGTACTCGCCCGCCTTGGACTGCGCCTCCGACCGGCTGTCCGTCCAGCCGCTCAGCGCGCGCCCCTCGTCCGAGCAGAACGCCATGTACTGCAGTTCGCCCTCGGGTTCGATGCGGACGCTCGGCTCGTAGCGCTCGACGCGGACCTTCTCGTACTGAAGCGCATCGTCGTCGTGCCTGCACGAGACGGCGCCCAGCAGCAGCCCGGCCAGCAGCAGGTGTTTCATGTCGGCGGCTCCCATCCCTATTGAGGACGGGCGATCATACCAAGTCCCTTCGTCCCGCCGCCACTTTTCCCCCTACTTCTTGGGCGCGGGCTTGGGTTTCAGGTTCGCCTCCAGCTCCTCCTGCGTCGGCGTCTTGGACGCGACCCCGTCCGCCGGGACCTCGATCTTTGCGATCCAGACGATCGCGTTCAGCATCAGCTTGCGCTGATCGTCGTTCTTCCAGTTGAAGTGCGCATGGCCGCCGGTGAACCCGAAGCCGCGGCCGCCGCCCTCGTTCTCGCTGACCCACATCATGTGCTCGGGCGTGTTCTTGCCGATCTCGGCGCGGACGGCCGGATTGCCGCTGTGGGTGCCGTCCTTCCCCTGACGCGTGGAATCCGGCGGGACCGCCGACAGGATCGGCGTGACGCCCTTCATGTCGTCGCGGAAGCGCATATGGTAGTACCACTCGTCGTTGGTCTCGAACGGCTTCACGCCGCGGGTCACCGGGTGCTCGGGCAGCTTCTCGAACTTCGCCTTCCAGTGCGGGTTCACGGACCAGTTCATCTCGAAGTAGCCGCCCATCCAGGCGAGGAAGGCCTTGCCGGGGTCGCCCGCGACGGTCTCGACCGCGTAGTGGATCGCGCCGATGCCGACGCCCTTCTTCGCGAGCGGATCGACTTCGGCGACGTGCTTGTTCACCATATGCCCGCCGCCGCCGTCGGAGTACATGACGATGGCCGCGGCCCCGTCGAAGACCGACGGGTCCTTGGGCCAGCCGTTGTCCTTGGTCACGACGCACTCGACCGGCAGCCCGCTTTCGTTGAGGCACTTCGCGAGCAGCATGCAGCCGCCGAGGTGCTCGTGGTCGCCGTAGCCGTGGCTCGGCCCGCCGGCGACGAAGACGATCTTCTTCTTCTCCTGGGCCTTGTCCTGCGCGGGGGCGACGCCGCCGAGCAGGCCGACGAGAACGAGAGCGAGGATCATGCGCATGGGTAGTCCTTTCGTAGTCCGGGGCTGGATATCCCCAGCCCGCCCCTGTGTTACACGCCGCCGTCCCCTCTTTTGTCTCAAAAGGGATGCCGGGGGGAAGAAATTGCTCCCTCTTTCTTTCTTCTCTCTCCCGCTCTCCAAAAAAAAAGGCCGGATCAGGGGGAACCGATCCGGCCTTCCATGGAGAGAGGGTGGTGAACCCTTCGGAAGTCAGTATCGCCCGCGGCTGTGACAGGATGTGACACGGTGATGACAAATCTGCGCGGCAGATTTGTCCTCACTTGATAAGATCTCGGGATGATGAAGACTTTGATCAACCTGCTCCCGCTCCTCGCCCTCTCCGGCTGCCTCGCCGTCAACGTCGACGTCGGCGGCCACCGCGGCGACTATACCGAGAAGACCGTCGACGGCGACGGCGACGCCCGCGCCAAGATCGCGCTCATCGACGTCGAAGGCGTTCTCACCAGCGAGCACTCGGACTCGCTCTTCGCGACCAGGGAATCCCAGATCGTCGCCTTCGTCGAGAAGCTCAAACTCGTGGAGGCCGACGCCGACGTGAAGGCCGTCATCGTCCGGATCGACAGCCCCGGCGGCGACGTGACCACGAGCGACATCCTTTACCATGAGCTCGCCGGCTTCAAGACGCGCCGGAAGATCCCCGTCGTCGCGGCCTTCATGGGGGTCGCCGCCTCGGGCGGCTACTATCTGGCCAGCGCCGCCGACGTCATCGTCGCCCACCCCACGACCATCACCGGCTCGATCGGCGTCATCTCGCTGCACGTGTCCCTCGCCGGCCTCCTCGAGAAGATCGGCGTCAAGGTCGAGGCCCTCAAGAGCGGGATCAACAAGGACATGGGCTCGCCGTTCCGCGCGATGACCGACGACGACAAGAAGCTCCTGCAGACCCTCATCGACCAGTTCTACGCGCGCTTCGTCACGGTCGTCGCCAAGGGGCGGGAAGGGCGGCTCACCGAGGACCAGGTCCGGAAGCTCGCCGACGGCCGCGTCTATACGGCAGAGCAGGCGCTCGAGGCGAAGCTCGTCGACCGCGTGGGCTACCTCGCGGACGCCGTCGCGGAAGCGCGGGTGCGGGCCGGGGGGCTCGAAAAGGTCCGGATCGTGATGTACTCGCGTCGCCCCGGACGCATCGACAACGCCTATTCCGGAACGCCGACCGCGGAAGTCTTCGTCGGAGGCGACCTCGAGCAGGCGAAGAAACTCCTGGGCTTCCACTGCTACTACCTGTGGGAGCCCTACCTGCTCGGGAAGTGACTCAGGCGCTCTTGGCCAGCTCCGTCGCGGGCAGGGTCGGGACGGTCGCCTGCTTCGGCGCTTCGCCCTTCATGCGCAGCATCACCTGCCACTCGCGCGTGATCGTCGGGTAGGCGATCAGCGCCTGCAGCGACAGGCCCTCGCAGCGGCGGCCGATCTCCGTCAGCAGATCCGAGCCGCGCGGGGTCGTCAGCGTCATCACCATCGACGCCTCCGGGCTGCGCGATCCCATGATCTCGCAGAGCGCGCGGCAGAGGTCGGGCGGGGTGATGATGCCGACCATCTCGTCCTTCTGCATCACCGGGACCGCGGGCAGGCCGCGCTCGGCAATATAGCGCGCGGCGCGGTCGACGGGGTCGTCGGCGTAAACGATCGTCGCGGTGGGAGGCACGACGCAGGCCAGGGTCTTTCGGCTCAGCAGCGTCATGGGGTCGCCGGTCTCGAGCATTTCGTAGATCTCGGACCGCGTGACCGCGCCGGCGATGTGGCCGTGGCGGAGGACCCCGACGAGGGCGATGCCTTTCGAGTTGAGGAATCTCAGCGCGTCCACGAGGGACGTTTCGATGGGCAGAAGGACGAACTTGGACGACATCCACTGGCGCACGATCATGGCAACCTCCGTTACTCTCGGACGGCCCTCAGGCCGCTTCCACTCCCGGATCCTCCGGGTTGACCAGGGCTCTAGCCCGCTCCAGGTATTCATCCGCCACCAGACTGGCGGCGATCAATTCGATCTTCCGGTCCCACAGGAGATTGGTCCGCTCCTCGGCCTGGCGCAGCGCGTCGAAGTCCGCCTCCGACGGCAGCGTCAGGGTGGCGTCGAGGCACTCCCGGCGCTGGGCGCGGTCGCGGTCGGCGAGGGCCTGGTCCAGGGCGACCCCGCTGAGCGCCTCCTCGACGGCCTGCTTGGCGAGCTCGGGTTCCAGCATCAGGATCTGATCGGGGAGCAGCTCGATACCGGCGGAGCCGAAGAGCTCGGAAAGGAACCCGCCGTTGACGGGGATGGGCTGTCCGCCCTGAAGAAGGGCCAGCTCCCCGCTTGGGGCCACGTCCAGCAGGAAGAGATGGGCCGCGTCTTTGCGGAGATCGAGGCCCGAGGAGAGCGCCAGGTAAGTGATCCGGAGGGAATCGAGGATGGCGACGGGGAGGCTGGAGGAGCCTTCCTCGAAGCCGGACCGGGTCCGGGCAATTTCGATCTGCCTCGCAAGCACGGACAGGATCCTGGGCGCTTCCATGGGGAAGGGTATGGCAAACGGCGTGCCACGAGTTCGAACTGGAATGGCGTCGAAATTGCGAGGGGGGGGCGTTCTGATGCGCTAGAGGTGGGCTACCGTTCGGTGTACCGGTTCTTCAGAACCTACCTGCGGGAATCTTTTATACATCCCTTATGGTCCTCCACAAACAAGCCCGTCATGTTTGTGGAAAACCACAAACAAGCCAGTCCTCTTTGAGGGTGGGGAACCTAGCGCGGTTGCTTGCGGAAGCAGTCGCGGCAGTAAACGGGGCGGTCTCCGCGCGGTTTGAAGGGCAGGTCCGTCTGCTTGCCGCAGGCGGCGCACTTGGCCATGAAGACCTCGCGCGGACCTTCGCGGAAGCCGGGGCCGGGAGGGCCTCCCATGCCGGGCCGCGGGGGACCGCCGAAGCCGGGACGGGGCGGACGCGGTCCGCCGCGACGGTCGTCGTTCCGCATCCGCGCGACCTGCCGGCAGATCATGCAGCGTTTCGGCTCATTCCGGAGCCCGAGTTTGGCGTGGTGCTCCTGCTGCTTGGCGGTGAAGATGAAGTCCTCGTTGCAGTCCTTGCACTTCAACGCCTTGTCGGTGAACGGCATGATGGATCCACCCGGGGTAACGTGCGGCCCAGTTCCCGCTATTCCCTGCCGAGGGAGATTAGAATAGGAATGCGTCTCGGGCGCAACCAATATCCGCTCCCAACCTATCAACGCGCGCGACGGGGTCCGAATCGAATTTGGAGCGCAAAAAACCTCGGGATTTTCCGGGACGTATATAGGGGTGAGAGCGGGATGTCGGCTGGTCCTACATAGTGTAAAATAGAGCGCTTGATGAAGATCGCCGGAATGACCGCCCTCCTGGGCCTGCTGTCCCTGGGTGCGTTCGCCCAGGAGAAGACCGCCGCCGCTCCCGCGGATGCCGAGGGCGTCGAGTTCTTCGAGAAGAAGATCCGTCCCGTCCTCGCGGACAAGTGCTACAGCTGCCACAGCTCCGAGCTCCGGAAGGTCAAAGGCGGACTGCGACTCGACACCAAAGAGGGCATGGTGAAAGGCGGCGAGTCCGGCGCGGCGCTCGTCCTCCCCGGCGACCCCGGACACAGCCAGCTGATCAAGGCCATCAAGTACGGCAAGGACGACGAGCTCAAGATGCCGCCCAAGGGGCCGCCGCTGGCTGCCGACGTCATCGCCGACTTCGAAGCCTGGATCAAGCGGGGCGCGCCCGATCCCCGCTCGGCGCCGGTCGCGAAGAGCATCGACTACCCCAAGGCCCGCGAGCATTGGTCCTTCCGGCCTCCCCAGGAGCCCGCGGTCCCCGCCGTGAAGGACAAGGCCTGGGGGAAGAGCCCGATCGACGCTTTCATCCTGGCGAAGCTCGACGCCTCCGGCATGAAGCCGCAGCCGGCCGCCGACCGCCGCACGCTGATCCGCCGCGTCACCGTCGACCTCATCGGCCTCCCGCCGACGGCCGAGGAGATCGAGGCTTTTGTCGCCGATCCCGCGCCCGACGCCTTCGAGAAGCTCGTGGACCGCCTGCTCGCGTCGCCCCGCTACGGCGAGCGCTGGGGCCGTCACTGGCTCGACATCGCGCGCTACGCCGACAGCAAGATCATGATCGGGAAGGCGGTGGACAAACCTGCTCCGGGCGACGTGAAAGGTACCGTAGCAAGTATTCCGGAATTAGCCCCATTCAAAGGAAAATGTCCGCTCTGGACGTACATTCTGGCCGAAGCCGGTCAAACACGTACCGACCTGAAGATCCCGGTCAAGGAGAACTTGAAGATTTCCACTCCCCAGCTTGGACCGGTTGGCGGGCGAATCGTAGCTGAAGTCTTTCTCGGCATGATGTTCGGTGACAACGACTCTTTCCTTAGCGCCGATCCGAACTGGACGCCAACAATTCGTGGTAAAGGTGTCGATTTCGGGCTTCGCGATATCGTCGCATACGCCCTCGGCAAGTGAAGAAAGACCTGTTCGAACGGGAAGACTCTGCTGGTCCGCAGCACGACCGGCGTTTCTGGCGAATTGTGAGGGGAATTCCAATGGCGGAGACCGATCAAAGGCGCAGGTCCTTCCTCGCGTACGGAAAAATGGCCGTCTAGAGTCGAAGAAGAGCGCGGCTGCGTATAGGGCCGGCGGCGACTGAAGCGAGCGACGTCTTTCGTAGTCGCTCTTGCCCAGTCGTCGGCCCGGGAGAATCACTACGGCTGGAAGTCGCTACGGGGCACGCAGGTCGCCGTGCTCTTC
>Ga0137409_10003079_pt1 | contig 17703 bp, 19 predicted proteins | sample CZODoug1_16funga_FD_122059 | JGI IMG/M metagenome (GOLD analysis project Ga0137409, IMG submission 122059) | Vadose zone soil fungal communities from Angelo Coast Range Reserve, California, USA - CZODoug1_16fungal (Hybrid Assembly) | ecosystem: Environmental > Terrestrial > Soil > Vadose zone... | reverse complement strand
ACAGCTCAACAACTTCGGGCTTCTGTAGATTGAAGCAAGACCGCTGCAATCACAGCATTCGAACCAAAGTCATTTGCGAAGCGAATGGATAGATTTCCATTGCGCGCCCGGTTTCGCGCAAACGCAATTCTGTCAACAGACAACGTTGCGAAAGCAAACACTAACACCGACCGCACGGCAGTCGTGGTGCCGGGATTTCGACTGCTTGCACCAAAGGAGCGACTTTATGGCTACAGTCACGACCACCGCCGGCAAGCCAATCGACGATAATCAATTCCCGATCACACCACGCGTCCATGGGTCCGGTTTGCCGCGCGCTTACCAACCGATCGAACGACTGGCGCGCCGGAATCGCGCGGGCATCGTGGAGAGAGTTGTGAAGACGATCCGCAAGATAGCCATCGCGTCGGCAGTCGCATTTTCCGCATTTGCTTTGACCGTGACGCCAGGATCGGCCGCAAGGGTGGGGAGGTCCATGACACCCCCGCAGCAATACTGCATGTACTATGATGAAGGCGGGACGGACTGCAGCTTCATAAGCTATGCGCAGTGCTGGGCGACGGCTTCCGGCCAGGCTGGCGGATGCTATGCCAATAGCCCTTCCGACGATGAAGGTTTTCGAGGCGCTCGTGCCCAGATGTCGAGACCCCGTTACTGACATGCGCTCTCCGGCGGCCGCCGAAACAGCCCGACGAGCGGCCGGCCCGGCGCATCGCTCGGAATAGATAGGCCCTTCTACACAAACGCCGACGGCGGGCACCCCCCGCCGTCTGCGCAGACGAATGTTTGCGCCTTAGCATGTCGCCTGTTGGCACCTTTGAGACATGCCGACCGGCTCCGAAGATGTCCGTTCGTCGGGGTAGACCGGAAGCAGCGAATGAGGGAACCAAGTATATTCGTTTTTCAGACGTTTGCCGGTCAGCTGCCGCGGCGTCGCCGAACAATCAAGTGTGATGAGCATGGTGCTCGTTACTTCCTACATCAAGAGTTGACGCGCTTGGCTTGCGTTCCGACGAAAAATTGCAAGCTCGCAGCGATAGCATTCTCGCGCGGCCGAACTCTGACGAAACGAAATCAGCTCGCTATGACGAAACTTGGAATGAGTGTTGGAATCTTGGCAACGGTCTTCTGCCTGTCGGCCGGGGCACAGACCATCAACGTAATGGCCCTCGATCAAGCCGGAGCCCAGACGGTCCTGCAAGCCGCGAAGGAGAGCGCGCAGCAGCGGAATGCGCCCTCGGCAATCGCAGTGGTTGATCCCGCCGGGGATCTGCTTGCTTTCCAACGGATGGATGGTGTCCGCCCAGCAAGCGCGGACCTCGCCATCGAGAAGGCACGAACGGCTGCGCGGCTACGACGGCCGACGGTGGAGATCGAGGACAGAATTAATCAGGGCCGAACGGCGTTCGTCACCGCAGGTATCGCGGCACTGCGCGGCGGCGTGCCGATACGCCTAAACGGCGAAGTCGTGGGCGCCGTAGGTGTTGCCGGCTTGAGCAAGGAGGCTGACACCGAGACCGCGAACACCGCGGCGGCGGCCCTGAGCCCATTACCGAAGACAGATGAGCATAGGTGACGGAGTTACAACTCGCGTGGGCCTCGGTGGAAGGTGATTGGCTCGGCAGTGGCGAGGCGAAGCATTCGCCGGTCTTGGCATCGAATACGGCGACGATGACCAACCCGTTCTGATCGCCGGCGTATTGACGGCGAGCGGGCACAGGTTGCTGGCCTGAGCGAGGGGCACACGCGGCCAACTGTTTCTGGCGCTGCGCCTAGCGCTGCTGGAACGCTGCCCGTCCCAGCCAAAGCCAGCCGTTGCGCCCGTCGGCGCACTGGATCAAGTTGTGAGCCTACACCCTAAACTAGCTTGGCGTCATGCGACTCGGACGCCCGTCAGTTCGGCGATCTTCTTGGCATGAGCGACCGCGGCGCGCGCGCCAGTCGTCTTTGTAAGAAGGTCGAGCGTCTCATCCTCGTCGTCGCTGACCGGCGTGAGTGCCTGGTCCATATAGTTGCCGGCGCCGGGGCTGTATGCGATGACCGTTTTCCAAATCAACAGTCGACCGATCGCGCCGGTCAGGACTACATGCTTCACAAGGGTCTCCCAGCCAAAGCGCGGCCAGAAGAACCAAGGCTTCTCGCGCGACAAGCCCGGCCTGCGCTCGGACGGATGCTTGAGGCGGAAGATCCCGCCCTGCAGGGGGTGTACCTTTTCGAGGCGATCCGTCGTCGAAAAGGTGAGCAAGTACTTTGCGAGATTGCTGATCGGAACGCCCGTCGCCGCGGCGCGTCGCAGCAGAATCTTCATGTGCTTTGGCGTGTAATAGAGCAACCAAGCCTCGTGGTAGATGTCCTGCCACTCTTTCCTGCTCATCCTTGAATGGGCGGTGCAAACGTGTTCGACATCGTATCTGTTGAGGTCCGGGTCCATAGCAACGCCGTTCCTCCAGAGCGTCTGGTGATCCTCCGAGCCGGGCAGTGGCGTCAGACAGAAGAACTCGAGAAGGTCGATCGGCAGTTCTTCCTTGATAATCGCGATATCGCGTTTGATCGACTCCGGTGTGTCCGCTGGAAAGCCCAGAATATACCCTGCGATGGTCAGAATGCCCTGTTTCTTCCAAGCAAGCAGCATCTTTCGATACTCGGTGATCTTGTTCTGGCGCTTCTTCGCGGCGGCTAGATTATCCGGGTTGATATTCTCAAGTCCAATAAAGACCTTGGTTACTCCGGCCCTTTTCGCCTTTTCCATGAAGTTGGGGATCTTGTGGCATAGCGTGTCGACCTGGATCATGAGGCCGAGCGGGATTCCGTCCCTTTCACGAAGCTCGATGAGGCGATCGAAGGTCGGTTCCCACTCTTTGTTGCGTGCAAAGTTATCGTCGGTGATAAAGAATTTTTGAATACCTTGTGCCCAATTGAGGCGCACGAGATGCTCAACATCGTCTGCCGAACGGTAGCGCGATTTGCGGCCTTGTACGTTGATGATGGTGCAAAACGAGCACTGGTAGGGGCAGCCGCGGCCGGCGTCGAAACTAGCGCTGGAGCCAAGCGTGCGCTCGATATATCGCTTCGGGAGGAACGGCACCGGCATGCCCTCCATGCCCGGCAAGTCTTTCATGTAGTTGTATATCGGCGCGAGGCGTCCCGCGGCTACGTCGGCAATTACGGATTCGAGACGCTCTTCGGCTTCACCAGCGAATATAGCGACACCCATGTCCCGGCAAACGTCGAGATCCACTGCGCGGCCATCCAACATCGACAGACATCCCGATACATGAAAGCCTCCTATGGCTACAGCAATCCCAGCTGCCCGGAACGGACGGGCAATGTCGAGGGCGCGGGGATATTGGTTCGATTGAACGCCGACAAGGGCAACACATCCGAAATTGCCGTGGCACATGTAGCGGGACAGGAGCGCCGGGATGTCGATGCGTGTATTCGTCTCGTCGATTACCTCGATATCAATATCAACGTCCGGCCCGAGCACCCGCCGTTCGGCGCAATCGGCTGCAATGCCGTACACAGCCGCCAGCGAATTCGAGGGCGTCATGGCGCGCCACCACCGGATCACGTATCCGTCGTCATCGTAGTGAGACGGTTTGATGAGGACGAGCTGAAAGCGTCGCCCCGCCGGTACATTGGATTGCAGCACTGATTGTCTCCTGGTTGGCGCAGTCATATCCGTAGCACGGAAGGCAATCATAAACACCCCGGCCATTTGCAATGCGCTTGGCACCGCCGCTCCAAGAACAATTATGTCCGAGTGTGTCCGAGACTGAAATCGCGGACAGGATTTTTAATCCTCACATCATAAGCGGCTACCCTTCGCGACCGGGTTTCGAAAAAAGCCTTCGGGACCTGCCTCACTTCCGCTGGATAACGGTTAGTACGTTCTTAAATCGTTCTTGGGTGGGTGACTTGACCGAGCCGCATTTCATCCGTCACCCATCAGGTCTAACGGTCGGTGAAATTGCGTCCTTGACGGGTGCCGAGCTTCAGGATGTCACAACCTTCCCGCATCGGTCACCATGGTGGATGGTCTGCCAGAAAATCTGCGCAACAATCAGGGCAGGAACGCCGACTCCGCGGTCGAGTAGGATGTGCGCTGAGCTTGGAAGACGGCTCTGGAACCAGACAGCGTGTTTGGTGCCGTCGATGACTGTAGCCATTTACTTCGGCGAGCTCATGTTCGCCACTGCCCTTGCGATCGTGTTGCTGGCCACCTCATCGTTTCAGCCATTCATTACTATTTTTCTCTTCTGTTGCGGTGTCGTGGCATGGACGCTAGCTGAATACATCACTCATCGCTTTGTGTTGCATGCCATCGCTCCAGTACAGCACGGGATTCATCACGCCCGCCCGAAAGACGCTATCGACAAGATTTTCTGGCAAATATGGGTAGCCTTCGTCGTTCTCTACTTGACGATGGGAGGCGCCGTTCTGGCCGGCGGTCTCGCGGCCTACGCCTGGTATTTATTTGTCCACTATTGCGCCCATCACAATCCTGCAATTCTCCCGGCTTCGTTGCTGAAACATCATCTCGTCCATCACAGGTTTGCGAGCCGAAACTACGGTGTCACTACAAAGCTCTGGGATCGCGTTTTCGGAACAATGCTTCGATAGTTTGCTCGGTCATCGCGCCAATGCCCGGGGGAAATCCGAAACTAAGAACCTCGCAATAGCCCTCGGGTCAAATTGCGCTCGGAACTTTGGTCTAAGGCGCAATGTGCCCGCGGCGCGCCGAACAAATGAGTTGGGTACATCAGGCAACATTCGGAAACAAAGCAGCGAAGTACAGAACAAGCTTCGGTCGCAAATGATCGGCAACAACAGGGTTAATCCAGTCCTGTGACCGGTAGCGAGATGCTCAAGACAGCCCTCCTGACAAATGATGATCCTCGAAGGCATTCGGCCGAGGACTTCATCAAGAAGATCTACGCGGCTCGATACGGTGCCCGGCTGGAAACTTTCCCTTCCCGCATCATCGCTCTTTTGGACAATCGCGATGAAATTCTCTGCGCGGCTGGTCTTCGTTTCTTCGACGATGGATATTTCTCTGAACGCTATCTCGACACTCCAATCGAAAATGCGGTCAGCGCGATATCAGCCAGACCGGTGAATCGGAATGCAATCTTTGAAGTGACGACGCTTGCCAGTCGGGCGCCGCTGGCGACGGCAGAGTTTATCGCGGAAATCGGGGCTTTTGGTGAGAGGGCCGGATTTGAGTGGTCTTTCTTTACCTTGACGCGCCGCCTTCATCTCATGGTCAGGCGGCTTGGCATCGCACTGACTTATCTCGGTGAAGCCGACCGTCGGCGCATCGCGGATTCAGAGCGATGGGGGACCTACTATGCTTTCCAGCCGAAAGTATATGCCGTTGCCAGCCAACGCCTGACGAAGGGCTGGGACCGCTCTCAAAAAGGGGAGCGGTATGCGGCAGCTATTTGACTCCATGAAACGGCATGCGTCGGAGGCGGGCGGGGTGATCGCGGTAAGCGACCAGCATGGTCAATTGTCTCGCCGCGAACTGTTTGCCAGAGTGACCGCTCTTGCCGCGGACCTTAAGGGTCAACCCCAAACTATCGGTATCTACGCTCCAAACGGACTTGCCTGGGTCATTGCTCAGCTCGCCTGCGCGCTTGCCGGCAAGATCGTGGTGCCTTTGCCGACATTTTTTAGCGCGGCGCAACTCGGACACGTCGTTCGTGATGCATCGGTCGACGTTATTCTTGCCTCCGAACAGACGGCAACACAGGCCCTTCAATCGGGTGTCCCCACGAATGTGATCGATATTCATCGGGTGGGAGTGGGCTTGCCGGATGTGATCGATGGCTTCGGCCAGATTATTTATACCTCGGGAAGCACTGGTCAGCCTAAGGGGGTCCGCCATCAAAGCGGGCAGATCGCATGGTCGGCGGCCGCATTAGGATCCGCGACCGGAGCAGCCGCGGCGGACTCATATCTCTCCGTCCTTCCGTTGCCGCTGTTGTTGGAGACGATCTGTTCGATCTTTATTCCAACACTGCTCGGGGCCTATGTGCATTTTGATGCCGGCCTGGCAGAGCAGGTCGGCCGCGGTGATGCGACCGGCATTGCCAAGGCATTCGAAACTCATCGCCCCACGATGAGTGTGTTGGTGCCACAATTGCTGAAGCACTGGGTGGCGGAGCTCCGGGCGGCTGGCCAAATCGCACCGTCTTCCCTTCGATTCGTCGCAGCGGGAGGCGCGCCTGTACCGAGACAGGTTGCGGATGCTGCCTGGAGCTTGGGAATTCCTGTCCACGAAGGTTACGGCCTTTCGGAATGCTGCTCGGTTGTTGCAGTCAACCGTCCAAACGAACGTTGGCCTGGCACTGTCGGTCGACCGCTGAACGGGCTCTCCGTGTCGATCGACGACGGCGAAATCGTCGTCGATGGACCTTCGATAGCGGACGGTTACCTGGGGCAAGAACCCGCATATCGACCATGGCGGACAGGTGACCTCGGAGCGATCGATCGGAGCGGCTTTCTTACCATCCACGGACGCAAGGACAGTCTTCTCGTCACGTCGTTCGGCAGAAACGTCAGCCCCGAATGGATCGAGACCATGCTGCTGGCTGATCCGCGCGTTGCATTTTGCACGGTGGCCGGCCACGGCGAGCCGCACTTGACCGCCCTGCTCATCCCTTCTCGTCAAGGTGCAGCCTGGTTCGCCAGGGCAACGCGTGCGGATATTTTGGAGCTGTTGTCCGACTGCTGTTCGGACGCCCCGGAATACGCAGTACCGCGCGCCTGGGTTGTCATTTCCTTCGAGGAGGCCTTGAACAATCAATTGCTCAGTAACGGACGGCCAATTCGCAAAAACGTCGGCAGGTTCGTCCTGGAGAGAGCGGCCGCTTCGCTCGCGCCTCTCCTCGCATCTTCACGTCCAGCCTGAAAGGCCCAAATATGAGCTTCTATGAGCAACTAGTCGCCGAAACCGCCGACAGCCGTGACGCTTTCCTGTCAATTCCACTGGTAAGGACCACGATCCGCAACGGGGCGTCCCGCAGCCTCTACCTCGATTTCCTGACCGAGGCCTATCACCACGTCAAACATACCTTTCCCCTGCTGGCCTTGGCTGCGTCACGCACTTCGGACGAGCGCTATCAAGACGCCCTGGTCGAGTACCTGGAGGAAGAGCGCGGTCACGAGAAATGGATTCTCAACGACATCCATGCACTTGGCGGCGATCCGGATACGGTTCGCAATGGCAAAGGGGGGCCGGCCTGCAGGATCATGGTCGGTTACGCGTACTACGCGATCGAGCATATCAGCCCCTACGCGTTCCTCGGAAGCGTGCACGTTCTCGAGGGGATGTCGGTGCTGCTGGCTGACAAGGTCGCAGACGCAATGAAGGCGTCTCTCGGTTTGGAGAGCGATACCGGATTCACCTATCTTCGAACTCACGGATCGCTGGACAGCGAACACGTCGCGTTCTTCCGAAAGCTGGTCGATGGTTTCGACGATCGGAAGACCCAGTGTATCATTGTCGACAATGCAGCTATCTTCTACCGGTTGTACGGCTCAATCTTTCGCGACCTTGGCGCTCGTGCGGAGTTGAGCGATGCTGCGTGAGCAAAAATGCGTGCTGATAACGGGCGCGGGCTCCGGGATAGGGCGTGCCTTGTCGGTAGAGGCGGCGCAGCGCGGGATGATCGTCGCCTTGTGCGGGCGGCGGGAGACAGCACTTGAAGCAACAGGCGCACTTCTCGGCCAGGGAAGTCAGCATCTGATCATTCCGGCAGATATAACAAATCCTCAAGACCGCCGTCGGATCGTCGAGATCATCAGCGACCAGTGGAAAGCACTCGACGTGCTCGTCAACAATGCCGGCGTCGTCGAGGGCGGCGCTTTAGAGAAATTCGACGATGAAGCGATAACCAGGACATTCCTCACGAATGTCATCGCGCCGATGGCGCTCACGCGCGATCTGATGCCTTTGCTGGTCGCGGCAAGGCCGTCGAGGGTGGTCAACATAGGTTCTGTTTTTGGCGACATCGCCTATCCGCAGTTTACCGGCTATTCCGCCTCAAAATTTGCACTACGCGGCTTTTCAAATGCGCTGCGCCGAGAATGGAAGCAAACCGGCATTGGTGTCACCTACGCGGCTCCGCGGGCGACCCGGACCGATGCAGCGGTAGCTTTTGACGAACTCATCACTCATGCGAATATGAGTGTCGATGCTCCCGCGCAGGTCGCCCGCCGAATATGGCGATCCGTCGCAAGTGGTCATGATTCCATATACGCACCGGCGCCGGAACGTATCTACGTTCTCATTCAACGGATCTTCCCTCAAATCATCGACTGGGCGCTCTCGCGGCAAGCGCCCTCGCATTAAATCCAGCCGACCGAAAAGACGCATCGAGTTGATGAGAAGGCGAACTATGACGTTGAAATCGCGGATAACACTTTTCTCATTCGTCTTCGCCGCCTTACTTGTCGCAAGCCCCTACACACTTTCCAGCCAAGCGGCGGACGCCTTGCCCCCGGAAGTCCGGCGCCTGCAAACGAAGTGGGAAGCGATCAAGTTTGGCGTTCCAGAAGGCGACGATCAAACCAATCAAATGAATGCGCTTGGCGAAGATGCCGATGCAGTAGCCGCGTACTTTCCCGGGATGCCGGAAGCCCTGATTTGGGATGGCATCATCACGAGCGAGCGCGCTTCGATGGCAAGCACGTTTTATGCGCTCGGTTTTGCCAAACGCGCCCGCGACATCCTCGAGCAGGCCTACAATCTGGATCCTGCGAAACTGGAAGCCGGCGCGACGACCAGCCTTGGCGTGCTCTATTACCGTGTTCCCGGTTTTCCAATCGGATTTGGCGACAAGGCGAGAGCACGGCAGTTGCTCGAACAGGCCGTCAAGCTTGCACCGAATGGGCTCGATGCCTGGTACTTTTACGGTGACTTCCTTTACACGCAGAACGAACTACCGAAGGCCACCGAAGTCTTTCAACACGCCCTCAAAATACCACAACATCCGGATCGTCCTCTCTGGGACAAAAACCGCCGTCTCGTGATCGAAGAGCTGTTGGCCAAGATCGAGTCGAAAAGGTGAAATCCCGCCCCATAGAGTCTCGGATCGGAAATACAAGGTCCCGCCTGGGTGTGATCGACCGAATGTGGCACGCCCTTGGTTCTCAATTGCGCAACCCCACAGGCGCCGTTGGATCGATCGTTGGATGGCTTATGGCCCTGGTCAATGACGAGCCCAACCGGTTGGCGATCGATGCCTTGGACCTTGGCCCTGGAGAAAGAGTTCTTGAACTCGGCTTCGGCCCTGGTTGGAGCCTTCGAACCATCGCGGCACGCACCCGCGGCGCCCGGGTGTATGGCGTGGACCAATCGGCCCGGATGCTCCAACAGGCCACGCGTATGAATGAGGTGGCGGTATCCTCGGGTCGAATGGTGCTCGTGCAGGGGCCTTTCAATCCACTGCCCTGGATCGACGAGACGTTCGACAAGGTTTTGCTGGCTAACGTCGTCTATTTTTTCGATTCCGACGGCCGGGATATTTCAGAAGTCTATCGCGTGCTGCGATCGGGCGGCCGTGTTGTCATCTACGTGACCTCGCGGGACACGATGCAGAAATGGCCGTTTGCTGGACCCGATACACACCGAACATTCGACGCGCACGATCTTGCTAGTCTTCTAGAGAATGCTGGATTTCGCGCATCGGATATAAAAATTAGCAATGCAGAGCTTGCGCTCGGCGTCAAAGGTCTCATCGCAGTCGCCGAAAAATCTTACGGCTCGATACGCCGTGACAAAATAGCGCGGGGTCGGACACGCTGCAGCATCATTCGGTCCGATGTTTCCGACACGCAGACGCGCCAAAGACTGGGTTAACACCCGGCCAACCGGACTCCTTTCTCACTTTCGTCTTGGTGAAACCCTAACAGGGCCGACCACAACCGCTCGTAAGGATAAGATCGATGCTTCGGAATCGGGCAATAATTCATTGGATACTGCGATGCTCACTGTTGATGACAATTCATGCCACCGCACCGGCTTACGCCGAGCAGAGCTTCGACAACGTGGCTGGTTCATGGTCGGGTAGCGGTTCGATGAAACCCTCGGATGGACCACGCGAGCGTGTCCGGTGCAAAGTCGACTACGTTCCCAAGAACGCGGGTCAGTCCGTGAAAATGAACGTGCGCTGCGCCAGCGACGCTTACAAAATGGATTTGAGTGCCAATATCGATGAAAACGGCACCATCCTTTCGGGTAACTGGTTTGAAAGTACGTATCGTCAGGGCGGCAAGGTTTCGGGGCAAAACGCTAACGGCCTTATCGAAGCGAAAGTCGAAGGCGACACGATCACCGCCTTGTTGACCGTTCGCACGAAAGGCAACCACCAATCATTCGTAATGGAATCACCGGGAGCATGGATTTCGCAGGTTTCGATTGACCTTCTCCGAGACCCCCGATGAATGTGTGCGCTCGATAATGTACACTTGAGAGCTGAAGTTTTCGCGAGGACACGCGAGACAATCCGTTTTCGAAACAAAATATGTGAGGTGCTGTGGCGGCTCTGCGTCCCCACGAGGCGAGTGACATAGCAATTTATTTCGCTTCGCCAATTCCTAAAGCCCCCAGTATGGCGACAGGGATCTCGTGGCGAGGGGAAGAACCATTTATCTAGAGCGGAATTCCGGAATCCAATATTGTGTCCTGTTATGCCTGTCATGGCCCGGATGCCGAGGGCGTGAGAGACATTCCTCCTTTGGGAGGATTAGCCTATTTCAACTGGCAAGGTCGGCTCGAGCAATGGGGCCATGGTTATCATTCGGGTAAGGAGTTTCCGATGCTCATAGTCGCGAGCAAATTGGGCTCGGGCGAGATCGAGGCGCTCGGCCTTTGTGGCGTGTTTGTTCCTCACCGTGATGGGACGCTCTACATGACGCTCCGAAGACTCACGCTCGCGCGATTGCTCTTCGCGGTGGTATGTCTTTACGCCGCGCCAGCGTTCGCGGATGATCTCAGCGGGCAGGCCAGCGTCATTGACGGCGACACTTTGGAAATTCATGGCGCGCGCATTCGCTTGTGGGGAATCGACGCGCCCGAAAGCAGCCAGCTTTGTCGCAGCGATGAGAGCTTGCAGTATCAATGCGGCGCGGAGGCAGCAAACGAGCTTGACGCCTTCATTGCGCGACGGCCGGTCGATTGCTCGCCGGTAAGCCTGGATGAATATGGGCGCACAGTTGCGGCGTGTTCGGTTGATGGCGTGGACATTGCGGAGTGGTTGGTACGCAACGGGCTCGCGTTGGATTGGCCTTTATACTCGAACGGGAAGTACGACAAGTCGCAGAGCGAGGCCGATCATGCGGGGCACGGAATATGGGCAGGCAGTTACGTTGCGCCGGGGCTGTTTCGCGCTTGCATTAGGCAAGGTGGGAAACCGGGTGACTGTTCGGACGATGCGAACATGCATCCGTGATCCAAGGGCGACATCGCGTGAGGTCCGAAACGTGCCAATAAGCGACATCACTCGATCACCTCATCGGCGCGGCCGAGCAGCATCGCTGGCATTTCGAGGCCGAGCGCTTTCGCAGTCTTGAGATTGATACTCAGCTCGAATTTGGTCGGTTGGTAAAACGGGATATCTCCCGGATTAGCACCTCTAAGAATCTTCTCGATGAGGTTGGCGACGCGGCGAAAGATGTCCGCCAGGTCGGGCGAATAAGCCATCAACCCGCCAGCTTCGACAAAATCGCGGACCGAATAAATTGCGGGGATCCGGCCTTTCGCCGCCCATTCGACAATCGTCGCACGATAGGTGCCGTGCTCGGGTTCATCAGATACCATGAGCCCATCCGCTCGATCTTGTTCCATCGATCTGAAGACGCGCTGGTACTCGGCCTCGTTAAAAGCGCCGAGCATAGCAGGCGACAACGCAACCCCCGCCCTTTTGGCCGCCTCTCGCGTTGCCGTACCTCTTGGATCTTCCCAGAATCGTCGCGATGCAAGGTAACCGACGGCGGACAGTTTTGGCATCGCCTCGACCAGCAGCCCCATACGTTTTCCAATGATTTCCAGTCCAGCAGCGATAGCAACGCCTGTAATGTTGCCGCCCGGCCGCGCGATGCTTGCCACAAGTCCCAGGGCAATCGGATCGACGATTATCGTGACAATCGGGACTGTCGTCGTCGCCATTTTGAAGTCTAACGATAGACGACCGCCCACCGCCAAAATCAAGTCGGGATGCGTGTTGACGACATCGCGGGCCAGTTCGGCATAGCGTTCGGGGCGCCCTTCTCCAGAGTAGCGTTCCACTCCGAGGTTTTGGCCCTCGACGTAGCCAAGGCGACTTAGCTCCTCGAAAAAAGCACGGTAATTCGGACTACCGCTCACGCTTATTGCGCTGACTTTACCCGACGAGTTAACGAAAGCGATCCGCTTCATCTTCGCCGGTTGCTGCGCTCGGGCCGCGAGTGGCCATGTAGCCGCGGTACCAAGTGCCGTGATGAAATCGCGCCGTCGCATCTGACCCGCCCCGGAAGGTGCCTACGCATTGTCCAAACTACAGCAACCTCGAACGTTCAGCGAGGGACAAATAGCATCTGCCGGTTCAGACGCTGGCCAAGGTTCAATGTCCGCTTCCGGTCAATCGCGTCGAGTTGACGGTCAGCGAGCCGCTTCCGATTTACCGCAGTCAACGGACATTCTCAGGACAGGCGGGCATGCCTCAAAGGTGCCAAGACCGGAACTTTGATCTCGATAGGCCGCGCCAGCAACGATCTATTAATCCTGACCACTCGCCTCTCGTTTCTTTTCCGCGAGTAACGTTTAAGTTGTGAGTGACGTATCGTGGCTGGACGCTTGGTGTAAAATGGAAAGGCCGCCAACTGAGGCGGCCTATGGACGGCTTGAACATGCCAAACTGGCTTCTTGCGCTCATCTGTCTAGCTGTGCTCATGGGATTCATTGGCTATGCGCTCTATCAAGGGACGAAGGTGTCTCCTGATCGGAACAATACCAATACTGGGCCAAGCCAGAATGATTATCCGCCCGGTCCTTTTTGAAACTAAGTCCCGCCCGCGCGAGCACCTCCTTTCACGCCCCGAGGACCATGCGAACAAGATCGTGACATTGGTACGTTTCGGGAATACTCGTCCGCTACGGGGTCAATCGCGTCGGTTTGAGCGCGTACCTGAGACTTCCGCTATACCCCAATGAGCAGACTTCATCATCGTCCGTCGGCACGTCTCGAAGGTGCCAAAGGCGGACACCGTGTCACTGCGCTGGAGAGGCCGTCTCCCGTCCGGGGCTGGGTGACCGCGATCGGGCCGCCTGGATCGCGTGCCAGATGCGGGAGGGAGTTGCGGGCATGTCGAGATGCCGCACGCCCAGCGGCGTCAGCGCGTTCATCAGGGCGTTCATAATGGTGGCGGGCGCGGCGATTGCGCCGGCCTGACCGCTTCCCTTTACGCCCAGCCGGTTGGCGGAGCTTGGAAAGTCAGGTGTCAGGCTGCCCTCGAACGAAGGAAGATCGGCCGCACGCGGCAGCGCGTAATCCATCAGCGAGCCCGAGAGGATCTGGCCTGTCTCCGCATCGAACAGCACCTGTTCGAACAACGCCTGGCCGATACCTTGCGCCACGCCGCCATGTACCTGTCCCAGTGTCAGGCGAGGATCGAGCAGGCGACCGTAGTCATCGAAGATGACGTAGCGGTCGAGCGTCACCTCACCGGTCGCAGGGTTGATCTCGATTTCGGCAACATGGCACCCGTTGGGAAAGGTGTAGCGGTCGCAGAGGTGGGTTGCCTGGTGCGCCAGGCCGGGCGCGATATCGTCGCTGGGCACCTGGTACGAGGCGCGTGCCACCTCGTTGAGGCTGATCTCCTGCCCGGTGGCGCCCACGCGCAGCATGCCTGCTTCGTACTGGATCGCATCCACACTCGCCTGCAGCAGCCGTGCTGCAAGCCGCCGCGCATTCTCGATCAGGCCTTCGGCCGCAAGCAGCAGCGCGGTGCCGCCCTGGTGCATGGAGCGCGCCCCGCCATGCCCGCCGCCGCTGTCGAGATCATCCGTATCGCCCTGCCGAAACCGGAAGCGCTCGAGCGGAAGGCCAAGCGTGTCGGCCGCGATCTGGGCGTACGTGGTCTCATGGCCCTGGCCGTTGGAATGCGTGCCGACCTTCAGATAGATCCAGCCGTCCTCCCCGAAACTCACTTCCGCCACTTCATTGGGCTGGCCGCGCGCAGTTTCGAGAAAGCAGGCATACCCGAGGCCACGTAGCTTGCCCCGCTCGCGAGAGCCTTGCCGGCGCACATCGAATCCTGACGCTGCCGCGACCGCGTGATCGATCGCGTGAGCAAAGCTGCCTTGCTCGACCAAAAGCCCCATCGCACTGTGATGGGGAAAACGACGAAAGATGTTCTTGTGCCGCAGCTCCAGCGCATCCATCGCGAGTTCGGCGGCCGCGATGTCGATGCAGCGCTCGATCAGATAGTTCGCCTCGGGCTTGCCGGCGCCGCGATAGGCGTCGACCGGCGTGGTGTTGGTGAACACGCCTCTCGTCTGAAATGCGATCAGCGGGATGTCGTAGACGCCGCCCATCGCGCTTGCCATTGCCATGGTCGGCACGGCCGGCGCCACCGTTGAGACATAGGCGCCCAGGTTAGCGAGGACTTTGGTTTCGAGCGCCAGGAAGCGGCCATCTCGATCGAGCGCAATGCGAGCCCGGGCGACGCTGTCGCGGCCATGCGTGGAGGCAACGAAATCTTCGCTGCGGTCCCCGATCCACTTGACCTGGCGGCCCAGGCGGCGTGCCGCCCACAGCACCAGCACCCACTCCGGATAGAGAGCGTTTTTCATCCCGAAGCCGCCGCCGACGTCGGGAATGCTGACGCGAAGTTTTTCGCGGGGGATGCGGAAAACGCGATCAGCCAGCAGGTCGCGGATGAGGTGCGCGCCGGCGGCCGAGGCGGTCAAGTGCAGACGGCCGCTCGAAGCGTCGAACGCGCCGAGCGCACCACGTGTTTCCAGCGGCGCGGCTATCACGCGGTTGTTTACCAGCTCGCATTCCACGAGATGGGCGGCGCCGCGGATCGCTGCTTCTACCGGCCCAATCTCGCCGCGGTTGAATTGGAACGCGATGTTGTTGCTGGCCTCCGGCCAGATCGACGGGGCGCCGGGCAGAACTGCATCTGCCATCGAGATGACCGGCTGCAGCGGCTCGTAATCAACGACGACGGCCTCGGCAGCATCGCGTGCGCTTTCGGCGCTTTCCGCGACCACGAACGCGACGGGCTCGCCGACATAGCGAACGACGTCGCGCGCCAACGCGTGGCAGGGCGGGACCACGAGAGGCGTAGTCATTGGGATACTGGTCACCCCACAAGGCAGCGGGCCAATATTGTCGGAAGCCAATTCTATTCCGGTGAGCACGGCCGCAACGCCGGGCATTTGACGCGCCGCATCGACGCGGATCGCGATAATGCGCGCGTGCGCATGCGTCGAGCGAACGACTACGCCATGAAGCGCGTGTGGTGCCGCGAGATCGGCGATGTAGCGCCCGCGTCCCTGCACGAATCTCTCGTCTTCCAGGCGGTTGATGCTGCGCCCCAATAACGGCTCGGTCATGTGAAGGTGTATGGAACTGGACGGCTGCAAAGGCAACAGCAGCGTTGCCGGGCCTCTCGTTGGGACGAGCACGTATCGGCACGCGTTGGACCTGCCGCTTCCGGCGTTCAGTGAACGAGCGCTATTCACCAAGCTTACGCAACATGGGCTTGTGCGCTCTTCGGCCACGACGAGAGCATCCAATGTACGCTCCGGGTCAAAGCGTCGATCCCGACGGTGTCCCAGCACGTCCCCTTTGGCGCCGCCAACGGACATCATCCCATGACCGCGAAGGGGTGGTCAGGACCGGCCATCCAGATGGATTACCGAAGCGGTCGGCAAACGGCCCAAAAGCAAGCGCTTGACCACTACCAATCCAGCTACTTGTACGCGACCGCACCGCTCGACGGGCCCGTCAGCGAGAGCGATCTTGAAGTCTCGGAATTCGGCCTGCGGGACTCATGCGTTGCACGATCACCGATCATCGTTGGGGACCCATTCCTCCGCGGCTGAGTCCCAATGATGGGTGTCGTCGAAGCGCTTCCAGAGTGGCCGCCTTGGTTTGCTTTCACCCTTCCGGCGTAATGCACTCACTGCGCTGAGTTGGACGACGAGCGTCCCAGCCATCATCACCCATTCGCGCGCGCTATATCGGGAGTTCCATTTGATTATCGTGACCATCGGATACCTCCTTCCGGGCAAGAAGCCTTTCATCATCTTAGCCCGAGCCAAAAACACAGGAATGTAACGTACTTCACAGTCAGCCAAGATCTTCGACATGGTCGCGGGCGATCCAATCAGGGCATCCGCCTGCAGGCCGTCAACGCGCTGCGTTGTAGACATCACGCAGGACGTTCGTCTCAAGCTCCAGATCCTCCAGTCGATGCTTGACTACATCGCCGATGCTGACGATACCGGCCAGCTTGCCGCCGCGCAGTACCGGCATGTGGCGCACGCGATGGTGCGTCATCAGGTTCATCACGCGATTGACACTCTCGTCCGGGGACACGGTGATCACACCGCATTGCATGATTTCCTTCACAGGCATCGACCCGGCTGTCTCGCCATAGCGAGAAAATGCATGAACGATTTCACGTTCGGAAATGAGACCAAGAACTGCGTTCTCACTCGTCACCACGAGAGCGCCAATATTCTTTGCGCGGAGCCAGTCTGCCGCCCTCTTGATGCTGGCTTCCGGAGCTATTGTTGTGACGTTGGTGCCCTTCCGCCTCAGAATGCTTTCGATGGTCATAGCCTCCTCCCATCGTGTGGCCTAGCCGCCTATCTCATCTCGCCCCCGCAATTGGGGGGCATGCCATGCAATCCGCTCTCCTCTGCGAGGATCATGAGTATATCATATCGGCAGGAGGCAGTCAGCGAGCATCGGGGACCGCGCGACCGATCAGTCGTTGGCAAACTGGTGCGCGACCGGTTCGGGTCATTCGTGTCGGTTGACGGCCTACCGACGGCTGCCGCTATACCTCTCTAACCAGACATCATGACCGTCCGTCGGCATGTCTCAAAAGGGCCAATAGGGGACGCTCGCTCGCGAATCGTAGATCGGATATCGATCGGCCATCTTTTCGAGGGCAATCAACAGCAGCATCTCTTCGCGGTCAGTCATGCTTACTTTCGTCTCACCTGTGGAGCACCGCGTAAACGAGCACTCCGACTATGGTCCAGAACGCCATCCCGGTGAAAAATGACGAGAGGTCATGTGGGTGGCGCCAACCGAATAGGCTCAGCAGGCGTCGACCTGTCGCCTCAAAGAACGCCCCAAACAACGCCTGCACCAAGCCTACGATCAGATCAGCCATGTGAGCCGGGCTCTCTTGATTTCGAGAGTGATGTCTCTGCACGCGACAAGAATGCCAAGAGTTCCTATGACGATCAAAAACACGTTCAAGTCGAACTCGATAAGAAATTCGACTGGATCGCTGGTATAGGTGACAAAATCGGGTCCAACAGGCATCTTCCTGTGCATCGCAAGCTGACCCGTCTCGTACCAATCGCGCAATCGTTCGGCTGAAACATAGGCTATCAAGCCCTTGAGCACGCCGAACAGGATAGCTAACCCAATCTTCCGCATTTAGTAGTTGTGTCCAAAAACTCACTAA
>Ga0137409_10003077_pt1 | contig 17711 bp, 20 predicted proteins | sample CZODoug1_16funga_FD_122059 | JGI IMG/M metagenome (GOLD analysis project Ga0137409, IMG submission 122059) | Vadose zone soil fungal communities from Angelo Coast Range Reserve, California, USA - CZODoug1_16fungal (Hybrid Assembly) | ecosystem: Environmental > Terrestrial > Soil > Vadose zone... | reverse complement strand
CGGCGGACTTCAGTCGTGCGCGACGGTGACGTGATGCACTTTCGGTTTGCGACGTGAGGGACAGGCGCACCACGTGGCGCCGGGTGCCCGCGGTTCCGATCTCCTCGAATCCGAATCTCCGGAACAGATCCACAAAGCCCATGAAACGATAGCTCGGCGCGTTGGGGTCGACCGGATATGCTTCCACGATGCTGGCACCGCGGCTGCGAGCGTGGGCTATGGCCGCTGCCAGGAGCCGATCGGAGACGCGTCGGCCGCGTAGCTCCCGCTTGATGTAAAAACACACAATGGACCAGACCGCGTTGCCATCCTCGGGATAATCGTCTGGGCCGCCGAGCCGGCGATAGGTGGATCGAGGGGCAATCGAGCACCAGGCGACAGGAGCGCCGTCGCAATAGGCCAGGATTCCAACGGGCAACCCGCGCAACACCCGCGACCCAAGCGCCGCCTTTCGACTCCGCCCGTCGGGACACTTCGCCTCCGCGGTGGTCGCCCGCCAAACCATGCACCAGCAACTCTTGGGGCCGCCCCTTGCTTCAAAGAGGCGCACCAGGTCATCCCACCGGCTTTGGTCGACGTCCCGGAACTCGAGCGTGGGCTCTTTCATGACTGAGGCAAGATGGACCGACGGACTGTGCGCAACAAACATCGGCCAGCAAGAGATCGATCGCAGCTCGGACGGGCACAAGCGTCTTACATTTGTCCGCGATTGCGGATGGCCCCGAGATGCTCATTGATGCGGAAGGTGATGAGGATGAATTCCGCGATGATGCGGGCCGTCAATATCCCGATCAGGACACCGACGAGGCTGCCCACCATCATGAGCAGGCCGCCGAATGGGTTCACCGCCATCATCCACAGTCCGGCGAAGAGGTTGGAGAGTCCAAACAGCACCGACAGGCCGACCGCGAGCCAGTAGAAAACCTTGATGATCGACGGTGTTATGAATCGTTCCCACTGGAACAGGTCGCGTAGATCGAGCATGAGGCCTCCTCCCGATAGGCGCGGCGGCGGAGACTGCACCTGCGGCCGATCTGGGTCAATCGAGGCGTCAATCGGTTGCGTTTGTGCCCATTTGGTGACAGGGATCGGGCGGCGGGAACATCTGAGGGCTTTTTCCCCCGATTGCTGCAGGTGATCGTCCGTCACTCATCCCAGATTCATCCCTAGGTTTCTGAAACCGCCGTGCCGCAACGCCATTGGGAAGATTTCAGTCCGGGAAGCGTGTCGGAGTTCGGACCGCGACTGGTCACGCGGGACGAGATTGTGGAGTTCGCCGCGGCATTCGATCCCCAGCCGATGCACCTCGATGAAGCGGCGGCGAGCGCCAGCATGCTCGGCTCGCTGGCGGCGTCCGGCTGGCATAGCTGCTGTCTGCTGATGCGCATGATCAGCGACGGATTCCTTGGCCAGTCTCAGTTCCTGGGAGCGCCCGGCGTCGACGAGGTGCGTTGGCTCAGGCCGTTGCGGGCCGGCGAAAGCATCCGCGTCCGCGCCACCGTGCTGGAGACGCGGGCCTCGAACAGCCGTCCGCAACTCGGCTTTGTCAAGTTTCTGTTCGAGCTTCTCGATTCTTCGGGAAACGTCCTGATGACCCTCACCGTGAGCCCGATGTTTGGGCGCCGCGATGCGGCGAGCGCGTCCCGCGACGGGATGCCTGGCTAATGCGGTTCTTCGAGGACATGCGCGTCGGCGACTGGGCCGAGATTGGCCGCCATAGCTTCACGGTCGAGGAGATCAAAGCGTTCGCGCAACGTTTCGATCCGCAGCCGTTCCATCTCGACGAAGCTGCCGCTGCGCAATCGCTGTTCGGGGCGCTCTGCGCCTCCGGCTGGCACACCGCGTGCCTGTGGATGCGGCTTGCGGTGGAGTATCGCCGGCGCGAGGACGATGAGCGCCGTACGCGCGGCGAGCCGGTCGCGGCGCTTGGCGTATCGCCGGGCTTCCGCGAGCTGCGCTGGCTCAGCCCGGTCTATCCCGGCGACACCATCACTTACGCCACCGAAATCTTGGAGCTGCGGCCGTCCGCGAGCCGGCCCCAATGGGGTATCATGACGGCACGTAACACCGGCACCAACCAGCGCGGAGAGCCAGTGCTGTCGTTCATCAGCTCGGCTTTTGTCGAGCGCAGGACACGGGACCTGGAGCGTTAATGGCAGTTGCGGGCGGCGAGGCGATCGAAAGGCCTGAGGCGCGAGCCGAAGAGCGCCGCGCTGCAGGCGTCGCCTGCGGCGCGCATGCGTTGCATGACGGCTATACCGATCTCATCGTCCTAATGCTGCCGATCTGGCAGGCCGAATTCGGGCTCGGCTATGGGGAGCTCGGCCTGATGCGTGGTCTGTTCGCCGGCACCATGGCGGCGTTTCAGATCCCCGCCGGTCTCCTCGCGGAGCGTCTGGGAACGCCGGTGGTGCTGGCCGGCGGCACCGCGCTGGCGGGGCTTGGCTATTGTCTCGCTGGCGCGAGCGCGGGCTTTGCACTTCTGCTCGTGGCGCTCGTCATCGGCGGGCTCGGCGCCAGCACGCAGCATCCGCTCGCGTCCGCCTTGATGGCGCGCGCATTTGCCGGCGCTCGCTCCATGAAGGCGCTCGGCACCTACAACTTCGCGGGTGACATCGGCAAGATGACAGTGCCGGCGGTCGCGTCGGTCATGCTGGTGGCGATGCCGTGGCGGCCGGTGCTGGCGCTGATCGGAGCGTGCGGGCTCGTTGCTGCCGCCGTGATCTATCTGCTGACGCCAGGTTACAGTGCGGAGCGCAAGACCGCTGCCCCGGACGTTGCAGCGGACGTTGCGAGGTCGGCTGGACGATATCGTTTGGGGTATCCAGTTCTGGTCTCGATCGGCGTGCTCGACAGCGCGACCCGCATGGGCTTCCTGTTGTTCCTGCCGTTCGTGCTCACCGACAAGGGCGCGAGCCTGCCGACCATTGGGCTCGCCTTGACGCTGGTGTTTGCCGGCGGCGCTGCCGGCAAGCTCGTCTGCGCCTTCATCGGAGCGCGCATCGGGGCGATCGCCACGGTGTGGCTGACCGAGGGCCTGACCGCGGCGGTGATTGTCGCGCTGCTGCCGCTGCCGCTCGAAGCCGCGCTTGTGCTCTTGCCGGTGATCGGGGTCGCGCTCAACGGTACCTCCTCGGTGCTCTACGGCTCCGTGCCAGATCTGGTGACCCCGGAACGGCGCGCGCGCGCATTCTCGATCTTCTACACCGGCACTATCGGGGCCGGCGCGATCGCGCCTGCGCTCTACGGCATTGTCGGCGATCATTTGGGTGTGCCGGCGGCCCTGCTGGTCGTTGCCGGAGTCGTAACCCTAACACTGCCTTTATCGCTGGCGTTGCGGCCGGCGCTAGTGGTCCGATTCTAACATTCGCATCCCTTCTCGGCGGGCTCTCTTGCGAATGTTAGAATCAAAGGACCACTAGCAAATATAGGTTTCTAGTGGAGCTTTGGATTTGACATTCGCTTCGCGAGCCCGCCGCTGGGTGGGTAGCGAATGTCAAATCCGCTCCACTACCGAGGCAATGAACCTAACGCTGCTCGCAACCGATCCATAAAATTGTATCGATCCCCGTAACGGTTTGCTGAGCGTTCCATCCTATAATGGGATACAGGCGTCGATGGAGGCGTCGAATGGAACGTAGGAATAAATTGCGGTCGCGCACGCTCAAGTCGGCGCGCATCCTGCTCAACCACCATCAGTCGGTCATTGATTGTGTCGTGCGTAATCTGTCGCCGACCGGCGCATGTCTGAAGGTGGAGACCACGTTCGGAATTCCCGACCGCTTTGATGTCATGTTCGACGTCGACAAGACGATCCGCACCTGCCGCCTGATCTGGCACAAGGAGCGGCAGATCGGCGTGGAGTTCGAGGGCGACGGCAAGCCCGCGTAAGCAGGCGCCTTCAGCATCCGTTGACCATGGCGCAATCTGATTCAGTTTCTCTTGACCATGTCGTATGGGCAAAGCTTTGCGTTGCGCCGCATTAACACGGCGGGAAGGGCTGGTTGCTTAGCCTTGAGGCGGGGATTTTACGGGGAGATCACGATGCCATTCCGCCAAGGCGCGATCCTGCTCACGCTTCTCGGCACCGTCGCGCTCACGGTCGCGCACCAGGTCGGCTCGGGCCCCGACCGGCTCGCGAGCCTTGCTGGACGGATGCCGGGTCCGGGCGAAGCTACCGGCAGCATTGATCCCGCCACACAGATCGGGATCGAGCTGAGCGACGAGCAGCGCGGCTTTCTCTTCCTTGGCGTGATGAATTTGGCCGATGTGCCGGATGTCGAGTGGCCGGAGTCTACGTCGCTTATCGGGCTGCCCACTGTGCTCCCGGACTCGGTCGAGTTGCAGGACCTGCCCGCCATGGTGACGCGCAAGATTCCACTGGTTCGGCATCACAAGTTCGTCAAGCTCGACGATCGCATTCTCGTGGTCAGACCCGCCGACCGTGTCGTCGTGGCAGAGATTCCGCGCTACCGCCTGCTGCCGTAGTCATAGGCGCCATCGTCATAGGCGAAATCGGCAAAGAAAACGCGTGCGACGTTGCCGCCGCACGCGCCCAGAGCCGAATAGTAGCCGGCCCCATCCCCAACTGACTAATTGCTTAACGCGGTGCAGTGCGCGATAGCGGTGCCGGTGCCGCCCAGTCAGCGCCGCCCTTCCACTTGCCGAGACTCTCCGCAATGATCTTCGTCGACTGCATCGCCGACTGGCTCAGATGCGCGTACTCGGTGATCTCACGTTGAACGCGGGCACCCTCCTCTTGCAGCATGTCGCGCAAGGTCTGCAACTCGGTGATCAGCCGATCGATCTCCTGCACTGACGATCCGGCCACGCGCTGCAGCAGCGTCGAGATGTTATTGGCGACCAACTCGCTGTCCATCTCGGGCGAGCGGCGGAGGCTGGGACCGTCTCGGCGGACGAATTCTCTGATCTCTCCCTCGACCGCAGCTTCGGCCGGCTGATCGAGATCCGCAGGTTTGCTGCTAACCACAAGTGTCATGTTCGATTACCCCCTGGTGCAGAGCGCGTTGTGCGCGTTCTACTTCGAACGGATAGCGACATCAGAATGTGACCAGATCGCGGCCACATACCATTCTTCCACCGTCGTCAACAACGCAAGGTGTTCAGACGTGTGGCGATGCTGTGGCGTCTCGTCCGAGAGCGACAGGATGCGGGCACAATCGCCAATATGTTACCAGCGGTAAGCTTGTCTCTGCCACGCAAGTTAATGGTATGCGACGATGCATCGCTGACTCGAGACAATTGCAGGCTGAGTTCCCGCTGATTTTTCGAATCACGCGGGTGGTTGTTTGCTGCTGCCTGACTGACGTCATGCTTGTGGGCCCGAGCCCGATCCGCGGCGAACAGCTTTCTGCGCCCCCGGCGAGGCCGATAGGAGGTCGCGGTGGCACGCGCTTGTGCTCGGATTGAGATGCTCGGATTGAGATGCTCGAATGTCGTGACGTCGATTGCGATCGGGGAGGGCGTATCGTCTCAGCTCTCTCGATGCTTCAGTAGCCGACAATGATCTCTGCGACCGCCGGCTTGATCGCCTTCACGGCGGCGTCGGTCGACGCCAGCTCTGCGGCGGCCAGTTCGATCCCGCTGGGCGATGCCTTGGCGTCGGCGCGCATCGACACGCCGACCTTGCAGCCGCCTGCAATCGACTCGAGTGCACCGCCCTGCCAATCGCTGACCGATCCTTCGTTGCCGCTACCGAAGCCTTTGAGCTTGAATGGCTTGCCGTTCAATCGCTCGAGCTGGGCAATCTGCAGTCCGAGCTTGAGGCCCTTCGGCGCGGTCCATGTGGACTGGCCGTTGATCACGACCAGATAGGTGCCGCTGCGCGACGTTTCGTTGTCCCACCACACTTCCAGCCGGCGCTTGGGATCCTTGGGGAACAGCACGGTGGCCATCAGCTTCTTGCCTTCGGAGGCATCGACCTCCGTGAACACGATGTTCTCCGGCTTGTAGGCGGTCGCGAGCTTGAGGTGGCTTGAGTCCTTCGCGAAGGTGCCGCCACAGGTGACGGCACGTGCCGGTTGCGCGGGTGGCTGGGCCGGCGGATACGATGTTGGCTGCCGCTGCGGTTGCGTCTGCGACCGCACCGGTGGTTGCTGCACGCGGCTGGATGGTGCAACGCGTCGCTCGGACAACGGATCGGGGTCCGGCTCCCGCTGCATCTGCCGCGGCGACAGCTCCTCGGTGTAGATCTTCGGATCGGGAAATGGCGAGCGCTGCTGCGCTGATACGAAAGACGGCGTGGCAGTCCCTACAGCGACGAGCGAAACAAGCAACCAGCGACTTGTCATGCCTTGCCTCTTAGCCCCCAACGAGATGCCCCAGTGTGCATCATATAGAAGTTTGTGGCCGTTTGGCGTGCTTTGAGATTCGTACCAGTCGTTTAAATGGATGATGGTCCGGCGCTTTAACCTTCGCTCCGCGAACGAGGGAGAACACATGACCCGCTCAGTGCTATCGTCTGCCTGTGGTGGAAGGGACTCTTCATTCCGCTGCCTTCAAGCGCTCATAGGCTTGGATGAAGTCGTGCCCGTCAACCGGCTTGCGGCAGGCGAAGCAGGTGTCATCTAGCAGACGCCGCGGATGCGGGGCGGAGGAAAGGGCCAAAAATAAAGAGACCCGGATCGGGGGGTGGGGGCGGCGATCCGGGTCTCGGGGAATGCGGGTGGGGGGACCCGCACTTCTCACACTTTACGGGGTCAACGCGTCACAGTAGCGTCGGCAACCGCACAGGCTGTCACCAAGGTGTTCGCCGGGGCCGTGCAACTTGTTACCTGATGCACGCCGTTTTCCGGCGTTCCGGTTTGGCCGGTCCCTTGGCCGCGGGCTTGGGCGAGTCCGACGATGATGGCGAGCGCGGCTGCCGGAAGAGCGACGCAGCGGGGGGACAGGGGGGACATTTTGTCGATCCTCGGCGGGGCCGCGCCCGCATACGACCCTCTATAGAGACCCCATGTTTCTGGATGATGTCCTCGAATGTTTCAGGATTGTTTCGCTGGGACCTCAGCGTCGTGGCGGCTCCGGGCCAAGGATTCGCTCAAACAGTGCTTCCGAGCTTGCTCGGGCATCGGCGCTTGCGTTGCGGTTTGCTGATACCTTCTGCCGGCCCGGATCGTCAAAGCCGTGGCTGGCTCCGGGATAAAGCTTGAGCGTGATGTCGCTGCCAAGCTCACGGCTGCGCTGGACAAACCTCTGGCAGAGCTTGGGCGACGTCTCCTCATCGCCTGTGCCGTGGAAGGCAAGCACCGTGGCATAGGGCCGATAGCCTTGTGCGTCAAAATGACCGCGTAGGCCGCAGCCCGCATAGAAGACCAGCGCGGCGCGGAAACCGCCTGTCCCGGCGAGGCGCTGCGCATCGACCGCCATGGCGGCCAACGCTGCGCTGCCGCCATTCGACCAGCCCTGCAGCCCGATGCGATCAGGAGCCACATCGGAGCGGCCGCGCAAATAGGCGAGCGCCCCGTAGGCATCGAGCGGGCGCACCGTGACCTCATTCACGGCATCGGGGCGCTCGTTGATGGTGTGGCGGCCGAAGCCGCCCGGATAGCCGCGCGGCCCAAAGCTGTCGACCAGCACCGCAACGTAGCCGAGCGCGGACCAGCTCTCACCCCACATCTTGTGGCGCTTCGACAGCGTCGAGGCGTTATGGGGGCCACGGTCCTTCACATTGATCGAATAAGGGCCGGCGCGGCCGTGCATCATCACCACCGCGGGCGCGCGCTCGGCCCGCTTGTCCTTCGGCGTGTAGACGAAGCCTGTGAGCGTCGTCGTGCCGTCGGCACTCGGAAACTGCACAGTGGCCGGGAGCGTGCCCTGTGCTTGGCCGCGTACAGGTCCGAATGCGCCGATGATGATCATCGCGCCGACCAGCACGATGGCGGCCGCATGATATCGCGAGGGCTGCATCCTGACCGCTCCATCAAAGCCATGCCGGAAAGCTTAGCGCGCGGCCGTCAATGCGGTATAGAGCGCTCGGTTAGAAATCGTGGCCGCTCGAAAGCGGCCGCCAACAATGGGAGCAGTTGTGAGTATCGTTGTGCATCTTGAAAAGGAATTGGCTCCGACCGGCACGTCGCGTGCCGCTATCAACATTGGCAATCCGGTCCTGGTGCAGACCGACGCGGCCGGCACGCCGAGCGGCGTCACGGTCGATCTCGCGCGCGAGCTTGCCAAGCGGCTCGGCGTACCACTTGAGACTGTCGTGATCGATGGCGCCGGCAAGTCGTTCGAGGCCGTCAAGGCGGCCCGCTGCGACATCGGCTTTCTGGCGATCGAGCCGGCGCGTGCCGCCGAGATCGACTTCACCGCAGCCTATGTGCTGATCGAAGGCGTCTACGCGGTGCGCCCGGATGCCGGCCTTGCCAGCAATGCCGAGGTCGATCGCGCGGGCGTGCGCATCGCGGTCAACAAGGGCGCCGCCTATGACCTTTTCCTCACCCGCTCGCTCAAGCATGCGACGCTCGTGCGCGCGGAGGATTCGTTTGACGTGTTCCTGCGCGACAAGCTTGAGGTCGTTGCCGGCGTGCGGCAGGCGGTGGTGCGCTTTGTTGCCGCACATCCGCAGATGCGGCTGATCGACGGCCGCTTCATGGAGATCGCACAGGCGATGTGCCTGCCGAAGGGGCGGCCGCATGCAGCGCGCTATCTGGCAGCCTTCGTGGAGGAGATGAAGGCGTCTGGCTTCGTCGCCGAAGCAATCGCGCGCGCGAAGCAGGAAGCCAGTGTGGCGCCGCTGGCGAATTGACGCTGTCGCACACGGGAGCCTAGAGTTGAGCAAAGCCGATCCCTGATCGGCAGGGAGGAACACCATGTCGCATCACGCCATGTCGCACGTCATGTCGAAGCTTGCCTGCTCGTTGCTGCTGGTCGTGTCGGGGGCATTTGCCGCCTTCGCGCAGGGCGCCGCGCCGCCCGAGCTGGTGAAGGAAATTGCGCCCACCGGCAAGCTGCGCGCTGCGATCAACCTTGGCAATGCGGTGCTGGCGCAGAAGGGAGCCGACGGCGCGCCCAAGGGTGTCTCGGTCGATCTCGCGCGCGAGCTGGCCCGCCGGCTCGGCGTACCGATCGAGCTGGTGGCGTTCGAGGCGGCCGGCAAGGTGTTCGAAGGGATCAAGGCCGGCAGCGTCGATCTCGCCTTCATCGCGATCGAGCCGGTGCGCGCGGCTGAGATCGAGTTCTCGTCCCCGTATGTGCTGATCGAGGGCGGCTACATGGTGCCGAAGGATTCAGCCCTCAAGTCGATTGAGGAGGTCGACCGGCCAGGCATCAAGATCGCGGTCGGCCTCAACTCCGCCTACGATCTGTTTCTCACGCGCACCATCAAGAACGCGCAGGTCGTGCGCGCGCACACTGGCGGCGGCGAGGCCATGATCGAGCTCTTTCTCAAGGACAAGCTCGACGTGGTGGCGGGCGTGAAGCCGGTGCTGGTCGAGTATGCCAAGACCAATGCCGCCATGCGGATTATTGACGGCCGCTTCATGGTGATCCAGCAGTCGATGGGCCTGCCCAAAGGCCGGACGACTGCGGCGCGCTATGTGCGCACGTTCGTGGAGGACGTGAAGGCGTCAGGCTTCGTCGCCGATGCGCTCAAGCGTAGCAACCAGACCGACGCCACGGTCGCGCCGCCCGAGCGCACAGGCGGGTGAGGGCTTCTGAGATAGGACCAAAGCCTCTCAACGTCATGGCTGGGCGTGTCCCGGCCATCCACGACTTACTTTAATGATCACATGAAAGGCGGCTGGTTCTATTTCATGACTAATCGACGCGACGGCATTCTTTATGCGGCGTCACGAGCAATCTACCAAATCGTGCGTTCCAGCATCGTGAAGGCGTCGTCAAAGGATTCACGAAGCGCTACGGGCTGAAACGCCTTGTCTACTATGAATACTTTGACGATATTCGCGATGCAATTCAGCGCGAGAAAACGATCAAGCACTGGCCGCGGGCCTGGAAAGTCCGGCTCATTCATTCAATGAATCCCGATTGGGACGATCTGTACGACACGCTCATTTAACGGCAGCACCTCACTCGCAACAAAGCAAGACGTGGATGGCCGGGACAGGCCCGGCAATGACGATGTTGCGAGGCATCGGGCAAACCTACCGACCTTTCCTATTGCTACAGCCCCAGATAAAACTTCTTGATCAAATCGTTGTTGTTGAGCTCTTCGGCCGAGCGGCCCTCGAAGGCGATCTGGCCGTGCACAATGACGTAGCCGCGGTCGGCGATGCGCAGCGCTTGCGGGAAGTTCTGCTCCGCCATCAGCACGGTGAGCTTGTAGCGCTCCTTGAGCTCCTTGATCTTCTCGATCGTGCGGGCGACCAGGACGGGCGCCAGTCCCACCGAGGGCTCGTCGATCAAGAGGATGCGCGGCGACTGCATCAGGGCGCGCGCCAGCGCGAGCATCTGCTGCTCGCCGCCGCTCATCGAGCCCGCAAGCTGCGTGCGCCGCTCGGCGAGCCGCGGGAAGCACTCGAAGCAGAACGCACGGTTGGCGTCGATCTCAGCGCGCGCCTTCTTGCGGAACGCGCCAAGGAGGAGATTCTCCTCGACCGTGAGGCGCGGGAACAGCCGGCGGCCTTCGGGCACGAGCGCAATGCCGAGGTCGACGATCTCCTCGGTCGAGCGGCCCACGAGGTCGTGCTTGACGCCGTCGATCTCCGCCACGATGCGGCCGGCGCACGGCGGCACGATCCCCATCACGCATTTCATCAGCGTCGACTTGCCGTTGCCATTGGTGCCGAGCAGCGCCACGGTCTCGCCCGAGCGCACGTTGAGCGAAACGCCCTCGATCACGCGCACCGCGCCATAGGCGGCGTCGAGCCCCTCGATGGTGAGGTTATTGGCCTTGCTGCCGTTACTGTCCAAGGTACGCCCTCTCGACCTCGGGGTCACGAATGACGGTGTCGGGTGCGCCATCGGCGATCTTCTTGCCGGAGACCAGCACGACCAGTCGCTGCGAGAAGCTCATCACGGCGCGCATGATGTGCTCGATCATGATGATGGTGATGCCGCGCTCGTTGAGCCGTATGAGCAGCGCCACGATGTCCGCCACCTCGTTGTTGGAAAGCCCGGCCATCGATTCATCCGCGATCAGAAGCTTCGGCTCGGCCGCGAGCGCGCGCGCCAGCTCGAGCTTGCGCATGTCGACCTGCGTCAGGTCGCGTGGCTGCTGGCTGCCCCTGTTGGCAAGCCCGACCAGCGACAACAGCTCGGCCGTGCGCGCATCGATTTCGGCGGCGGACAGATGCGGGCCGGAGCGGGCGTTCACGGTGTAGAGGAGCGGCACGCGCAGGTTCTCGGCGACGCTGAGGCTCGCGAACGGCCGCGGCAGCTGGAAGCTACGTGCGAGACCGCGGCGGGTGCGCTCGTGCGCGGTCAGCCCGTTCATGGTGGCGCCATCGAAGCACACGGTGCCCGTCTCGTTGCTCAGCGTGCCGCAGATGCAGTTGACCAGCGTCGACTTGCCGGAGCCGTTCGGGCCAATGAGGCCGAGCCGCTCGCCGGCCTTGACCGACAAGTTGATGCCGTCGAGCGCCACGAAGCCGCCGAAGCGTTTGCTGACGTTGTCGACCTCGAGCAGCGCGGTCATGGCGTGCTCCGTGCGACGGGATCGCGCGGTCGCCGCACAAGGCCGGCAACCAGGCAGATCGCGAGCACGAGCGCCATGATCAGCCGGGGCGGATCAGGTACCATGCTGAGCGCTGCGCCAGCGATGGGTAGGCCGACGAGCCAACGGAGGCCGATGAGCCGGCCGCGCGCGAAGGCGAGGAAGATGAGCACAGCCCAGAAGATGATTTCGAGCGGGCGGGCTGCGAATGCTTCCTGATGCAGGAAATAGATCGGGATCACGTTGACCGCGAAGAGGAGCGAGAATACGGCCGGATCGGCCACGACATCGCGGGCGGTGCGGCGGCCTTGAAGCAGGCCGAGAATGCCGGTCGGCGCGATGATGACGCAGTCGACGATCAGCAGGCCGACAATCAGGAGATTGACCGAGGACGAGATGGTGACAGTCGCGACCTGCTGCAGCGAGCCGAGCAGGATCGCGCCGATCAGCGGACCGATCCAGCTGGTGGTGCCGCCGATCATCGGCATCGCGATCGAGTTGACCGCATAGTCGAGCGCGAACGCTGACGTGGGCTGCAGATAGCCGATGTAATACGGGAACGGCGCGCCCGCCATGCCCATGAGCGCGCCCGAGATGGTGGTGGCAATAAGCTTTAGTTTGAGCGTCGGCACGCCGGAGGCTTCGGCCGCGAGCTCGTCGTCACGGATCGCCGCAAAACCCAGGCCCAACCGCGAGCGCTCGATGCTGCGAGCCACCACGAGCGCGAGCACCGCGAGCGCGAGCATGAGCAGGAACAGATATTGGATGTAGGGGCCGATCGGCTCGATGTCGTTCGGCCGGATCACATAGGCGCCGCGCGATCCGCCGACATAGCTCCAGTTAGTGATGAATGTCTGCAGCACCACCGCCAGCGCGAGCGTGGCGATGGCGAAGAAGGCGCCACGCAGCCGCAGGGTCAAATAGCCCATGCCCAGTCCGACGATACCGGAGATGACCGCGCCAATGACGATGAGCACCGGGATCGGCAGCGCATAAGGCTCATCGACAAAGTAAGTGGTTACAACCGGAAAAGCCTTGTGGAGGAACACAGTCGCGTAGGCGCCGAGCGCGAAGAATGCCGCCGAGCCGAAGTTCACATAGCCGGTATAGCCACCGAGAATGTTCCAGGCGGTCGCCAGCACGATGTATTGCAGCACGACGTAGCCGGCGAAGAACACATAGTCGTTGCCGACCAGTCGCGCTGCCACGAATGTGGCTGCGGCGACTGCGACGCAGATGAGGGCAAACGTGAAGGTGCGCACGCTACCGTCCAAACAGTCCGGCTGGCCGGACCGCCAGCGTGATGAGCAGAAATCCGAAGGCGACCGCAGGGGCCCATGACGGACCGTAGAAGGTCGACGTGACGCTCTCGACGATGCCGAGCAGGAATGCGCCGATCAGCGTGCCGGGCAGGCTGCCGAGCCCGCCGAGCACGCAGATCGCGAACACGCGCCCGATATATTCGCGCCCGATCGATGGCTCGACCGGCTGGATTACGATCAGCAGCGCACCCGCGATTGCCGTGGTCGCGATCGAAAGCGCGAAGGCGATGCGCTTGATGCGCGTCGGCGAGGCTGCCATCAGCTGCAACGCAAGCTGGTCCTGCGCCACCGCCATGATGGCGCGCCCGAGAAAGCTGCGCGAAAGGAAGAGCTGCAAGGCGCCAATCAGCGCCAGCGCGACCAGGCACGGCACCAGCATGCGCAGCGGCAGATCGATCAGCCCGATCTGAATGCTCGGCCCGATATAAGGCGCGTCGACATAGCGATAGTCGACGCCGAACACCAGGATGAGAGTCACCTCGGTCACGAACAGGAGCCCGAAGAAGAATGCGAGCCCGCGCAGCGACTCCTGTCCATAGCGCTCGAACGAAGCGTAGTAGACCTGATAGACCAGCGCACCGAGTGCATAGAACGCCGGCGCGAGGACAACCGCGGCGATGATCGGATCGATGCCGAGCCGCGTGTTGACGATATAGGCGATGTAGGAGCCGAGGATGATGAAGCCCGGATGCGCGATGTTGACGATGTCGAGAATCCCGAAGGAGATCGAGACCCCCACGGTCACGGCCGCATAGAAGCCGCCGAGCAGCAGGCCCGCCGCCAATGCGTTGATCAGGAGATCGGCCGACACGTACATGCAGCGCCTCGCACGGGACTTGGGTTCACGCCAAAAGGCTAGCGCCCCCGAGCATCGTGGCGCGAGCGCGCCAAACCGCCGCGCGGCGGCGCGACGGCCGACCCATGGTCATGATGTGGCCTGGCTGAATTCCGCATGCGCTTCCCCCACGTCCCGCGATCTCGTTGCCTGCATCAACGCGCCGCAACGGCTCGTTCGCAGATCGTCCCGTCTTTTGCGGGCAGTGTGCAGGAAGGTCAAGCGCTTGGCTAGCCTAAAGCATCTCCCGGCCGATTTATCGGCCGAAGCCAGCTTCGGCCGCCCGATGCGCCCCGGTGGTCCTACGCCGCGGCGGCGTTGCGGACTTCCTGCGGGATCGGCAGCGGCTTGTTGGCGCTCGCCAGGAACTCGACCGTCATGAACACCAGCTCCTTGTCGCCGATATTCTCCAGGTCGTGCACCTTGTAGTCGCCCGGGCCGTAGGTCTCGTGCCGGGTTTCGCCCGGCTTGTAGCTGTATTCGACCGTCGTGCCGTCCATCAGGTGCTGCCGACCGCGGCCGCCCGACACCGAGGTCCAGAAATAATCGAGCACATGGCGGTGAAAGCCGAAGCGCTGGCCGGGCTTGAGATGGATGGTCCATACCCGCACCTTGTCGCTTTCCGACACCAGCGCGCTGCCGACGCACCCGTTGTGATTCTGCGCCTCGCGCGCGAATTCCTCCTGCAGCGGCTTCGGCCACTCGGTCTTGGCGCTGTTGGCGGCCTGCTTGTCGAGCATGGACATTGCCATGGCGATCCTCCAGTGATTGTCGGCCTGAAATATATAAAGCATTTTCCAGCGAAGCCAGCCCCGGCCTGATCCGGAACCCGGCTCGCCGCGGAAATGCGTCGACGCCATGCCGCATCACGGCTCACGAAGGACGGCAAGACATGCAAGGCGGCGGGCCCGCAAAACGACGCGCCCTGGTGATCGGCGGCTCGATGAGCGGCCTGCTGGCGGGGCTGAAGCTGCGCGAGCACGGCTGGGACGTCGACATCTTCGAGCGGGTCGAGAGCGAATTGTCCGGCCGCGGCGCCGGGATCGTGGCGCAGCCCGAATTGATCGCGACCCTGAAGGCGCTGGGCCTCGACACGCGCGACCTCGGCGTCGAGGTCGCGACGCGGCATATTCTGGACGCCGAGGGCCGCCGCGTCGGCCGGGCCGACTGCCCGCAGACATTGACCGCCTGGGAGCGGGTCTACCGGGTCTTGCGCGACGCCTTCCCGCCCGAGCGCTATCATCGCGGCGTCGGGCTGAAGGGTTTTGCGCAGAGCGAGCGCTCGGTGGTGGCGCAGCTCACGCAGGGCACCGCGGAGGGTGACCTCCTGGTCGGCGCTGACGGGTTGCGCTCGACCGTCCGCCAGCTTTGCGCGCCGGACTTGGCCCCGCTCTATGCCGGCTACGTGGCCTGGCGCGCGCTCATCGCGGAGGACGCAATTCCGCCGGCGGTCCACCGCGAGCTCTTCGCCTACATGACCTTCAGCCTGCCGCCGGGCGAGCAGTTTCTCGGCTATCCGGTCGCCGGGCCGGGCAACGATTTGCGGCCGGGGCACCGCCGCTACAACGTCGTGTGGTATCGGCCGGCGAACGAGTCCGACGAGCTGCCCCGCCTGCTGACGGATGAGAGCGGCGTCACGCATGCCATCTCGATCCCGCCCCCGCTGATCCGCCGCGCCGCCATCGCGGCCATGCGCGAGGACGCCGAGCGCCTGCTCGGCCCGCAGTTCCGCGCCATCGTGCGGCTGATGCCGGAACCCATCCTGCAGCCGATCTACGACCTCGAAAGCCCGCACATGGCGTTCGGGCGGGTCGCGATACTGGGCGACGCGGCTTTCGTGGCGCGTCCCCATGTGGCGGCGGGCGTATCGAAAGCGGCCGACGATGCCGCCGCGCTCGCCGAGGCGCTTGCCGGCACCGACGACGTCGCGGGCGCGTTGCGGCATTTCGAGGCACGGCGGCTGCCCGCCAACCGGCGCATCATCGAGCGCGCCCGTCATCTCGGCGCCTATCTTCAGGCAACGCAGACCGCGGAGGAACGCGCGCGCTCCGCGCGTCACGGCATTCCCGAGGCGGTCATGGTGGAAACGGCGGTCCTGGACTTCCTGCGGACCTGACCGGCGCCCTGCATCGTTATGCACAAGCCGTGATGCGTGAGGCGTGCGGGGAGTGGGAACGGTCGCGCTCTCGTTGTAGCATTCGGCATGGGCGGCGATTCAAGGCTGGTTGCGGGTATTCTCGGCGTCGTGGTGTGGCTGGCACCCGCGGCGGCACGCGCCGTCGACGAGATCCAGGTCTACAACGCGGAGATCGCGGCGCCCGGCCAGTGGACGCTGCAGCAGCATTTCAATTACGCACTCAACGGCCGCAGGGAGCCCGATTTTCCCAACGGGCTGGTTTCCCATCATGCGCTCAACGGCACGCCGGAATTGGCCTATGGGGTCAACGAGTGGTGGGAGATGGGATGGTACGCGCCCTTCGCGGTCGACCAGGACGGGCGCTTCTACAGCAACGGCTTCAAGATCAGGCAGCTCTTCGTCACGCCGGACGCGGCCAAGCGCGAATTCTTCTACGGCGTGAATTTCGAGTTCGGCTACGCGACGGCGAAATTCTCGCCGACCCGGTTCAACATGGAGATTCGTCCGATCATCGGGGTTCGCAAGGGCGATTACGAGTTCATCGTCAATCCGATCGTCGACATCGGTTTCGGCCACGAGGGTGAGGTCGAATTCGTGCCGGCGGCGCGCTTCGCCCGCAAGCTGGGCGAGGATTTTTGGGTCGGCCTCGAGTATTACACGGCGCTCGGGCCGATCGGAAACTTCGTTCCCTTCAGCGAGCAGGAGCACAACATCTATGGCGTCGTCGACTTCAAGGTCGGCAACTTCGACGTCAATTTCGGCGTCGGCTACGGCTTCACCGGCGGGTCGGATCGGTGGATGACCAAATTGATCATCGGAACCGAGCTCAACGACCCGAATATCCGCAGCAGCCGCAAGAAGTGACGACGGCGTTGCGCCGCGTCACAATCCCAACAGCTTCTTGGCGTTGAGCCCGGCGATCGCCGCCACTGTCGATGAATCGAGCCCGGCCGAGACCAGGTGCTCGATCGGCTCATATTCCGCCATGTCGTAGGGATAATCCGTTCCCATGACGACATGATCGACCCCGAAGGTTTCGATCAGCGCGCGCAGCTGGTGCGGCGTGAACACCACCGTGTCGAAATAGATCTTCTTGAGGTAATGCGTCGGCGGCTTCGGCAGTTCGGCCTGGCAGTCCGAGCGCGCGCCCCAGGCGTGATCGATGCGGCCCGAATAGGCGCCCAGATAGCCCCCGCCATGCACCGCCAGGATCTTCAGGTTCGGGTGGCGTTCGAGCACGCCGTCGAAGATCAGGTAGTGCAGCGCCAGCGTGGTCTCGAATGGGTTTCCGATGATGTTGTTGAAATAGAAGCGGGTGAGGCGCGTGGCTTCGGTGAATCCGTTGGGATGCAGCAGCACGAGCGCGCCGAGCTCCTCGGCCTTCTTCCAGAACGGCGCGAAGGCGGGATCGGACAGCTCGCGGCCCGCCACATTGGTGAGGATCTGCACGCCCTTGAACTTCAATCTCTTGACGCAGCGCTCGAGCTCCTTGGCGGCTTCCGCGCCGTCCGGCATCGGCACGGTCCCGAGCGCGACGAACCGGTCCGGCCGGCCCGCGACGTAGGCCGCGATGCCGTCGTTGATGATGCGCGCGGACTTCACCGCGATGTCGAGCGGCACGGTGTAGTAGCACTGCGGCGGCGGGCACATCACGAGCTGGAGGTCGATGCCCATGGCGTCGAGATCGGCGAGCCGCTCGTCATATGTGGTCATGCGCGAGCGCCGGTCGGCCTCCTGGCGCATGCTGATCGCCTTGGTCTCGGGCGTGGAGAAATGCGCGAGCGGGAT
>Ga0137409_10003076_pt1 | contig 17714 bp, 17 predicted proteins | sample CZODoug1_16funga_FD_122059 | JGI IMG/M metagenome (GOLD analysis project Ga0137409, IMG submission 122059) | Vadose zone soil fungal communities from Angelo Coast Range Reserve, California, USA - CZODoug1_16fungal (Hybrid Assembly) | ecosystem: Environmental > Terrestrial > Soil > Vadose zone... | reverse complement strand
GCCGCGACCAGCGGGCCGAGCACCAGCGAGACCTTGTCGCCGACACCGCCCGTCGAGTGTTTGTCGATGCGCGGCGTGGCCCAGCCGTCGAACGAGAGGCGATCGCCGGATGCCAGCATCGCGTCGGTGAGCGCGGCGAGCTCCTGGCGCTCCAGGCCGCGCATGAACACCGCCATCAGCAGCGCGGCGAGCTGATAATCGGGAATGCGGCCCGCGGTGTATTCCGCGACGAGCGCCGACCATTCTTCGGGGCTGAGCGCCGCACCGTCGCGCTTGCGCTCGATCAATGGCACCACGATCATTGTTTCATGCGCCTTTCACTGTGCCTGCTCGCTTCGCTCGTCGGCGGGAATCTCGCCGCCCAGAGCGCGGCCAACCACATCGCCCTCGGCGACAGCGCCGGCCTGATGCACCCCGATGTCGCGCTGCGTCACTACCAGGCCGCCCTCGCCGTCGACTCGCTGAGCTATGAAGCGAACTGGAAAGCGGCGCGGGCGATAGCCGACGTCGCCAAACAAATACAGGGCAATGCCGATTCCCTCAAGAACCGCCGGGACAGCCTGTATGCCGTGGGCCGAAGCTATGCCGAGCGCGCGATTCGCGCCGATTCGACGCGCGCCGACGGGCACTACGCCCTGTCGATGGTGCTGGGACGGCTGTCCCGTACCAAAGGCAGTAAGGAACGGGTGCGCTACGCGAAGATCATCTTCGACGAGGCGACGCGGGCCGTCCAGATCGACTCCAACTACGACAACGCCCATCATGTGCTCGGCGCCTGGCACGCCGAGGTGAAGCGGCTCTCCGCGATTCAGCGCTTCTTTGCCAAGGCGCTGTTCGGCGGCGGTTTCATGTCGGTGGCCAACTGGGATGACGCCGTCCGGCACCTCGCGCGCGCCGTCGCGATCGCGCCGAAGGGGATCTACCATCGCCTGGAGCTGGCGGAAGTCTACACCGACCTCGGCCGCTATTCGAAAGCCCGGGAACAGCTGCAGATCATCCCGACGCTGCCGAACGCCGACGTGCTCGACGCCCAGTACAAGGAAGACGCGGCCGCGCTCCTCGCCGACATCAAGAACGTGAAGGACGAGACCTAGCGCCCGCGCATCACGCGTTCGATCGCATCGGTCGAGCGCGGCGCTCCCGCCGACAGCCACTCGCCACCCTTCGCCGTAACCAGCACGTCGTCCTCGATGCGCACGCCCAACTGCTCGGCCTGGATGTAGATCCCGGGCTCGAGCGTAATCACCATGCCGGGCTCGAGCGGCCGGCCGAAGCCGACGTCGTGAACGTCCATCCCGATCGGATGGCCCAGGCCGTGGTTGAAGTATTCGCGATCATCGCAGGTCTTGTCGCCGCACAGCGTGCCCGAATGCGCGCGCATATACGCCCGCGCGATGCCGTCCAGCTGCCCGATCGTGACGCCCGGTCGCACGGAGTCGAACGCCGCCTGCTGCGCGCCCAGGACCAGATCGTAGATGGCCTTCTGCCGCGGCGTGAAGCGGCCGTTGATCGGGAAGGTGCGGGTCACATCGGCGGTGTACTGGCCCCATTCCGCGGCGGCATCGATCACGACCAGATCGCCGCTCTCGGTGCGGCGGCGATTGACGTCGTAGTGCAGCGTCGTGGAGTTGGGGCCGCTGCCGACGATCGACGGATAGCCGAGGCGGTCGGCGCCATTGCGGCGGAACCCATCCTCCAGCGCCGCTTCGAGCTCGTATTCGTACATCCCGGGGCGCGCGGCACGCATCGCCGCGATGTGCCCGGCGACGCTGATGTCGACCGCGCGCCGCAGCCGGGCGATCTCGTCGGCGTCCTTCACGGCACGCATCGAATCGACGATCGGAAGCAGGTTGCGCACGTCGCCACCCGAAAACGCCAGATCGGAAATGCGCGATTCATCACGGGTCGACGGGCCGAGCGGCACATAGACCGGCGCGCCGCGGGAGGCGGCGAATTGCACGCGCCGCAGCCGGTTGTCGAGCGAATCGATGGGCAACACCGTGGCAATCCCGGAAAGCCGTCTCGCGACGCTGTCGGGGCCGAGCCGCAGGCCGGTCCAGCGCTCCCGTGACGGCGTGCGGGGCGGCAGGAGCAGCACCGTCTCGAGCGTGTCGGGCCCGCGCGCTGTCAGGAGCAACCACGCGTCCTGCGTCTCGAGCTCGGTGAGATAGAAGAAGGTGTTGTTCTGCCGGAAATCGTTGTCCTGCACGTAGTCCTGTTCGATGTTCCGCTCATGCGAGGCCGGAACCAGGATCGAGCCGCGGCCAATGCGCCTGGCCAGCGCGCGACGGCGGGCAGCGACCGCCGCGGTATCGACCGGACGTCCCATCCCTGGGAGCTCGGACACGACGTTGTAGACCCCGATCGGAGCAGACGCCGCATTGGTCGTCTGCGCCGCTAACGTCGAGACCAGCGTGCTGAGAATCGCGAGTTGCGTGAGTGTTCGCATGGCGGGAAATCTACTGCGCTTGACGTGACTCGCGTTCCCGAGCGAAACTATTGCACCCATGACGATCAACTCGGCCCTCACACACGCGGAAGGGGAACGGCTCGCCGCGCGGATCGCCGAGCTGGAGCACGAGCGCAAACACCTGCTCGCCGTCATCGAGATCCTGAAGGAAGCCTCCAGTTCCTTACATTTCATCGACATTCTCCAGTCCATCGCCCGCAAGCTGGGCGAGTCGTTCGGGCTGGACCGCTGCTCGATCTTCCTCGGCGAAAAAGGCGGCAAGCAGGTGCGGCTCGTCGCGTCGTACGAAGACCCGACCATTCGCAACTACGTCGTCGATCTCGAGCGCTATCCCGAATTGAAGAAAGCGATGCAGAGCGGCGAAACGGTGTTCATCCCCGACGCCGCCAATGATCCGTCGCTGCGGCACGTGAAGGACGAGCTGATCAATCGCCGCGTCAAGTCGATCACCGTCGTCCCGATCACGTGGCGCACGGTCGCCATCGGCGCGATTTTCCTGCGCACCTATCGCGACGGGCCCACCTTCTCCGACGGCGACGTGCGATTCGTCCAGGTCGTCGCCGCCCTTACCGCGCAGAGCCTGCGCAACGCCCATCGTTACGAGCGGCTCGCCCAGCGCACGCACGAGTTCGGCGACCAGCTGCGCCATATGGAGTTGGAGCGCGTCGCCCTGCTCGCCTTCTTCCGCCGGCTGCTCGACGCGTTCGGCGGCCGCGAGGGCGCGTGGGGCGAAGGTCTCCTGCCCAAAGCCAGCGCCGACGAGCTGGACCGCCTGGTCGGCGTGGCCATGGCCGTCATCCAGGAAGAAGCCAAAGGGCGGTGAAGCCGGCAGCACGCGCCGCTGAGCTGCGGCGGATTCTGGAACGGGCGAACCACGCGTATTACCTCCTCGACAAGCCGGAGATCTCGGACGCCGAATACGATCGGCTGTTCCGCGAGCTTCAGGCAGTCGAAGCGAAGCATCCCGAGCTCCGCACGCCCGACTCTCCCACCCTGCGAGTCGGTGGCGAGCCGGCAAGCGCGTTCCGCAAGCACCGCCACCTCGTCCCCATGCTCTCCCTCGCCAATGCGTTCACGGAAGCGGAGCTGCGCGAGTGGGAGGAGCGCAACGCGCGCCTCGTGCCGGAAGTCACCTCGGCGGGCTACACGCTGGAGGTGAAGATCGATGGCGCCGCCGTGAGCCTCACGTACGAGGACGGCGTGCTGGTCACGGGCGTCACGCGCGGCAACGGCGTCGAAGGCGAGGACGTGACGCCCAATCTCCGGACGGTCCTCGATTTGCCGCTGCGGCTGCGCGGAAAAGGGTGGCCGAAGAAGATGGAAGTGCGCGGCGAGGTCTACTTGCCGAAGAGTCAGTTCGCCGAAACCAATAAGCACCGTGAGAGAGTGGGCGAGGCACCGTACGCCAACCCGCGCAACGCCGCCGCCGGCGCGCTGCGACAGCTCGATCCCAAAAAGACGCGCGCCCGCGGGCTGCGGGTCTTCACCTTCCAGGTCGAGGCGCCCGGGCAGAAGCTCGGCATCGATTCGCAGCAGGAGCTGCTCGAGGCGCTGCTCGAGTGGGGGCTGCCGGTCGAGCCGCATCATACGCGCGTCCCCGACCTCGCCGCCGCACACCTCGAAATCGCGAAGTTCCAGACGCTGCTGCCGACGCTCGATTACGGCGCCGACGGCGTCGCGGTCAAGGTCGACAATCGCGCGCTCTACGCCGAGCTGGGCACGATCGGCAATCGCGAACCCCGCTGGGCGGTGGCCCGCAAGTTCGCGCCCGAGGTGCAGATCACGCAGCTGCGCGAGATCCGCATCAACGTGGGCCGGACCGGCGCGCTCAATCCCTATGCCGTCCTCGAGCCGGTCGAAATCGGAGGGGTCACCGTCTCCAACGCCACGCTACACAACGCCGAGCTGATTGCCGCCAAGGACATTCGTGAGGGCGACTGGGTCGAGGTAACTCGTGCAGGCGAGGTCATTCCGCAGATTCTCGGACCGGTGAAGCAGCGGCGCACCGGTTCCGAAAAGCCGTACAAGATGCCGGAGCGCTGCCCCAGCTGCGGCTCGCAAGTCGAGCATCCGCACGAAGAAGTGATGACCTATTGCCCCAACATCTCGTGCCCGTCGCGCATCCTCGAGTCGATCGTCCACTTCGCGAGCCGCAGCGCGATGGACGTTCGCGGACTCGGCTACGAGCGGGTGCGGGCGCTGCTCGACGCCAAGCTGATCGAGGACGTGGCCGACTTGTACGAGATCACGCCGCGCCAATTGCTGACGCTGGAGGGCTTCGCCGAGAAGTCGGCCCAGCAGCTCGTGGACGCCATCGCCGCGTCGAAAGACCGACCGCTCTCGTCGCTGCTGTTCGCACTCGGTATCCGGCACGTCGGCGCTCAGGGTGCCAAGCTCCTGGCGCGCCATTTCGGGACGATGGAAGCGCTGGCGGGCGCCTCGGCCGAGGAGATCAGCGAGGTGCGCGGCATCGGCCCGGCGATCGCCGACGCCGTGGCAGGCTTCTTTGCCGAGCCGCGCAACCGCAAGCTCATCGAGCGGCTCGAGAAGCTCGGCCTGACGCTGAAGGAGACCGCCACGGCGACCGGCCCGCGGCCGCTCGCCGACCAGACCTTTGTCGTCACGGGCACGCTGCCGACGCTCTCCCGCCAGCAGGCGCGGGATCTGATCGAAGCAGCGGGCGGGCACGTCTCCGACGGCCTGTCGAAGAAAACCACGGCGGTGGTGGTCGGCGCCGATCCGGGGTCGAAACTCGAGAAGGCCAAGTCACTCGGCGTCGAGCAAATCGACGAGGCCGAACTCTTGCGCCGCGCGAACCGCAAACCCTAAGTTGCGTTCCCATATGACCCCACCCGCTCCCGCCCCCGTTCCCAGCATCGTGCGCCAGCTGCATGCGAGCCTCGCCGCTCACGCTCCCGAGCAGCTCATCACGATCCTGCAGGAGTCCGGGTACGCCGCCGGCCCAGGGCTGTACAATGCGTTCGCTGCAGAGCACAACCCCACCGATCTCGATGCCGACCGCCTCGCCGAAACGTTGTCAGAGTTCTTCACCAACGGCGGCTGGGGCACCGTGTCGATGAGCCCGGTCGGGACCGGCGCGCTGGCGCTCGACTCGAGCGACTGGGCGGAAGCGGAGCCGGGAACGGCACAGACACCGATGTGCTTCTTCTCGGCCGGAATGCTCGCCGATTTCCTGGGGCGGCTGTCCGACGAGACGGTGGCGGTCATGGAAGTCGAGTGCCGCAGCCGCGGCGATGAGCGCTGCCGGTTTTTGTCGGCGACGCCGGATGTGTTGGAGCGGGTCTATAATGACATGACGCAGGGGCGAAGCTACGCGGAGGCTCTCGGCGCCTAGCGGCGCGCTACGCTGACCCCCTCGAGCCGCATGGAAGGCGACCAGCGCGAGCCCAGCCACCTCCCGTCCGTTCCAAATCCGCCGATGCGTTTGAGCAGGTCGTAGGCGTTCCCCGCAACCGCGGCATCTTTCACACGCCCGGTCACTTCGCCGCGCTGCACGCGATACGCGAGCCCCACCGGATGGCTGAACGCGCCGCTGATCACGTTGCCCTGCCCGACTCCGATCAAATCATCGACGATCAGTCCGTCGTCCATGTCGGCGATCAATCCCCCGCCTAACGCGTGGGACTCGGACCCGGCATGTGTCCCGTCCGTCATCCGAAACACCACGTTGGTGTAGCCGATGTGCGGCTTCCCAAACACGCCGCGCCGTCCGTTGCCGGTGCTCTGCGTCTTGGCGCGCGCGGCGGTTTCCAGATCGTAGACGAAGCGGCCGACCACGCCACGCTCCACGAGGCCTGTCGCGCGCGACGGCACGCACTCGTCGTCCACCGGCCGTGAGGCCGGGCGTCCCGGCGTGAGCGGATCATCGACGATGGAGAGGCGCGCGTCGAACAGCGTCTCACCCACCTTGCCGGCGAGCGGCGAGCTGCCCTGCAGCACCGTTTTCCCCGACAGCGCCTGCTCCAGCGGCAGCACAACCGCCGCGAGTCCGGCAGGCGTGAACACGACGGGCAGCGCGCCGTCGGGTGGGGCGACGATCTTGAGGGCTGCGGTGAGACGCGTCTCGACGGAGCGGACCAGCGCCTCGAGATCGGCATCGCTCGGCATGTCGGCGCCGACGTACTGGTCGTACACCATCAGCACGTCGTCCCCCGCGATGCGCGTGACGTCGGCCGTGACGGCGATCCCGGTGGCGCGATACTCGCCGCGCGCGCCGGCGGTGTTGCCCACGGCCGTGTCGGCGATTTCGCGTTCCACGGCGACGTTGATCTGGCAATCGGGGCGCGCCAACCGCTCCACGAGCAGCCGCCCCATGCGAATCAAGTCGTCGAGTGAGGCGTTGGCGGTGCGGTCGAAAAACGTCGGAATCGGGGGCAGCGGCGAGCCGGAGCCCTTGGGGAAGGCGAGCTCGACGATCTCTCCCAGCGCGGCGGAGGCACGCGCCCGCGCGACCAGCTCGTTTGCGTCCGGGGCGGCGGCGGTCGTCCCGGCGACGCCCATGCGCCCAGCGGCGAGGACGCGCAGGTTCAGTCCCGCTTCCTCCGAAATGCCCGCCGCCTTGAGCCGGCCCGACTCGAAGGCCACCGCGGTCTGCTCCTCGCGGCGCCACAGGGCGTCGGCAGCGTCCACCTTGCCGCGGGCGCCCTCGAGCACGCGATCGATCATACGTCCCCGCCGACGAGCGCTTCCTCGATGCGCACGTGCGGGGCCCCTTCGGTCACCGGCAGCGGGAACTGGCCGCCCTTTCCACACCCGCCACCCATCTGATTCCAGGTGAAGTCGCCGGCGATGTGATCGATGCGATCGAGCGTCTGAAACAGATTGCCCGCCAGCACGACGTCCTTCACGAGCTCGGCAACTTTGCCGTCGCGAATCATGTAGCCCCACCCGGCGGTGAACGAAAAATTCTCGAGCATCGTCTGGCCGCCGAAGGCGCCGCACGCGTACACGCCGAGCTTGATGTCGCTGATGAGATCGTTGAACCCGACGCCCTGCTTTCCGGGTGCGATGTAGGTATTCGTCATGCGCACGATGGGCGGATGCCGGAATGAGATCGCGCGGGCGTTGCCGGTCGGGCGCTCGCCGAGCTTCGCCGCCGTCTCGCGCGAGTGCAGGCGGCCGACCAGGATGCCCTCCTTGATCAGGGGCGTGTCCTGCGTCGGCGTCCCCTCGTCGTCGTAGGGCAGCGTGCCGCGCAGCCCCGGTGCGGCGCCGTTGTCGCCGACGTTCAGGACCGCTTTCCCAAAGCGCCGGCCCAACGTCATCATCTCGCGCGCCTGCGGGTTCTCGTACACGAAATCGGCTTCGGACAGATGCCCGAACGCCTCATGGATGAAGACGCCGGCCAGCTCGTTGTCGAGAATCACGGGGTACGCGCCGCCGCGCACGCGCGGCGCCTCGAGTAGATCAACGGCGCGCTGCGCGACGACGCGGAACTGATGGTCGAACGCCTGGACACTGTTCCACCCCTTGCGCAGCCCGATGGACTCGAGCCCCTTCTCGATGCTGCCGTTGCGGCGTGCGATCGCGGTGCCGGAAACGACGATCTCGGGCCGGAGCTGATAGAGCGACGTGCCCTCGGAGTTGACGTACCAGACCTCCGAGACCTCGTCGCGATAGCTCGCCTGCGTATCGACGATCTTGTCCGACACGGCGAGCAGGGCGCTGTTGTAACGGTCGAGGAGCCGCTTCTTGTCCGAGAGCGCAATGCCGCGCACGTCGCCGTCGAGCTCCAACACGGCGTCCCCTGATTCCGGCGGCGTTTCGGCCAGCCGGATCGGATCGTCGAGCCGGACGGCGCGCGACAGCTCGTTGGCGCGCGTCACCATCGCCGGCAGCGCGTCGAGCGACGTGAACGACGCGATGCCCCAGCCGCAGCCCTTGTTGAGCACGCGCACGAATCCGCCCTGGTCCTCGCTGACGGTCGCCGTCTCGAGACGGCGGCCGCGGAAGGCGACGGCGGAGCTCCAGGTGCGTTCGACGCGGATTTCGGTGTAAGCGGCGCGGGACTGTTTGACGGCGGCGGCGAGACGATCTCTCAACGGCTGTCCTTCAGTTGGGCGCGGTAGTCGGGGCGGACGACGATCTCGCCGTTCACGATGACTTCGAGGTCCCAGGGAAGAATGATGAAGTTCTCGTTCTCGAGCGCGTAGAAATCGGGCTTGTACGTGCCTGTCTTGAACGACACCGCGGTCTTCACCTCGGCGGGCTTCTGCTCGCGCACGGCGGCGAGCGCGAGCTTCATCGTGCTGCCCGACTCGCACGTTTCGTCGACGAGCAGCACCCGTTTGCCGGTCACCAGGCGCTGCGGGCCGGCGATGACCGAGCCTTCCTTCGTTATGGCGATGGAGGCAAAATCGCGTTGCAGGATACTCGCGACGACCGCGCCGGGGATGACGCCGGCCTTGGCGATGCCGATGACGACCTGGGGGTCATACTCGCGGAACACCTTGAGGGCGAGCACCCGGCACAGCTCGCCGAAGAACGGCCAGTCGACCTGAAGCACGCCGCGGGGAGTCTTGCTTTTGGGGCGCATGCCGGCGGATGGAGCCATCGTGCGGGAAGCTACATTGCGGACGTCTGCAGCCGCAAGCTATTTTCGGCGCATGGGTTTCTGGCGCCGCTTGTTCGGTAGCTCGTCGGGCGACGATCTGCAACCCCAACGTCTCGATTATCTCAACGAGGCCTTAGCCCTCGAGCGTCAGGGGGATTATGACGCCGCGCTGACCTCGTACCGGTTGGCGCTGCGCGATCACCCCACCGACGCGCGCATTCTCCAAAACATGGCGATCGCGTTCACCAAGACCCGCCGCTACGACGAGGCGATCCGCCACTACCGGCGCGCGCTCGAGCTGGACGGCTCGCTCGCCGGCGCACATTACGGGCTCGCGTTTCTGCTGCTGCAACGCGGCGACCCCGACGGCGCCGCCCAACATCTGAAGACCTTCCTCGCGCACCCGCCGCGGGGCCCCGACGCGCAGAAATGGATCGAGCACGCGAACCAGGCATTGCAGGACCTCCGCGCAGGAGGACCGACCGCGGCGCGCGTGCCGGAAGAGAGGACGGGAAGCCCCTGATTCGGCCGTTCGCACTGCTGGCGCTGGCCGCCGTGTTCGCTTGCAAGCTCAATACTGATTTGAATCAGCCCGTTGCAATCGAAATCATCCTGCCCGACAGCGGCCGGGTCGAGCTCACCGACACGTTCCGGCCCCGCGGCCGGGCGCTGAATGGCCTCGGCGATTCGGTGGCCGCCCCGCTCTTCTGGACCACGCTCGACACCGCGATCATCGCGGTGCTGGACAGCACCACCGGCGTCACCCTCCCCGAATCGGTCGGCGTCGGCCGGTTGCAAGCGCGCACCGGAAGACTGTTCTCCAATCCCCAAGCGGTGAACGTCCTCGCGCGACCCGATTCGATCCGGGCCACCGGGGCGACCCGCGACACGATAAAGCTCACGCCGGACTCGACGGAGGCCCTCGACTCCCTCTCGGCACCGTTGCAGGTGGAGGTATTCGCATTCGGGGGCGTCGCCGGCGGTCGACCGGTCATCTACGCCGCCACCACCTTTCCGGCGACTGGTCCGGTGGTCACATTAGTGCCCAGGGATACCGTCCTGACGACCAGCGGAGTGTCCACCGCGCTCGCCAGCGTGCGACTGCGCCTGCGACCCGGCCCGCGACCGGACTCGGTCGTGGTGACGGCGACGATGCGGCGGTTGCACGGGAGCATCGTTCCGGGAAGCCCGACATTCGTCGTGGAGTTTGGCCCATGAACCGAGGGACGCTGACGCAGCTCTTTTTCACGACCGTGGACCGGCACGCCGGCCTCCCGGCGGCGTTCCGCTCCAAGGTCGGTGGCGCCTGGGTCTCGATTACGCACCGCGAGACGCGGGAGCGCGTGCAGGCGATCTCCCTCGGCCTGCGCGAGCTGGGCATCCAGCCGGGCGACAAAGTCGCCATCGTCTCCGAGAATCGCCCCGAGTGGGCGCTGAGCGATTACGCCTGCCTGTGCGCGCGCGCGACCGACGTGCCGATTTATCCGACGCTGACCGCCAAACAGACCGAATACATCCTGCGCGATTCCGAGTCGGTCGCGGTGTTCTGCTCGACCACGGCACAGGTCGACAAGGTGCTCGAGGTGAAGAGCGCCTTGCCCGGACTCAAGCACATCGTGGCGTTCGAGAGCGCTGCCGCGGCACAACGACCCGGCGTCACCGCGTTTGCCGCGCTCGAGGCCAAGGGTCGAGCTGCCGCACCCCAGCACCCGCAGTGGAAGCAGGACGCGCTCACCGCCCAGCCGGACGATCTCGCGACGCTGATCTACACGTCCGGGACCACGGGCGACCCCAAAGGCGTGATGCTGTCGCATCACAACATCTGGTCCAATGTCCAGGCGGTGCTGCAGATGATTCCCATCGGCACCGGCGACGAGTGCCTCTCGATGCTGCCGCTGTCGCACAGCTACGAGCGGATGGTGGATTACACGCTGTTCCAGGCCGGCGTGATCATCAACTACGCCGAGTCGTTCGACACGGTGGCCGCGAATCTCGGAGAAGTGAAGCCGACCGTCGTGCTGTCGGTGCCGCGGCTCTACGAAAAGGTGTATGCCCGCGTGCTCGAGAACGCGCTGTCGGGCAGCGCGATCAAGCGGACGATCTTTTTCTGGGCCAAACGCACCGGCGAGCAGTGGGCTACGCTGTCGCTGGCGGGACTGCCGATCCCCGGCGGGCTGGCCATCAAGAAGAAAGTCGCCGACCGCCTGGTGTTCTCGAAGCTGCAGGCGCGCACCGGCGGGAAGATTCGGTTCTTCGTCTCCGGAGCCGCGCCGCTCTCGGCCGACATCGCGAAGTTCTTCTACAGCGCCGGACTGCCGATCATCGAGGGGTACGGGCTCACCGAGTCATCGCCGGTGCTGACGCTCAATCCGCTCGATCGCATCAAGCTCGGCACCGTGGGGCGCGCGATCCCGGGCGTCGAGCTCAAGATCGCACAAGACGGCGAGATCCTGGCGCGCGGCCCGAACATCATGCACGGCTACTACAAGCTGCCCGAGGCGACGAAGGAAACGATCGATGCCGACGGCTGGCTGCACACCGGCGACATCGGTGAGCTCGACTCCGACGGCTATCTCAAGATCACCGACCGCAAGAAGGAGCTGCTCAAGACGGCGGGCGGCAAGTACATCGCGCCCCAGCCGATCGAGGGGATGGTCAAGCGCAACAAGTTCGTCGCCAATGCCGTGCTGTATGGAGATCGCCGCAAGTTCCCCATCATTCTCGTGGTCCCGAATTTCGACAACCTCGAGCGTTGGGCGCGGGAGCGGAGCCTGTCGTACGGCACGCACACCGAGCTGATCCAGCTGCCGGATGTGCGGGCGAAGATCGAGCGCGAGGTGATGAGCACGCTCCACGATCTCGCCAAGTTCGAGACGCCCAAGAAGGTCGTGCTGCTGGAGAATGATTTTACGATCGAGTCGGGCGAGCTGACGCCGACGCTCAAAGTGAAGCGGCGCGTCGTCGAGAAGCGGTACAAGGATCTGATCGATGCGGCCTATGCGTCGGCGGATGCGATGACCGCGAGCATCGAGAGCCCCGCCTAACGCTTCTCTCCGACCCACAACCCGTTTTCAGCCGCCAGCTTGACGAGCCCGATCGGTAGTTCGGGCTCTTCGTTTTCCACGACAAAGCGACGGCCGCGCAGCAGCACGCGGTGCGCCTCCACGAGCCAGGAAGAGGTCGCGAGGTCGGCGCCGACCACGACGCCGCGTGCGATGGCGCTGCGGAGCGGCACCTTCTCGTTGGCGTACAGCAACGAGAGGCTCGCCTGCTCTTCCATTTCCGTCGGTGCGTTGATTCCGACGAAGTGGACCCCGTCCATGAGCGCGCTGAGCCGAGGCGCCTGGCGCACCGCCGAACCGATCAGGACGACGTAGCCACCAGGACCGGAGAGCTCGAGTAAGGCCTGCAGCTTGGACGCATCCGCGGATGGCAAGGGCGAGGGGGGAGCGTAGGCGGGTCGGGGGCCGGAGGACTCTTTGGACACGCGATCTTTGCTGCGCCGGAAATTCACGATCCCGCGCGAGATCGGATACTCCTTGTGACACACGGGACAGCCCACCAGTCCCGAGCGGACCATGCGGTCTTTCACTTCGCCCGTCGAGAGCACCAGCATTTCCTCGCGGTGCGCCTCAGGGCAGCGGAGCATCTCGGTGAGCTCGATGTGCACTAGGGCCTGAACTCCACCCAGGTCAATTTGCCCCGCTCGACTTTGACGCGGCGAAATACGCGCTTCCCGCCGATTGCGACACCGAGCACGTACTCTCCCGGTGGCACGTCGGAGATACCGAAGTGCTCGTGATAGACGGGATCGGAGTGATTGCGCGGGCCGTAGGTCTCGATGAACGAGAACGGCGTTTCGTTCGGCTCCGGTTTCACGAGGCCGTAGATGCGCGCCTGGTAGACCGGCTGGCCGGCCGAATCCCACACCTGCCCCGCGATCATGCCCGTTCCGGGGAGCGGATCGATCCACAGCTCCGGGTTCGTGTTGTACGGCGGATAGCGCACGTCGGGATCGACGATCAAGCGCATCGAGTCGAACGGCGAGGCGTGGACCTCGAGATGCATGTGGTCGTTCGTGGCTCGGCCCGTGTTGCCGACCAGCGCGATGACGTCGCCCGCTTTCACGCGCTGGCCGACTTGGACGAGCAGCTTGGAGTTGTGGTAATAGACGGAATACAAGAAAAACCGTGCGTCGTGCGTCGTGAGTCGTGCGTCGTGTTTGATCGCGACCGTGAGCGCGCCTCGCTCGGCAGGCCCGGAATGCACCACGACGCCAGCGCCAATCGCGTGGACCGGCGTGCCGTCCGCGTTATTGAACTCGACTCCTTGATGCGGCTGGAAGTTGCCACCCATCGTCGAGCCGAAACGGTAGGTCTGATCGATGTGGGGCTGATCGGTGAGCGCGATGGGGCGGCGGAACCAGGTGTGGCGCGGCCTTTCGAGCCGGCCGCTTATTGGGACGTGGGGAACGGCAAGGCGTCGTGAAAACAGAGTCGTGTCAGGTGCTCGGGACGATACGAACGAATTGCTCGCAAGTGACCTCCATGTCCTGCCCCCATCCCGTGACGCTTGACGTCCGTGCACGTCGGAGATCCAGATTCCAACATCGGGAGGAGCGGCGATGCCGAGTACGTACTGATTCTCGATGCTCCCCCAGACGGAGTCTTTGGCCGTCGTCGCCCCAATCGAATCCGTAATGACCCGCCACGTCTGCCCGTCATCCCACGTCAGCTTGATGCCGTCCGCCGTCCCGATGTAGGTCGTGTCGCCGCGCGTGATGATGCCGTTCGGCGTCACGTACTGCCATTCCGGGCCGAGCTGCCCGAATTCCCAGTTCTTCCACGTCTTGCCGCCGTCGGTCGAGAGTCCCCAGCCGTTGCCGACAGTGCCGTACCAGATCTGTCCGCGCGGTCCGAAGCCGAACGCATGCACGAAGTCCCACGAAATCGCGTGGGCGGCGGTATCGCCGGATGAGCGTATCTGCTCCCAGCTCCCCGCTCCTTTTCGCAAGACGAAGATCCCCTGCCCATACGTGCCCACCCAGATCGCGCTATCAGGTGCGCGCGCGAGAGCCAGAACGTGGACCCCCCACCCGGAGCTGTCAGGAAGCGCGGGGATCTGAGATTGAAGCAGGGCAATCAGAAGTAGCACCACTCAGCCCCTCGGTGTGTAAACCGTCGGCAGCAGTCGTATCTCCGTGACGTCGATCCGTTCGGGTTGCGTCACGGCATACACCACCGCGGCGGCGACGTCCTCGACGCGCATCATGTCTCTGCGCTTGGTGAACCCCGGTTTGGAATCGGGATCGACCGCATCCCAGATGTCGGTGTCCACGGGTCCGGGCGAGATGAGCGTGGTGCGCACGCCGCTCTTGGCCGTCTCCTGCCGGATCACCTCGTGCATGCCCCGCAAGCCGAACTTGCTCGCGGCATACGCTGTCGAGCCCGAGAAGCCGATGTAGTCGGAGATCGAGCCGATCGTGACGAAATGCCCACTGCCACGCTGCACCATCTTCGGCACCAGGGCATGAGCGACCAGAAATGCCGAGGTGAGATTCGTCTTGAGCGTGGTCGTGAAATCGTCGTACGTCGTTTCGGCGAGAGACTTGATGAAGAAGATGCCGGCGTTGTTGACGATGATATCGGGGAGCCCGACGACGGTGATCACCCGGGCGATCGCCCGCTCGGTGTCCTTGGGATCCGTGAGATCGCAGCGCACGTCGTTGCGCCGGTCCTCGGATCGATCCACCAGGCTGCGCGCCAAACGCACCACGTGCATGCCGCCGGCGTACAACGCGTCTGCCACCGCGAGGCCGATGCCGCGCGACGCGCCCGTCACGAGCGCGATCTTCAAGGCAGCCCGGCGCCTCCGTGGACCAGGCGCAGGAATTCATCGCGCGTCTTGGCGTCGTCGCGGAACGCGCCGCGCAGCGAGGACGTCACCGTTTTCGAGTTCTGCTTCTCCACCCCGCGCATCATCATGCAGAGGTGATAGGCCTCGATCACCACGCCGACGCCCTGAGGCTTGAGCACCCGGCACAACGCCTCGGCGACCTGATCGGTGAGCCGCTCCTGCACCTGCAGCCGGCGCGCAAACACCTCGACCACGCGCGGGATCTTGGAGAGCCCCACGATCCTGCCGTTGGGGAGATAGGCGACGTGCGCCTTGCCGAAGAACGGCAGCATGTGGTGCTCGCACATCGAATAGATCTCGATGTCGCGCACGCAGATCATGCTCTCGTGTTTTTCCTCGAAGAGCGCGTCACCGATCACGTCTTCGACGACTACGCCATAGCCGCGCGTGAGCCATTTGAGGGAGGCTTCGACGCGCGCCGGCGTCTGCCGCAGCCCCTCGCGCTTGGGATCTTCCCCCAGCTGCTCGAGCATCTCGTGGACCAGCGTCTGGAAGGGGATGCGCACCTCCGTCGGCTCGGTGTGCGACTCGTGGAAGCTGTGCAAGCTGGCGGACTTCATTTGGTCTCGTGCCATAGTAAGTTTGGACCCCCGTGCGATTCCTAAAGCTACTCGCGGCAGCGACACAGGCGGGAGGCACCGCCCTCGCGGCATTGTGGACGTTCCCCGGCATGCTGCTGTCGGCGTTCCTCGTGGCCTGGGGCGCGGAAGCGGCGCAGTTCCTCATCTCTCAGGGGCTCGCGCTGGCGATCCTGGCGTGGCTCCAGACGCTGCCCGAATTCGCCGTCGAGGCCGTGATCGCGTGGGAAGCGGGCCGCAACCCCGAGCGCGCCCATCTCGCCATCGCCAACCTCACGGGCGCCATCCGGCTGTTGCTCGGTCTGGGATGGCCGATGATCTACTTCGTGTTCGCCGCGGCCAGCCGGCACCCCGGCCGCAAGGCACTGCCGACCATCACCCTCGAGCCGGAGCATGCGGTCGAGGTCCTGGGCCTCGTGCCGCCGCTGCTCTACTTCACGGTTGTGCTCTGGCGCCAGCGCATTGGCGCAATCGACGCCGCGGTCCTCGTCGCGTTGTACGTCGGGTATCTGTGGATCCTGATGCGCAATCCTCCGCGCGAAGCGGAATCGCTCGCCGACGCGCCGGCCGTGTCCCGCTGGGCCTATCGTCAGCCCGGGTGGCGGCAGAAGGCCGCCATCGGCGGCCTGTTCGCCGTGGGGGGCGCGATGCTGTACCTCACGGCGCATCCCTTTCTCAATTCGATGATCGCCGTCGCCGCGACGCTCGGCATCAGCCAGTTCTTCCTGGTGCAATGGATCGCGCCGTTTCTCTCGGAATTTCCCGAGTTCGTCTCCACCTTCAGCTGGGCGCGCCGCGTGACGCGCGCGCCGATGGCGTTGATGAACATCGTCTCGAGCAACATCAACCAGTGGACCATCCTCGCCGCGATGATTCCCATCGTGTACGGCTTCTCCCATCTGCACCATTACGGCGTGTGGGCCGATTTCACCTTCGACATCGACCAGCGCAACGAGCTCGCCCTCACGCTGCTGCAAACCATGCTGGGCGTCCTGCTGCTCGCGAACATGGAGTTCGATTGGCTCGACGCGACGGCGCTGCTGGTGCTGTGGGCCGTGCAGTTCACGTTGCCCGAGCTGCGCGCCGAGATCATGGTCGCGTACGGGGTCTGGGCCGTGGTGCTGGTGGTCGGGTTCGTGGTGAAGGGACAGGCCCTGCGCGCGCCGGCGTACTTCTGGCAGACGGTCCGCAAAAAGCGATCGGCCGGGACCACATAACATGGGCCGGCCGACCGTGTACGACAGGAACGGAGAGGGTTATTGAAGCCCGAAAGTAATGATGGGTCCCTCACCTCGGATTCTGTCTTCCCCACGGTGGGGGCATGACATGGGCCGCGGTATCCGGGTCCACAATCGAGCTTGTTGGCTCAATAGTTTGATCTCCCCGTCCCTGCGTACTACAATACTTTCCGTGCCCTAAAGGTCAATCGCCCTGAATCTGACATTGCTCGGCGCTGTCGTGATGCTGCTCGTCTGGCTCCTGCTGCTGTTCGTGGCGCAGGTGCCCAGCGGCGCCATTCATCTGCTGTATGCGGGCGCGATCATTTTATTCGCCCGGCGCATCCTCGTCGGCGCGCCGCGCTTCGTGTCATGACACTCGCGCTCCGCCCCTGGGACCCGCGACTAGGGCCCCTGGAGGTCGCCACGCTGCGGCGCGCGCTGGAGCGCGAAGGAATGGTCACCGCGTGGTGGTCGGATGTTCCGGGCGCGAGCATGGCGATGCACGCGCACACCTTCCCCGAAACGCGCTGGGTGGTCGAGGGCTTTCTGCGGGTCACCGCCGAGGACAGCGCGGTCGAGCTCGGCCCTGGAGACCGGCTCGACCTGCCGCCCAACCTGCCGCATGCGACCGAAGTCTTAGGCCTCGGCCAGGTGATCTACGTCAGCGGCATGCCGAAGCCGAGTGGCTACCAAGGAATCTGACCGCTCCCTCCCAGACCTCGGGCCGGGCATTCACCGGGCTCTGCAACCTTCGGGGCCGCTTCGCAATCCAACACTGATCACATCCGGAGCCCAACCATGCAATCGCGTTACATCGCCGGCTTATGCGCCGCGGTGCTCAGCGCCGGCATGACCGGCACGCGAGCCGATCAGCCCCTCAACGTGCGCCTCGGCTACCCCGCCGACTCCAAGCTGCTCATCATCAACGCCGATGATCTGGCGATGTCGCATTCGGA
>Ga0137409_10003075_pt1 | contig 17717 bp, 14 predicted proteins | sample CZODoug1_16funga_FD_122059 | JGI IMG/M metagenome (GOLD analysis project Ga0137409, IMG submission 122059) | Vadose zone soil fungal communities from Angelo Coast Range Reserve, California, USA - CZODoug1_16fungal (Hybrid Assembly) | ecosystem: Environmental > Terrestrial > Soil > Vadose zone... | reverse complement strand
CAACGCTCACCAGCGTCACATGGGAGCCTTGCCGCAGCGACAAAACGCCCAGCGCAGCAGCCTGATCGATCTTGAATGCCTCTACCAGCGAATGCTCGGCGCACAGCGCGATTGGCAGAGGTCCTCGGTTCCGCCATATCGCCTCGAGTGTGACCACGATTCGAGCATCATCCAGCCGAACCGGTATCACACGAAGCGCGCCGTCAGGAGACGCCATTTCTCGGCGCCTCCGAAGTGTTTCGCCGTAACCCCATTTCCAAAGTGCCCACGTGCCGCCGATCAGAATGCCGGCCGCCGTCACGATGTCTTTCAGAATCGTCGACCAATGAGGTTCTGGCATTGGGATCTTCTGAGCAGAGTCCAGCCGTCTACTTTGATCTGGAGTCGGCGGCAACCCGCGCTCGCTGGTGAACGGCTGCGAAGAGCGACCTGGCTTGGTTCCACTCGAAGCGCACGAAAGGCCAGATGGTAGCACGCCTCAATGAGCGGATCTGGCTGTGACCTCGTGCTGATTCGCCGCCGCTGACGTGAGGTGAGGTCAAGAAGCGTGGGGCTGGCCCCGTTGTATCCCTATTTGAGCGCGCCGGTCTGATATCGCAGCGCGGCAATGCGCGCCTGATAGTCGTATCTCGCGCTCGCCTGCTCGATTTCGGCGCGCGTCTTGTTCAACTGCGCCTGTGACAACTCGATGATCGAACTGAGACCGAGGTTGTAGCGCGCCTCGGCCAGATCCTGCGCCTGCGACGCCTGGTCGAACAGCTGACCGGTGAGGTCCAGCCGCTGCAGCCCGGTCTGCGCATCGAGCAGCGCCACACGCACGTCGCGCGCGACGCGGTTCTCGAGATCGCGAAGATGCTGCTCTTCGCCGAGCGCACGCAACCTCGCTTCCGAGTGGCGCGCCGCGAACAGATGGCCGTTGGTCAGCGGCACGCTGACGTTGACGCCGATAGCGGAGTATGGATTGGTCAGGCCGGCTTGCTGGTACGGCACCACACCCGCTGCGCCGAGGGCCGAAACGGTCGGGAACCACAACGCGTGCTCCGCGTCGGCAAACTTCGCCGCGGATTCTCTCGCCAGGCGCTCGGCGACGACATCCGGGCGGTCGCGCAGCGCCTCCGCGACAACGGCCCGGTCATCAGGCGGAGGCGCCGGCGGCAGCGGTTCTTCGCTCAGTTGGTAAGTCGGCGCATCGCTTTGTCCGAGCGCCGCCGACAGACCGGCGAACGCACTGCCATTGTTGTTGCCGGCGGAGGTGAACGCATACAGAATTTCACTGAAGCCGTGAGCTCCGGGGTTGGCAACACCCGCCACACCGGCCTGCGTGACGACGCCAATGGCCGTGCCGGCCAAGACGACCGTCGGCGTGGTCAAAATAAAGATCGACGCGAGCTTCATCTCCCTCGCCTCGATTTTCTTGCCCAGGTACTCCGGCGTCCGGCCGATCATCAATCCGGCAATGAAAACGCCGAGGATGGCAAATATCAGGATGGTGTAGATGCCCGTGCCAACGCCCCCGGGCGTCAGCTCGCCGAGTTGCATCAGGAACAGCGGAACGAACCCACCCATCGGCGTCATGGAGTCATGCATCCCGTTGACGGCGCCGCATGACGTCGCGGTGGTTGCCGCGGCAAACAAGGCCGACGCCGCCACCCCAAAGCGCGTTTCCTTCCCCTCCATGTTGCCGCCGGGCTGCATGGAAGTCGCCTGGCTGTCGACCCCGTTCTGCGCGAATGAAGGATTGCCCTTCTGTTCGCTCACATACGCCGTTGTCGCCAATGCCGCAAATAGAACCAGCATCGCAGCCATCAGCGCCCAGCCCTGGCGGGTATCCCCCACCATCCTGCCGAATGTGTAGGTGAGCGCGAACGGGATGAGAAAAATGGCGGCTATTTCCAGCACATTGGACAGCGTTGTCGGGTTTTCGTACGGATGAGCCGAGTTCGCGTTGAAGAATCCGCCGCCGTTGGTGCCTAGTTCCTTGATCGATTCCTGCGAGGCGACCGGACCCATCGGCAGAGTCTGTGCCTGTGTCGTGACGGATTCGGTGACGGCGTTGCCCTTGTCGTCCTTGATCGCGTTGCCGTCGGCATCGGTCTTCGGATTGTCGAACGTGAGCTTCTCGATCGTGGTCGCCTCTTTGTACGAATCGAAGTTCTGAATGACGCCTTGACTGACGAGCGCGATCGCCAAAACGATGGACAGCGGCAAGAGTAGATACAGGGACGCCCGCGTGACGTCGGCCCAGAAATTGCCGATGCGATCGGCATTGTGCCGGATGAATCCGCGGATGAGCACGACGGCGACGGCAAGGCCCGTGGCGGCGGAGAGGTAGTTCTGCACCGCAAGCCCGGCCATCTGCGTCAGATAGCTCATCGTCGACTCGCCCGAGTACCCCTGCCAATCGGTATTGGTCGTGAAGGCAACCGCCGTATTGAACGAGGAATCCGCGCTCACCGCACCGAGGTGTTGCGGGTTCAGCGGCAACCACGGCTGCAGACGCTGGAGGCCGTAAATGACCAGCGCGCCGAGCAGATTGAAACTCAACAGGGCAATGGCGTAGTGCGACCAGCTCATTTCCCGGGACGGATCAGTCCCGCACATGCGATAGATCAAGCGCTCGAGCGGCCCCCCCATGCGGGAGGCGAAGGTGTCCCGACCCTCCATCACGCCGGCGATATATTTCCCGAGGGGCTTGGCGCAGGCTATCACCACACCCAGGATCAGTACGGCGAGCAAGGCGAACTTGGTGGCGGCGTCCACGCTAAAATCGCTCTGCCCAGAGCAGGGCGTAAACCAGATAACCGAACAGGGCGAGCGCAACCAGCCCGCCCAACACGTATTCCATACTCACCGGTCTTCTCCTATGCGATCGATGCCGAGCACGAGGCCGATCGTTGCCACAAGCAGCACCAGAAGTATCGTCAGGTAAATGGCATCCATGTTGGTATTCGGCTCTTTCTTCGGAGTTTACGAGATTATCCAAACCCGTATAAACAACCCGTAAAAACTTTGACGAGCGCGAAACGAAGATGACTTCGGCGACATTGCGCCTTACGATTGGGCACCGTGAGCGAGCTGCGTCCCGACCCCGATACCCTGCTGGCCAGGGTCAACCGCCAGGAGACCCAGGCGCGGCGCGGGAAGCTGCGCATTTATTTCGGCTCGTCGGCGGGCGTCGGCAAGACTTTCGCGATGCTGCTGGCCGCGCGCAAGCTGCGCGACGAAGGCCGCGATGTCGTCGCCGGCATCGTGGAAACCCACGGTCGCGCCGAAACGGCGGCGCTGCTCGACGCATTGGAAACCGTACCCGCCAAAACAGTGCTGCATCGAGGCAGGGAGTTCAGCGACTTCGATCTGGATGCCGCGCTCCGGCGGCATCCAGCGCTCATTCTGGTCGACGAGCTGGCGCATTCCAATCTGCCGGGGGCACGCCACCCCAAGCGCTGGCAGGACGTCGAAGAGCTGCTGGCGGCCGGGATCGACGTATTCACCACTCTCAACGTGCAACATCTCGAGAGTCTCAACGACGTGGTGGGCGGCATCACGAATATACGCGTGTGGGAGACAGTTCCGGATACGGTGTTCGATGCCGCGGATGAGGTCGTGTTGGTTGACATCCCGGCCGAGGAACTGCTGGCGCGCCTGAAGTCAGGCAAGGTCTACGTCCCGGAGCAAGCCGGGCGCGCCGCCGAGAATTTCTTCCGCAAGGGCAATTTGATGGCGCTGCGCGAACTCGCGCTACGGCGCACTGCGGATCGGGTGGAGGGGGACGTTCAGGCGTATCGCATCGACAAGGCCATCGGTTCCGTGTGGAAGACCGACGCGGCATTGTTGACGTGCGTGGGTCCCGGGGACGGAGGGGAACGCGTCGTGCGCGCCGCCGCGCGACTGGCCGGTCAACTCAACGCCGATTGGCATGCGATCTACGTGGAGACCCCAACCCTGCAGCGTCTGCCCGCGTGGCGCCGCGAGACGATTCTGGCGACTCTGAATCTGGCGCAGAATTTGGGAGCAACCACAGCGGTCATTGCCAGCCCGGAAGTCGCGGAGAGCGCGATCGACTACGCTCGCAAGCACAATCTGTCGAAGCTCGTCATCGGACGCGACCCCGCACGCCCTCTATGGCCTTGGCAGCGCTCGAGCGGCCAGAAGCTCGCATTGCTGGCGCCGGATATCGATTTGATCGAAATCGGTCGAACTACCGCAACCGCTCGAAACGGCGGCATGAGGCCGGTTGCGGCCGATGCTCTGACCGGAGCCGATGCGTCCGAGCGTCGCGAGCGGAAACGCCTACGCTATGTGTGGGCGGCGGTCGGGTGCGGCGCCGTGACGGCGCTGTCGATGCCTTTGGCGGTGCGCTTCGACCCCTCCAATATCGTGGCCATTTATCTGCTCGCAGTGGTGCTCGTCGGCGTGCGCCTGGGCCGCGGTCCGGCGGCGTTCGCGGCGGTCTTAAGCGTCAGCGCATTCGATTTTTTTTTCGTGGCGCCGAGGTTTTCGTTCGCGGTCAGCGACGTGCAGTATCTTCTGACGTTCTGCATCATGTTGGCCGTTGGGCTGATAACGGGGCAGCTGACGGCCGGCCTGCGTTCGCAGGCGCGCGTCGCGCTGCATCGCGAGGAGCGCGCCGCTGCACTGTACGAGATTGCACGCGATCTTTCGGGCGCGGTCCAATTCGATCAGGTCGTCAAGATCAGCGACGAGTCCATCGAGCGAACATTTCACGCCAGTGCCGCGCTGCTGCTGCCCGATGCGGCCGGCCGCGTTGCGTTGGCGTCGGCGCGTTCCGAGCCCGCGCTCCCCGTCGACACCAGCATTGCGCAGTGGGCTTTCGACAAGGGCCATCCCGCCGGCGTCGGCACCGATACGCTGCCGGGCAGCGAGATTCTGTATATTCCGTTGCGCGCTCCGGCCCAGGCGCGCGGTGTGCTGGCCCTTCGCCCGAAAAATCGGCGGTTGCTCAAAATACCGGAGCAGCGGCAGCTTTTGGATACCTTTGCAGCGCTGATCGCCATCGCACTCGAGCGGGTGCACTACGTCGGGGTGGCTCAGGATGCGTTGGTGCGCATGGAGTCTGAGCGATTGCGCAATTCGTTGCTGGCCGCGTTGTCGCATGATTTGAGAACCCCGTTGACCGTGCTCGTGGGCCTTGCGGAATCGCTGGCGATGACCAAGCCGGCCCTGTCGGCGCCGCAGTTGGAGACCGCGGAGGCCATCCAGGACGAAGCGAGACGCATGAGCACCCTCGTCGGCAACCTGCTCGACATGGCCCGTATCGAGAGCGGCGAAGTGACGCTGGACCTGCAGTGGCAGCCGTTGGAAGAAGTGGTGGGAGCCGCGCTGGATGCCACGAGAAACATGTTGAAGCAGCATCGCCTCGAGGTGCGGCTGCCGCGCGAGTTACCGTTGGTGCGCTTCGACGCCCTGTTGATCGAACGCGTGCTCGTCAATTTGCTGGAAAATGCGTCGAAGTACACGCCGGCCGGCAGCCAGGTGGTCCTATCCGCCGAGGTCGTCGCGGATATGCTCAAGGTCTCCGTGTCGGACGACGGTCCGGGATTACCGGCCGGCCGCGAGGAGGCGCTCTTTCAAAAATTCGCGCGCGGCAATCGCGAATCGGCGACTCCGGGGGTAGGCCTCGGCTTGGCGATCTGCCGGGCAATCGTCGAATCACACCACGGCACCATCGTCGGCACCAACCAGCCCGGCGGCGGCGTCGCTTTCTCCTTCATGTTGCCTCTCGGCACGCCGCCCGTCGCGGCCGTCGAAGTGGAATCCGAGACCACCAATGGCTGAGCCGTCTCCCGTCGCGATACTCGTCGAAGATGAACGGCAAATTCGGCGTTTCGTGCGCACGGCCCTGGAGGCCGAGGGTTGGAGCGTCGTCGAGACGGAAACCCTGCGGCAAGGGTTGACGGACGCGGGGACGCGCAAGCCCGACCTCATCATCCTGGATTTGGGGTTACCCGACGGCGACGGAATGGATTTCATCCGCGATGTGCGCGGATGGTCATCCGTTCCGATCATCGTGCTGTCGGCAAGGGTGGGCGAGCAGGACAAGATCGGGGCGCTCGATGCCGGCGCGGACGACTATCTCAGCAAGCCCTTCGGCGTGGGCGAGTTGCTGGCGCGGGTGCGCGCAGCCTCGCGCCGGCTTCAGTCAGCGGGCGCCGCCCATGGCGCAATCTTTCAATTCGGCGACATCACCGTCGACATGAGCTTGCGCACCGTGCGCAAGGGCGCGGCCGCGGTCCATTTGACGCCCATCGAATACCGCCTGCTGACGCTTCTGGTCATGAACGCCGGCAAGGTGTTGACCCATCGGCAGATTTTGCGTGAAGTGTGGGGTCCTTCGCATGCCGAGGACGGGCATTACGTACGCGTCTACATGGGACATCTGCGGCACAAATTGGAGGACGATTCCGCCCAACCCAAACACATCCTGACCGAGACCGCCGTCGGTTATCGCCTGGTCCAGAGCGCTAGGGTTTAGGCCGGAACGGGCGTGTTCGGCGGCGTGCACGCTCGAGGTCCTGAGGCGTATCGACGTCCAGCCCGGCGGACGGCAGATCCGTGAGCGACACCGCGTGCCGCGGCAGCCGGCGCACCAGCTCACGCAGTCCTGCATCCCCGGAGATACTTAAGGCGCGGGCGTAGAGCCACCGCGGTAGAATGAGCGGCGCTCCGGCCTGATCCTCCACCCGGCGTGCAGCGACCCTGCGCCGGGCGCCACGCCAGCGCGCGATCAATCGCGCAATATCCCGACTCTCAAGATCGACGAGATCGACCGGCAACAACAAGATTCCGGCGGAGTGTCGCGCCCGGCCCAAGCCTAAGCGAACCGAGCTTGCGAGTCCCGCCGCCCGATCCGCGTTGGCAACGAAAGCCACCGAGCCACGGGGGAAACCCAACCTGTACCGAACGGCCCGACGCGGGATGACGACGATGATGCTGGAAGCTGCCCGGAACGGCGACAGGGTGCGGATCGTGCGGTCCAGAGCGGACAGACCGCGGATTCGGGCGAGTGCCTTGGGCTGTCCGAGACGAGTCGAAAATCCGGCCGCGAGCACCACGATTCGAAGCCGCGGAGCACGTGTGAGGCTTCCGGGGCCCGTGCCGCGTTTCATTGGTATCATAGCGGGATGACCAGAAATAACCCGCAATTGCAGCACCGGCCGTTCTTGATGCCCATCTGGCTGTCGGTGCTGGGCGCGCTGGTGGTAATGAGCTTCCTGGGATTCGAAGTGTGGGTTTGGGCCACGGCGGATTCGACCACCATTATAGTGGTCCGGCACGCGGAAAAAGAACTCGGCAGCGGCGACCCGCCGCTCAACTCCGCCGGCCAGGCGCGGGCCGAAATGTTGGCCCGCATGTTTGGCGACGCTCATGCGCCGGGGCACATCGACGCCATTTACGTGTCGCCGACGGTTCGCAGTCAGATGACGGCAGCCCCGGTGGCCTCGCGCCTCGGCCTCACCCCCATCGTTGCTCCGGCGCACGATGCGCGGAACCTGGCGCGCCGCGTGCTGCACGAACACTCGGGCGGCAGAGTCCTGGTGGTCGGGCACAGCGATACCGTCCCGGAAATCGTCAAGTCGCTGACCGGCGCAAAGGGTTTACCGCCAATCGAAGAGGCCGAGTACGGCACCATGTACATCGTCACGGCGCCTCGCGTGGGGCGCGCGGATTTTTTGCGCCTGACCTATTAAGTCGCTGCGCGAAGCATGATGGCTTTCCGCACGAAATCGACATGCCGACCGATGCCGAAGTCCGCCAATACCGCATCGCGAATACGGCGGCTCCCATCGATCAGATAAGTGGCGCGCCGCACCCCGAACCCCAGGGGCCCATTGACGCCATACATCTTGATGACCTCTTTGTCCTCGTCGGACAGCAAGGCGAATGGCAGATCGTATTTCGACCGGAACCTGGCATGGGTTTCCGGGCTTTGCGAACTGATTCCGACTACGCGCAGGCCGGCGTTCTTGATCTCGCTCTGCAAGTCGCGCAGCGCACAGGCTTGGCGGGTGCAGCCAGGTGTGAAATCGGCGGGATAAAAATACAGGACAGTGGCGCCGGCGTTCAGAAAATCCGTGAGCGATCGATCCTTGCCGGTGTCGTCCGGAAGGGTGAATTCCGGCGCACGTTCCCCTGTTTTCAACATGCCTCGGGACCTCCTCGATGCATCGTAGCGAGTTTCAGCGCCCGGATGTGCGGACTTTTGGCACAATTCGGCCTTTGCTGCTACTATTCGTCGCCCTGAAAGGGGGAGTAGCTCAGTTGGGAGAGCGTCGCGTTCGCAATGCGAAGGTCGAGGGTTCGATCCCCTTCTCCTCCACCATATTTTTGGGATTCGCGCGTTTCCGGGCAACGGTGCGCTCCGCGCAAGCTTGCGCCAAGGAACAGTCGATGAATCCGGAGCCGCGATCGAATAAGGATGTTGCCTCACGCCCCGGTAGCTCAGTGGATAGAGCGAGTGCCTCCTAAGCGCTAGGTCGCCGGTTCGATTCCGGCCCGGGGCACCACGCCTGCCGGCACGGCATCAAGATTTTCAATGAACCGGCCATCTCCGAATTGGCATAGTATTATCTGTCGGGCCTGTGCGTCAGGATTCATAACAAGTGGGGGAAATCGTCATGACGGAAAATGTCTACAAGGTAATCGAACTGGTGGGAACCAGCACCGAGTCCTGGGAGAAGGCGACCGCTGCCGCGATCAATCGCGCCAGCAAGACCTTGCGGGACCTGAGAGTCGCTGAAATCGTGAAGCTCGACGTGCAACTCAAGAACGGGAAGGTCGAAGCCTATCGATCGCGCATCAGCGTTTCATTCAAGTACGAGAGCAAAGGCTGATCGTCTCCGGCCGACCACAGAATCAAACGTTGTCCCCCGCTGGGGAAGCGGGCCGCAAGCGGGGGCGCGGGAATTCCTATGCAAGAAGAAGCTGAAATTATCATCAACGGCACCAGGTTGTCGGATTCCGAATCCATGACGATCCGAGTCGCCGTCGACACTCTCGCCAATGTGCTGGCCGAAGACCTCGGCGCGGAAGGCGACGGCAAGGCTCTGGCCGATCGTTACATGACCGCGCTCAGCAGCATTCAGTCGCTGCTCGAGTGCCGTCAGACCCGCAAGCAGTGAGGGCTGCATGGGATTTTGCTAAGGCTGACGATTCAGGCAGCGTTCGAAGCGTCCGTTGACCCGATTCGCATACCACTGCGTCGTGAGCCGGTGCGTGATTTTTGGTCCGTGCAGTTCGATGTTCGGCACCGCGGCGCGCGGCAGATTTCGATGCTCGGAAAGCTCTGCGAGGGCGAAAACCCGCTGGTAAACGGGGTTTTGTTCCAGATCCGCCGTCTTCGCCTGGGCCAGGGCGCGGTGGATGGCGTTATCGCCGGCCTCGAGGCGCGGTCCTAACGATCGCACGGCGAGCTCCGTCGACCCGGGCGCGTTTGGGGCCCCGTCATGCGGGAGAAGCGCGCCATCAGCGACGAGTGGTCTGCCGGAGGCGCGGCTCACGGCGTGTTGAAACGCCGCATTCCGGCTTGCGTACTGGCCGGCGTTGAAATCGGCAAATCTGTACAGATAGCGGTCGTAGGGCGCCCGATAGTCCAACAAGTGCGCAATGCCGAAGTAAACACCGCCGCGACGCGTGAACACCTCATCCGCAATGCTGGTCTTCACGGCATAGGGATAGGGTTTCGCCACCGAATACTGTTCGGCGAACGCCACATGCACCTGCATGGGCCCACGCGTGCGGATCGGGTTGCGGTCGGCGAAAAGGGTGCGGCCCGTCGGCACCGCACCGATGAGATCCTCGTAGATGTCGCTCAATTCCTTCTCGGTCTTGGCGCTGTCGATGCGATCGCCGTAGCTGCGCCCGGTCGGCGACTTGAGCTCCAAAACGCCACGCACCATCAGCCGTGGGATGCCGGCGCGTGCCGCCCGATCGTCGATCTCCCGCCACGCGATCGCCGCCAGGCCGGGTATCACCGGATCCGCGCGGAATCCCGATTCCTGTTCGATCACCGCGATCACCGCGCAGATGTTTTCCTGTGTCGGGACGACGGCGAGGGCGTTGAAGGCAGAGAGCATATCGGCCGCCCACCCGGCCCGATCCGTGACGGAGCGGGGCAGCGAACTTTCGATCAAATCGCGCGTTTGCGCGGCACTCGCGGGGGCCGGACGGTAGCTCCGCCTCTCGCCGGCGCATCCCGCAATCAATGCCGAAATACCGAACAGCATCCACAATGTAGCGGCGGGGCAACGCCTGCCGTTTGTGATTTCCAGCGCGGGTCTATGTCGTGAATCCACAGGCCATGATAGCCGGTGGGCTCAATCCGCACAGGGGGCGGCCCGTGGGAATCGAGCACGCAAGTCGCGCAGGCGTGTAAAATATTCAATTTGGAAACTGCTTGCAAACCAGCTATTTGCGGTCCAATTTAATGCCCCTACGCTTAGCGGATGAGCGGCCTCGCACTTGCGATTCTAAAAGCGGAGTAAGCGATGGAAGAAGTCGATGCCGAGCGTCTTGCGCTTGCGGATTACATGGCGTCCCGTCGCGCCGCGATTCTGGATGCGTGGCGAAACGCCATCAAGCGAGACCCCGCGCTCAGCACCGGCGATTCGCTGCCTCGCGTACAGCTATTCGATCATATTCCCGCCCTCCTATCGACATTCGAGCGCGGGCTGCGCCAGGCGGCCCCCGATGGAGTGGCATCGACCAGGGATGCCGCGCAGGAGTCCGCGGCCGCTCATGGACTGCAGCGCTGGCAGCAGGGCTATGACCTGCGTGAAGTCACCCGCGAGCTCGGCAAGCTCAACGAATGCGTGGTCGCCGAATTGGACGGGTATACGGCCGCAAATCCGCAAATCTCTCATGCCGTAGTCGCGGTCGCGCGCCGTGTGTGGGCCGCCTTGTGCAGCGCCGGAATCGAAGAGAGCGTCGGCCAATACTTCCAGCTTCAGCAGCAGGAAGCCGCGGGTCGTGTCGAGGATCTCGAGAGCGCCGTGTCCGACATCCAAGAGTTGGAAAAACAGCGCGCCGATCTCTGGCAGCAGGCCGCGCATGACCTGCGAGGCAATCTGGGCGTCGTGGCCAATGCCACCGTGGGGCTTGCGCGTGGAGCACTGCAGGAGGCGACCCGGGACGATTTCGTACGTATCTTGATGCGGAACGTGACGACGCTGCATCATCTGCTCGATGATGTGACGAGCCTGGCTCGCCTGGAAGCCGGCCGCGAGCAGCGCCAGATCGAGCCGATCGACGTCTCACCGATATTCCAGCAGCTCTGCGAGGGCATCCGCCCCCTGGCGCAGCATCATCGCTTGTACCTGCAAGCGGAAGGACCGGCGGGGTTCGCCGCGGACGGCGACGCGGTGAAGATTCGGCGCATTGCCCAAAATCTAATCCTCAATGCCGTCAAGTACACCCGGCATGGCGGCATCACCGTGAGCTGGGGCGATTGCGGTGCGGACGACGGCAAGCGATGGGAACTGCGCGTCGTCGATACGGGGCCCGGTATTCATTCGGGTTCCGCCGAGCCGCTGGCCCAGGCTCTGGGCAACGTCGAGAAGCCGATGCCGGCGGGGCCGCCGTCGAAAAAACCCAATCGAGAAGAATCGGGCGAAGGAATCGGCCTGTCGATCGTCAAGCGCCTGTGCGAGCTGCTGGACGCGACCATCGAGCTGAAGTCGGAGCAGGGCGTGGGAACGACGTTCCGTATCCTGTTCCCGCGGAAGTACCTCGCCTAGCGGCCGCAGCGGCGCCGGAACGGAGGGCAGCGCCCATCCCTTCGGCGCCACGGACGCGGATCGACACGCAAGTAGTACCGCAAATAAGTTGAACAAACCGAGGGATCGATGATCAATTCTCGTCGGCTTGGCTTCATGCTGTTCGCCGCGGCCGCGCCGCTTTCCGTCTATTCCGAAGCCGAGCCGGTGCCCGCGCCGCAGCCGCTTCTCGGATACGGCGCGCAGGCGTCCGCCGAAGCGGACGCTCAGGTGCCGCAGGTCTCCCAGATCATTGAAAGTGCGGCTGCCGGCATCGACAAGGCCGCGGCTGATTTTGAACGCGAGTTGGCGGGGTCGCATCGGCCGTGAGATCGATTGCATGCTTCATTGCGGCCGCCGGTCTGGCGGTCATGGTCCCCGCGGCGTTTGCCGATGACGCAGTGTCCGCGCATGACGCCGCGGATCAGGTCATTCCTTCGCCGCGTGCGCCGGAACCGGCCACCGGGTTGGCGGATTCCGCGGCGCTGCGTGCGACGGTGTACGGCACACCGCCGCAGGACATTGCACCCATGCCCGCCAAGGTGCCGCTGGTCGAAATCAACATGCACATGCCCTGGGCGCGGCCGGTTCCCGAGGTCTTCTGGTTCGGCCGCGACCTTCGCGTATGGTTTTCGTCGCAAGATAAACCCGCGCCGCTGGCGATCGTCATTTCCGGTACCGGCGGCGACGGCAACACGTCCGTGCTCTCCACCCTGCGCGGCGCCCTGTACGGTGCCGGGTATCATGTATTGACGATGCCATCCCCCACGTTTCCGGGATTCATCGTTTCCGCCTCCACCACCGGCGTCGCCGGCGATCTCGTGCAGGACGGACATGATCTTTACTCGGCGATGCAGCGAGTCGTTGCACATTTGCCGGGTAAGGTGCGAATTACCGACATCGACATTCTCGGCTACAGTCTCGGCGGCGCCAATGCGGGCGTGGTCAAATCAATCGACGCGACCGAGCACAAGCTCAACATTCATCGCGTCGTGATGATCGAGCCCCCGGTGAGTCTGTTCGCGTCGGTGGAGCGCCTCGACCGGCTTTTCGCGATGAGTATCGGGTCCGGGGACGCCGGCGTCGAGCGCTTGTATCAAAAGATTTACGCCCAGCTTGCGAACCTGTACCGCGCGTCGGACCGCGTGCGTGTCGACGAGAATTTTTTGTTGACGGCCGCGGCTGCGGTTCTGAACACGGACTCCGAGTTCTCGGCGGCGATTGCGCTGACGTTTCGCATCGACCTGATGAACATGTTCTTCGCGGGCGACCTGTATGCCGGCACCGGAGTGGTCGTGGATCCCGCACATCCGCCGAAGGTCGGTGATTCTCTCGAGCGGACCCAGCAGATTCTTCGCGGCAAACCTTTTTCTGAATATTTTTCGAAGGTGTTTGCGCCGTACTACCTGAAACACCGCCCGCACTCCACCCCGGAATCCTTGATTGCGGAGAACCGGCTGGACGTCATCGGCGACGCCTTGCGCAACGATCCGGACTACTATGCGCAGACGAACAGCGACGACCTGATTCTCGACAAGGCGGAACTCGCCTGGCTCGAGAATACAATGGGGCCAAAAGTCGCCGTCTACGACCATGGCGGGCATCTGGGCAACATCGGCGATCGCCGGCAGGTGGCCGACATGCTGGACATGCTGGCGGGGCGATGGCGGGGCGCCGCCCCCGGCAATGCTCCATGAGAATCGCCGCGCTGACCGCGGTTGCCGCCATGAGCCTCTGCGGCTGCGCACCCGAGGGAATGATCATCCATCGCATGCCGGCTGAGACGCCGGCGGCGGACAATGCGGCCGCCATCCAGAGAGCGGCCTCGCTGGCAGCAGCCAGGGAAGCGGCGGCGAGAGCAGAGGCGGCGAGAGCAGAGGCGGGCGTGGAGACGCACGGCGAAGCATCGACCCCGCCATTGACGCCGGCGGATGCGCCGCCGCCGAAGACCTACGATCCCTGGGAACCTCTCAACCGGTTCACCTATCGGTTCAACGCGCGATTCGACGAAACGATATTTCTGCCCGTGTCGAACGGCTATCGCCGCGTACCGTCGCCGCTGCGCTCCGGCGTGAACAATTTTTTCGCGAACCTGGCGGAGGTGGACACCGTCATCAACTACACGCTGCAGGGCCGGCTGGGACGCGGCGTGAGAGCATTGGGCCGGTTCGTGATCAACAGCACCGTCGGTATCGGCGGGCTGTTCGATTTCGCAACGAAGCTGCGCCTCCAGAACGAGCCCACGGGCTTCGGCACGACTCTGTCCAAATGGGGCATGCACCCGGGTCCTTACCTGGTGATACCCATTTTGGGGCCTTCGACTCTGCGTGAGGCAGTGGGTCTGCTCGGCGACTACGGCACCTCCTACGGGGTCAACCTGGCCAACCTCTATCGCGGCAATCTGTCCTGGGCACTTTGGCCGTTGAACGCCGTCGATCAGCGTTCGAACATCAGCTTCCGCTACTACTCCACCGGTTCGCCCTTCGAATATGAAACCATCCGCTTTCTGTTTGTGCGCAAGCTTTTGCTGGAAGACGAAGGATTGCACAAGAAAAGCCCCAGAAAGCCGCGCACGCCGGACCTGCCGGCGGGTCAATAGCGGCCAACAGGCTGCTCAATGTGCGAATATGGCGCATGGATCTCTCCGCGTCTCGCGAACCGGACCCGCCGCCGATCTCTCCCCTACGCGAGCGTGCAGGCGGCATTGTCGCCACCGCGACAGTGCTGGCGCTGTTGTACTTCGCACGCGACGTCCTGGTACCGGTTACGCTCGCCGTCATTCTCAGCTTGCTGATTGCGCCCATGGTGCGCGTTCTGCGAAGCATCGGCATGGGCCAGACCCTGTCGGTGCTGGCCGCCGTCCTGGGGCTTACGCTTGCCATGGGCGCGGCGGCCGCCGTCATCGGGATGCAGGTCGTCAAGATGACGGCCAGCCTTCCGCAATACGAGCAGACGATCCGGCACAAACTAACCACTTTGAATGAGGTCACCGTCGGACGGCTGAAGTCCTTCAGCGGGCAGGCGGGGCGTTTCATTGAACAAAACGCGGCGGTGCGAGCGCCTGCCGAAGCGGCCGCGCCCGGGCCGTCCGCGGCTGAGGCGCCCCGGGCCAAGGGGCCCCGGGCTGAGCCGACTCCGGCTGAGGGGCCCCGGGCCGAGGCGCCCCCGGCTGCCGCGCCCCGGCCCATACCCGTGGAGATTCACGAGCCGCCGGCAAATGCCCTCGTGGTCCTGCAAAGGGTGATGGGATCGATATGGGTGCCGCTCGAAACCGCGGGAATCGTGCTCGTGGTGCTGATTTTCGTGCTGCTCGAGCACGAAGCCGTGCGCGACCGTTTCATCCGCATCGCCGGCGGTGCCGATATCCGAGCAACCACTCTTGCGCTCAACGACGCCGGCCAACGGCTGTCGCGATTTTTCGTGTCGCAATTCCTGGTCAACCTGGGCGTCGGTATCGCGGTCGCCCTGGGTCTCATCATCGTCGGGCTTCCGCATGCCTTGCTCTGGGGAGCGTTGGCCGGGGTGCTGCGCTTCGTGCCCTACGTCGGTGTGTGGATTGCTGCGCTGTTCGCAACGGTGCTGGCGGCCGCAGTGGATCCCGGCTGGACATTGGCCATCGCGACCCTGGGGCTGTTCATCATCGTGGAGTTGCTCGCCGGCCAACTCATCGAGCCGCAGCTGTACGGCCACACGACCGGTTTGTCTCCGTTATCGGTGGTCGTGGCGGCCATATTCTGGAGTTGGCTGTGGGGACCGGTGGGATTGATCGTCTCAACGCCCTTGACGCTGTGTCTGGTCGTGGCGGGGCGACACATCAAGGCGTTGAGTCTCCTGGACATACTGCTGGGCGACCATCAGGCACTCACCATGCCGCAGCGCTTCTATCAACGCTCTCTGTCGGGCGATTCTCAGGAGATCATTGCCGCCGCACGGGCTTTTCTCAAGCGCAATTCCTTTGCCACGTACTGCGATGTGGTGCTGATACCGGCACTTGCGCTTGCCCGGCTCGACCTCGATAGCGGCGCCATCAGCCCGCAACAGCTAACCCTGGTGCGCGACGTCATGGTCACTGTCATCGGTGCAATCGCCGGAGAGGGGCGCAAGTTTTCACGGCGGCTGGCGCGCGGTTCCGTGCTCGACCACCCCGGCGCCGGGCGCGTGCTGCGCACGCAGCGGGAACAAACCCATGGCCCGTTCCAAGGTCCGCTCTCCGTGCCGCCGGGCTCCATCATGCTGTGCGTCGGCATGGGCTCGCTCGCCGACGACTTGGCCACGGAACTCCTGGTCCGCATCCTGCGCGATCAGAAGGTCGATGCCCGCCATCTGTCGATCGACGACTTGAACGCTCCGCCGCCGCCCGATGCCTCTCCGGGCAGCGTATCGGTCGTGTACCTGGTGAGCGCCTTTCCCAGTGAGGAACGGAAGCGCGGCGAATCGGTCGCAGGCCGCGTCCGCGAAAGATTCCCAGGCGTCCGGCTGATTACGGTATTTCTGCCCGGCATGCTGTTGCAGGCGAGTCCTGCGATCGAAACGGTCCCAGGCGCCGACAAGGCGGCCACCTCATTCGGCCACGCAGTGCAGATCTGCCTCGATATGCAGCAAGATCACGTCAAGACCGGCGCGGGCCGCGCATGAGGCCGGGGAATCGGGTGCAAACCATTGCCTGGCCTTTTGCCCGGATTCGTTGGCGCATTTTTTCATTCCTATTCGGCTTCGGGTTCATAGCCTACGTGCAGCAGAAAAGCATCACGGTGGCCGCTGAAGGCATGATGCCCGCGCTGGGTTTGACTCAACTGCAAATCGGCTGGATCGAACAGGCGTTTGTAGTAGGGTATGCTGTTTTCCAGATTCCCGGGGGGATCTTTGGACAACGTGTCGGCGCGCGCCGCACGTTCGTCATAATCGGGCTGTGGGCGTTTTTGGCAACCATTGCCACGCCGCTGGCGCCAAATTTTTTTACCGGAAGCGGATTATTCGTGGCGCTGCTCGGGGCGCAGGTGCTGCTGGGGTTTGCTCAGGGCGCCATATTTCCCGTGTCGGCCGGTGTATTCGAGGCCTGGTTTCCACCCGCCCGCTGGTCGTATGTGCAGGGCTTGCAGACCATGGGTCTGCAACTGGGCGCCGCCTTCACGCAGCCGCTCATTGCCTCGCTCATGGCAGGGCTGGGATGGCAGCGCGCGCTCCTCTGGGCGAGTCTGCCGACGCTCATTCTAATTGCGGCGTGGGGATGGTATGGCCGCGACACGCCGAGCGAGCACCCGTCCGTCTCGGAACTGGAACTTGCCGAAATCGACGGCTCCGCCAAGGGTGTCGATGCCGACGTGAGCGGCGACTCCCGAACGCATTCCTCGATCACTCTGAAGCAGCTTCTGCGGTTGTTCGCAAATCGGAATGTGGTGCTGCTCGGAGTTTCATACATGTGTATGAATTACACGTTCTACTTGCTGTCGAATTTCGTTTTTCACTATCTCGTGGAGGAGCGTAAGTTCTCACTCTTGGAAAGCGGCTTCCTCGCCATGGCGCCGCCGCTTGCCGCGGCACTGGGCGCCGGCATCGGCGGTGTTGCCACCGGAGTTTTTTGCAAGCGTTTCGGCGCGCGTTGGGGGTTTCGATTGGTCCCCTTGGTGGCGATGCCGCTGGCGGGCGGGTTGCTGCTGCTCGCGGTCAATGCCACGAACCCCTATCTGGCCGTCGTTGCTCTCGCCATCTGCTTCGGGTGCGTCGAACTGACCGAAGGCGCGTTCTGGGGGGCCGGTATGACGGTGGGCCGGGGCGATACGATGGCCGTCTGCGGCTTCATGAACACCGGCGGCAATCTCGGCGGAATCATCAGCATTCCCATCGTCGCGTATTTCTCGGGCCAGCACCTGTGGTTCACCGCCTTTCTCATCGGCACGGGATTTGCGCTCGTCAGCGCGGCGTCGTGGCTCGGGATCGACGTTGCGG
>Ga0137409_10003074_pt1 | contig 17720 bp, 16 predicted proteins | sample CZODoug1_16funga_FD_122059 | JGI IMG/M metagenome (GOLD analysis project Ga0137409, IMG submission 122059) | Vadose zone soil fungal communities from Angelo Coast Range Reserve, California, USA - CZODoug1_16fungal (Hybrid Assembly) | ecosystem: Environmental > Terrestrial > Soil > Vadose zone... | reverse complement strand
CGCCCGACGGCGAGATGATCAGCGTCGACCGCAGGCTAATCCGGGCGATCAAGGAGATGTTGTAAAGACGCAGTGTCCCGGGCGCTGCACCGCATCCGGGACACATACTGCGAATTGACCCGGCGCCTTTCGCTTCGTATTTTCGACCCCACCCCGCGCACGAGGCTTGGCCATGTTCCTGCGCAATTACTGGTACGTCGCCGCGACCGATGCCGAGGTCGGCCGCAAGCCGCTTGCTCGCACCATCTTGGGTGAGCCCGTCGTGTTCTTCCGCACCGAAGCGGGCGCACCGGTGGCGATGGAGGATCGCTGCGCGCACCGCCATCTGCCGCTGTCCATGGGCAAGCTCGTCGGCGACGAATTGCAGTGCCACTATCACGGACTGCGCTTCGGTACCGACGGCCGCTGCACCCGCATTCCCGGCCAGGAGCAGATTCCGCGCGCCGCCAAGGTCAAGACCTATCCGGTCGCCGAACGCTATCACTGGATCTGGATCTGGACGGGCGATCCGGCGCTGGCCGATCCGGCAAAGATCACCGATTTCCATTGGTTCGACGACCCGAACTGGGGCGCCAAGAGCTCATACCTGCACGTCGAGGCGAACTGGCAGCTCGTGGTCGACAACCTGCTCGACCTCACGCATCTCGCCTTCGTGCACGAGACCACGATCGGCAATTCCGCCCTCGTGGACAATGCCGCGGTCAAGGTCCAGCGCGCGGGCGACCATGTCACGGTCACCCGCTGGATCATCGATTCCCCTGCCCCGCCGACCTTCGTGAAAGCCGGCGGCTTCACCGCCAACGTCGATCGCTGGCAGATCATCAATTTCACGCCGCCGGCGTTCCTGCGGCTCGACGTCGGAGCGACCCCGACCGGCACCGGTGCGCCGGACGGCAAGCGGGTCGGCGGCATCGGCATGTGGAACCTGAACGCCATCACGCCGGAAACCGACAAGACCGCGCACTACTTCTTCGCCCAGGCCTACAACTTCAAGCTCGACCAGCCCTGGATCGGCGACATGCTCGCCAAGCAGATCACCGACATCTTCATGGACGACATGGCGATGGTGAGAGCGCAGCAGAAGAACATGGACATGGGCCCCGTGCCGTCGGTCACCCTGGGTCAGGACAAAGCCTGGATCGCGATGCGCGGCATCGTCGACCGCCTGATCCGGGAAGAGCAAGGCAAAGCAAAAGCCGCTTAACCCTTTTCTGCAGCGCCCCCGTTTAAAGGAGGGTCGGAGAGACCGACCCAACAAACGGGAGAAGCACCATGCAGAAAAGAATGCTCCGTGCCGCGGTCGCGGCGGCGCTATCGCTGTGCCAACAAGCTCACGCCGCGCTCGACGAGCGGGCGAGCACACTCGCCGACCAGCAGTCGGTCGCCGTGACGATCTACAACGAGAACCTCGCACTGGTGAAGGACACGCGCAAACTGGCGTTCGAGGCAGGTATGAACCGGCTTGCGCTGCGCGAAGTCAGCGGCCGGATGCGGCCCGAGACCGCGCAACTGCGCAGCCTCTCGCACCCGGGCAGCCTCACCCTGCTCGAGCAGAACTTCGACTTCGACCTGCTGACGCCGGCCAAGCTGCTGGAGAAGTACGTCGGCCGCTCGGTGCGGATCGTCAGGACGCACCCGACGACGGGGATCGAGTCGCTCGAGAATGCGACGGTGCTCGCCGCGAACGGCGGCGTGGTGCTCAAGATCGGCGACCGCATCGAGACCGGCCTGCCCGGGCGCATCGTCTATGACGGCGTGCCGCCCAACCTCAGGGACCGGCCGACGCTCGTCAGCGAGCTGGCGAGCGCGCGCGCCGGGACGCAGACCGTCGAGCTCTCCTACCTCTCGGGCGGCCTTTCCTGGCGCGCCGACTACGTCGCCGAGCTCAATGCCACCGACAGCGCGCTCGACCTGAACGGCTGGGTGACGCTGACCAACCAGAGCGGCACCGCCTATCCGAACGCGCGGCTGCAGCTCGTCGCCGGCGACGTCAACGTCGTGCAGGATCGATTTCGCGCCGCCGCGCAGAACGGAAGGGTGATGCGCGCGGAAGCGCCGGCGCCGCGCTCGATGACCGAAGAGCAGCTGTTCGAATACCACCTCTACACCTTGCAGCGGCCGACGACGATCGCCGACAACCAGACCAAGCAGGTCGCGCTCCTCACGGCGGCCGCGGTGCCGGTGCGGAAGGAGCTCGTCCTCCAGGGCAGCGACTACTACTACCGCTCCAGCATCGGCGGCGTCGGCCAGAAGATGAAGGTCGGCGTGTTCGTGCAGTTCGAGAATCGCGAGTCCTCGCGCCTCGGCATGCCGATGCCGAAGGGCATCGTCCGCGTCTACAAGCGCGACGCCGCCGGCAACGCGCAGTTCGTCGGCGAGGACGGCGTCGACCACACGCCGAAGAACGAGAACGTCCGCCTCAAGCTCGGCGAGGCCTTCGACGTCACCGCCGAGAAGAAGCAGGCCGACTTCAAGCGCCGCGACGCTTCCAGCCCCTGGAGCTACACCTTCGAAAGCGCCTACGAGATCGTGCTGAAGAACGCGAAGAAAGAGCCGATGACGGTGGTGGTTCGCGAGCCGGTGCCGGGCGACTGGACCATGCTGCAGGAGTCGCAGCGCCACGCCAAGGTCGCCGCCGGCACGGCGGAGTGGCGGGTGCAGGTCCCCGCCGAAGGCAGCACGACGCTGAAATACCGGGTGCTGGTGCGCTACTGACGTCCGGCGAACGCGATCCCCAACAGCACACAGCCCACGAGGCCGGCGGCCCCGGAAACGAACCCCCAGCTGGCGGAGACCCAGATCGCGAACGGCAGTACCACAAGCGCACCGGCGACGAGCACAAATCCCAGCCACTTGGCGACGACCCGCATGCCGGGATTATGCCTAGGGGAGTAACGATTCCTTTTGTATCATCCGTGGGATGGCTGAACTCAAGAAGCTGGGGCGCTACAAGATCAAGGGCGTCCTCGGCAAAGGCGCGATGGGCCTCGTCTACGACGGTCTCGACCCGACGCTCGATCGCAGGGTCGCGATCAAGACCATCATCACCAAGAACCTCGACGAAGCGACCGCGAAGCACTACGCCATGCGCTTCAAGCGGGAAGTCCGGGCGGTGGCGAAGGTGAACCACGCCAACATCGTCCAGGTGTATGACTTCGGCACCGAAGGCGACCTCAACTACATCGTCATGGAGTACATCGAGGGCAAGGAGCTGAAGGACGCCTTCGATGCGACGCAGCGCTTCGACCTGCAGACGATCTTCCGCATGATGGGCGAGTTGCTCGAGGCGCTGCACTTCGCGCACCAGGCGGGCGTGATCCACCGCGACATCAAGCCCGCCAACGTGATGGTCGACGCAAAAGGCCACGTCAAGCTCGCCGATTTCGGCGTGGCGCGCGTCAACGACCCGGACGCGGAGGGCGAGAAGACGCGCGTCGGCGCCATCATCGGCACGCCGTCGTACATGTCGCCGGAGCAGACCCAGGGACAGCCGATCGATCACCGCACCGACCTGTTCTCGGCCGGCATCCTCTTCTACCAGCTCCTCACCGGGCAGAAGCCGTTCGACGGAACCGGCTGGGCGCTGGCGAAGAAGATCATCCAGGACGATCCGGTCTGGCCTTCCACGGTCCTCGAAGTTCCGGCGACCTTCGACCGCGTGGTCGCCAAGGCGCTCGCCAAGGAGCCCGACCAGCGCTACCAGACCGCGCGGAAATTCGCCGAAGACCTGAAGCGGCTTGCCGCGGGAAAGGAGCCCGAGGCCCCCGCCATGGCGCCGCCGAAGCCGGCCGCCGCCGCGCCCGCGCCGGTCAGCAACGCGGGCGGCGAGGCGGACAAGGAATTCTGGGACGGGGTGAAGGACAGCGACGACCCCGACGACGTCAAGCTCTACCTCGAGCAGTTCCCGGACGGCACGTTCGCCGAGCAGGCGAAGAAGAAGATCGCCGAGCTCGGCGGCTAGACCCTACTCGCCTTTCGCCGGCCGAATTGCTGGTGCAGGCGCCGCACGGCTTCGGGCGCGCCGCGAACCCGCAGGAACGCACCCTCGCCGTCGGCGCGCTCCTCGATCACCTTGCAGGTCGCGAAGATCTCGCCGCGCATCTTTTGCGCGGCCCAGGGCAGGAACAGCTCGGCCTCGACGAGGTCGCGCTGGAAGAACGCGGCGATGGCCTCGCGCAGCTTCGTAATGTCGCCCTCGCGGCGCGCGCTCATGACGATGCAGTCCGGATACTTTGCGCGCAAAGCCGCCCGCAGTTCACCCTCATTCCCGCCGCGGTCGATCTTGTTGAAGACGAGCAGCCGCGGCACCACTTTCGCGCCGATCTCGTCGAGCACTTCCTCGGTCACCGCGAGCTGCCGCTCGAAGCCGGGATCGCTGGCGTCGACGACGTGGGCGAGCAGCGAAGCCTCGAGCGCCTCGTCGAGCGTCGACTTGAACGACGCGACGAGGCCGTGCGGCAGGTTCTTGATGAAGCCGACCGTGTCGCTGACGAGCACCGGCGGGACGCTGGCCGGCTGCAGGGCGCGCACCGTGGTATCCAGCGTCGCGAAGAGCTTGTCGGCGACCAGCGCCTGGTTTCCCGTCAGCGCGCGCATCAGGGTCGACTTGCCCGCGTTCGTGTAGCCGACCAGCGCCACGCGCGCGAGCCCCTGGCGCTCCTGCCGCCGGGCGCGCTGCGTCTGGCGCCCCATGGACATCGCGTCGAGCTCCGTCTGCAGCTCAGCGATGCGATCGCGGATCTTGCGGCGGTCGAGCTCGCCGTGCGACTCGCCGCCGCTGCGGCCGCCGGTGCCGCTGCGCGCCCGGTCCTTCGGCCCAGCCTGCTTGGCGGCTTCGCGCAGGCGCGGCGCCATGTAGCCGAGGCGCGCGATCTCGACCTGCGCGCGCGCGATGCGCGAGCGCGCATGCCGGTGGAAGATCTCGAGGATGACCATGGTGCGGTCCATCACCTCGCCGCCGACCTCCTTCTCCAGGTTGAACGCCTGCGAGGGGGAGATGTCGTGGTCGATGAGGATCGCGTCCGCGCGCTCCTGCTCCCGCAGGGCGCTCAGCTCCTCGCGCTTGCCGGTGCCGAAGTACGCCGTCTTGTCGAAGCCGGCGCGCTTCTGCGTGAACGTGCCGGCGACCTCGAAGCCGAGCGTCTTCGCGAGCTGGCGCAGCTCGGCCAGCGAGGCATCGAACTCCAGGTCGCTCACGTTGGAGAGCTGCACCGCAGCCACGATGGCGCGCTTCCGGCTCGGGTCGGCCCGTTGCGTCATGCTGGAGCCTACCAGTTACTGCTGGGCGTCGCGCAGGACGGACTGGCCGGACATGAACTTGCCGTTGTATTCGCCCACGGCGCCCGCCGGCGCCAGTGCGTGAAGTGGTTTCATGCCTCCCAGCCGCTTTCGGTGATATCGACGACTATGCCATCGGGGTCGTGAAATTTCACCTCGTAGTAGCCGCCGTCCTTCGCCTCGCCCATCCAGTGCTTGCCGCCGGCGGCTTCGATCCGCTTGCGCGAGGCCTCGACGTCGTCGACCTCGAAGCCGAAGTGATGCAAGCCGACGAAGTCGCGCCCGCGCTGCCCGGCCGCGGCCTCGGTCTTGTAGTGCAGCAGCGCGATATTGATCACGCCGTCGCTGAGGTACACCCCGCGCGCGTTTTCCCAGTCGGTCTCGCCCACCCGCTTCAGCCCGAAGGCCTGCATGTAGAACTTCGCAGCCTTCTCGGGGTCCGGAACCGTGATTGCGATGTGGCGCAGGCGAGGCGGTTTCATGCCGTCACCATACTGTATCTTCGGGCGCATGAAAGTCACTGCCCTGCTAGTCCTGCTCGCCCTCGTCTCGCCGCTTGGCCAGGCGCAGACCTACCCCACCCGAACGGTGAAGATCGTCGTCCCGGCGACGCCCGGCGGCGCCATCGATCTCATCGCCCGTTCGCTGGCCGACAAGCTCACCGGTTCGCTCGGCCAGGCGGTGGTGGTGGAAAACAAGCCGGGCGCGGCGAACAACCTCGGCACCGACTTCGTGGCCAAGAGCCCGCCCGACGGTTACACCCTGCTGATCTGCGCCTCGAGCCACGCCACCAACAAGCACCTCTACAAGAGCCTGAACTACGACCCGGTGAAGGATTTCGAGCCGGTGGTCTACACGCACGTGGTGCCGTTGCTTCTCGCCGTGCATCCGTCGGTGCCGGCCAGGAACGTTGCCGAGCTGACCACGTGGATCAAGGCCAACCCGGACAAGGCGGTCTACGCCTCGAGCGGCTCGGGCAGCTCGCTGCACATGGCGGCGGAGCTCTTCATGAGCATGACGCGGACCAAGATGCAGCACGTGCCGTACAAAGGCAGCTCGGCCGCGCATCCTGACCTGCTCGCCGGGCGCACGGCGATGATCTTCGACACGATCACGGCGATCGCGCCGCACGTGAAGTCGGGCGGCGTGCGCGGCATTGCCGTCACCACCGCGAAGCGCTCGAGCGCGATGCCCGAACTGCCGACGATCGCCGAGTCCGGCCTGCCGGGCTACGACGCCAGCACCTGGGGCGGAATCCTCGCGCCCGCCGGCACGCCGAAGGACGTCGTCGCGAAGCTGAACGGTGCGATGAACGCCGCGCTGAAGCAGGACGACGTGCGCGCGCGGCTGATGGCCTCGGGCATCGAGATCCAGGGCGGCACGCCCGGCGATTTCGCCAAGGTGATCCAGTCCGAGGTCGACAAGTGGGGCCGGATCGTCAAGGAAGCCGGCATCCCGCCGGAGTAGCGCGCGCAGGCGCTCAGCCGAGCGCGCGGAGCCCCGGCATCACGTCGCGCGCGAAGCGCTCCATGTTGGCGCGCGTGAGGGCCGACGGCAGCGTGCCGAACTGGCACATCACCAGCAGGTTGCCGAAGTGCATTTCCTTGAAATGGCCTTCGAATGAACGCAGCACCGTTTCCGGGCTGCCGCAGACGAACAGCCCGAGCTCGATCGCCTGCTCGATGCTGACGTCGCCGAACATCTGCGCCTTCGCCTTGATCACGTTCTTAATCGACTCGCGCGAGGTGTAGCCGGGCGGCAGCAGCATCTCGAGCGGCATCTTCACGAACACATTGCGGAAGGCCTCGAAGTGCGGCTTTGCTTCCCGCCGCGCGCTTTCGTCGTCCTTCCCGACATAGACGGGGACCGCCCAGCCGAGCTGCGAATCCCTGGCCTGGTAGCCATGCCCCTCGCAGGTGTCGCGGTACATCTTCAGGTAGCGCGCGACGACCTTCGCCGGGCTGAAGGTCTGCAAATAGGTATAGCGACGGTCGGGATGCGAGGCCCAGTCGATCGTCTCCTTCGACCCTTGCGACGGAATCCAGATCGGCGGATGCGGCTTCTGGTACGGGCGCGGCCAGAGGTTGACGTACTTCACCTCGTAGTGCCGGCCGCGGAACGAAAACGGCCCCTCCTCGGTCCAGGCGCGCACGATCAGGTCGTGCGCCTCGTGGAAGCGGTCGTGCGAGAAGGTCGGGTTGACGCCGAAGGTGTGGTACTCGGCGCCGATGCCGCGCACGAAGCCGCTGATCAGCCGGCCGCCGCTGATGACGTCGATCATCGCGTGCTCTTCCGCGATCGTCAGCGGGTGCGAGCGCAGCGGCAGAGCACTGCCCAGGATGGCGATCTTGACCTTCGATGTCTTTCTTGCCAGCGCGGATGCGGTGACGATCGGCGACGGCATCAGGCCGTACGCCGTCTGGTGATGCTCGTTCACCGCGATGACGTCGAAGCCGAGCTTCTCGCCGTATTCCAGCTCGTCGAGGAAGCGGTTGTAGAGCTTGTGCCCTTTCTCCGGGTCGAAGTGCCTGTTCGGCAGCTTCACCCACACCGTGCCGTTCTTGCGCCCGGCCTCGAGGTCGAGGTCGGCGTACGGCATCAGATGGAAAAGGACTATTTGCATACGATGGCGACGAACTCGTCCGCCTTCTCGACCGGCGGCAGATGGCCGCAGTCCTTGACGATGTGAATCTGTGCTTTTGGAAAATGCTTCCTGTATTCGTCGACGAACTTGACGGGAATGATCCGGTCCTGCTCGCCCCAGACGATCTTCACCGGTACGTCGATGCGGTGCAGCCATTTCGGCAGGTGCGGGTCGTGGAAGCGCGGCTCCCAGGCGAGCCGCGCGGTGGTGTGGCGGTTCTTCAGCTGCATATCCACCAGCTCGGGCGTCACCGGCAGGGCGAGCAGCGTCTCGACGATTTTCGGATCGTGATACAGCGCGCGGATCGCTTCCTCGGGCGACATGAGGAAAGTGTCCGCTACCTCGGCGTCGGGCGAGGCAATGCCGGCGGAGCCGACGAGGACCAGCTGCGAAAGCCGCGAGCAGTCGCGCACCGCCATCTCCATGGAAATCCAGCCGCCCATGGACGTGCCGACGAGCAGCACGTCCTTCAGGTTGAGTTGCTTCAGAAAGTCGAGATAGAAATAGGCGATGTCGTGGATGTTCTCGAGCCAGTCGGGCTCGCCGGACTGGCCGTAGCCCGGATGCTCGGGAACCAGCACATCGAAGCGCTCGGCGAGCTTTTCCATGAAGGGCTGGATCACCGGCGCGCCGCTCGCGCCGTGGAGGTAGAGCAGCGGCTTGCCCTTGCCGCCGCGCCGCAGGTGAGTGCGGCAGCCGTCGAGCTCGACGAATTCGTCTGTGAACGTCACGCGATCTTCCGTCTCTTGCGCAGCACGCCGGACTGCTCGATCGCGAGCGGAATCGCCGAGAAGTTCATCGGCGCCATCACGTGCGCCCCGCCCACGCCCGGGATCTCCGCCAGCTCCTGCAGCAGCTCGACGCAGATCTTCAGGCCCTCGGCCCTCGCGTCCCGCGCCTTCTCGAGGCGCTCGACGATCGCGTCGGGGACGCGCGTGCCGAACAGCTTCTCGCGCATCCAGCGCGCCGACTTCGCCGATGGAATAGGCGCTATGCCAATCAATATCGGGAGAGTTACCCCACTCTCGCGCAGTCTGGATGAATATCTTTTGACAACTCCAATATCCATGCAGAACTGTGTCTGCACGAAATCCGCTCCCGCTGCGGCCTTGGCCTGCAGGCCCTTCGGCGTCCAGTCCGGCGCCGGGTCGGTCGGGATGTCGGCGACCCCGAGCACGAGATCGAGCTTTCCCTGGATCTCCGTCCCCGGAGGCAGCTTGTGCTCGGTGCGCATGGCTTGCGCCATGGCGAGCAGGCCGCGGCTGTCGAGATCGTGCACCGCTTTCGCCTCGGGCTGGTCGCCGACCTTCGGATCGTCGCCGCCGAGGATGAGGATGTTGTGGATGCCGAGCGAGGCGGCGCCGAGGATGTCGCCCTGCAGCGCGAGGCGGTTGCGGTCGCGGCAGGTCATCTGGAAGATCGGCTCGATCCCGCTCTGCACCAGGAAATGCGCCGCGGCGAGGCTGGAGAGGTGCACCTTGGCGCCCGCGCCGTCGGTGACGTTGACCGCGGTGGCGAGCCCTTTCAGAGGCAGGGCGCGCTTGAGAAATTCCGCCGGATCGGTCGACACCGGCGGGGTGATCTCGGCGGTGACGACGAATTCGCCTGCGCGCAGCCTCGATTGCAGCTCGCTGGCTGCGCGCCGGTCTTGGGACATGGGAAACCCATATTAGCATCGGGATTCGTCCCAACTTCCGGTCGTTTCATGCCCGAGTTGCCCGATCTCGCCGCCTATCTCGACAGCCTCGACCGCCGCGTCGCCGGCCGGCGGCTGATCGCGCTGCGCATCGCGAGCCCGTTCCTGCTGCGCACGGCGGTCCCTTCCATATCCACGATCGAAGGCCGCAAGGTCGCCGGCTTGAGAAGACTGGGCAAGAGAATCGTCTTCGCCTTCGAAGGCGAGCTGTTCCTCGTGCTGCACCTCATGATCGCCGGCCGCTTGCAGTGGCCGGCGAAGAAGGGCCGCAACACGCTCGCGATCTTCGAGTTCGAGGATGGGACGCTGTCGCTGACCGAGGCGGGATCGAAGCGCCGCGCATCGCTGCATCTCGTGCAAGGCGAGGCGGCTCTGAAGGCGATGGATCCTGGCGGTCTCGAGGTTCTTTTTTCCTCAGAAATCGCATTCAGGGAAAGGCTGCTGAGCGAAAATCACACCCTGAAACGCGCCCTCACCGATCCGCGCCTGTTCGCGGGCATCGGCAACGCCTACTCCGACGAGATCCTGCACCGCGCCCAGCTTTCGCCGATTGCGCTCACCAGGGACTTGAGCGAGGAAGAGGTCCGGCGCCTGCATGTCGCGACGATCGCGGTACTGAACGACTGGTCCGCCCGGCTGAAGAGCGACAGGTTTCCGGAAAAGGTCACCGCCTTCCGCGAAGGCATGGCCGTCCACGGCCGCTATCGCCAGCCCTGCCCGGTATGCGGCTCGCCGGTGCAGCGGATCGTCTATGCCGAAAACGAAACCAACTACTGCGCCCGCTGCCAGACGGGCGGTAAGATCCTTGCCGACCGCGCGCTCTCGCGCCTGCTCAAGAAGAGCTGGCCGCGCAACGTCGACGAACTGGAGTAACGATGAAACTGACGACCGTTCTTCTCGCGCTTTCTCTAGGATTTTTTTCTTGTTTTGTAAATGCTCAACAAAAACAAAAGGTCGTCTTTCAGGTGAGCGACAACGACCCGGCGAAATGGAGCCTCGCGCTCAACAACGCGAGGAACGTGCAGCAGGACCTCGGCAAGAACAACGTGCAGATCGAGATCGTCGCCTACGGCCCCGGGCTCGGCATGCTCAAGGCCGAGTCCAAGGTCGCAGACCGCCTCGCCCAGGCGCTCGACAACAACGTCGGCCTGCTCGCCTGCGAGAACACCATGACCAATACGAAGGTGACCCGCGACGACATGTACGGCGGCATCGCCTACGTCAAGGCCGGCGTCACCCACATCATGAAGCGCCAGCAGGAAGGCTGGGCCTACATCCGACCCTAGGGCTAGGCTGCTTTTCGCCCTTCCTGCTTCCTCTCGTGCGGCCTGATGCTGGCCGTCGCCGTGACCGCCTGGGCGAGCGTCTCGCTCATGCGCGTCATCTGTTGCTGCACCTGGCCGATCGCCGCCATCTGGTTCTGGCCAGCCACCTGGAACAGTTCGCTCCAGTAGCCGAGCGCCCGCTCCATCTGCGCGCCGGCCAGCCGGCTCTGCGCCGACAGCAGCTCGTCCAGCGTGCGCGCCGAGCCGATCTCGCTCGCGGTCTTGGCCTGCTCGACGATGGCGGTGCGAATGGCGACCAGCTGCTGGTTCTGCAGCCGCTCGGCGTTTTCCAGGGAAGTCTTGAAAATGTCTGCTGCGTTCTTCAGGCTGGCCCGGTACAGGTCCAGCATCTCGGCTTGAGGTTGGGTCATCGCACCTCCTTCATAAGATAAAAGGAAATAGGATCAGCCCTCCCTTCGGTCCCGCACTTTCTTGTTCCGGCTTGGCCGCAAATATAGCTCGCGTTTGCGGCGGCTTCCACATTTCCCTGCGCCGGACGGACCTGAACGAGGCGTTGTGAGACGAATCAAACAGTTGCATGGCGAACGTCTTCCGCCTGGCCGAGTTCCGCCGCCGCAAGCAGCAGGCGCAGCGCGCCACGACTACCGCCGAGCCCGGCGCCCAGTACTTCTGCCTGCGCTGCGAGGCCGAGGAATTCCGCCTTTACGCCACCGGCACGATCCACTGCGCCAAGTGCGGCGCGCTGATCCGCAACATTCACGTCGATTCCGCCCCGCAGACCGCGGACGAATAGTCGTTCCAAGTAAAATTGGCGGGTGAAGCAGGAGCAAGTCTCCGGCGACGCCATCGTCATCCGGGGCGCACGCCAGAACAACCTCAAGAACCTCAGCCTAGCGATCCCGACCGGCGAGCTCATCGTCGTCACGGGCGTTTCCGGCTCGGGCAAGTCGTCGCTGGTTTTCGACACGCTGTACGCGGAGGGGCAACGTCGGTATGTCGAGACGTTCAGCCCCTACGCGCGGCAGTTCCTCGACCGCATGGACAAGCCGCAGGTCGACGCGGTCGAGGGCATCCCGCCGGCCATCGCCATCGACCAGACCAACCCGGTGCGCACCTCGCGCTCGACGGTCGGCACGATGACCGAGCTGAACGACCATCTGAAGCTGCTGTTCGCCCGCGGCGCCAAGCTCTTCTGCCGCGGCTGCGGCAAGCCGGTCGTGAGGGACACTCCGGGCAGCATCTTTAGTTCTTTGCTAGAGAAATCAAGCGAAAAATCCGTTATTACCTTCCCGGTCCCGATCCCGAAGAACTTCACCGAGAAGGAGATCGAGGCGTACCTGCAGGCGCAGGGATACACCCGGCTGCACTCCCGCTCGAAGGATCTGATCGAAGTGGTGCAGGACCGGGTGGTCGTGGAAGAAGCGAATCGCCCGCGGGTCACCGAGGCGCTGGAAACAGCGCTGAAGTTCGGCCAGGCGAAAGTGAATATCTTCGATGAGAAAGGCGGCGTGTTCCGCTACTCATCCAACCTGCACTGCGCGGATTGCGACATCCAGTACGCCGAGCCGACGCCGGCGATGTTCTCGTTCAACTCGCCGCTCGGCGCCTGCGAGACCTGCCGCGGCTTCGGCCGGGTCATCGGCGTCGACTTCGGCCTGGTCGCTCCCGATGAATCGAAGACGCTGAAGGAAGGCGCAGTCCGGCCGTGGCAGACCGCGAGCTTCAAGGAATGCCAGGGCGATCTCGAGAAATACGCGAAGAAACGAAAGATCCCTCTCGACGTTCCCTGGAAGGAACTCTCTGGAAAAGACAAGCAGTGGGTGCTTGAAGGCGAGCCCGAATGGGTCAGCTGGCGGAAATCCTGGCCCGGCGTCTGGTACGGAGTGCGCCGCTTCTTCAAGTGGCTGGAGAGCAAGGCCTACAAGATGCACATCCGGGTCCTGCTCTCGAAGTACCGTGCCTACACCGAATGCCTGACCTGCCTCGGCACGCGCCTCAAGCCCGACGCGATGCTGTGGAAGATCGAAGGCAAGTCGATCCACGACCTGATGCTGCTGCCGATCTCCGGGGTAAGAGATTTTTTTGAAAAAACAAACCATCCAGATGAGGCGACCGGCCTCCTGCTGACCGAGATCCGCGCCCGGCTGCGCTTCCTGTGCGAGGTCGGCCTCGGCTACCTGACGCTCGACCGGCAGTCGCGCACGCTCTCCGGCGGCGAGGTGCAGCGGATCAACCTCACCACCGCGCTCGGCACCTCGCTGGTCAACACGCTGTTCGTCCTCGACGAGCCGTCGATCGGCCTGCACCCGCGCGACATGGGCCGCGTCATCGACGTGATGAAGCGCCTGCGCGACGCGGGCAACAGCCTGGTGGTGGTGGAGCACGACCCGCAGATCATGTTCGCCGCAGACCGCATCCTCGACATGGGGCCGGGACCGGGCGAGCGCGGCGGCGAGATCGTCTTCTTCGGCTCGCCCGCGCAGCTGAAGAAGACCAAGAGCCTGACCGGCGAATACCTCTCCGGCGAGAAAGTCGCGACGGCGCCCGGCAAGCCCGCTCCGCCGCGCGAGTTCATCGAACTGCTCGGTGCCTCGGAGCACAACTTGAAGAACGTCGATGTTCGCTTCCCGCTCGGACGCCTAGTGTGCATCACCGGCGTTTCCGGCTCGGGAAAGTCGACGCTGGTGCAGGACGTACTCTACGCCGCCCTGCGCAAGGCAAAGGGCAAGCCGACCGAGGCGCCGGGCGCGCATCGCGTCCTGAAAGGCGCCGGCCGCGTGAGCGACGTGGTGCTCGTCGACCAGTCGCCGATCGGCAAGACCACGCGCTCCAACCCCGCCAGCTACGTCGGCGCCTTCGACGCAATCAGGGTCCTGTTTTCGAGGGAAAAGGCGGCGAAGGAACGCGGCTACACCCCGGGCACCTTCAGCTTCAATTCCGGCAATGGCCGCTGCCCGACCTGCTCCGGCTGCGGCTTCGAGCACGTCGAGATGCAGTTCCTCTCCGACGTCTACCTGCGCTGCCCCGACTGCGACGGCAAGCGCTACCGCGGCGAGACCCTGGAAGTCGCGATCGAGGGTAAGTCGATCGCCGATGTGCTGGAAATGACGGTCGCCGAGGCGGCGCGCTTTTTCCGCAAGCACGAGGACGTGCAGGCCAAGCTCGCGCCGCTCATCGACGTCGGCCTCGAATACCTGCGGCTCGGCCAGCCGGTGCCGACGCTCTCCGGCGGCGAGGCGCAGCGGCTGAAGCTGGCGGGACACCTGGTCGATGCCGACAGCTCCGACGGCAAGCTATTCCTGTTCGACGAGCCGACCACGGGTTTGCACTTCGACGACGTCGCCAAGCTGCTGCGCGCCTTCCGCCAGCTGCTCGACGCCGGGCATTCGCTGATCGTCATCGAACACAACCTCGACGTCATCCGCTCCTCGGACTGGATCATCGACCTCGGCCCGGAGGGCGGCGCCGCCGGCGGCGAGGTCGTTGCGGAAGGAACACCCGAGCAGATCTCGAAAAACGAGAAGTCTCACACCGGCAAGGCATTGCGCGAGTACGAAGAAGCGTTCACCAAGCCCCTCGAGACAAAGGAACCGGCCGGCCGTTACCTCGGCAATTCAATCCGTATCCACAACGCGCGCGAGCACAACCTGAAGAGCATCGACGTCGAGATCCCGCGCGGCCGCTTCACTGTCGTGACCGGCGTGTCGGGGTCCGGCAAATCCACCCTCGCCTTCGACATCCTCTTCGCCGAGGGGCAGCGCCGCTACCTGGAATCGCTGAACGCCTACGCGCGCCAGTTCGTGCAGGCGGCCTCGCGCCCCGACGTCGACGCGATCTTCGGCATCCCGCCGACGGTGGCGATCGAGCAGCGCACCAGCCGCGGCGGCCGCAAGTCGACCGTCGGCACGCTGACCGAAGCGCACCATTTCCTGCGCCTGCTGTTCGTCAAGCTCGGCACGCAGTATTGCCCCGATTGCGACGTGCCGATCGAGCCGCAGAGCGAGGAAATGATCGCGGCGCGGATTTTCAAGGCCTACCGCAACCAGAAGGTCACGCTGCTCGCGCCGCTGGTCGTGAACCGCAAGGGCGTCTATACCGACCTCGCCAAGTGGGCGCTCGGCAAGGGCTACTGGCACCTGCGCGTAGACGGCAAGCTGCTGCCGACCCGCCCCTTCCCGCGCATCGACCGCTTCAAGGAACACACGATCGAGCTGCCGGTCAGCGATGTTCTCGTTTCGCCGAAGAAGGAATCTCTCCTGAGAAGCGAGCTGCAGAAGGCGCTCGAGATCGGCAAGGGCGTGGTGCACGTCCTGTGCGGCAAGGAGCTGCAGATCTACTCGACCAAGCGCGCCTGCCGCTCCTGCGGCCGCAGCTTCCCGGAGCTCGACCCGCGCCTTTTCTCCTACAACTCCAAGCATGGGTGGTGCGCGGCCTGCTACGGCACCGGCCTCGCGATCGACGACGTCGAATGGAGCGACGAGCGGGCGCGCACCGGCGCCGAGGACAACGTGCTCGATTCCTGGATCGACTGGCTGGAGATCGAGGACGCCTGCCCGAAGTGCGAAGGCCGCCGCCTCAACCCGGAAGCGCTGGCGGTGCGCTGGCAGGGCAAGAACATCGCCCAGTACGCGGGATTGCCGATCGATGCGCTCAAGGATCTCTTCACCAACATTGCATTGAAGGACCGGGCGGCGGAGATCGCGCGCGACATCGTCGCCGAGCTGAAATCGCGCCTCGGGTTCCTCGGCGACGTCGGCCTCGGCTATCTCACGCTCGATCGCTCGGCGCCGACGCTCTCCGGCGGCGAGGCGCAGCGCATCCGTCTCGCGGCGCAGCTCGGCTCGAACTTGCGGGGCGTGTGCTACATCCTCGACGAGCCGACCATCGGCCTGCACCACCGCGACAACCAGATCCTGCTCGACGTGCTGGAGAAGCTCGAAGCGAAGGGCAATTCGCTGGTCGTGGTCGAGCACGACGAGGACACCATCCGCCGCGCGCACCACGTCATCGACCTCGGCCCCGGCGCCGGCAAGCTCGGCGGGGAGGTCGTTGCGCAAGGCGACGCGGACGACCTGATGGCCGATCCGAAATCGATCACCGGCCGCTTCCTGCGCGAGCCGCTGCGCCACCCGCTCCAGCCGCGCAGGGCGGTCAACCGGAAGAGCGATTTTCTGGAGATTCAAAAGGCGGGTCTCCATAACCTGAGGAACGTCGACGCGCGCATACCCCTCGGCCGCCTGATCGCGGTGACCGGCGTGTCCGGCTCGGGCAAGTCGACGCTCGCGCGCGACGTGCTTTTTTCTTCTCTTCAGGAAAGACAGCCCATCGGATGTCGCAGCGTGAAGGGCGCGCAGTCCATCGAGCGCGTGCTGGAAGTCGACCAGACGCCGATCGGCAAGACGCCGCGCTCCTGCCCCGCCACCTATGTCGGGTTCTGGGACAGCATCCGCAGGCTGTTCGCCGACACCACCGAGGCGCGCATGCGCGGCTGGACCGCGAGCCGCTTCTCGTTCAACACCGCGGGCGGCCGCTGCGAGGCCTGCGACGGGCAGGGCCTGAAGAAGATCGAGATGTCCTTCCTGCCCGACGTCAAGGTGACCTGCGAAGCCTGCGCCGGCGCGCGCTTCAACCCGGACACACTGACGGTGAAACTGCGCGGCAAGAGCGTCGGCGAGGTGCTGGCGATGAGCGTGGACGAGGCGGTCGAGTTCTTCGCCGCGCATCCGTCGACCCATCGCTGCCTGCGGTTGCTGCAGGACGTGGGGCTGGGCTACCTGACGCTCGGCCAGCAGAGCCCGACGCTTTCGGGCGGCGAGGCGCAGCGCATCAAGCTGGTCTATGAGCTTTCAAAGAGCAGCGTGGTGAAAACCCTCTATGTCCTCGATGAGCCCACCGTGGGATTGCACATGGCGGATGTCGAGAAGCTGATCCGGGTCCTGCATCGCCTCGTGGACGCGGGCAACACAGTCGTGGTGATCGAGCACAACCTCGACGTCATCGCCGAAGCCGACTGGATCATCGACCTGGGTCCCGAAGGCGGCGGCGCCGGCGGCAAGGTCGTCTTCCAGGGCACGCCCGAGAAGGCCCAGGGCGGTGCGAGCCACACCTGCCTCGCCCTGAGCGAATTCCTGAGCACGAGAAGCGTCGAGCGCCCCTCGCGCAGCTCCGCTAGAGCTGCTTGACCTACTCGCTCGCTTTGATCCCGGCCTGCTTGATCACGCTCGCCCAGCGCGGGGTCTCGCGCTCGATGGCGGCCGCGAGCTCGGCAGGCGAGCCGCCGATGACGTCGAGGCCGAGGTCGTTGAGCTTCTTGCGCACGTCCGGCAGTGCCAGCACCTTCACCGTCTGGCGGTGCAGCCGCTCGATGATCGCAGGCGGCGTGCCGGCGGGCGCCATGAGGCCGAACCACGGCACCGCCTCGAATCCCGGATAGCCGGATTCGGCCATGGTGGGCAGATCGGGCGCGGCCGCGGAGCGCCTGACCGAGGTCACCGCGAACGCCCGCAGCTTGCCCTCGCGGATCGGCGGCATGACGTTCGATACGTTGGCGAACGACAGGCTGACGCGGCCGGCGAGCAGGTCGGGCAGAAGCGCCGTCGTGCCGCGGTAGGCGATCGGCCGGATGTCGATGCCGGCCATGAACTTGAACAGCTCGGCGGCGAGGTGCTGCGACGTGCCCGTGCCCGCGTGCGCATAAGTGAGCGTCCCCGGCTGCGCGCGCGCGAGCGCGACCAGCTCGGGCAAGGTCTTCGCCGGCGAGTCGCTCGGCACCACGAGAACGTTCGCCGCGACGAAGATCTGCGAGATCGGCGCCAGG
>Ga0137409_10003072_pt1 | contig 17723 bp, 17 predicted proteins | sample CZODoug1_16funga_FD_122059 | JGI IMG/M metagenome (GOLD analysis project Ga0137409, IMG submission 122059) | Vadose zone soil fungal communities from Angelo Coast Range Reserve, California, USA - CZODoug1_16fungal (Hybrid Assembly) | ecosystem: Environmental > Terrestrial > Soil > Vadose zone... | reverse complement strand
ACGACCTCGCGCGCCACGTAGCGCGTGAACGCGCGCTTGATCATCTCCTTCTCGCGCAGGCTGCGCGCCATCCGGTTGAAGGACTCCGTCAGCACGCCCAGCTCGTCGCGCGTCGTCACGGGCACCGACACGCTGAAATCGCCCTGGGCGACGGCGTCGGTCGCCTCCATCAGCCGGTAGATCGGGCGCGCGAGCAGGGTGGCCAGCGCCACCGCCCCGCCCAGCCCGAGGACGATCATGAAGGCGGTGATGACGGCGGCCTGGTTGCGCGCCTGGCTCACGGCGGCGGTGATCGAGCCGGTGCCGAAGCCGAGGTACAGCGTGCCGAGCGGTGTCTTGCTGAAGGCCAGCGGCACCGAGATGTCGATGGTGTCGACGCCGGCGGCGGTCTTGTACTTCTGCACGAGCAGCGCCGTGCCCGTGGGCTTCAGCCCCGCGGGCCGGACGATGGGCCGGCCGATCGCCGTCACGTCGGGGTGCGCGTGCACGATGCCCTTCTCGTCCGCGAAGACGACGTAGGCGACGTCGCGATCGTGCATCGCCTCTTTCACCAGAATATTGAGGGCGAGGTCGTCGTTGGTCGCCAGCGCGCTCTTGCCACCGGCGGCGAGATTGGCGGCCATGGTGAGGCCGCGCTTGGTGACGGCGTCGGTCAGGGCCTGCTCCTGGCGCCCCAGCAGCGAGAAGCCGACGAGGAGGACGGCAAGGGCGACCAGCGAGGTGATGAGGACGCTGAGCTTGACCTTGAGCGACAGCGGAAAGTCGCGCCTGACCCTCACCCAACGAGCCTAGCGGACGTCGGCGGCCACGGTCAATCGAGACCTGAGCGTGTCGATTCGCGCCAGCGCCTCATCCACTTGGCCGGCAGGCAGCCGGCCCCGGCGCACGGCTCGGCGGATGGCCTTGAGGGTCTCGGCGGAGGCCGAGCGATCGCCGGGCAGTCGGTCGTCGGCGATCAGGATCAGATCGACGCCGGCCCGGAGCGCCCGCACGGCGGCGTCCCCGGCGCCGTAATGCTGCTCGATGGCGCCCATCCGCATGTCGTCGCTCACCACCACGCCCCGCCAGCCCAGCTGGCTCCGCAGCACGCCGTCGATGGTCGGCCGTGACAGGGTGGCCGGCACCCAGGCATCGAGGTGGCGGTTGTACACGTGCGCCGTCATCACCGCATCCACGACGCCCTCCGCCAGCAGCAGCCGGTAGGGGACCAGCTCGACGTCCGGCCGCGCGGTGTCCGTGACGTCGACGAAGCCGGCGTGGGAATCGTCGACGCTGGAGCCGTGGCCGGGGAAGTGCTTCACCGCCGTCAGGATGCCGGCCGCGTGCATGCCGGTGATGTACGCGCGCGCCTGCGCGGCCACGAGCCTGGGGTTGGCGCCGAACGAGCGGCCGACACCGACGATCACGGGATTGGCCGGGTTGTAGCCGACGTCGATCACCGGCGCCAGGTTCCAGTTGATGCCGGCGTCGCGCAGCATGCCGCCGATGCGTCGCGCCTCCAGCTCGGTCTGGGCGAGGTCGCCGGCCTGGCCGAGGTCCTGGTGCGAGAGCGTGGCTGTCCAGCCGGCGGCCGGACCGAGGCGCATGACGCGCCCGCCCTCGGCGTCCACCGCCACCAGCAGCGGCCGGCCCGTGCACGCGCGCGCGCGCGCCGTCAGCTCGCGGGTGAGGCGCGCCGTCTGCGCGGCGTCGACGATGTTGCGCGCGAAGAGGATGACGCCGGCCACGCGCGTCTCGCACAGGAGCCTGTCGAGATCCGCGTTGTCCTGCAAGGCGGTCCCGTGAAAGCCGACGAGGAGCAGCTCGCCCAGCCGCGGGTTCAGCTCGCCGAAGCGCTCGGGCGCGACGCTGCGGCAGCCGGCAGCCCCCACGGCAACGCTGAGAGCGAGGGCGAGCAGGAGCGCGCGGGAGAGGCTAGCGGCCACCGACGGCGTCGACCAGCCGGCGCACGCGCGCGGGGTCGACGGGGCCGCTCACGTCGCCGTCGCGCTTGAGCGACGTGCCGACGATGAGCGCGTCGGCCAGCGAGAGCAGCTCGGGCGCCGTCTCGGGCGTCACGCCGCTGCCGACGAGAATCGGGATGTCGGGCACCGCGCTGCGCACGCGCTTGACGTCCTCGATCGGTGTGGCGTCGCCGGTGGCGCGCCCCGAGACGACGAGGCCATCGGCGAGCGCGCGCGCGGCGAGGTCACGCGCCTGCTGCTCCAGCTCGACGGGCGCCAGCGGCACCGCGTGCTTGCCCTGCACGTCGGCGAAGATCGCGACGTCGACGCCGAGCAGGCGCCGGTCGCGCAGCAGGTCGTGGGCGTCGGTCTGCACGATGCCCTGGTCGGCCACCACCGCGCCGGCGAGGACGTTGACGCGGATGAAGCGCGCGCCGATGGCGGTGGCCACGGCGAGGGCGGAGCGCGCGTCGTTCTTGAGCACGTTGACGCCGAGGGGGGCGTCGGGCAGCGCGCGGCGGATCTCGTGCGCGATCACGGCCATGGCGGCGACGGTGGCGGCCGCGACGCGGCCGGCCGTGAACGGCGCGTCGCCGTAGTTCTCGATGATGAGCGCATCCATGCCGTTGTCGATGAGCGCGCTCGCGTCGGCGAGGGCGAGGGCGATCGCGCGCTCCATCGAGCCGTCCCAGCGAGGACTGCCGGGCAGCGGGGGTAGGTGCACCATGCCGATCAGGCGCATGACAGTACGGGAATTTTAGCACGCGCCGTGTGGACAGCCCGCGGAGCCGCCGTTATCATGGCGCGACGATGACGATCTCGAGGCCTGAAAGGAGCACGCGGTGGGCTACCACACGCTGATCTCCGAGCGCGCCGGCGCGGTGGCGACGATCACCCTGAACCGTCCGGAGGCCCGCAATGCGCTGGACTTCGTCATGCGCCGCGAGCTGGCGGCCGTGCTCGACGAGATCGAGGCCGACGAGGCCGCGCGCGTCGTGATCCTGACCGGCGCCGGCGGCCACTTCTGCTCCGGCGGCGACGTCAAGACCATGCGCGCGAAGCGCCACACCGCGGCCGAGGGGCGGGCGCGCGTCGAGTCGCTGAACCGCATGGTGCTGCGGCTCGTCGACTTCCCCAAGCCGACGATCGCCATGGTGGACGGCTACGCCGTCGGCGCCGGCTCGAACCTGGCGCTCTGTTGCGACCTGATCGTGGCCTCCGACCGCGCGAAGTTCGGCGAGCTGTTCTGGAAGATCGGGCTCGTCCCCGACGGGGGCGGCACCTGGCTGCTCTCGCGCGTGGTCGGTCTGGCCCGCGCCAAGGAGCTGATCTTCACCGCGGAGATCATCGACGCCGCCGAGGCCGCGCGCATCGGGCTCGTCAACCGCGTGGTGCCCGTCGCCGAGCTCGAGACGACGACACGCGCGCTCGCCGAGAAGATCGCCGCCGGCCCGCCGGCGGTGCTCGCGATGGCCAAGCACATGGTGAACCGCGCGGCCACGTCGGATCTGGCCGGCGCGCTCGATCTGGAGGCCTTCTCCCAGGGCGTCGCCATCTCGTCCGAGGACCACCAGGAGGGGCTGGCCGCGTTCTTCGAGAAGCGGCCGCCGAAGTTCACCGGGCGCTGAGGGGGCGACGCGTCAGCGCCTACGCCGGCGCGACAGCGAGCCCTGCGTGCCGCGCCGCCTCGCGAAGCCGCCGATCGAGGGACAGCAGCACGAATGCGGCCGCCCCCTCGCGCGCGATCAGGGCGCTCGCGAGATGAAGGGCCTCGAGCGCTCGGAGCGGTTCGAGGGCGAACGGGCGGCGGGCGCGACTGAGTACCTCGTCGTCGAGGCGCATGAGGCTCCACCGACGCGCAGTCGAGGCGAGCAACGCGCGAAGGTCGAATCGGGAGATGGCTACTCGGCGCGGCGCGGGATCAGCAAGTTCACCGGCGGCGGGACCGAACGGCCATCCGAGCGCGTGCGCGGCTGCGACTCGTCGAACGTCGGCGAGCCGGACGGCTGCGTCGGCGCCGGGGGGATCGGCGGCACGCCCGACGGTGGCATGATCGGGGCGGGCGGCGGCGTCGCCGGCACGACCGGCACGGGCGTGACGGGCGGCGCGCTACTCCTCGGCGCGGGAACAGGGGCGCCGGGCACCGGCGCGGGCGTCGGCGCCAGCGGCGCCGGCGGCGCGGTGGTCGGCGGGCGCGGGCCGCGGCGCAGGGCGTCGTTCAACTCGGGCGTCGCGCTGCGCAGCTGGTCGGTGATCCTCTGCGCGTCGACCGGCGTGCCGACCACGCGCGGCGTGATCAGGAGGATCAGCTCGCTCTTCTGGACCAGGTTTTCCTTGAAGCCGAACAGGTAGCCGATGACCGGGATGCTGCTGAGCAGCGGGATCCCTCGCTGGTTGATCGTCCGTGTGTCCTGGATCAGCCCACCGAGCACCAGCGTCTGGTTGTTCAAGAGCACCACCGACGTTTCGGCCTCGCGCTTGAGGAACGACGGCGAGTTCGTCGGCGCCACCGCCGGGCCCACCGAGTTGACTTCCTGCTTGACGTCGAGCGCCACCGTGCCGCGCTCGCCGATGCGCGGCGTGACGGTGAGGATCACGCCGGCGTCACGATACTCGACCGTCTGGTTGACGCCGCCCGTGGTGATGCTCGTGCTCGTGGTGCCGCCCGTCGTGCCGGGCGTGCTCACCGTGCTGGTCTGCTGGCCCGTGATGATCGGGACCGACTGCGAGACATTGATGATGGCCTTCTTGTTCTCCGACGTCATCACGTGCGGGTTACTGATGACGTTGACCCGATTGTCCGAGGCGAAGGCGTTGAGCATCGCGAAGAACTTGTCGGTCGCGAATGTGAACCCGGTGAGCCCGCCGGCGGGCAGGCCGGCGATGGTGGTGAGGGCGCCGATCGTATCGAACCCGGTGGGGGTCGTGATCGGCGGAGAGGTGGTCGTCGACGTTGCGATGGACTGCTGTGCCACGCTGAACTTGCCCGCCCGCAGTGCCCAGTCGATGCCGAGCTGCATGTCCTGGTTCAGCGTGATCTCCGCCACCAGGACCTCGATCAGCACCTGGCGCGGCATCTTGTCGAGCGAGCGTACCGTCGGCTCGATGTCCGTCCACTGGCGGGGCGTGGTGGTGACGATCACGGAGTTCGTCGTCTCGTCGGCGATGAAGCGGAACTGGCCCTCGGCCAGGCCGACGTCGGTGACGCCGAGGGACGCGCCGGGCGCCGCCGTCGGCGCGGGCGGCGGCGGCGGGTACGGCTGCCCGGCCTGGCGGCCGGTGGGGGGCGGCGTGGGCTGCGCCGTCGGCACCGTCTCCTTGGCACCGTAGATCGCGTTCAGCGTGGCCGCGAGGTCCTTGGCCTTGGCGTTCTCCGCGAAGTAGATGAACACGCGCCGGCCGCCCGAGACGTTGATGTCGAGCTGCGTGAGGATGCGGCGGATCATCTCGATCTCGTTCTTGCGCCCGTTGACCACGATCGAGTTCGAGCGCCTCTCGGCGATGACGAGCGGCGGCCGATCCGTCACGGCGCCGCCCGCGGGGCCGGGCGCGATCGCCCCGGGCGCCGGCGTCGGCGTCGGGGCGCCGGGCGCGGCCCCCGCGCGCAGGCGGCCGCCCGCGAAGAGCTGGTTCAGGATGGCGGCCACCTCGGTCGCGTCGGCGAAGGTCACCGGGATGATCTGTAGCTCGTCCAGCGAGACCTGCACGTCGACCAGCTTGACGATGTCGAGCACGCGGCGGACGTTCGAGGCCGCGTCGGTGATGATGAGGACGTTGGTCTCGCGGTTGGCCACCAGCGTGCCGCGCGAGGACACGAACGGACGCAGCAACACCCCGAGGTCGTTCACCGAGGCGTATCGCACCGGCACGATCTGCGTGATGATCTCGTCCGGCGCGCGGCCGTCCAGCGGCACGTCACCGACGATCGTGGGCACGGCGCGCTCGCGGGCGCCCTCGACCCGCACGATCTTGTAGAGGTTGCCGGCCTTCACCGCCGTGAAGCCGTGCACCTCGAGAATGCCGAGGAGCACGCCGAAGACGTCCTCCTGAGGGATCCGGCCGGAGGTCTGCACCGTCACCTTGCCGCGCACGTCGGGCGAGAGCACGTAGTTGAAGCCGACGATCTCGCTCGCGGCGTGGATCACCGTCTCGATGTCGGCGCTGTCGAAGTTCAGCACGATGAAGCGTCCGCTCGGCGGCGTCACGGGCGCCGCGGGCACGGGCGGCGGCGGCGTCGCCGGCGGCGGCGCCACCGGTGGCGGCTCGGGACGTCCGGGCTGGCGGGGCCCGACGGAGACCGGTGGCAGCGGTGTCGTCGGCTCGACCTGGACGGTGACGGTCGGTGGCGCCACGGGGCCGATGGGCGGCGTGGAGATCTTCGGCGGCGGCGTGCGAGTCGCGCACCCGGCGACGAATGAGAGGACAACCGCGCTCGCGACGAAGCCGCTTACATTACTGTTGCGGCGCATCGCCCATGCCGGGTGGCAGACGGCGCAGCAGGTTCGGTGGGAGCGGCCGCCGGCCTGGAATGACCGGTGGGGTGACGCCGGGTTGGCCGGGCCCGCCCACGATGGGCGGCTGCCCGACAGGCGGTACCATCCCCGGCTGAGCAGGCTGCTGCGGGGGCGGTTGGGCCGCCTGCGACGGCCCGGGCGTGATGGCGGCCGGCGGGATCACGCCCGGTAGCGCTGGCGCCACGCTTGGCGGCGTCGCGGTTGCCGCGGCCGGCGTCGCGCGGGGCCTGCTGGGCTCGTGCAGGAGCACGTCCATCGGGCCGCCGGGCCCGTCGATGGTCACACCGTCGGTCTTGATCGCCTGCACGGTCGCGCCCTGGATCTTGTCGCCAACACGATAGCCCGCCACACGCTTGGTCGTGGGATCTTCGAGATACGCGATCGAGCCGCCGATGCTGCGCACGACGACGCCGAACAGGTTCGGCCTCACGACCGGTAGCGCCGTCACCGCCGTGCTGCTGGGCGCCTCGGTGCGCGTAGGGCTGAACAGGTTGCGCGCGGCGACGACATTATATGCGCTGGCCGGCGTCTTCGCCGTGTCGGTCACCGTCGACGTGACCGGCCCGGCGGCCCGGCGGCCGCCGACGGGCAGGGGCATCGGCGCGACGAACTGGCGGACGATGTACACGATCAGCAGCGTCGCCGCGGCGGCGAGCGCCAAATTCAGGGCCAAGAATCTCCTCGGCATTACGCTTTTGCCTTGCCGGGCGGCAGAATGAAGCCCGACACCGTCAGCGTCGCCAACAGCTCTTTCGGCTGGCTGACGTTTACTACTCTCACGCGCAGGTCTTTAACGGTTAATAATTTTTGCGCTCCCTCGACCCGCGCCAGCAGGTCGACGAGCTGGCGAATCTCGGCGGACACCGCGATCTCCACCGGAATCTCCAGCAGCTCGCCCCGCTCCTCGGGCGGCAGGATGCGCTCGCTGCGGATGTCGGTCCTGGCCTCGGCCGCCATGTCCTTGACGAGCTTCTGCAGCTCGGAGGCGGCGACCGCCGGCGCCGCCGCCGTGAGCAGACGCGCGTTGAGCTTGTCGATCCCCGCGTTGGCGGCTTCGAGCTCGGCGGCGATCTGGCTGCGCCGCGCGAGCAGATCCATCCGGCGCACGAGCAGCCGCTCGCGCTCGGGCACGAGGTCGGCGGTGGCGGTGTTGCTGCTGAGCAGGGGGTTGAGGACGAAGAGCCACCCGAGGACGAGCACCGCCACCGCCGCGCCCCCGAGCACGATGGCGCGCTCTCGCGGCGAGAGCCGGCCGAGCCACCCCATCACTGGCGGGGGCCTCCCTGGGGCGTCGTGGGCGCGGAGCGCCGGGGCTGACCCGGCGCGGGCGCGCCGGGCACGGTCGGGGCGGCGCCGGGCGCAGGCGCGATGGCCCCGGGCGGCGGGACGGCGCCGGGCGCGGGCGCCACACCTCCGGGCGCCGGTGTCGCCGCGACGGCGCCGGGGGCTTCCCATGCCGCGCGGATGCGGAACTGCTCCTTGTTGTCGCGACCGCGCGTGACCGGCGAGGAGAACTCCACCCGCTCCAGGCGCGGCGAGTTTTCGAGCAGCGGGATGAGCGCGCTCGCGGCGGAGGCCGCGCCCGTCAGCTCCACGCCCTTGGCGTCGAGCGAGACGGTCGTGAGCCACGCGTCGCCGGGCAGGAGCTCGGTGAGCTCGCGCAGGACGGGCAGCGGCCGCACCCCCGCCGCCTCGACGCCCTCGACCGTCGCGAGCAGCTTGCGCTTGCGCTCGAGATCGCGCAGCACGCGATCGACCGATTTCACGTCCGGGTCGAGCCGGTTGATCTCGGCGTTGATACGCTTCAGGTGGCGCTGCTCACGCCAGCCCGGGGCGAGGAGCGCGATGATGCCGAGCAGCGCGGTGGCTGCCGCCATGCCAACGGTGATGCTCTGCGCGCGCGTGAGCCGGCGCGGCCGGACGGCCGCCGGGAGGAGCTCGAGGGGCCGCACCCCGCGTCCGGCGGCGACGGCGACCGCGAGCTGCAGCGCGCCGCGCTGCTCGGCGGCGAGGCCCTCGATCTGGCGGGCGCCGCGCGCCGTCCACTCGGGCTCGGTCACCGGCGCCCCGAGCGCCGCGAGCGGGCTCTCGGTCGGCGCGTTCGGCGCGTCGGCGTCGCCCGAGACCCACACCACGTCGCAGCCGCGCCAGCGGAGCACCACCAGCGAGCGTCGTAGCTCGTCGGCCACGAGCGCCTCGTCGGTGCCCGGCAGGCTGCGGCTCAGCACGAGCGTGTCGCCGACCAAAAACAGGAGGTCGGTCGCGCCCCCCGCGCGATGCACCCACGCCACGTGCGTGCCGCGCGGCAGCCGCGCCAGCGTCGGCAGGTTGTGGGCAGCGACCGTCAGCGACATCGCCCGCAGGTGCGCGTCCGTTGCCAGCCGCACGGCCGCCTCGACCACACGCTGGTCCGCGGCGGTGATGAGCACGCGCTGCTCGGCGGTGGCGGCGCGCTCGGCGGTGGGATCGGGCGGCAGCGGGACGAAGTCGTAGGAGGCGTTCTCGGGGGAGAACGCCAGGTGGCGCTCCAGCTCGAAGCCGACCATCTGGCGCACGTCGCCGGCCACCGGCGGCAGCTCGATCGGCTTGACCGTCACCGCGCTGCGGGACAGCGCGAAGAAGGCGTTGCGCGCCGGCAGCCCGCGCGCGTCCAGCTCGGCGCGCAGGGCGGCCGCCGGGTTCTCGGCGTCGACGGTGAACGCCTCGACGCGCGCGCCCCGCAGGGCGGCGATCGCGAGGCGGTCGCCGAGCATGACAACAGAGAGCCGGAGCGGCTTGAAGTTCATTCAATTAGCCTAAGGGACAACCCCGTGATCTGCAAAAGTTTTCCGGGTTACCGGATGCCCGACCACTCGAGGACAGTCACGGCGTCGCCGCCGCTCTGCGCGTTGCGCTGGACGATGGCCGTCACCCGCGCCCGCACCTGACCGTCGATGAGACCGTCGGCCTCGATGCGGAAGGTACGCGTCGTCAGCGAGAGGCCCCGCCCGCCGAACTGCCCCGGCACGCTCGTGTAGGGACCCTCGCGCCGGGTTTGCTCGATGGCCGAGCACTCTGCGTCGCCGGCGCCGCCGAGTGCGTGCAGAACGACGCACGAGGCGGTGTTGATGTTCACCTGGCCCGGCGACTTCACGGTGACGTAGGCGGCGAGCCCCGGCTTGCCGCCCACGCCGTTGTAGATCGCCGGCGTCACGCCCTTGATCTGTAGCAGCTCTGTGATCGAGTCCAGGTTGCCGTTCTTGGCACGATACGGGAGCGGCAGCTTGAGGTAATAATCCTCGCTCTCCGCGCCGTTGACCCGGTGCTCGTCGTTGGTGTCGCGCCAGTCTTGAAGGCTGTCGTTGATCGTGTCGCGCTCGGACTTGTCGAGGCCGATGGCCTGCAGCAGCCGATCCACGCGGTCGGGCGGCGAGGCGTTGAGGTTGAGCCGCGCCTCCTCGTCCGTGATCCGGTAGGAGAAGGCTCCAGCGCCCAGCGGCACCTTGGTCCGCGGCAGCCGCTTCAGCGGCAGCCGGTCGCGATTGTAGAAGGTCAGGCTGTCGTCCTCGGCCAGGACCGCGTACGTGACGTCGCCGGCGATCTCACGGATGCCCTGCTCGATGGCCGCCTCGGCGAGGTGCGCGGCGGTCAGCGTGTCCTTGTAGGCGCGCACCGAGGTCGCCTCGAGCCGCATCGAGTAAGCGAACTCCGCGCCGAGCACGCCGACCATGGCCAGCACGAGGAGCACGGCGATGAGGGCGAAGCCGCGCTGCCGGCTCACCGCGTCGATCCTGTCGTCCGCAGCGTGACGGTGATGGGCGGCAGCGTCTGCGCGCGCCCGTTCACGGTGCTGCCCAGACGCAGCTGGATCCCGCGCGGTATCGCCTTGAGGTCCTGGCCGTCCCAGGTGTCCACCCAGTCGCCGTCGTCGTTCTGGAACTTGAAGGCGAGCGAGGTGATGCCGGGATCGCGCATGACGATCTCGGCCTTCGTGAACGGATCGCGGTTGGGCAGCGCGCGCTCGCGCACGACCAGGCCCGTCTCCTCGCCCGACTCGAGCGAGATGACCACGGCCGTGAACGCGATCGGCGCCTGCAGGGGCAGCGGCGGCGCCTGCGTGACGAATTCGAGCTTCTGCTCGGCGCCGTTGAAGAGCATCACGACCTCGGGCGCCTCACCCTTGGCGCCGCGATAGGGGTAGGCGGCCCCCAGCGCGCGCGCCATCGTGAAGGCGATCGCGCGGACGTGCTGGTGCGCCTCGGCGCGATCCTCGCCGCGGGTCCAGGCGGCCATGGCCACGCGCAGGCCGCTGAAGGCGATGGTCAGCAGCATGCCGACGATGGCCAGCGCGATCAGGACCTCGACCAGGGTGAAGCCGCGCGCGCGTCTCATGGCTTCGGGGTCGTCGTCTTGTTGTCACCGTCGCCGGCGACCGTGCGGAGCGTGGCCACCATGACCTGGCGGTGATCGCCCCAGCTCACGCGCACGTCGACTTCCCACTGACGCCATTTCAGCGCGCGGCCTTCCACGTCGAGGTCGGGCGTGACCACCTGCTTGACCTCGCGCTCCCACGTGAACGCGCCCTCGGTGCCGCTGTCGCGTCCCGCCTGTGTCGGCGACGTGATCTCGCGCGCCTTGAGATCGGCGATCAGCATCGCCTCCTGGTGCTCGCCGGAGAGCTTGAGCAGCCGCAGCCCCGACGCGAAACCCTGGATCGACACGACGATCGCCATACTCAGAATGGCCAGCGCGATCAAGACCTCGAGCAGCGTGAACCCGGATCGACCGCAGACGCGCCGGGTTGTGCCGCCGTGGCCGGGGCGGCGGGGCCCCCCGTGAGACCCGTGTCTTCTGGGTACTGCGTCGGACCCGGCTCCAAATCGTGGCCCGCTGACAGGCGGAACGCTCAGTCGATTTGCGTGGTCGAACGGGGGGCCCCGCCGCCCCGGACGCGCCGTCACAGCCCACGCATGACGCAGTCGGTTCGTGCTCATAGCCTGGTGTTCTTCACGCGGCCGGTGATCGGGTCGACGGTCACCCGATAGACGACGTCGCCCGCCCTGACCTTGTAGTCGGCGCCGCTGGAGGTTCCCTCCGGCTCGAAGCGCACGCTGAGCGCGGGTGGCGGCGTCGCCTCCACGGTGAGGCGCTCGGGCATCGGGCGCGTCTCGCGCACCTCACCGTCGGGGCCGGCCAGCACGGTCATCTTGTGGTTGGGCGGGTCGATCACGACGGTGTGCGACTGCCGGCTCGTGATCGCACGCTCGCGCGCGCGACGCAGGACGGCCGAGAAGCCGGCGATCTCGGCGCGACTGCGGATCGCGTCGCTGCTGCGGCCGACGACGGGCACCGAGAGAGCAGCCACCAGCATGAGGATCATCAGCGTCACGATCAGCTCGAGGAGCGTGAAGCCCCGCGCTGATCGCGCGGCACGCCGCCGAGTGCCTACGGCTGCGCCTTTCGAGACTTCAGCGCCTGCCACGAGGTCACGTCGGCGTTCTCGCCTTCCCCGCCGGGCGTCTTGTCGGCGCCTTCCGACCAGAGGTCGTAGTCGTCGTGCTGGCCCGGGCAGCACGCGTACTTGTACGGCGCGTCCCACGGGTCGGTCGGGACCTCCTTCTTCTTCAGATAGGGGCCGTTCCAGTTCGGGACGTTGGGATTCGTCACGAGCGCCTGCAGCCCCTGCGAGCCGGAGGGGTAGGAGCCGACGTCGAGCCGATAGGCATCGAGGGCCGTCCCGAACAGCTCGATCTGGGCCTTCGCGGCCGCCTGCTTGGACTGCCCGACGTGGCCGAAGAGGCGCGGGCCGACGAGACCGACGAGCAGGCCGAGGACGATGATGACGACGAGCAGCTCTATCAGCGTGAAGCCGCGTTCGTTGCCGAGTCCCTTGACGAACCGGGGGCGCCTCACAGCGCCACCTCGTTGATCGAGAAAATGGCCATCAGCATGGCGACGACGATGAACGCCACGAGTACCCCCATCAGCAGAATGATTGTCGGTTCGAGCAGGCCGAGCGTTCGCTTCATCTCGACCCGCACGTCGGTTTCGAACGTGTCGGCGACCTTGAGCAGCATCTCCTCCATCCGTCCCGTCTCTTCACCGACGCGCACCATGTGGATGGCGAGCGAGGGGAACATGCCCTGATCCTGCATCCCCGACGCGATGGTGCCGCCGCGCTTGACGCCGTCCGACAGGCGCGACACCGCGGCGCCGACCGCCGTGTTGGACATCATGTCGCCGACGACGGCGAGCGCCCCGAGCACCGGCACCCCGGAGCGCAGCATGGTGCCCAGCGTCCGCGCGAAGCGCGCCGTCTCCACGTGCAGCGCGATGCCGCCGAAGATCGGCGCCTTCAAGATGGCGCGGTCCCACGACAGCCGGCCCTCGGGTGTGGCCGTCCACACCCGCCAGGCGAGGACGCCGCCGAGGACGAGTATCATGCCAACCCACCAGTACTGCTGCAGGGTCCCGCTGATGGCGAGGAGGATCTGCGTGGGCAGCGGGATCGCCTGGTTGAGGTCGCGGAAAATCGTCGCGAAGCGCGGGATGACGAAGGTCATCAGGAAGACGACGGCGCCGGCACCGACGAGGGTGATGACGAGCGGGTAGATGAGGGCGGAGATCACCGCCTCGTTGAAGGCGGCGCGGGCCTCGAGGAACTCCGCCAGCCGGCGCAGAGCGACTTCGAGCACGCCGCCCTTTTCTCCCGCCCGGACCATGTTGATGTACAGGCGCGAGAACGGCCGCGGGTGATGCTTGGCGAGCGCTTCGCTGAACGACGCGCCGCCGCGCACGCTGCGCAGCAGGTCGCTCACGATGGCCCGCACGCGCGGGTGGGGCGCCAGCTCCTCGAGAATCGTCAGGGCCCGATCGAGGGGCAGGCCGGCCTCGAACAGCGTGGCGAGCTGCTGGGTCAGCGAGAGCAGGTCGCGCTGGCGAACGCGCGAGCCGCCCAGCGAGAAGAGCGGCGCGCGCTCGCCGTGCGGCGTGACCTTGATCGGGTAGTAGGCGTCCTTCTGGAGGCGCTCGACGACGGCGCGCGCGTCGGGCGCGTCCATGACACCGTCGATGGTCTGGCCGCGACGGTCGGCGGCCTTGTACACGAAGACGGGCATCGCCTCAGGCGTCTTCCTGGGTGACGCGCAGGATCTCGTCGACCGTCGTCAGCCCCTCGCACGCGCGGCGCCACCCGTCCATCCGCAGCGTGATCATCCCGGCCGCGACGGCGTGCTGCCGGATGTCACGCGACGACGATCGACGCAGCATCAGGCTGCGCGCGTCCTCCGTGATGGGGAACAGCTCGTAGATACCCATGCGCCCGCGGTAGCCGGTGCCGCGACATTCTTCGCAGCCCTTGCCGCGGAAGAGCTTGGTGTTGTCCGGTGCGACGACGCCGAGGGCATCGAGGTCGGCCGCGCTCACCTCGTCGGGCGTGCGGCAGGCGCCGCAGACGCGGCGCACGAGCCGCTGGGCGAGCACGGCCTCGAGGACCGAGGCCACGAGGTACGGCTCCACGCCCATGTCTTGCAAGCGCGTGATGGCCGCCGGCGCGTCGTTCGTGTGCAGCGTCGAGAACACCAGGTGGCCCGTGAGCGAGGCCTGGATCGCGATCTCCGCCGTCTCGAGATCCCGGATCTCGCCGACGAGGATCACGTCGGGGTCCTGCCGCACGATGTGCCGAAGGCCCGTCGCGAAGGACAGGCCGATCTTCGGCTTCACGGCGATCTGGTTGACGCCCTTGAGCTGGTACTCGACCGGGTCCTCGACCGTGATGATCTTGCGGTCGGGCGAGTTGATCTTGTCGAGCGCGCCGTAGAGCGTGGTCGTCTTGCCGGAGCCCGTCGGCCCCGTGACCAGGATGATGCCGTGCGGGCGCTTGATGAGCGACTCGAACCGCTTGAGCGTGTCGGCCGGAAAGCCCAGCTTTTCGAGGGGCAGGAACACGCTCGAGCGCTGCAGCAGCCGCATGACGATGGACTCGCCGTGCACGGTCGGGATGGTGGACACGCGGATGTCCACGCGCGCGCCGTGCAGGTTGACGCGGATGCGCCCGTCCTGCGGCAGCCGCCGCTCGGCGATGTTCATCTCGGCCATGATCTTGATGCGCGAGGTGACGGCCGCCTGCAGCCGCCGCGGCGGCGCCTCCTGATCGTACAGGATGCCGTCGATGCGGTAGCGGACGCGCAGCGTGTCCTCGAACGGCTCGATGTGGATGTCGGAGGCCTCGGCGGTGATCGCGTTCTCGACGAGCAGGTTCACCAGCCGCACCACCGGCGCCTCGAAGGCCATGTCGCGCAGGTGGTTGACGTCTTCGTCGCCGTCCCCGCTGCGCTCCTCATCCATGCCCTCGACGATGCGCTGCAGGGCCGTGGCGTTGGCGCCGTCGTAGTTGCGGTCGATGGTCTCGAGGATCCCCGTGGCCGAGCTGACCACGAACTTGACGGACAGCCCGGTGGCCTGGCGCAGGTCGTCGCCCACGACCGGGTTGAGGGGATCGGCGGAGGCGACGGTGAGCACGCCGCCCTCGATCGTGATCGGGCAGATCCGGTACTGGCGCAGGTACTTGGCCGACACGTTCTTGAGCACCGGCACAGTGGACGGCAGCTCCTCGCGCCAGACGTACGGCAGGTCCTGCTGCACGGCGAGCGCGCGCGCGACGTCGTCCTCGTTGACGGCGCCGAGGGCGACCAGGGCTTCGCCGAGCAACTCGCCGGTGGTCCGCTGGCGGGCCAGGGCGCGGTCGACGGCGTCGGCGGTGGTCAATCCTTCGGCAACGAGAATTTCGCCAAGGAGACGGGGAGGAGCTCCGATGGCCATGCTATGCTCCCGCCGATGTTAACATACTTGGCGTTTGCCGCCGTCGCGGCCGCCGCGGATGTCGCCGGCGCCGCCATCGTCACCACCGCCCACAAGCACGGCCCCGCCCGCCTGCGCTACTTCGTCGCCGGCGGCGCGGGCTTCATGCTGGCGGCCGCCTTCGTGCGGATGCTGCCGGAGAGCACCCACGTGCCCCACGCCTTCCTGTTCGTGCTGCTCGGCTACTTCGGCGTCCACCTGTTCGAGCACACGGTCGCCCCCCACTTCCACTTCGGCGAAGAGGTCCACCGGGAGGCGCTGATCCGTCCGTCGGCCGGCTGGCTGGCCGTTCTCGGCCTCGGCGTGCACACGGTCTTCGACGGTGTGGCCATCGCCGCCGGCTTCATGGTGAGCCCCGCGCTTGGCGCCATCCTGTTCATCGCTGTGATGCTGCACAAGCTGCCCGAGGGCTTCACGATCGCCTCGATCATGCTGGCGGGCGGCCACTCGCGAGGCGCGGCGCTGGCGGCGGGGATCGGCCTCGGTGTCCTGACGCTGGCGGGCGCCCTCGGCACGAGCTTCATCGCGCAGCAGCACATCGCCTACGCGCTGGCCCTCTCCGCCGGCGTGACCATCTACGTCGCCGCCTCCGACCTCATCCCGGAGGTCAACCGCGAAGACAACGCGCCGGGGCTGGCGTATACCGTGTTCGCCGGTCTGCTCTTCTTCGTGCTCGTTGACTGGGCGTTTTCTGAGATCCTGGGGCACTAGCCATGGCCGGGGCCGCGCTCGTCCTTCACGGAGTCAACCTGAACCTCCTCGGCACGCGCGAGCCGGCCGTGTACGGTCGCACGACGCTCGCCGCCGTCGATCGGTTGATCAAGGAGCACGGGCGCAAGCGAGGCCTGCGCGTCGAGTGCCGCCAGTCGAACATCGAGGGTGAGCTGGTGAACTGGCTCCAGGGTGCGCGGCGCGAGGGTTTCTTGGGCGTGGTGTTCAACCCGGGCGCGTTCACGCACTACTCGATCGCGCTGCGCGACGCGGTGTCGGCGATCGAGGTGCCGGTGGTGGAGGTGCACCTCTCCAACGTCCATGCCCGCGAGGAGTTCCGCCGCCAGTCGGTGATCGCGGCCGCGGCCCGCGGGCAGATCTCCGGCTTCGGACCGCAGAGCTACCTGCTCGGGTTGGACGCTCTCCTCACGCTGCGCTCGAACCATGGTCGCAGGAGACGGAGCCGCTGACCTCCTAGGCTCGGCCGCCCACGTCTCTACCCGAGCACCCGCCGTCGCTACAATAAACACGGCGACCCGCGCGTCTAACGGCTGGACGGGGCGTGGCGCCACCCACAACGCGTGAAAACCGACGACGCCGCCCTCATCGAGCGATGCCGCGCCGGCGACATCGCGGCCTTCGAGCCGCTGGTCGAGAAGTACCGCCAGCGCGTGTGGCGTCTCGCCTACAACGTGCTGCGCGATCGGGAGGAAGCGTGGGACGTGGCACAGGAGGCGTTCGTGCGGGCCTGGCAGGCACTGCCGTCCTTCCGCGGTCAGTCGGCGTTCTACACGTGGCTGTTTCGCATCGTGATGAACGTGGCCGCGGATCGCGCCCGCTCCCGCGCCGCGCGCGGGCGCGCCTTCGGCACCGAGCGCGTGCCGGAGGAGGACTGGGACCGCGTTCTGGTAGATCAGCCCGCCGAGGCGACCCCCGACGCGGCGGCGGCGGGCGCAGAGAAGCGCGCGCGGATCGAGCGGGCGCTGGCCACGCTGTCGGACGACCATCGGCGTATCGTGGTCCTGAGTGACATCGAGGGGCTGTCGTACAGGGAGATTGCGGACGTGCTGGAGATTCCCATGGGAACCGTGATGTCGCGACTGCACAACGCGCGCAAGCGCCTGAAGGCGGCCCTGGGACCGCTGCTCATCCTGCTCCTGGCGCTGGTCGCCCTGATGGGGGCGCCGGTCGTCGAGGCGCAGCAGGTCGTCCGCTTCGGCGCCCGCGTGCTGCTGGCCACCGACACGCCGCCGGCGTCGACCTCCCTGCGCATCGCGCCGCCCGCGCCGGACGAGCGGCTGCAGGCGTTCCTGCCGCGGCTGCGCCAGCTCACGGGCTACCGGGAGTACACCTCGCTCGAGCGATATCGGGCCGAGGTGCCGATCGGTTCCATGCAGCAGTGGCCGGTGCCCGGCGACCGCGTGCTGGAGGTCCTGCCCGACCGTGTCAGCGGCGACACGGTCTACATGCGCGTGCGCCTGCAGCGGGGTGCCGTGAACGAGGTCACGACGAACATCCAGGCGGCCCGCGGCAACCCGGCCGTCATCGGCGGCCCGCGCTACGCGGACGGTGTGCTTGTGATCATTGTCTGGGCGAACGCAAACCCACAACCGCGGGAGTCCGAGCGGCGATAAGGGCGCATCTGCTTCGTTCGCGAGGCGCGGCCGCGGCCCGACTCGATCGTGCTGCCCTGCGGCGTATGCGGCATACGCCTCGG